>ERZ724515.1178-NODE-1178-length-10828-cov-12.937622_pt1 | contig 10828 bp, 10 predicted proteins | sample MGYA00376048_ERZ724515 | MGnify/ENA primary metagenome ERZ724515 (study PRJEB28724, sample SAMN07190885) | wastewater metagenome | isolation source: influent of sewage treatment plant in Hong Hong | place: Hong Kong | collected 2016-03-17 ... | reverse complement strand
TTTGATTTTACTACTTCGCTATTTTTTAAGCTAAAAGTGTCAACACACCCTAATGTGATAAAAAAGTTATTTTAAATTTTTTTGTGATTTTATTGGAGTTCTTTACAGGCTAAAAGTGTTTAAGCCTAATGAATAATATGATTTAACGCCGATATAAAAAGTGTATTGCTTTAAAACCGTTGGTAGATTTGCATGAAATCTTGATTGCTTGTGGTTTAGCAAATAATGTGCAAGATGCACAGCCGAATAGTCTACGAATTTGCTGAGCCTAGAAAGTGCAAAACCATTAATGATGATGAAGGGGGCTCTCATGAATAAAATATTTAAGAGGAGGTTGTTCTTTTTCGGTTGTTCGTTCTTTGCCTTCTCGAAGAAAGATAAGCATACTATGACGACAAAGTAGACTGGGGATAGATTTATAAAATTAAAATACTGAAATTGAGGCAGTTGATAAAATGCAATCAGAATGACAACGGCAATAACCATACTGAAAAGTGCATGCTTGTTTCTTCTGGATTTTAGAGCTTTAAGCTGTCTATTTATTCTCATGATTTATTTAAATTTTTGAAAAGTATGATTATGATTCAGAGTGTAAGTGAACTTTTAAAAGTTAAAAAGGGAAAAGCAGGTACAGTACCGTCACATATTTTTTGTCGTAGTTGGCGATTGGAGGATATGTGAAGTGTTCAACAGCTCTATTATTTTTAACTAAAAAAGCCAATCTGATGGATTGGCTTTTTTGAGAAGATTGGATTTAACGTGAGGCTTTTCGCGCACGATGTTCAGGCTTCGGTGGTGCGATTTCTCGTGTGCCTTGCCAAACCTCAATGAAGTCTTGTTCATTGATATTATAAAGTTCCAACAGCGCTAGAATGGCACCACCAAAAAGCATGCGCCCCTCAGCGTTGGTCTCAAAATCAAATATTTTCCCAGACAGCGCATGTAAAATATCTTCAATTTCAAAAACACGATCGCGACCATTACTGTCGGTTGGATACATGCGTGTGTTGAGAATAATTTTGGCTAAACTTTTTTCATTATCGGTTAAGGCCAAATGCTGAATCAGCATGTCATCATTTTGAGTGCTGAAAATCACAGCATCGTTAAAAATAGTATGCAAAAATTTTTTACTTAGGCGTGGCAGAGTTCTTTCCACAAATGGGCGAAATGATGCGGGGAAAATAACATTATGAGAAATGCCTTTAAACATAGGAGCAATTTCTTCAACTTTATAACCCGCAATACCACAGCCGATAGAGGTTAGAAAGTAAGTCATTTTAGGGTGATTTTTAGTATAGATTTTAAAGTCATCAATATAGTGTTGAATTTGCGAGAGCGGCATTTGTTGTAAGTGTTCGTTCATGGTGGGAATGGCATAACTTTGCCCTGACCATCCACGTCCGACGCCTTTGATTGCGCCAAAGTGCTCAAGTGCAGTTCGGGCAGCGCCATCCGCATGTTGACCTGCCATGTTACTACCAAACACAAATACGGTATGTTCATCTAGGTTTTTGACGATGCTTTCGTCATGATATTGGTAAGTCATAGGCTCTGATTTTTCGCTCTTCTTCACTTCATGTTGCCCTTGAAATACGGGGGGGTCAAGTGAAAAATCTTTGTAATATTTTCAGTAAATTACATTAAAAATCTAAAAGCAAGAATTGCTCGGGATTGAATCTGTTAAAATAGTCGGTTGAAGAAGCAAATCTTGGGATATGTCTGTGAGTGAGAAACAACCTTTTGATTTAGTCACCAATTACCAACCCGCAGGTGATCAGCCGCAAGCCATCGAAAAGCTTGTTGCTGGAATAGAAAAGGGCTATCACGACCAGTTGTTACTTGGGGTTACGGGTTCAGGTAAAACCTATACCATGGCCAACGTGATTGCGCGGACGCAACGTCCGACCATTGTCATGGCACATAATAAAACCTTAGCCGCACAGCTTTATGGTGAGTTCAAATCTTTCTTTCCGAACAATGCCGTCGAATATTTTGTCAGTTATTATGACTATTACCAACCTGAAGCCTATGTGCCATCTTCAGACACATTCATTGAAAAAGATTCTGCGATCAATGACCACATTGACCAAATGCGTTTATCTGCAACACGTTCGCTCTTAGAACGTCGCGATGCAATTATTGTTGCTTCAGTTTCTGCTATTTATGGTTTGGGTGACCCTAATGCCTATATGAGCATGTTGCTACATATTGTACAGGGCGATCGTATCGCACGTGATGACATCATTCGTCGTTTGGTGGAAATGCAATATAGCCGTAATGAGCTTGAGTTTTTACGTGGTACCTATCGTATCCGCGGTGAAATTATCGATATTTTCCCTGCGGAATCGGACCAGCATGCGATTCGAATCGAGTTGTTTGATGATGAAGTCGATTCGATTCGTTGGTTTGATCCACTGACAGGCAAACTGGTACGTAAAGTTCCGCGTGTAACCATTTATCCAAAAAGTCACTATGTAACACCGAAAGATAATTTAGAGCGCGCCATCGGCACGATTCGTGAAGAGTTAAAAGAGCGTTTAGGTTTCTTTCGTGCACATGACAAATTGCTTGAAGCTCAGCGAATTGAGCAACGTACCCGTTATGATTTAGAAATGATGCAGCAGTTGGGCTATACCAACGGTATTGAAAACTATTCACGTCATTTATCCGGTCGTCCCGCGGGCGAAGCGCCGCCAACCTTATTTGATTATGTTCCTGACGACGCCTTGCTGATTATTGATGAGTCACACGTGACTGTGCCGCAAATTGGCGCGATGTATAAAGGTGACCGTTCGCGTAAAGAAAACTTGGTGAATTATGGTTTCCGTCTTCCTAGTGCTTTAGATAACCGCCCAATGCAGTTTGAAGAATGGGAACGGATTACGCCAGCAACGATTTATGTCAGTGCTACACCAGCCAAATACGAGCTTGAAAAAGCCGAGCAAATAGCTGAGCAGGTGGTTCGTCCTACAGGGTTGATTGACCCCGAAATTGAAGTACGTCCGGTATTGACTCAAGTTGATGATGTCTTATCTGAGATCAATATCCGCAAAGATCTAGACGAGCGTGTCTTGGTTACCACCTTAACCAAACGTATGGCAGAAGATTTAAGCTCGTATTTAAAAGAGTATGGCGTCAAAGTTGCCTATCTGCACTCAGATATTGATACCGTTGAACGGGTGAAAATTATTCATGACTTACGTTCAGGTGTCTACGATGTTCTCGTCGGGATCAACTTATTACGTGAAGGCTTGGACATGCCTGAAGTATCTTTAGTGGCTATCTTGGATGCTGACAAAGAAGGTTTCTTGCGTTCTGAACGCTCTTTGATTCAAACCATTGGGCGTGCAGCGCGTAATGTAAAAGGCAAAGCGATTTTATATGGTGATCGGATTACCGATTCGATGCAAAAAGCCATCGATGAAACAGCCCGTCGTCGTGAAAAACAAATGGCCTTTAATGAGCTGCATGGCATTATTCCGCGTAGCACCATCAGACAAAATAAAAAGGATATTGATACAGGCGAAGTGCTGACAGATGATCAAGTTGAAAATGGTATAGCAGATCAACACCAAACGCTCAGTGCAGATGAGCAGCACTTGCTATCCGATCCGAAACTTCTTGCCAAGCATTTAAGTAAGTTGGAAAAAGAAATGCTCAAAGCTTCTAAAGAGCTACAGTTTGAGCAAGCTGCACGTCTGCGAGATGAAATTTTGCGCTTAAAAGCACAACTTCTAACCTAAGTTGCATTTACATAACGCTACAGTAATTTGGGCAGAAAGCATTATTTTTTAAAGAGATGTTTATTTTTAGATCATAAATTCTGAAATATTAAAGGTACAGTTTATGTCTGCAAATCTTCCAAAGGCGGGTTTTACGCTTGCCAAAATTGCTGTAGGTGGTGCTGTTTTAGTCGGGTTAGGCATGGCAACCATGGCTTACGCCCAGAGCAAACCCTTAGCCGTGGTGGATAAGGTTGAATTAGACCGTTATTTGGGTGTTTGGTACGAAATTGCACGTAAGCCCATGTACTTCCAAAATAAATGCGGAAGTAATGTCTCGGCTACTTATACCCTGAATGAAAATGGCAATGTGACAGTAGATAACCGCTGTTATGCTCAAGATGGTAAGCTGATGCAGTCCATAGGTGAAGCATTTGTACAAAACCCACCTTTTAATAGTAAGTTGAAAGTGAGTTTTTTACCTGAGGCGGTGCGTTGGTTACCTCTGGCACGCGGGGATTATTGGATTTTAAAAATTGATGATGACTATGAAACGGTTTTAGTGGGTGAACCACGCCGTAAATATATGTGGGTGCTTTCTCGCTCGCCTCAACCAGACCAAAAAGTCATTAATGAATACTTAGAATATGCAAAGTCAGTGGGTTATGACTTGAATGATCTGATTCATACCAAGCAATTGCAAAAGTAAAATCTATTAAGCCTTGAAAGCCATGCTGAAGCATGGCTTTTTTAGTTTCATATACGTATTTTAAAACTTGAATAATAAAGCTTTATACAGTCGAACGCTTTATAATTGCCGCCTATCAAAAAATCGTGTAAATCAATGTGGAGTGAAGGATGTATAAAGGTGTTGCACTATCGGTTTTAGCATCCGTCACTTTTGGGGTTTTGTATTTTTATACCTTTTTTTTAAAGCCCTTAGATAGTGAGCAAACTTTTGCTTGGCGTATGCTTTCGACCTTACCCTTTTTAACCGCATTCATGTGGTGGAGTGGTGATTTAAAACTCATTTCGGAGTTGTTTAAGCGTATCTTTAAACAACCTTGGATGTTTGCTTGGTTATTGTTTAGTTCGGTTTTATGTACCACGCAGTTGTGGCTATTTTTATGGGGGCCCATGAATGGTCGTGGTCTACAAGTATCACTCGGCTATTTTCTACTGCCTTTGGTCATGGTGTTGGTTGGTTGCATCCTTTACAAGGAAAAACTATCCCGCTGGCAAATGGCCGCGGTAGCCTTTGCTGTGCTTGGGGTAGGACATGAAATTTGGCGTATTGGTAGCATGGCATGGGAAACGGTCTATATTGCTTTGGCTTATCCTTTGTATTTCTTCCTGCGCCGTGTTTGTAAAACGGATCATTTGGGTGGCTTTTGGTGGGATTTGTTTTTAATTTTACCTGTCGCGTTTTATTTGGGCTTTGTGCATAGCGATAGTTTGGCTTTGATACAACAGTTTCCACATCTGATTTTGGCGGTCATTGGGCTGGGTTTCTTAAGTGCAATGGGATTAGGAAGTTATATACTCGCGAGTCGTTATTTACCTTTTGTGATCTTTGGTTTGCTGAGTTATTTGGAGCCTGTTTTACTGGCGGGAGCATCAGTTGCCATGGGAGAGCGTATAGAGGCGGGTGAGTGGTTTACCTATATTCCAATTTGGTTCGCAGTCTTATTACTTATTATTGAAGGTGTGTTGCATTTATATAAACAGCAACAAAATAAAAAACAGCTTGAACGAAATATTGAGCATTTTGAAAAACAGCAACATTCAGACTAATTTGATGATGTTCGGAGCTGTCATTGCGCTGGAATTTGGGCGATAAGCAAGTTCCTGATTTGTTTATTGCCCTTTAAGAATAGTTGACTGTTTGATAAAACATCATTTGTGTAACTGTTTATTTTTTATCTAAAAAAATATTTTTTTAATTTTTATACTGCAAAATCATAAGAGTAAATGCAATCATTTCTTAAATTAATAATGGATATACGACAAAAAACATCATGCATTTACAGCTTTCGATTCAAACTTGGCGCTAAATCCTTTACAATTGTTAGGTTTTAAAATTTATGCTTAGATTAAATTAATTAGAGGACGTATCTGTGAGCAAAGAGACTATCATCGCCCTACACGCAGAACACCAAGGTCGCTGGAAAAACCGTGAAGAAATCGCGGAACAAATGATCGCTTTGATCGGTCAGCTTTACCGTGAAAAAAATATTGTGGTTTCAGTGTTTGGACGTTCTTTAGTTAACCGTTCAGTTATCCAAATTTTAAAAGCGCACCGTTTCACTCGTATGATGGACGTTGAGCTTTCAGTTGTACACACGTTCCCAATTCTTGAAGCGTTGGCTAAAATTGAAAATATCGGTACTGCTGAAATTGATCTAGGCAAATTAGCCGTTGCATTTAAAGAGCAAGGTGGCGAAGTTGACGCATTTGTTGCAGCAGCTGTTAAATCTGTAGAAGGTCGTGCGACTTCAGTAGAAGGTCGTGACGTTGTCCTTTACGGTTTTGGTCGTATCGGTCGTATTCTTGCACGTTTAATGATTGGTCAGTCTGGTCTTGGCCGTGGTTTGAACCTAAAAGCGATTGTGGTTCGTAAATCATCTGATGGTGATTTGGAAAAACGTGCGTCTTTATTACGCCGTGACTCAATCCATGGTCCATTCTCTGGTACGATTTCTGTTGATGAAGAAAACGAAGCAATCATTGCCAACGGTCAATTCATCAAAGTGATTTATGCGTCGAACCCAACTGAAGTTGATTATACCGATTATGGTATTAGCAATGCGTTAGTGATCGACAACACGGGTAAATGGCGTGATGCTGAAGGTCTTGCTCAACACCTTAAGTGCCCAGGCGCTGCACGTGTGATCTTGACTGCACCTGGTAAAGGCGACATGAAGAACGTTGTATTTGGTGTAAACCAAGCTGACATTCTTGATGAAGATACGATTATCTCTGCTGCAAGCTGTACAACCAACGCAATTACACCAACACTTAAAGTATTACATGACAAATACACAGTGTTGAATGGTCATGTTGAAACAGTTCACTCGTTCACAAACGACCAGAACTTAATCGACAACTACCATAAAGCAGACCGTCGTGGTCGTGCTGCAACGTTAAACATGGTAATTACTGAAACTGGTGCGGCTAAAGCAGTAGCTAAAGCACTTCCAGCACTTCAAGGTAAACTGACAGGTAACTCTGTACGTGTTCCAACACCAAACGTTTCACTTGCGATTTTGAACTTAACTTTAGATAAAGAAGTTGATCGTGATGAAGTGAACGAATACATTCGTAAAATTTCAATCAGCTCTAGCCTTCAAGGTCAGGTTGGTTATACCAACTCGACTGAAGTTGTATCATCTGATTTTATCGGTTCGCGTACAGCAGGTGTATTTGATGCGCAAGCAACAATCACTTCGGGTAACCGTTTAACTGCATATGTTTGGTACGATAACGAAGTAGGTTATAGCTGCCAAGTGTTACGTATTGCAGAGCAAATGGGCGGCGTAAGCTATCCAAAAATTCCAGCTGAAACAAATGCATAATTTGTAATAGCGACTAAAAAGAGCCTCAATTGAGGCTCTTTTTTTTGCGCTGTTGTTGTGGGATGAGGCTGATCAGATGCATTGGGGTGACATAAGTATTGGCTTGGGTGGTAAGAGTTGCCAATGTTTAATCCCTAGTCATTTACTTAGAATAATTAGAATACTGTGTAGAATAGGGTGATAAAAATTATAGAGTCTGGTTGGTATACCGTCCTCAATGACTTTCTAGGCTGACAAAAGGATGATATTTGTCAGATAAAAGAAAATAAAACAAAAGGAATTTGAATTTGCAAGTGAAGCATGTGCTAAGTGGATTGGCATTCATTGTGTTGGCATCTGTATGCGGTGTGCTTATCGCTATTTGGATGTTTAAACACTTTAATATTTATATTCCCTTAGAAAATCAAAAAGTCAGTATTGATCTGCAAGAGCCTTTACAAGCCGAGGTTAAAATTCATGATGCCTTAGATGTTGATGTGACAGGGCGTGTCAATGCTGAAATTCCGATTCGTGAAAACCTGAATATTCCCCTGACCCAAACGCTGACTCCACGGGTATATTTTGATAATCAAGTTCCGATTAAAACCACCATTCCAGTGCGTGAAACCTTGAAAATTAATCAGAACATGCCTGTAGATACCAAGGTACAGGTGAAAGTCATGGGGCGAGATGTGACTTTGCCTTTAAAAGGCAATATTCCTATTCAGCTGGACGTGCCGATTCATATCGATGTGCCGCTTGAACAGCAGGTACACCTCAAGTTTGATGCACCTGTGAAAACTGTACTGAAAGAAAACCTACATATTCCAGTCAATACAGTGGTTAAGACCAGTATTCCAATACAAGGGCATTTAAACGTTCCAATTAAAACAGCATTGAAAGCGTCGGTGGATGTGCAAAATACATTACCAATTGAAATCAAGCAGGGTGAGTTGAAAATTCCACTCAATAGCTTGCAATTACTGCGTGAAAAACCTCAACCTCAAGAACACGTGAATCCATAGGAGTGAGTATGTGGATATTCCAGTCTGCGAAGCGGCTTGTATTGAGTTTAGTGTGTGTTGTAATTTTAGTGGGTGCGCTGTTTTGGTTGTACCTGAATATTCAAGCCAGTATGCAAGTGTCTGCGAGTAAAGCCCAAATTCAACTATCAGACTCCTTACCGACAAAAATCCAAGTGAGTAATTATTTAGAAACCCAATCCGTTGGGACTTTAGATACGCAACTGAAAATCGATCAGAAAATCAATCTTCCTTTGATTGGGAAATATTTGGCAAATTTAGAGTTTGAAGTAGAAGTACCTGTTTCAGTATCTGTTGATTATCAAACCGAGGTACTCATTGATGAGAACATGCCGTTGGAGACAACTACAGATCTAATTTATCAAAATAAACTATTGCCTAAGTTCCCACTCGCTTTAGATATTCCGATTAAGCTGGCTGTACCATTTCATTTAAAGCAAGACTATCAGATCCCAATCAAAATTATGTTTAATGGCTTGGTCTATTTTGAGTTTGATGAGCAAGTGCGTCTGCATGTGTTACATCAGTTTGCACCACAGTTAAATTTGAATGACCCAATGACTATGCGAAAAATAGCAAGCTTCAATGCGACCATGTATAACACGGAACGGAGTACGACTGCGAATTTGGAGATGAATATGACACTACCTGTGAAGAACATTCATCCATAAAAAACACCACCAATCACTGGTGGTGTTTGAATGTGAAGATTAAATGATTGGCTTAAAGTGCGGCTTTGATTGCATCTTGAATACTGGTGGTCTTATGTCCAATCAATTGTTCTAGGTCTTTACTGTCACTATACATCGCACCTTGTATAGTTTGAATGTCTGCATCAACGATTACATCAACTAAGCCAGCAGGTAAGCCTGCTTGAGTTAAGCCTTGCGTGTATTCTTCCGCACTTAGGTTCTGATAAATAATGTCTTTATTTACAGCTTGGCCAATGAAAGTTGCAAGGTCTGAGAGGCTAAAACTTTCAGAACCTGCCAATTCATAGGTTTTATTCTCATGACCTGTTGAAGTTAAGACTTTGGCTGCAGCTTCAGCATAATCTATACGTGATGCTGAGCTAATTCGGCCATCTTGAGCTGCGCCAAAAAGCGTCCCAATTTCAATAGTGTGAGCAACACCTGCAAGGTAGTTTTCGCTATACCAGTTATTTCTTAAGAAGGTATAAGTGATTCCACTGTCTTGAATTAGTTTTTCGGTTTCACGGTGTTCTTGGGCTAAGCCGAGTGGGGACGTATCTGCACGAAGTAAGCTGGTATAAGCAAGATAAGGTACGCCTGCCACTTTCGCAGCATCAATCACTGCTTGGTGTTGAGGTGTACGGCGACCAATTTCATTGGCTGAAATCAGTAATAACTTATCTATTCCTAATAGAGCAGGAACTAATGTTTCAGGGCGGTCATAATCAAACTCACGCGGCTCAATACCTTGGACTTTGAAATGTTCAGCTTTATCAATTTTACGAACCAGCGCAACAATATTCTGGGCAGCGGTCAGCTGCAAAAGTTGCTCTATAACGAGGTTACCAAGTTGTCCTGTTGCACCTGTGATTGCAATTTTCATAATTCACCTATGTTGGTTGTTTTCTATACTTGATGGTTGTATCTTAATCTGTTAACTTACTAAATGTAAGTACGTACCAAAAAGTAAGTAATAAACCAAATGGAGAGAAATGATGCACACCTATGCGACAAGCAAATTGTTAGGTCAAGTTTTATCCACGGAGTGTCCGTCTCGTGAAATTTTGGAGCATCTTACGAGTAAATGGTCGGTACTGGTGTTGCGCTGTTTAAGTGATGGCGTACATCGTTTTAGTGAGCTCAAACAGCGTATAGAAGGAGTGAGTGAGAAAATGCTTTCTCAGACGCTCAAAACGCTTGAGCATGATGGCTTTATTCTACGGACGGTCTATCCTGTGGTGCCGCCCAAAGTAGAGTACCAATTGACGATCTTGGGTTCTCAAGCCGCTGAGAAAACCATGTATTTGATTGGTTGGATTGAAAAAAGTTTGCCTGAAATTCTAGAAAGCAAGGAGCGAGTAGCAGCTTTAAAATAAAAGATGACAAGTATTGTGGATTGGTTGTGAGAATCCTTAATTGCATTTTAAGAGTGAACTCCTCAGGCGTGCGGAAGTGGTTTAGAGCTGATTAGAATTTCAGCCTGTGAAAAAGTCTTGTTATCAAACAAGCTATTCTTTTAGTGCGCTATTTTGATGTGAAAATCCTTTTTGAAAGTAAAAGTTGAGGAGGATTGAATAAAATGAGTCGAAGAGCGATCTAACGACTAAATGGTCAGCACATTTAAATTAAAAAATGAATAAAATCAGGTGAAAAGTGTCGAAAAGTTAGATTTTGGTATTTTTGTGACTAAATTTCATGTTTCGCTGAATAATTCTATTCGAGAAATTTTGTAAAATATGGCAGAATATGCGGTTTTAAAGTATTTAGAGGATTGGCAGCATGCGCTTTGTTGATGAAGCAGTCATTACCGTAGAGGC
>ERZ724515.1177-NODE-1177-length-10836-cov-14.909192_pt1 | contig 10836 bp, 11 predicted proteins | sample MGYA00376048_ERZ724515 | MGnify/ENA primary metagenome ERZ724515 (study PRJEB28724, sample SAMN07190885) | wastewater metagenome | isolation source: influent of sewage treatment plant in Hong Hong | place: Hong Kong | collected 2016-03-17 ... | reverse complement strand
AGTGCGAGAAGGCGGCGGCGGACAAGAAGCTCGCCGGGGCGGCCAAGAACAGCTTCGTGCAAAAGTGCGTCAAGACCACCTGAGCCCTTGGGGGCCAGGAGCGAGCGCCTTGGGAAGATCGTCGCCCGAGGGAGGAGAGGGGCCATCGGCCCCTCTCTTGTTGTGGTGCCAGAACCGGATTGACGTGACCCCGGCGCGCCTCGGCAAGGGCTGCGAATGACGCGTTGATGAGGGACAGCAGGCGGATCTTCACTCCGCCTCTTTTTTATTAAATAAATATCCATTTAAAAACAATCTCTTGCTGGCTTTTTATGGGCATTTTTTTCAGGTTTTTTCAATTTGTCGGAAATCTTTTCTCCCCGGCGCCGGTTCTATTGGACGTAGCCGGATGACATGCGCCGGAGACATCACTCTCGACAATAAGGAATAGGGACATGAACGTGAAAAAGAGTACTGCCATCGCCTCTGCCATGACGGGTCTGCTGGCCCTGGGTGCCCAGTTCATCGCCGCGCCAGTCATGGCGGCGGACGACAAGGAGAAGTGCTACGGCGTGGTCAAGGCGGGCAAGAACGATTGCGCCAGCAAGGGCGGCTCCTGCGCCGGTACCGCCAAGATGGATGCCCAGGGGGATGCCTTCGTGGTGGTGCCCAAGGGCCTGTGCGAGAAGCTGGCGGGCGGGTCGCTGCAACCCAAGTAAGCCCCATGCCATGGTGTGGCATCCGCCTCACCATGGCCCCTTCCTCTGAGGGAGCCCTGCCATGAACCCCCTGATCGGTATAGGTTTACGTCCCCCCCACTACGACGAGATCCGCCAGACCCTGCCTGCAGTCGGCTGGCTCGAGGTGCACAGCGAAAACTACTTCGAGCGCCACAGCAAGGGCTTCGAGGTGCTAGCCGAACTCGCCGCACACTACCCCGTCAGCCTGCACGGGGTCGGCATGTCGCTGGGCTCTGCCGACTCGCTCGATCCCGCCCACCTGCGCCAGTTGGCGGCTCTGGTGGCGGCCATCTCACCGGTGCGGGTCTCCGAGCACCTGAGTTGGGGCAGCATCGGCGGGCGCTATTTCAACGATCTGCTGCCCATGCCCTACACCCGGGAGGCCCTCTCGCACATGACTGACAAGGTGGAGCGGGTACAGCAGGCCCTGGGCCGGCAACTGCTCATCGAGAATCCCTCCTCCTATCTGCAACTGCCCGGGGAGATGGGGGAAGCTGAGTTTCTGGCCGAGCTGGCGCAGCGCAGCGGCTGCGGCATCTTGCTCGATCTCAACAACCTGCATGTCAGCAGCGTCAATCACGGCTTGGATTGCGCCGACTACCTGGCCGCCATCGACCTCCAGACGGTCGGGGAGATCCATCTGGCCGGTTTTACCGACAAGGTGTTGCCACAGGGGCACCTCTATATCGATACCCACAGCACCCCGGTGGCGCCCCCCGTGTGGGAACTCTATCGCCAGGTCTGCCAGCAGCGGGCCATCCCCACCCTGATCGAGTGGGATCAGGACATTCCCCCGCTGCCGGTGCTGCTGGGGGAGGCCGGGCGTGCCGACGCCATCCTCGGCGCGGCGCGGCGGATTTCGCAGGAGGCCGCCCATGTCTGAGCTTGCCCGCCTGCAACAGGGGTTCGCCAGCGGCCTGCTCGGCGAGGATGACACCATCCTGGCGCACCTCCAGCCGGGGCGTTTTCCTGCCGACGCCGTGCTGCAGATCTATCGCAACAACGTCATCCTCGGCCTCACCGAGGTGCTCGCCAGCAGCTATCCCGCCGTCAAGGTCATGGTGGGGGAGGCGTTCTTTGCCGCCGCCGCCCGGGGATTCGTGCTGGCCGAGCCCCTGCGGGAGGGGAGCGTCATGCACTATGGGGAGGGCTTCGGCGACTGGCTCACCCGCCTGCCGACCACCCGGGCCCTGCCCTGGCTCGGGGAGCTGGCCCGCTTCGAGTGGATGCTGGAGCGCGCTTCCCTGCTGGCGCCCGAGTCCAGGCGCTGGCCTGCCGAGCGGCTCGCCGCCCTCTCTCCTGCACAGTGGGAGCAACTGGTGCTGCACCCTGTCTGCGATCTGTTGCTGCTAGAGAGCCGCCACCCCGTGCTGGCGCTCTGGCAGATGGCCCTGCACGGCGGGGAGACGGTCAGCGAGCTGGGTGCCCCGAGCTGGCTGGCGCTCAAGAAACGGCCCGGTCACAGGGTGGACCCCATCCCCCTGGATGCAACCTCCTGGCGACTGCTGCAAGGCTGCCAGCAGGGCAGGCCGCTGGCTAGCCTGCTGGCGCAAGAGCCGGCCATGGCCGAACACCTGGCCCCCCTCATCACCCTCGATCTGCTGGTCGATCTGGAGCTTGCCCCATGACAACACAGACTCTCTCCAAGCCGCTTGGCCTCTTTGCCGAGCGCATCCTGCCCTGGTGCAGCGGCGCCCTGCTGCTGCTGGCCAGGCTCTGGGTCGCCGCCGTCTTCCTGCGATCCGGCTGGCTCAAGTTCACGGCCTGGGACTCCACCCTCTACCTGTTCGAGTTCGAGTATCAGGTGCCCCTGCTGCCCTGGCAGTGGGCGGCCTACGCGGGCACCGCGACCGAGCTGCTGCTGCCGCTGCTCCTGCTGGCGGGCCTTTTCACCCGCCCGGTCGCCTTGCTGCTGTTTGGCTTCAACGCCATGGCGGTCATCTCCTATCCCGCCCTGTGGGCGGGGGGCTTTCACGATCACCAGCTGTGGGGCTGGATGCTGCTGACCCTGGCGGTGTGGGGTGCAGGCCCCCTGGCGCTGGACAGCTGGCGCCTTGCCAGGGGGCGTCGCGACCATTAATGTGGGTGCCAAATGAGTGATGGTTGGCCCCTCTTGTCATGGTGACAGGGGCAAAGAGCCCCGTCATGCCACCCAAGGAGAGAGAGATGATGGTTCGCGAGGCCCTGGCCGCCGATATTCCCGCCCTGGTGCGGCTGCGCATGGCACTGTTTTGCGAGGTGGGGGAGCTTGATGACCCGCTGGCGGATGCGGCGCTGTGGCAGGCTACCCAGGCCTATTTCAGTGCGGCGCAGGCGGATGACAGCGCCCGCTCCTGGCTGGTGGAGATCGAGGGCGAGGCGGTGGCGTGCGGCACCTTGGCCCTCTTCGTGCGACCGCCCTATCCGGGCAACCTGGCGGGGCGCGAGGCCTATCTGCTCAACATGTACACCCGGCCTGCCTGGCGCAAGCGGGGCATGGCGAGCGCCTTGCTCGACGCCATGGCGCGCCATGCCAGGGAACAGCAACTCGGCAAGCTGTGGCTGCACGCCAGCGACGAGGGACGCCCGCTCTACGAGCGGATCGGTTTCGTGGCCAATCCGGCCTGCCTGGAGTGGTGCCCGGCGCCCTGAGCAAGGCGCAGTGATCCGAAGTGGATTCCGCTACGTATTGGCAGCCCTTGGCGGCCTAGTCGCTTTTCTCTGCACTGCGCGCCCCCATGATCCAACGTCATCTGACCACTCATATCGAGGTGGGCGGGGCCGATACAGTCAGTGGGGTCAGGCTGGGGTGCCGATCCGGATCGTCAACGAGGTAGGAGTGTCATGTTCAATCACAAACTCAAGGCGCAGTTGCTGGCCTGTCAGACCCGGCTCGATGAGCAGCAGAGTGTCGTCGAGGCGATCAAGGACGGCGCCGCGACCATCATCTTCAGCCCGGACGGGGAGATCCTGGAGGTCAGCGAGCCCTTCCTGAGCCTGATGGGGTATGGTGCTGGCGAGCTGCTGGGGCGCCACCACCGCCTGCTCTGCCCCGAAGGCTGGACCGGCTCCACCGACTATCAGCAGTTCTGGCGCCGCCTCGCCCAGGGGGAGGCGCAGTCCGGCACCTTCGAGCGGGTCAACCGGCAGGGGGAGACGTGCTGGCTGGAGGCGAGCTATTTCCCGGTGAAGACCCAGGGCAGGGTGACCCGGGTAGTGAAGATGGCCAGCGATGTGACGGCCCGACATCAGCGGCTGCAACACCTGGAGGCGCTGTCCCAGGCGCTGGACCGCTCCCGGGCCATGATAGAGTTCACCCCGAGCGGCGAGATCATCAGCGCCAACGCCAACTTCCTCGACACCATGGGCTATCGCCTGAGCGAGCTGGCGGGCAAGCATCACAGGATGTTCTGTGACGAGGCCTTCCTGCGCGAGCAGCCCACATTCTGGGAGGAGCTGGCCCGTGGCCAGTTCAAGTCAGGCCTTTTCATGCGCCACAACAGCCGGGGAGAGCCCGTCTGGCTGGAGGCCACCTACAACCCGATCCGGGACCAGCGCGGCAAGGTGGTCAGGGTCGTCAAGTTTGCCAGCGACATCACGGCCCGCATCGAGCAGAACAATGCCACCCGGGAAGCGGCCCGGCTCGCCCACAGCACGGCGCAGGAGACCCTTGGCAGCGCCGAGGCCGGGGCCGAGTTGCTGCGCGCCGTGGTCGATACCTCTTCCCTCATCGCCGCCCAGGTGGATGCGGCCATCGCCCTCATCGGTCAGCTCAACGAGCAGTCCAGGAGCATCGAAGCCATCGTCTCGACCATCAGCGCCATCGCCGATCAGACCAACCTGTTGGCCCTCAACGCGGCCATCGAGGCGGCGCGGGCGGGGGAGCAGGGACGGGGCTTTGCGGTGGTGGCCGACGAGGTGCGCCAACTGGCGGCCCGCACTTCCCTCTCCACCGGCGAGATAGCCAAGGTGGTGCAGAAGAACCGCGAGCTGACCGCCAGGGTGACCGACGACATGGCCGGGGTGGCGGGCAGCGCCGAACTCGGCAAGCAGCAAATCAGCGAGGTGGACAAACTGATGAGTGACATCCACCGGGAGGCGAGCCGGGTCTCGCAGACGGTCTCGGCACTCTCCATCTGAGTCGTCGTCCCTGACGACACCGTCTGGCGAGATCGCCAAAAGAGTGAGCGAACGAGCACTCAAGCTGAACCCTGGCTGTACGACCCCGCCCTTGTGAATTGTGGCGCCCCGCCGCCTTGTTTAGGCTGCCGCCTCTTTTCAATGAGTAGGTAGAGAACAATGGCAGTACGACAGAAAGGCAGGGCCCTGGCCCTGCTGCTGGGGACGGTGGCGAGCATGGGGCTCGGCGGTTGCATGGGGCAGATGGGCCTCTCCTCCATGGTGACCAAGGGCAACCTCAGCGTGGTGGACAATCGCTACGGTCGTGCCGGTGTCTTCGTCCTGCTCTCCCCCGTCTATGGTCTGGCGGCGACGGCGGATCTGTTCGTGTTCAACACCATCGAATTCTGGTCTGGCAAGAACCCGATCACCGGCAAGTCCCCGGCGCTGGTGGATCACAAGGCCGATGCGGTGATCAAGGTCAACCAGCATCTGGATCCGGCCCTCAACAAGGTGCCGCTCGCCATGCTGCCGCAAGGGGTGCGCGAGGTGAAGGTGAGCTACCCCGACGAGCGCACGGCCCAGATGGAGATCCACTACATCGACGGCCATCGCGACATGATGCGGGGGGAGATGCGCGGCGAACTGCTGGAGATCTATCTGGACGACAAGCTGGTCTCGACCCTGACCCGCCAGCAGCTGGACGAAACGGCAAGCTCAGGCAAGGCTGACGTTTAAGTTCCTCAGGATCCTGATCTTTTCTTCTCTGGAAAGGGTATACATAAGCTGCTGGCAAGATCGCCATGACGTACAAGGAAGCAGGTTATGACGGTGAGGGGTTTGCGATTGGCAGAGTTGATTGGCTCCCTCAGCCATGCTCTGGACATGACTGAGGGTCAACCCAGAGGGCACTGCATCCGCTGTTGCTGGATAGGTTCCCGTCTGGGGGAGCGGCTGGGACTGGATGCCCGGCAACGCCACGATCTCTACTACACGCTCCTGCTCAAGGATCTGGGTTGCAGCAGCAATGCCGCCCGTATCTGCGAGCTCTACCTCACCGACGATCTTCACTTCAAGCGCGACTTCAAGCTGGTGGATGGCTCCCTCTCCGAGGTGGTCAACTTCGTGTTGGGTCACACCGGCTTGCAGACGGACCTGCTGGGGCGCTTTCGCAGCCTGTTCCATATCTTTCGCAACGGCGATCAGATAGCCAACGAACTGATCCAGACCCGCTGTCATCGGGGGGCGGACATCGCTCGCCAGCTGCGCTTCAGTGACGAGGTGGCCGCAGGCATTCTCTCCCTCGATGAACACTGGAACGGCAAGGGGCGGCCACTGCAACTGGCTGGCGAGGAGATCCCGCTCTTCTCCCGCATCGCCCTGCTCTGCCAGGTGGTCGATGTGTTTCACGCCGCCGCAGGGCCGGATGCTGCGCTCAGGGAGCTGCGCGAGCGCAGCGGCAGCTGGTTTGATCCCGCCCTGGTCAGCGAATTTGAAGCGCTGGCGGACGAGGATTTCTGGCAGGGGCTGGTGGACCCCAGGCTGACCGAGTGGGTCTTCGACCACCCGGCCGGGCAGGGAGAGGTGGCGCTGGATGAGGATTATCTGGACGAGATAGCGGCGGCCTTCGGTCAGGTGGTGGACTCCAAGAGTCCATACACCGCGGGCCACAGCGGCAGGGTCGCGCTCTATACCGACATCATTGCCGCTCAGATGGGACTGTCTGAATCGAGGCGGCGATGGCTCAAACGGGGTGCCCTGCTCCATGACGTGGGCAAGCTTGGGGTGAGCAACGCCATTCTCGACAAACCGGACAAGCTCAATGCGCAGGAGTGGGCCGCGGTGCAGATGCATGCCGCCTATACCGAGGAGATCCTGAGCCGGATTGGCGCCTTCGAGGAGCTGGCGCAAGTGGCGGGGGCCCATCATGAACGCCTGGATGGCAAGGGGTATCCAAAAGGGCTCAGCGCTGCGGACATCGCGCTCGAGACGCGCATCATCACCACTGCCGACATCTTCGATGCCATTACCGCCAAGCGTCCCTATCGCGGGGCCATCCCGGTGCCCCAGGCGCTGGAGATGATGGCCGAGCATCTGGGCACCGCCATCGATCCCGACTGTTTCGCCGCCCTGCAGGCGGGGATCCGGGATTTTTCCATCTACCTCAGTCCCGAGCAGCCGCTGGCGCAGGCCGGTTAAGGCCTTTAGCGCCGTCACGGCCAAGCGGCCAGATGCAAAGACAGACACACCCCGCATTGCGGGGTGTGTTGTTTTGGAGCGCTGGCTGAGGGGGGAGTATTACCAGCCCAAGCAGGGGACAGGCTGGCGAGCAGCTACTGATGGCTTTAGCTCGGCAGAGTGACGCGGGCGAGCGCTGTGTTCGGGCGGCACCATCTCATGTCGGGTCGAACTTCTTGTGTGGGAGGCCGCAGCGACTGTTACTCCCCCGACAAGAGGCGGATCCGGACCCGCTCGCCGGGGGCAATGGCCGAGTTGGTGGCGCATTCGATCAGGCAGTTGGCCGCAGGCAGGGTAGAGGGCATGACAGCACTGGCCGGACGGACCAGCAAGCAGCCGTCGGCATCCTGGCTGAGGTAGCCGGGCAGGCAGGTCTCCCCCGCCGGATTGGGGATAGCCTCCTGGGCGCGGGCGAGCAGGCGCAGCGGCGGGAGAGGGGGCTGGGCGTCCCGGATGGGCAGCCGGGCACAAATGAAGTCGGCGATGGCATCCAGATCCTCGAAACGAAACTGGGGCAGCGTCGTGGCCTGAGGCCGATCGCTGATGAGGGCGACGATGTCCGGGTCATCCGGAAACAGCAGCGGCCGGCCGATGGCGCCGCGGTGCAGCTCAATCTTGGGAAAATGGCGATGCTTGAACCCCTCGATCAGCAGCAGATCGAGCTGGTTCCGGTCGAAACGTGCCAGCAGCGCCTCCAGGGGGGGCTCGCCCTCCGGGGTCTCGCAGATCAGGGCGTGGCGCCGGTCGGAGGCCGCCATCACCTGCCGGGCTCCCGCCTGGCGCAGGCGATGGCTGTCTTTGCCGGGCTTGTCCATGTCGAAGTCGTGATGGGTATGCTTGAGCACCCCGAGCCGCAGGCCACGCTGGCCGAGCAGGGGGATGAGCCGCTCCAGCAAGGTGGTCTTGCCGGTACCGCTCCAGGCGACGAAGCCGAGCAGGGGGAGGGTACTCATGGCGTGTCTCCGCCCGCCAGCAACCTCGCCTCGTAGGCGGCGAGCTCGGCCGGGCTGTTGAGATTGATGAAGGCATCCGGCGCATCGGCAAAGGGCACCACCGTCATCCGGTGGCGGGCAAACCAGGCCCCGGTCTTGCGCTCCCCGTCCGCCAGCGCCTGGCTCAGGGAGGGGCGCAGGGCGCGGCGCAGCAGGGCGACCACGGGCTGGAGATGCTCCCCGTCGTGGGCCACCACCAGATCGGTGTCCGGGGTGATGGCGGCGCGAAAGCGGGTCATCAGATCAAGGGGCAGAGCGGGGCCGTCACAGGGGACGAACAGCACCCAGTCGTGACGGGCCGCCGTCAGCCCCGCCAGCATGCCGGCCAGCGGCCCCTGGAAGTCGGCCTGCGCATCTCCGATGACGGGAGCAAGCTGCCGGTAGCGAGCCTGGCTGCGGTTGGCGTTGATCAGCACCTCGTCCACCTGGGGGCGCAGGCGGGTCAGCACGTGTTCGATCAGGGGAGTGCCCGCGAGGGGCACCCAGCCCTTGTCATCGCCCCCCATGCGGGTGGCGCGACCGCCCGCTAGGATGACGCCGCTGACGAGAAAAACGGGGGAAGAGGAAGGGGTCATGGTGCTCCGTTGCTCGCAAAGGGATGCCCACAGGGGCGTGTCGGGATCTTGCGCCAAGGCGGGCGCGGGAGCAACCTTCGGCTGCCCCGGTAAAGGCGCCTTTGGCCGCAGGGTTTGTCCAAGCTCACAAAACCGGATCGGCAAACGTCATATGATCCCCAGCATTCTGAGTCTTGCTCTCCTGCCTGATGGCAACTTCATGTAAATCAAAGAGAATGACTATGGCTACCGGACAATATCTGCTGTGGAAAGATGCACAGGGACAAGACTTTCGCCCCGTTGCACTGACAGGCACCGATCTGCTCAACGATCGCAATCTCAACAAGGGCACCGCCTTCACCGAACAGGAGCGCGCCGATTTCGAGCTCGACGGCCTGTTGCCGCCCCAGGTACAGACCTTCGAAGCCCAGCTGGACAGGGTCTATCAGGGCTTCCTGAGCGCCTGCAGCGACATCGAGAAGTACCAGAACCTGCGGGCATTGCAGGATCGCAACGAGACCCTGTTCTACGCCCTGCTGTCGCGTCATGTGGAGGAGATGACCCCCTACATCTATACCCCGACCGTGGGCAAGGCGTGCCAGGAGTTCAGCCACCGCTTCCAGAAGCCGCGCGGCCTCTACATCACCCCGAAGAACGTCGATGACATGGGTTCCCTCGCCCGCCACATGGATGCCAAGGCGGTGCGCATCATCGTCGTGACCGACAGCCAGGGGATCCTCGGCATCGGCGATCAGGGGGTGGGGGGCATGGGCATTCCCATCGGCAAGCTCTCCCTCTATACCCTGGGGGCTGGCATCCATCCCGCCTGCTGCCTGCCCATCGCGCTGGACGTGGGCACCGACAATCAGGCGCTGCTGGATGACCCCATGTACCTGGGTCAGCCCCACAGGCGCATTCGTGGCAAGGAGTACGACGACTTCATCGACAAGTTCGTGGCCGGGGTCAAGCGCCACTTCCCCAACGCCGTGCTGCAGTGGGAGGACTTCAGCAAGTCCAACGCCTTCAACAACCTGGCCCGCTACCAGCAGGCGCTGCCGTCGTTCAATGACGACATCCAGGGCACCGGGGCCGTGGTGCTGGCGGGTATCATTGGGGCCGTCAAATCCAAGGGGGAAACCCTGGGCCAGCAGCACTACCTGGTCTACGGGGCCGGGGCTGGCGGGGTCGGGGTGGCGGATCAGATCTGCGCGGGGATGATCCGCGAGGGGCTTGACCCGCAGGCGGCGCGGGATCGCATCTACATCCTGGATACCCAGGGGCTGGTGTGTGACAACCGCGAGGGGCTGGATGAGTACAAGCGCCGCTACGCCAAGCCGGGCCTCTTGCTGGCCCAGTGGGATCTGCAGGGCAAGGCGGGGCTGACCGAGGTGCTGCGCCACGTGCCCATCACAGTGCTGCTCGGCACCAGCGGCGCCGGTGGCGCCTTCCAGGAGGAGCACATCCAGCTGATGCTGGCCCACTGCGAGCGCCCCATGGTGTTCCCCCTCTCCAACCCCACCGCCAACTGCGAGGCGCTGCCGGAAGACATCTATCGCTGGAGCCAGGGCCGCGCCATCGTCGCCACCGGCAGCCCGTTCAAGGACGTGGAGTTCGAGGGGCAGCGCTACCGTGTCGGGCAGGGCAACAATGTCTTCATCTTCCCCGGCGTGGGGCTGGCCGCCATCGTCAGCCAGATCCGCGAGATAAGCCCGGACATCTTCACCACCGCGGCCTTCGCGTTGGCGGAGTGCGTGGATGAGGCGGATCTCGCCCGCGGCACCGTCTACCCGAGGATCAGCGAGCTGCGCAGCATCTCGGTGCACGTGGCGACCGCGGTGCTCAAAGACATAGTGCGCAAGGATCCTTCCCACCCGCTCATCGGCCAGGATCTGCAGCAGCACCTCCTGAGCCACATGTGGGAGCCGGTCTATCTGCCCTACCGCCGGGTCTGACGGGGTGTCGAAAAACTCGACGGGGTGGCGCCAGCCACCCCGTTTTTTTGTGTCCACCGACCACAGCGGGACCATGGTCGGTGGATGCTGCACTTTTTTGAGCCCAGCTCCCGACGCAGGCGCTGGGTGATGGCCCGGGCTGAAAACCTTGTCATCACACCCGGCCAGAAAAACGATTGGCGTCGGCCACAAAAGTGCGTAAAATCGCATACTCGATGCTTGTAGCAACGAATCCCGCCTAAAAAGCCAGTTTCATGCCCTCCCCAAGCAGTAAAAGGCAACA
>ERZ724515.1166-NODE-1166-length-10895-cov-7.789945_pt1 | contig 10895 bp, 9 predicted proteins | sample MGYA00376048_ERZ724515 | MGnify/ENA primary metagenome ERZ724515 (study PRJEB28724, sample SAMN07190885) | wastewater metagenome | isolation source: influent of sewage treatment plant in Hong Hong | place: Hong Kong | collected 2016-03-17 ... | reverse complement strand
GAAGGAGTTGTATTTTTACCCTCTTTATTTGGGATAATTTTTGCCTCACCATTTTCGTAAACAGCAACACAAGAGTTTGTTGTTCCTAAGTCAATTCCAATTACTTTACTCATTTTGTTTCCTTATTAAAGTTTAATTTTTTTAAATTTTTATATTTATTCACATTTCTTAGTTTTATGACAAAAAAAAAAAAAAATTATCTAAAACTAGTTAGCAATACTAACCATTGAAGGTCTTAAAAGTCTATCTTTTAACATATAACCTTTTTGAAGCTCTTGTACAATTTGTCCACTTTCATGATTAGCACTATCAACTTGCATAACAGCATTGTGCACATTTGGGTCAAACTCACCATTTGTTTCAATTTTTGTAATGTTATGTTTTTCAAAAGTCGTATTAAAATTCTTAATTGTTAATTCAATACCCTCTTTTAATTTAGTTAAAAGTTCTGTTGCTTCTAAATTTACATTAGCAGAAGATAATGCCATCTCTAAAGTATCAATAGGAGCTAATAAATCTTTTGCAAACTTCTCGCTTGCATAATCAATTGCTTGATATTTTTCTCTCTCTAATCTTTTTTTGATGTTCTCAAAATCAGCATGAACTCTTAAATACTTATCTTCACTCTCTTTTAATTGAAGTTCTAGCTTTGCTATTTTATCTTCTAAACTCTCTTCAACTGAAGTTTGTTCTTCATTTTGAGATTCACAAGCAACCTCTTCTTTTACTGTTTCTTGTTCTATTAATTCTTCTTTTTTCTCTTCACTCACATTTATCTCCTAAAAAGTTGTAATTTTTTCATAAAAATATTCATAATCCTTTGGTAACTCACCAACAACTAACATCTTAATATCCTCATTATTTATCTTACAATAATGACAAATACCAATATAGTTTGCTGGTAATAACTTCTCAAAATATAATCCCTCTTTTAGTTCATCTAAAATCTGACCTTTTAAAAAACCATTTATTGTATATTCATCAAAATTATAATTTAAAGCCAAATTCAAAAACTCTTTATAATTAAAAATCTGAAAATCTGAACTTAAAGCTTGACTAATTGATTCATATACTTCATACGCACCAACATCTTTTGATATTTTTTTAATATCTTTTAAATCCAAATTTATCATATCTTTTAAAAATCTATAAAGGGCATCTGAATATCTTACACTTATAGCAAATGAAGAAAACTCTAATATCATATATCTATTTTCTACATTTAATATGTTTTTCAATATGTCAGATTTCTCTTTTTTTAGAAAAACAGACAGCCCTACTTCTTGTGCAAAATATTGTAATGCTTTAAGATTTATTCCTTTTAGTCTAAAATCAAGTTTAGACTTCCAATACTGTTTTAAAGCTTCAGTAGTTGGTGTTCTTCCACTACTAATATGTTCTTGAGCAAGATAACCTTCTTCTCCCAACTTTTTAAAGTAACCTCTAATAGTAGCTGGTGAATATGTAATATCATACATTGATTTTAACTGAGTAGAACCAATTGGTTCTAAATGCTCAATATACGCTTTAATAATAGACTGTAATAAAAACTCTTTTTTATCTATCATAAATCAACCATTTTCAATTTTTAGCACTCAATTACTTAAACTGCTAAAGAATTATAACCTATTGAGTCAATATTTGTCAAGTATATTTTAATTTTTTTTATAACAATAATTTTAAAATAAATTTAGAACATTTACTATTTTTTCATTGTATATAATGTAATTTATTGTAAATTTTATATAATTTATACATAATTTATACAAATTTTGTAAGCAAAAAATTATATTTTAGTGCTATAATTATCTCATGTTAAGGTGAAACTTTTGCATACTAATTAAATCTAAGGAGAAATGAGATGAAATTTAATGGTAAAAAAATTGCTACAGCAACTTTAATTGGTCTATTATCTGTTCCAGCATTTGGTGCTGAATTTGTAACAATTGGTACAGGTGGAGTTACAGGAACTTACTATCCAACTGGTGGAGCAATTTGTAGATTAGTAAATCAATATAAAAAAGATACAAAAATTAGATGTTCAGTTGAATCAACTGGTGGTTCAGTTTACAATGTTAATACAATCAAAAATGGTGAATTAGATTTTGGTATTGTTCAATCTGATATCGTATACCAAGCTTCTAAAGGGGAAGGTGCTTTCAAAGGTGAACCAATTACTAAATTAAAATCTGTAATGGCAATTTATCCAGAATTATTAACATTAGTTACTAGAAAAGATGCAAATATTAACTCTTTAGTAGATGTAAAAGGTAAAAGAATCAATCTTGGAAATCCAGGAAGTGGAAACGAAGCAACTGCTTTAACTCTATTTAATGAAAGTGGAATTAAAAAACAAGATTTAGCGTATGCAGGAGAATTAAAAGCTTCTGAAATGCCTGATGCATTAAGAGATAACAAAATTGATGGTTATTTCTATATGGTTGGACATCCAACTGCAAATATTAAAGATGCTTCAACTTCATTAGATGTAAAAATCACTCCAATTGAAGGTGCAAATGTAGATTCTTTAATTAAAAAATATCCATATTTTGCAAAAGCAAATGTTCCTGGTGGTTTATATAAAGGTAATGATGCTCCAACTCCAACATTTGGTGTTAAAGCTGTTTTAGTTACAAGTGATGATGTAAGTGCAAATGCTGTTTATACTGTTGTTAAAGCTATCTTAGAAAACTTTGACGAATTTAAACAATTACACCCTGCGTATGCAGACATTACTAAAGAATCTTTATTAGATGGTCTTTCTGCTCCATTACATGAAGGTGCTAAAAAATACTTCCAAGAGACTGGATTAATTAAATAATTTATCTAAGGAGAAATCTCCTTAGATACTAGATTTTCATACTTCATTTAAACAACCAATTAAATGAATTATGAAAAAACTTATCTTAAATATTAAAAAGGGTACTAAATGGCTATTTACGAAGAAAAGCCCCATAAACTTTCAGAACTCCAACAAGAACAAGCTAATGAAACTGACGCAGTTGTTAATGAATTAGAAGGACAAAGAGTTTTTGGATCAAATCAATATGAATTTTGGTTAATTTCAATAATTGCACTTGCTTGGTCATTGTTCCAATTATACATAGTAATTGAACCAATGAATTCAACTATTTCAAGATCTATTCACTTATCATTTGGTATGGTTTTAGCATTTTTAATCTATCCAATGATGAAAAAACCTTATTTTTTAACAAAAATAAGATGGTTTGGATATACATTTGCAACTATTGGTTTAGTTACAGCTTCTTACATCGCTGTAAATTATAATGAAATTTCTTTAAGACCAGGAAACTATACTGAGTTTGATATTATTATTGCTGTTGTTGCAATTATAATATTACTAGAAGCAGGAAGAAGAGTTTTAGGATTAGCATTAAGTATAATTGCAATTGTATTTTTAGCTTATTCTTATTTAGGACCTTATATGCCTGAGTTAATTATTCATAAGGGTGCTAGTTTAAATAAACTTGCAGGTCATATGTATTTAACTACTGAAGGAGTATTTGGTGTTCCTCTTGGTGTATCTGCTGGATTTGTATTTTTATTTGTACTTTTTGGTTCACTTTTGGATAAAGCAGGAGCTGGTGAGTATTTTATAAATCTTGCTTATGCCTTATTAGGAAAATTTAGAGGAGGACCTGCAAAAGCAGCAGTTGTTGCTTCTGGATTTACAGGAATTATGAGTGGAAGTTCGATTGCAAATACTGTTACAACAGGAACATTTACAATTCCTCTTATGAAAAAAACAGGATTTAAACCAGAACAAGCAGGAGCTGTTGAGAGTGCTGCTTCTACAATGGGTCAATTAATGCCTCCTATTATGGGTGCTGCTGCTTTTATTATGGCAGAGTTCTTAGGTATGGCTTATTCAGACGTTGTTATTGCTGCATTTATTCCAGCATTTGTTACATATTTTGCACTACTTTACATCGTACATTTAGAAGCATTAAAATTAGGTTTAAAAGGAATGAATCCTGATGAGCTTCCAAAAAAATGGAAAACATTTGTTCAAGGAATTCACTATTTAATTCCTATTTTCTTCTTACTTTATACATTAATTGTATTAAGACAAAGTGCTGCTAGTGCTGCATTTAATGCAATTATGTTATTAATGATTTTAATGGTTATTCAACACCCATTTAGAGCAATGTTAGCAAAAGAAAAAATTACAAAAGAGATTTGGCTTTCAGGTTTTGTTGATATTTTAGCTGGAATGATTAGTGGTGCTAAAAACATGGTTCCTATTGCAATCGCAACTGCGTTAGCAGGTATTGTTGTTGGAACTATTACATTAACTGGTCTTGGACAAGTTTTATTAGAAGTTGTTGAAACTTTAGCAGATGGAAATATTTATGCGATTTTAATTTTAGCAGCTTTAATTTCTATTATTTTAGGAATGGGATTACCAACAACTGCAAACTATATAGTTATGGCGTCTTTAACAGCTCCTGTTATTTTAACACTTGCAGCTGATAATGGATTCCTAGTTCCTGCAATTGCGGCACACTTATTTGTTTTCTATTTTGGTATATTAGCTGATGTTACACCACCTGTTGGACTTGCAGCTTACGCAGCAGCAGGTATTGCAAAAGCAGACCCAATGAAAACAGGAGTTATTGGATTTATATACAACATAAGAACAGCATTATTACCATTTATGTTCTTCTTTAATCCAGAATTACTATTAATTTCAGGGATTGATGCTTCAAATCCAAGTGATCCAATTGGTTGGGTATGGATTACAAATCCAATTGATATAGCAGTAATATTTATAACAGCATTTATAGGAATGATTGCTTTTTCTTGTGCAACTATGGGATATTTTTTAACTAAAACAAATATCTTAGAAAGAGTATTATTTATGACGATTGTGCCATTTATGTTTTTACCAAAAATAATGGAATCAAACTTAAGTTTAGGAGATCACCATATTTCGTACTTAATTGGTATTGGTATTTTTGCTGTTTTATACTTAATACAAAAAGCAAGAGTAAGAAAAGAGACTAAATCAATATAAAATAAAAGAGAGATTAACTCTCTTTTATTTATCTAAAACTTTCTCTATAATATAACCATATCCCTTATGAGATATAATAAAATCATCATCTTTAATTTTATCTTTTAATCTTTTCATCACTGTTCTAAATGATGAATCATTAATATCTGGATCATTCCAAACATCCTCTTTAAATCTCTCCATTGGAACTAACTCACCAAGATTTTTAATCAATACATCCAAAATCTCTGACTCTTTTTTAGAAAGTTTTACAATCATTCCTTCATGATATAATTTATTACTTGCTAAGTCAAAAGTATATTTTCTATTTAAAGTAATCAAATTTGATTGTTCAGCTTTTTTTGGTTGTTTATCTTGAATAACTTCATCTTTTGCTTTTTTAAGCATTTCCATCATATTATCAATATTTAATGGTTTTACAAAATACCCACTAACTCTAAGATTAATTAATTTTAATAAATCCTCTTCATTTTTATGAGCACTTACTATTATAAATCTTTGATCAGGTACAAATTTCAATACCTCATCAATCATCTGCATACCATTAACATTTGGCATATTCAAATCTGTAATTACTAAATCAAAATCCTCATGATTATCATGATTCTCTTCTATTATTTTTAAAGCCTCTGCCCCATCACAGGCAACCACAACTTCATCAAAAATTGTATTTAAATAAAAAGCTAAGGTTTTTCTTGCTAATTCTTCATCTTCAACTAATAAAACTCTTGTTTCCATATTCTGCATCTTAATATAACTCTCTTTAGTATAGTTATTAGATTATATCAAAAATGATTTTAAGCATTTAGTTTTATTAGGAATTCTACCCCATCTTCTTTATTTATTGCTTCAATTTTTCCACCCATATTCTTTTCAATAATTACTTTTGTCATATATAAACCAATTCCTGTACCTTGGTTCTCAAATTTTGTCGTAAAATAGGGCTCAAAAATTCTTTCAATAATCTTTTCATCAATGTTTCCACAGTTATTAAATATTGAAACAAATATCTCTCTTTTTATCTTATAAATTTTTATTAAAATTTTTGCATCAAATCTGCCATCTTTTTCTTTTATTATTTTTGCATCAATTGCATTATTTAAAATATTTACAATTACTTGTTCAAACTCATTTTCATAATTATCTATTTCAACCTCAATTGCTTCAATATCTAATTTAATTGAATTTCTTTCTAAAGAAGATTTAACAATTTTACAACTTTGAACAATAGCTTCTCTTACATTAAATAGTTTTTTCTCTTTTGTTGGTTTATAAAAATTCCTAAAATCATCTATTGTTTGAGACATAAAATCAATCTGAAGTTTTGCATTTTTTATACTATCACTTAACTCCTCTTTAGAAATCAAACCATAAGAGTCTCTAATATAATGGATTAATAGATTTATATTATTTAAAGGCTGTCTCCATTGATGAGCAATATTTCCAAGCATCTCTCCCATTGAAGCTAGTTTATTTTGCTGAACTAATAACCTATCTTTTTCAAGATTTTTTTCAACTTCAACTTTTACTTTCTCTTTTAATTCCTCTTCATTCATTTTTAATTTTGTAATATCGTTTAAATAACCATAAAACCCTGTTACATTTGAATAATCATCTTTTATTAGAATTGTTCTATTATCAACCCATTTTATATCATTATCTTTATCCACAACCCTAAAAATAAAACTAAAAGATTCCAAATCATATTTAATTGCATTTTTTATAACTTCTTTTAATTGAGCAACATCATCTTTGTAAACAAAATTAAAAAAAGTATTTTCATTTAAAAAATCTTCAACTTCATATCCATATCTATTAATACTTTTTGATACAAATCTTACTGTTAGATTTTCATCATTTTCCCACCTAAAAATTGCAATTCTTCCATGTTCTGTTAAAAGTTCTACATCTTTTAAATCTTTTGATAACTGTACCCTATCATCAATATTCATTGACATCATTAGAATTCTATTTGAGTTAAACTCTTTACCTCTTGCAAGTACCCATTTATAGTTTCCATTTTTATCTTTAATTCTATACTCACAAATAAAATGTTCACTCTTTTTATCAATATGTTTTTTATACTCAACTAAAACTTTTTGTCTATCATCTTTATGAATTAAATCTATCCAATCATCAAAGGTTTGAATATCATTTCTTTCATACCCAAACATCTCTAACCATTTATTTGAAAAGAAAATTCTTTTGCTTTCAAGATTCATATCCCATAAACCATCATTTGAAGCAATAATTGCTAACTCATATCTCTCTTTCCATTTTTTAAATAAGAAATTTCTTCTCTCTAACCTTTTATTATATCTATTGAAAATTCTATTTATAAATTTCCCAAATAAATTAGCTGATGTGATTAATAAAAGTGCAATAAAAGTCACAAGCAAATAAAAAGCTACTAATTTTGTTTCATACTCCTCTTTAACTTTTTTTATCTCTTGAGGTGTTGAATTACTTTTTATATAGACTTTATAGTTGTATTTTGCAAATGTATAAGATAAATCATTTTTACTTCTCTCAAAGAAATCAGGAATACTCTTTTCATCCTCATATTTCCCACTCATATTAAAATTCAAAACTTTTTTCTCTACTGTGTCATAAAAATAAAAATATGAATCATTTAGAGTTTTGCTTTTTGCTTTAATTGAATCTTCAATCGCTTTTTTTGTTAAGACTTTCATATCATCAATTTTTGAATATGCACCAATATATAAATCTAAAGAATCAATTTTTTTTATGTAACTTAATTGAATATTCCTTTTTTGATTATCAATTGTGTACATTAAATTATTATCACCAATATATTCAATATTTCTTAACATATGATATTTAAACTTATCAGTTTTATTTTCTGAATTTGTGAGTTCAATTAAATTATCTAAAAGTTCATCACCATAAAATAGTTTATAATTAACATTATCAAAAATTAGAAATTTAATTCCTTTTGAATTCTCCATCTCTTGTATATATGTTTTAATTAGTTCTATATTAAAACTATTTTTCTCTTTTATATTTGATTTAATAAATCCTACTATCTCAAAAATATAATTACTTAAATCACTCTCCACATCATCAAAACTAGTACTTGTATTATATTTTATACCTGAAATATAAGATTTTAAAACATCATTTTTATAAAAATTATCATTTTGAATAAGAGTGCTAATTCTATTCTTTTTTTCATGCTCTAAAAAAAAGAAAATAGAGATAAAAGATAATATAGAAAGAATAAAGATAAATATTAAAGGGGTATATACAATTTGATTTTTTATATCCAAAAGTGTGTAAAACTTTTTCCTTTTAAAAAACATTTGAAACCTTTAATATTTTATTTTTGCAAGATATAAGCCATTTGCCTTTGCTGGTGTTTTAAATATATTTTTTTCTAATCTTAGCTGTTTTTTTAAATCTTCAATAGTCAATTTTTTTTCATTTATTGCAAGTAAAAAACCAACCATAAGTCTAATTTGTGATCTTAAATATGAATTTGCTTCAAATCTAAAAACATATACATCTTTAAATTTGTAAAAAGATGTGTCAAAAATTTCTCTAACTGTTATATCTTTATCACTTCCAGTTTTATGAAAATATTTAAAATCAAATACTCCAATATACTCTTTGATAGCTTTTTTCATCAAATCTTCATCTATCTCATTTTTAATATGAGTTATAAATTTATCAGTAAATGGAGTTGTTGTTTTTGTAGATATCAAATATCTATAAACTCTTTTTTTTGCATGAAATCTTGAATGAAAATCATCATTTACTCTTGAAATCTTTAATATTTTAATTGATGGAGGTAAATTTCTATTTACCACCTCTTTCAATTTTTTAAAATCTGACCAATATTCAGGAATAATACAATTAAATACTTGACCTGTTGCATGAACTTCTTTATCTGTTCTTCCAGATAATACTATATTTGTCCGAATATTTACTTTTTTAAAAGCAAACAAAAGTTTATCTTCAACAGTCATTCCATTTGGTTGTTTTTGGCTTCCTTGATATAAACTTCCATCATAAGAGATTACAAATTTTAAATTCATAAATTAGTACTCTTTTTTTATTGTTCTTGAGTATAAAATATATGTTCCACTAATCCAAATAATTGGTACTACATATAAAGCATGTAAAAAATACCTATCTCCAATAATTTTAATTAACACATAATATAAAACAACCGAAATTAAAGAGTACATAACAGCCCTATTTTTTTCATATCTTGGATTAAAATATCCAAAAGTAATTACTAAAAATAGAGATAACAGAGGGAATAATGAAGTTAAAATAAAAAATGTTAAATCATCAATATCAATATTCTTTTTTATATTATTCTTCCAAAATTCATAACTATCAGTAAATTTTCCTATTTTGCTATCTGCTATTGAATCATTAATATACATTGATTCAAAATTAATCTGATTAAACTCTTTTTCATCAATTACAAAAGCTTTTCCATCTTGAAGTTTAAAGCTAAGATTACCCTTGTCGTTATCTAATATTGCAGTGTCACTTACAATAAATTGGTCTTTCTTTTCATCTGTTCTAAAAAGTTTTAAACCATCATAAATCTTGTCATCTTTTCCACTAATATAAATTAGCCAATCTCCAAATTTTTGTCCAAATTCACTAGCTTTTATATTAAAATTCGCCTCTTTCTTTTTAATATCTAAAAATTGTTTTGTTAAAAATTTTGTTTTAGGAATAAGTCCAACAGAAACTACCAACAATAAAGCTGATAATAAAAGAGTTATAGGCAAAAATATTTTTAAGATATTCAGTGGATTTAATCCAAATGAAGTAATAACTGTTAATTCATATTCACTAGCAAGTTTTGCAAGAGTAATTACCAAAGATATAAAAAATGATATTGGCATTGTATAAAATATGATTTGTGGTACAACATACGCATAAAGTGTGAATAGTTCAAAAAAGTCAATTGTTATTACAGATGTTAATGATGCAATTTTTACTAAAAAAACGATTGATGTAATAAAAAATAGTCCCAAAAATATAGGGAAAAATGTAATTGCAAGTTGTGAATATAAATAGTGATTTAATTTCAATTAAAAAGCCTTTATAAATGATTCTATATTAAAAAAATATTCCGTTAAAAAACCTAAAACTAAATAGGGAATAAATGGAGTTTGGATATCTTTTTTTAAAATATTTGAATAGATTGAGGGTATTATAGCAAAAAAAGCCCCTAAAAATATAGCAAAAACTCCACCTGTTGCTCCTAATATTACTGCTATCATTGCAATTATTGGGATATCACCCTCTCCTAATGCCACTTGTTCTTTTAAAGTTTCATCTTTTAAAATTCTTGATTTTATATTTTGAATATAAAAAGTAACTACAAAATTCAATAATACAACCGCTCCACTAAATAAAAAAGCATTTTTAAAAGATTCTATTATTGAAAAATTTGTAGTAAAAAAAGATAAAACTAAAACTAATAAAAGCAGATAATCTGGAACAGCCTTATATTTAAAATCAATAAAAGATAATACAATCAATACATAAGATAATATTATCATCAAAAGAAAATCTTGTGAAAATCCCAATTTAAAATATAAAGCAGTTGTTAAAATTGCACTTATTAGCTCAACTATAAAATATGAAGAATTACCTTCATATTTTGTAATCGAAAATTCATATTTTGGTAGTTTTATAATTAATTGATTTAAAAACAGACCAATTATTCCACCAAAAATAAAACTAAATACCTCCAAATCTTCTCTCTCTTTTTGAGAAGTCACTTAAAATATCATCAAGTTCTGTTTCATTAAAATCTGGCCAATAAGTTTGTGTAAAAAACATCTCAGCATAGGCATTTTGCCAT
>ERZ724515.1164-NODE-1164-length-10900-cov-10.121715_pt1 | contig 10900 bp, 7 predicted proteins | sample MGYA00376048_ERZ724515 | MGnify/ENA primary metagenome ERZ724515 (study PRJEB28724, sample SAMN07190885) | wastewater metagenome | isolation source: influent of sewage treatment plant in Hong Hong | place: Hong Kong | collected 2016-03-17 ... | reverse complement strand
ACCGAAACCCATCAGACCCAGAGGGGCAGGGTTGGCCAATTTTTCGCTCACGTGGCGTTCTCCAAAAATAGAGGTGGGGGTTGATAAAAGACGCGCGATTTTAGGCAGGCTCTCGGCCCCGAGCAAGGGGGTGAGGAGGCTAAATGGTAAAAAAATGACAGGAAATTTTAAGTGACCAACCATTCGTGTCATTCAGGTAGACGACGGGTGAATGGATAACGTTTTCAATGTTGCTTTTTTGTATGAAAGGCTCCCGAAATGAAAACGGGTAACAAAAGGAGCGTCTGCCGCGATGACCGGTTTGCGGGCCCACCGCGCGCTGGAACAAGCGACGCCTGGGTTGAAAATTAATCTCATATGCCATCAGACAAGAGGTGTTCAGCACCACTTGATCCTCTGGAACCCTCTGCTGATTGACGGCATAGCCCCGACGCCAGGCAGAGGCGCCCTCAGGACCGGGCAGGGGCGTGGTGCTGGGTCCGACCCAGGAGACCGGCCAGCGGAGCCTGGAATCTTCCTTCAGGAAGTACGAGGAAAAGGAAGGTGTGCATATCTGCTGCCAACCGGCTTGAGGGGAGCGCAGGTTTACAGAGGCGGTCTGCTCACCACCTGGAAGCTGGCCTGTGTGGGAGCGCCGGATTTTCCACCCGCCCATGGGGTGGGTTGGTGCTTATGCGCAAAGGATGGTGCAGGGCCAAGGGCGTGTGGCCAGCAAGGAAGCAAAGAGGCGAGCAGAGAAGGGAGCAGAGAGCGCGAGCCAGAAGGGGGAATCCCCCCTTCGCGGGGCCATCACAGTGGCTCAATTATCCAGGGTGAGGACTACCTTGGCCTCCTTGTCGCTCTCCTTGACCTGACTGTCGAGCACGAACAGGCGATCCGGCGTGATGCCCTGAGTATCCACCAGGTACTCCTTGGTGTTCTGGGCACGGCGCATGGCGAGGTTGCGCAGGGACTTGGCGGTGATCAGCTGCTGGTCCCGCAGCAGGATCACCGCCTGGGTGCGCAGGGCACCGCTCCCTTCATCGAGTTGCAGCCGGTCGGCCAGGGTGTCGAGATCTTCGTTGAACTTGGCCTCATAGGCCTCGGCTAGGGCACTCTGCAGGGCGGGGTCCTGCTCCAGCAGGGCGAGATCCACCGGGTTGCCGGTGATCTTGGCCAGCACCCGCTCCAGCTTCTGGCGCTGCAAGATGGGGCGCTCCTCGTTGAAGTTGACCTTGCCGCGGATGTTCATGCTGAGCCTGGGCCTGTCTTTCAGTGCCTGAGCCAGGGTGGTCAGCTTGCTCTGCTGGGTCGGGGTGAGGGCGGGATCGCCGGGCAGGAAAGGAAGCTCATCGAGATCCTTGGTGCCCCCTGTCAGGGAAGCCAGCAGGGAGAAGGGGGAGGTGATGGCCTTGCTCAAGGTGTTGCCGAGCACGTCCCAGAAGATGTTGCCCAGGCTGAAATCCGGCTGATCCAGGTTGCCCTTCACCTTGAGGTTCATCTTGATGACGCCGCTGGCGTCGCTCAGCAGGGCGATGGCGAGCCCGAGGGGCAGATCCCTAGCTTGCTCGCTTTTGACCTTCTCGCCGAGTTGCAGCTTCTTGATGGTGATGTCGTTGTCTCCCTCCAGCCGGTTGCCTTGCAACTTGTAGTTGAGCTTCATGGAGAGCTGCCCCTTGTCGATGGCGTAGCCGGCATAGGTGCTGGAGTAAGGGGTGAAGGTGGTGAGCTCCAGGTTGTTGAAGGCCACGGCGACGTCGAGCACGGGATCGTCGATCAGCAGGTTGGCGCCCCCCTTGATGGTCACCGGGGCGTACCTGTCCACCTTGCCATGAAAGGCGAGCTCGGAGCGTTGGCCCGGTGTGTTGCTGATGTGGCGGTTCTGGCCCTCAAGGGAGGCGATGTCCACCACGAATTCCGGGCTCAGGCTGCGGTCGGCGAAACGCAGGTTGCCCTGGGTGGTGCGGACCTGGTCGATGAGGATATGCGGTGCGGGCGCGCTCTGCTTGCTGGCCGGTTGCGGCAGCAGCAACTGCTGGACGTTGGTGACGCCCGTTTCGCTTATCTCGATGCGGGCGAAGGGCTTGCTCAGCAGGATGTCGGCAATCTTCAGCTGCTGGCCGATGCCGTCATAGTGCAGCCCGCTCAGTTGCAGCTTCTCTATCTGCAGCAGGCGCTGGTTGTCGGCCCGATCCAGCACATCGAGCCCCTCGATGTCGAGCCCGCCACTGACGTCCAGCTTGCTGAGGGTCCCCTTGTCGTTGGTGGCCAGGTCCAGCCGGGTGCGGCTGGCAAGCATGCCGTCCCGCACGCTGATGCGCAGCAGATCCTGCAGGTAGGGCTGCGCCAGGGTGAGCGGCAGGCCCTGCTGCTTGAGGGTGCCGTTCAGGGCGAAGGGGCTAAGATCCAGGGTGCCATCAAAGGCCACCGTCGCCTGGGGAGGGAGTGTGCCGGCCAGGGTGAGGGGGCTGGGTTGGCCGGTCTGGTTGCCGAGGGGGCCCAGGGTGAGCTCCAATTCCGAGAGATCCCGCAGCAGGGGCTTGCCGCTGCTGGACTCGGTCAGCTTGAGTGCCCCTTGACTGATGCGGGCCTGTTTGAGTTTCCAGCGCCAGGGCTTGCTCGCTGTCGGCTGTTTGGTCGCCGCTTTGGTGCCGGGCGGCGAGATCAGCAGCGCGGCCAAGTCCAGTTGCTGCTTCTCATCGAGCACGGCGGTGACGGCGGGGGCCTTGAGAGTGGCGGTATCCAGCTCAAGGCTCTGCTTGCTGCCATCGACCCGGATCCCGGTCAGGGCCAGCTGGTTGAAGCGGGCAAATTCGCCGCCCTTGGCACCCTTGAGCTGCCAGTTGGCCAGGGTCAGCCTGCCCTTGGCGATCTGCCATGCCAGACCCTGCTTGCCGGATGTGAGCCGATACGCCAGCTCGGCGCTGGCCTCTCCCCTGGTCAGTGTGGCCTTGACATAGGGTGCCCAGAGAGGAGCGAAGGGGGCGATCGCCAGCTTGCCGAGGCTGAGCTGCCCCTTGCCAGTCCCCGTGATGATGTTGAACTCGCCGTCGGCCTTGAGGGGGCTCTTCTCATTGAATGTAGCACTCAACTGATAGCGGTTGAGGGCCGACGGCGCGCTGGAAAAATCGGGCAACTGCAGGGCGAGCTTGCCGAGGGTGAGAGGCGGCAGCCAACCCGGGCTGCGTTGCTTGCGGCTATCGCGGTAGTGGAATTGCCCCTGGGCCAGGGCCAGTCTGCCGATGCTCACCATCAGGGGCTCGCCGGTCGATGCCGCCTGCTCCCTGGTCTGCAGGGAGTCGAGCAGGGGGGTCAGGGCCTCGGTCAGGTTGAAACTGGCCTCTCCCTTGTTATCCGCCAGACGCACAAGACTCACCTTGGGGGTTGTCAGGGTCAGCTCCTCCAGCACCAGGGCGCGCTGTTGCCAGCTCGCTTTCAAGGCGGGAATGACCTTCAGCTCTTCAAACGACACCAGGGGCTGCTGCCGCTCATCGAGCAGGGCGCTGGACCCCAGGGTGAGGGAGGGGGAACGCAGCCCGACCTCTATCTTCCCCAGGGTGAGCTGCAGACCATAATGGGTGGCGAGCCAGCCCGGCAGGTGGCGCTGGATGAGGTTGGGGGCTTGCCACAGCAAGATGGAGAGGGAGACGAGCAGGGCGGCGCAGAGATAGAGGGCGTAACGCAACAGGCGAGCGGGCAGAGGCTTGAGCATGATGGTCTCCATTGGATGCGCACATGGTAGCAATAAATCGGGCCCTGTTCATGGAAAGGACTCATGAGGTGCGCCGCACTCTGACCGCCTTGGGGAAATATTGCGCGATCCAGGCCAGGTTTCGCCCGTTGGCAAGCACCAAGGGTACCCAGGCATGCCGCGACTGACTGGCGTGGTGGGGTCATGGGGGTATTTTGCCAAGATCTGGGCCGGGGCTTGCCATATGGGATGCACCTTTGCGACATAGGGGACTCCGGGGGCGAGATGCCCCCAGATTCAGTCAATCCCCGTCGGTTTTCAAGCCGCTCAGTGACTGGATGCAGCGCTGCTCCGCAGCGTCGAGCTCTGCCATCACCATCTGGATGTCTTCGAGCTGCTGGCGCAGGGAGTGGCGCCGCGCCTCGATGAGCTGGATCATGGAGTGCAACTGCATCCGGCTCGAGCGGTCGGTGTCATACATGTCGAACAGCTCGCGGATCTCCGCCAGGCTGAAGCCGAGGCGCTTGCCACGCAGGGTCAATTTCAGGCGGATCCTGTCCTTGTGGCTGTAGATGCGGGTCTGCCCCTCCCGGGCCGGAGTGATCAGCCCCTCGTCCTCGTAGTAGCGGATGGTGCGCGGGGTGATGTCGAACTCCTGAGCCAGCTCGGAGATGCTGTAGGTTCTCTCCTTGCCGCAGAGGTTGCCGGCTCTCATGGCCTGATCCTGCATGGGTCAATCTCCTGACATGACGACATGCTGCCGCTCTTCTTTCTGGCGGGGGCGTTTTCAGGGGTCATGGCACTCTCCTTGTGCTATCTCATCGAGTCCTGGCTGCAGCTCTCTGGCCCTGGCATGGAGCGCCTGCCCGACTCGCGAGCCGTTGGGACGGCCGAGCAGTTCGCTCACCCACTGACCGGTGGCGGCCAGCTTGTCGAGGTTTACCCCCGTGCTCATGCCAAGGCCGTGCAGCAGATAGACCACCTCCTCCGAGGCGACGTTGCCGGAGGCCCCGGGTGCATAGGGGCAGCCACCCAGCCCCGCCACCGAGCAGTCTATGGTGCGGATGCCGCGCTCGAGTGCCGGCAGCAGGTTGGCGAGCCCCTGGCCATAGGTGTCGTGAAAGTGCACCGCGAGCCGGCCGGCCGGGACTTCGTGCAGCACCGCATCCAGCATGGGGGCGACGGTGCCTGGAGTGCCTGTCCCTATGGTGTCGCCGAGGGAGATCTCGTGGCAGCCGAGATCCAGCAGCCGCTCGGCCAGGGCGGCGACCCGTTTCGGGCGGGTCGGGCCGTCATAGGGACAGGCGATGACGGTGGATAGATAACCCCGCACCTTGATGCCGAGGCGGCGTGCCTCCGTCACCAGAGGGGCGAAGCGGATCAGTGACTCTTCGACGCCGATGCCGATGTTGGCGCGGGTGAAGCCGTCTGAGCAGGCGGTGAAGAGGCCAATCTCGTCGACCCTGGCCTGGATCGCGGCCTGCAGGCCCTGCAAATTGGGCACCAGGGCACCATAGCGGGTAGGTCCCTTGCGCGGCAGGGCCTTGAACAGTTCGGCGGAGTCCGCCATCTGCGGCACTCGTTTCGGGGAGACGAAGGCCCCCACCTCGATGCGTTGCAGCCCGCTCTCTGCGAGGCGGTTGACAAGCAGAAGCCGCTGCGCCAGCGACAACAGGCGGGGTTCGTTCTGCAGGCCATCCCGCGGCCCCACCTCCACCAGGCTGACCCTGTCGACGGGGGTGCCATGCTCCTTGCTCATGCTGCACCTCCCTCGGCGTTCTCTGTGCTCGGGTCGGCAAAGTGCACCAGGACGGCGCCCTGGCTCACCTGATCCCCCTGGCGGCAGGAGAGGGCGGTGATCACCCCCTCCTTGTCTGCTTTCAGGACGTGTTCCATCTTCATCGCCTCCAGCACCAGCAGTGGCTGCCCCTTGCTGACGGATTGCCCGACCTCGACCAGCAGTGCCACCACCATGCCGTGCATGGGTGCCACGGCGCCCTGGGCCGTGTCGTGATCATGGTGTGGTCGATGGCGTTGATCATCGGCGGCGAAGGGAATGCGCCGGCCATCCAGCTGCAGCACGAAAGCCGCGTCTGCCGCCGGGGTGATGGGGCAGTGCACCCAACGACCCGCCCGCAGCAGGCGAATATGATCCACACCTAGCTCATAGGAGTAGGTTTCCCCTTGCCATGTCAGCCGACCGGCGCGCTCGGCAAGGGTCAGCACCCGGGCCTCCTCGCCGATCCGCACCGCCGCCGTCAGGCTTCTGAGGTCGCCCAGCCGAAAACCGGGGGCCTGCTGCCAGGGGGAGGGGCCGGTGCGGCTGGCGAGCCAGAGGGTGGCGAGCGGCCAGGCGAGGGGCGGGGTGGCCAGTGATTCGGTCGGAATGGGCCACTGGGTGTGGTGTGCCATGGCCAGTACGTCCGGCTCCTCGCACAGGCGCAGCAACAGCGGGCCGTTGTGCACCAGGGGGCCGAGACTCAGGGCCGCCAGGGCATCGGCCAGCCTGGCGAAGGCCTCGGCCCGGCTCTGGCCGTGGGCGACCAGCTTGGCGATCATGGGATCGTAATAGGGGCTGACTTCATCGCCGGCGGCGACGCCGGTGTCGATGCGTACCCCCTGTGGCCAGTCGAGCCACTGGATGGGGCCGCTGGCGGGCAAGAAGCCTGCCCCTACGTCCTCGGCGTAGAGGCGCGCCTCCACCGCATGGCCGCGCAGCACTACCTCTTCCTGAGTCAGCGGCAGCGGCTTGCCCTCGGCGACCGCCAACTGCCAGGCCACCAGATCCTGGCCGGTGACGGCCTCGGTGACCGGGTGCTCCACCTGCAACCGGGTGTTCATTTCCATGAAGAAGAACTCGTCCCCGCACAGCAGAAATTCGATGGTGCCGGCCCCCACATAGTCGATGGCCCGGGCGGCGGCCACGGCGGCCTCGCCCATGGCGCGGCGAAGCGTGGGCGCTATATCCGGCGCGGGGGCTTCTTCTATTACTTTCTGATGGCGGCGCTGCAAGGAGCAGTCCCTGTCCCCCAGATAGATGGCGTTGCCGAGGGTATCGGCGAAGACCTGCACCTCCACGTGACGGGCGCGGGCCAGGTAGCGCTCGAGCAGCACCCTGTCATCCCCGAAGGCGGCCAGGGCTTCTCGTTTCACCGCCGCCAACGCCTCGTCAAACTCGCCTGGCTGTTCGACCCGGCGCATCCCCTTGCCGCCGCCACCGCTGGCGGCCTTGATAAGGAGCGGGAAGCCGACCAGATGTGCCTGATCACGCAGCAGCGCCACTCCCTGATCTGCGCCGTGATAGCCGGGCAGCACGGGGACGCCGGCCGCCTGCATCAGCGCCTTGGCGCCGGACTTGTCCCCCATGGCGAGGATGGCGGCGCCACTTGGGCCGATAAAGCGCAGCCCCTGGCTGGTGCAGGCGCTGGCAAAGTTGCTGTTCTCCGACAGAAAACCGTAGCCGGGGTGCACGGCGTCGGCCTTGGCCGCGTTGGCAATCTTCAGCACCTTGGCGGCGTCGAGGTAGCTTTCCCGCGCGGGGGCGGGCCCCAGGTGCCAGGCCTCGTCCGCTTCCCGCACATGCATGGCGCGAGCGTCGGCGTCCGAGTAGAGCGCGATGGTGTGAATGCCGAGGCGGCGTGCGGTCCGGATGATGCGCACGGCGATTTCGCCTCTATTGGCGATCAGCAGGCGTTTGATGGGAGCCTGATGTGTCATGTCTGCTCCTGGTGAATAAAGGCAAACTCGTTTATGAAGAGATCGAGGGGGGCAAGGCGTTGCTCCGCCCCCCGGTTATCCTCGCCGCGGTTGGCGACAAGAAGGCGTTTGATGGGCTGGTATTGAGTCATGTTTCATCCTTGAAACGGGGGCGCCAGCTGGGGGGACGCTTGTCGAAGAAGGCCTGCATCCCCTCCTGGGCTTCGAGTCCGACCCGTACCCGGGCTATGGTCTCGACGGTTATCTCTTCGTGTTGATGGCCGGGCTGGTGCTCGATGGCGGCCAGCAGCCGCTTGGTCTCCTTCATCGCCTCCGGGCCGTTGCGGCACAGCCGCATTCCCAAGGCCCGGCCCTCCGAGAGCAGCTGATCCGGCGTGCAGAGCCGGTGCGCCACGTTGAGGCGGCAGGCGGTGATGGCATCGAAGGGCTCGGCACTCAGCATGTAACGGCGGGCCTGACGCATTCCCATGGCGCGTACCACATAGGGGCTGATCACCGCAGGTACCAGCCCCAGGCTCACCTCTGAGAGGCAGAAGCGGGCGTCGTCGCTGGCCAGTACGATGTCACAGGCACAGAGCAGACCGAGGGCCCCGCCATAGGCCGCCCCCTGCACCAGCGCCACAGTGGGGAAGGGGAGCTCGTCCAGGGCTTGCATCAGCCTGGCCAGTACCCGGGCATCTTCCCGGTTCTTTTCAAACGAGGTGGGATCGAAGTCGCCCTGAAGCTGGTTGCGCATCCAGTTGAGGTCGGCGCCAGCGCAAAAGTGCCGACCCTCTGCCCGCAGCAGCAGGACATGGGGGCGTTCTGCCAGCGGCTGGCCGTGGCGATGGGCCAGATCATCGAGGCAATCGAGCAGCTCCTGCATCAGATCGGCGTCGAGGGCGTTGTGGCGGGCGGGGCGTGCCAACACCAGCTCAACCAGCGGACCGTGGCGCTCCAGCCGACAGCCTGCCAGGGGGTCATTGTACAGTGGGTCGGACATGTCGAACTCCTTACATCCGGAAGATGCCGTATTGCTCGGGCCCGGGATTGGCTCCCTGGCAAGCGGCCAGCGCCAGGGCCAGCACGGTGCGGCTCTGGGCAGGATCGATCACGCCATCGTCCCAGAGACGGGCACTGGCGTAGTAGGGGTGACCCTGGCATTCATACTGTGCGATGACCGGGGCGCGGATGGCATCCGCCTCCTGCTCGTCCAGGGTCTTGCCGTCGGCCGCCAGCTTGTCTCGACGCACCTGCACCAGCACGTTGGCCGCCTGCTCGCCCCCCATGACGGAGATGCGGCTGTTGGGCCAGCTGAACAGAAAATCGGGCTCATAGGCGCGGCCGCACATGCCGTAGTTGCCGGCGCCGAAGCTGCCCCCGACGATCAGGGTTATTTTGGGCACCCGGCTGCAGGCCACGGCGGTGACCAGCTTGGCACCGTGCTTGGCGATCCCCTCCTTTTCCGCCTGACTGCCCACCATGAAGCCGGTGATGTTCTGCAGGAACAGCAGGGGAATGGCGCGCTTGTTGCACAGCTGGATAAAGTGGGCCCCTTTCTGGGCGCTGTCGCTGTGGAGCACGCCGTTGTTGGCGAGGATCCCCACGGGCATGCCCTGGATGCGGGCAAACCCAGTGACGAGCGTGGTGCCGAACAGCGCCTTGAATTCATCGAACACGGATCCATCCACCAGGCGGGCGATGAGTTCCCGGGCGTCGTAGGGGCGCTTGAGGCTGGTGCCCACCAGGCCGTAGAGCTCCTCGATGGGATAGAGCGGTTCATCGAAGGTTGGTGCTGAGCTTGCGAAGCCCAACACCGGAACATCTCTCGATTGCGAGGGGGGATCCCCAAGATTGCCAACCAGGGTGCGGGCGATGGCCAGGGCATGGGCATCGTCCTCGGCCAGGTGATCGGCCACCCCGGAGTGGGCGCAGTGCACCAGGGCCCCCCCCAGGGCCTCGGCGCTGATCTCCTCGCCGGTGGCGGCCTTGACCAGCGGCGGGCCCGCCAGAAAGATGGTGGCCTGTTCCCTGACCATGATCGACTCGTCCGCCATGGCGGGCACGTAGGCGCCGCCTGCGGTGCACAGCCCCATCACCACGGCCAGCTGGGGGATGTTCTGGGCCGACATGCGGGCCTGGTTATAGAAGATGCGGCCAAAATGGTCCCGGTCGGGGAACACCTCATCCTGCATCGGCAAGAAGGCACCGCCGGAATCCACCAGATAGAGGCAGGGGAGGCGCAGCCGCTCGGCGATGGCCTGGGCGCGCAGGTGCTTTTTCACCGTGAGGGGGTAGTAGGTGCCGCCCTTCACGGTGGCGTCATTCACCACCAGCATGCACAGGCGCCCCGAGACCCGGCCGATACCGGTGAGGATGCCGGCGGCGGGCACCGGTTCGTCATAGACCTGCCATCCGGCCAGCGCCGAGAGCTCGAGAAAGGGGGAGCCCGGGTCCAGCAGCTGGTCGATGCGCTCGCGGGGCAGCAGCTTGCCACGGGCCTGGTGGCGGGCGTTGTTGGCCGCGCCCCCGCCCAAGGCTATCTCCTCCAGGCGGGTATTGAGATCGTCGACCAGTGCCTGCATGGCGGCCCGATTGGCCTCATAGTCGGGGCTCGCGGTGTCGAGACGGGAGTGGATCCTGCTCATGCGCTCTCTCCCATCAGCTCGCGGCCGATGAGCCAGCGGCGGATCTCCGAGGTGCCGGCGCCTATCTCGTAGAGTTTGGCGTCCCGCAGCAGGCGGCCGGTGGGGTATTCGTTGATGTAGCCGTTGCCGCCGAGCAGCTGGATGGCATCGAGGGCCATCTGGGTGGCGTTCTCGGCGGCAAACAGGATGGCGGCGGCGCAATCCTTGCGGCTGGTGTGGCCCTTGTCGCAGGCGCTTGCCACCGAATAGACCAGGGCGCGGCTGCTGGCGAGCCGGGTATACATGTCGGCGAGCTTGCCCTGCACCAGCTGGAATTCGCCGATGGCCTGGCCGAACTGCTTGCGCTCGCGCACATAGGGCAGCACCACGTCCATGCAGGCCTGCATGATGCCGAGGGGGCCGGCGGCCAGTACCACCCGCTCGTAGTCGAGGCCGCTCATCAGCACCCGGGCCCCGCCGTGCAGGGCGCCGAGCAGATTCTCTGCCGGCACGGCGCAGTGGTCGAACACCAGTTCGCAGGTACTGGAGCCGCGCATGCCGAGCTTGTCGAGCTTCTGGGCCGTGGTGAATCCCGGGGTGCCCGCCTCGACGATGAAGGCGGAGATCCCCTTGGCCCCGGCGGCCGGATCGGTCTTGGCATAGATGACGAAGGTGTCGGCATCCGGACCGTTGGTGATCCACATCTTGTTGCCATTGAGCACGAAGTGATCGCCCTCGCGCACGGCGGTCAGGCGCATGCTGACCACGTCGGAGCCGGCCCCCGGTTCGCTCATGGCCAGCGCCCCCACGTGCTTGCCACTGACCAGATCAGGTAAATAGCGGGCCTTCTGCTCAGGGGTGCCGTGGCGGTGGATCTGGTTGATGCAGAGGTTGGAGTGGGCGCCGT
>ERZ724515.1159-NODE-1159-length-10912-cov-20.490835_pt1 | contig 10912 bp, 12 predicted proteins | sample MGYA00376048_ERZ724515 | MGnify/ENA primary metagenome ERZ724515 (study PRJEB28724, sample SAMN07190885) | wastewater metagenome | isolation source: influent of sewage treatment plant in Hong Hong | place: Hong Kong | collected 2016-03-17 ... | reverse complement strand
GCTTACAAAGATGGAAATCAAGAACATTTAGCAATTATGAGTCAAGATTTTGAAACTCTTGATGCCCCTTATGTAAGAATTCACTCAGAGTGCTTAACAGGCGATACACTTGGAAGTTTAAAGTGTGATTGCCAAAATCAATTAGATTTATCATTAAAGTTTATAGCACAGCAGGGTGGTTTAGTAATTTACCATAGACAAGAAGGTAGAAATATAGGTTTAGTAAATAAGGTAAACGCTTATGCACTTCAAGACCAAGGAAGAAACACAATTCAAGCAAATTTAGAATTAGGTTTTGGTGAAGATGATAGGGATTACTCAATAGTTGGGCATATTTTTAAAGATTTAGGAGTAAAAAAGTTGAAATTAATAACTAATAATCCTAAAAAAATACAATATGTTGAATCTTTAGGAATTGAAATAATAGAAAGAATTCCAGCTATTACAAAATCAAATCAATATAATGAAGCTTATTTATTAACAAAAAAAGAGAAGATGGGACATATTCTTTAAATGTTGAAAAATTTGCTTGAAACAAACGATTTAAAATTTAGTGAAAAATTTTATTCTGATTGTGAAGTTTTTACAAAACTTTTACAACAGTGGGGAATGGTTCATAATCTAACTGGAAGATTAACAAAAGATGATATAAATGAAAATATTTTAGATTCTTTATATCCTTTAACTTTTATAGATAAATGTGAAAGTTTTGCAGATATTGGAACAGGTGCTGGATATCCAGGACTTATTTTGGCAATAGCTTTAAGAGATGTAAAATCTTATCTAATAGAACCTAGAATTAAAAGAGTTTCTTTTTTGAATTTTGTGAAAGCTACTTTAAAATTAGATAATTTGACTATTATTTGTAATAGAGTAGAGAAGGTTAAAGATTTACAAGTTGATCTAATAACTTCAAGAGCTGTTACAAATACTTCTTTACTTTTAGATATTACAAAAAGTATCAAAAAAAAGAGTAGTTCTTATTTGTTCTATAAAGGTTCTATGCTTGAAGAAGAGTTGGAAATAGCAAAAATTAATAATTATAAAATAGTGAATAAAAAAGATAGGAACTATTTATATATCAAAGGTAAATAATGATTTTAAAAGTAATAGCAATAATAGTTATAGGATTTTTAGCTTATATTTTTTTATTTAAAAAAAGTAGAGAAAAAGATGTTATTAATAAAAAAGATGAAAAAATAGAAGATGAAATGGTAGAGTGTCCTAGTTGTAAAACATATGTTTCTCAAAAAGAAGCAATTTTAAGTAATGGAAAATTTTATTGTTCAAAAGAGTGTTTATTAAAGAAGTAGGGTAATAAAATGATAATAATTGGTGATAATTTGATTCCTTTTGAAGAAATATTTAATGTTAAACTAATTGAAGATATCAGAAATACAAAAGCAAATTCTACTGTTTTATTCTTTTTTGATGAGAGTTTAACAAAGTATTGTTATGAAAATGAGTTGTCTTTTGCTGTAATTGTAAGTTCTATAAAAGAAGCTATTTATTCAAATAGTTTAGGTGCAAAATATATAATATCGAGTAAACAGTTAGCAAAGAAATTGCAAAAAATAGCGGATAACTATATGTATGATTCTAAAATTTTAGCAATTATTTCTACAAATGATGAATTTGAAGAAGTGGCTAAAAATGAAGTTGATGGTGCAATTTACCAAAATTTAATAAAGTAAGAAAATGATAGAAAAGATTTTAATAATACTTTTTTTATCTCTTTATTCATATGCATGTAGTGGAGATTGTATTTCTTGCCATCCAATTTTAAAAAAATCAATAAAAGAAAAACATCATGAGGTTTTAACTTCTTGTATTGCATGTCATACTAAAACACCAGTAACTATGACTGAATGTGGTGGTGATTGTTTTGCGTGTCATTCTCAAAATAAATTAATAAAATCAGGTAGAGTAGAGCATCAAAATCTCTCTTCTTGTAAAAAATGTCATATAAATAAAGAAGATATTTTTAAAAATCCAGGAATAAATGAGGGTTCTACTTTAATAGATTTACTTAATAATAAGTGAGTTTAGGCTAAAATAGTGATCTCTTATATAGATAAAAATTAGGAAAAAAGTGAAAGATATATTAGATACAGTAATACTTATTATGTTTGTGATTATGGTTGCAATGTTTATAATTAATTTTAATCGACAACAAATCAACAAATATACAAATAAACTTGAAGAAAATGAAAAAATCAATAATTCTACAAAGGAAAAAACAAATGAATAAACCATTATTAATTGAGATTGGTGTTGAGGAATTACCAGCGATTCCATTTCTAAATGAATTACCAAATATTGAAAAAAAGTGGAGTGATATTTTAGAAAAGAATAGATTATTGTGTGATTTTGACTTTTTTTATACACCAAGAAGATTAGTATTATGGCATAGAGAATTCCAAGTTAAACAAGAAGATTCAACAGTTGAACAGTTTGGAGCTCCTGTTAAAATAGCTTATAAAGATGGAGAGCCAACAGGTGCTGCTATTAGTTTTGCAGCTAAATGTGGAGTTGATGTATCTGCTTTAGATAAAATTGATTTAGGAAAAGGTGAAGTTTTATATTTCAAACAAGAGGTAGTTGGAACTGAATCAAAAAATTTATTAAATGATATGGTAAATGAATTTGTTCATTCATTAAACTTTGGAAAATCTATGAGATGGGCAAGTAGAACTGATAGTTTTATTAGACCAATTAGAAGTTTATCTATTATTTTGGGTGAAGAAATTGTTGATGCTGAACTTTTTGGAGTTAAATCATCTAATTTCTCATTTGCCCATAGAATGGTTTCTTATGAACCATTTACTTACTCTTTTGCAGGTGATTACTTCTGTAAACTTGATAAAAATGGAGTTATTTTATATCCTGATGAAAGAAGAAAAATCATTTTAGAACAAATGAAAAATATTGAGCAAAGACACAATATTAAGATAGAAATTGATACAGAATTATTAGAAGAAGTTGTTGCAATTACAGAGTATCCAACAGCTTTAATCGGAAAATTTGATGAAGAATTTTTAGAATTACCAGAAGAAGTAATTGTAACTTCTATGAAAGAAAATCAAAGATATTTCGCAGTTTATAAAGATGGAAATTTAACAAATAATTTTATCGTTGTTTCAAACTCAAAAACAGATGATTTTGGATATATAATCGCGGGAAATGAAAAAGTATTAAGACCAAGACTAGCTGATGCAATGTTCTTTTACAAAAATGATATTAAAAATGGTTTATCAAATGAAAGACTTAAAAAACTTGTTTTTGTTGAAGGTCTTGGTTCAATGTATGAAAAATGTGAAAGAGAAGCAAAAATTGCTTCTTATTTAGCAGATGTTTTTGAAGTAAAAGAAAAAGAACTTTTACAAAAAGCTGTAATGCTTTCAAAAGCTGATTTAATGTCTGAAATGGTTTATGAATTTACTGAACTTCAAGGTTTAATGGGATATTACTATGCGAAATTAACTGGAGAAGATGAATTAGTTCATACAGCACTTAAAGAACAATATTTACCAGATGGTGAAGATTCTGAACTTCCTTCAAATGTATTTTCTTCAATAGTTGCTCTATCAAATAAACTTGATAATTTAATGGCGTTATTTAGTGTTGGGAAAATTCCAACAGGTTCAAAAGACCCATTTGGATTAAGACGAGCTGCTGCTGGGATTGTAAAAATTGCAATGGAGCATAAATTATCAATTGATTTATCAAAAATTATTGATGAATTATCTTCAAGTTATAAAAATTTAGATAAAAAAGTTTTAATAGAGTTTTTCAATGAAAGATTATTTAAAATATTTGAAGTAAATCCTACAGTTTTAAAAGCAGTTCTTGCAAGTGGTGAAACTGATATTTATAAAATTTCTCAAAAAATTTGTGCTTTAAATCCAATAGTTCAAAGTGACAATTTCAAAGATTATGTTGCAACGTTTAAAAGGGTTGCAAATATTATTAAAGATGTTGACACATCAGTTAAACTTACAATTGATGAAGATTTATTAGAAAATAGTGAAGAAAAAGAGTTATATATGAAATATAATGAAACTAGATTTAAATCTTATAAAACTTATGATGAAGAGTTAGAAGCTTTATTTGCTCTCAAACCACAATTAGATAAATTCTTTGATAATGTTTTTGTAAACCATGAAAATGAAAAAATTAAAACAAATAGAAAAAATCTAATTGGTCTTGTATATCAAGGGTTTAGAAAAATTGCAGATATAAAAGAGATTACGATTTAACCTAACTACAACTAACTATAATTATTTGCAAAGCGCTATTTTAAGGTGCTTTGTTAGTATGAAGAACATATCAATTTGGACTTTAAATTAATTAATTTTGAAAATTGAGGATTATATCAAATATTAAAATATCTTTTTGGAATATAAACGTTAAAGGATTTATTAAATTTAATTTAGCTATAATAATTGCTCTAATTTTAAATTAGAACCTCACATGTGTCAATCCTTGTACGGGTTGTGACCGAAGAAATTTGGACATTAAGGGACACAGAGGCAAAAACCCTTTTACAAAAAAACAATTAATTCAAGGAGAATTACTCATGGTAACAATGAAAGACTTATTAGAGTGTGGTGTACATTTTGGACACCAAACAAGAAGATGGAATCCAAAAATGAAAAAATTCATTTTCGGTGTTAGAAAAAATATCTATATTATAGATTTACAAAAAACATTAAGATATTTCAGATATACATATAATGTTGTTAGAGATAGAGCTGCTGAAGGTCAAACAATGATTTTCGTAGGAACTAAAAAACAAGCTAGTGAAACTATTAAAAAAGCTGCTGAAGATTGTGGAATGCCATATGTAAACCACAGATGGTTAGGTGGAATGCTTACAAACTTTGGAACAATTAAAAAATCAATTAGAAAATTAGAAATTATTAAAAAAATGAGAGAAGAAGGGCAATTAGACCTTTTAACTAAAAAAGAAGCTTTAATGCTTTCAAGAAAAGAAGAGAAATTGGAATTATACCTTGGTGGTATTAAAGAAATGCACAAACTTCCAGATATGATGTTTGTTCTTGATGCTGTTAAAGAAAAAATTGCTATTGCTGAAGCAAGAAGATTAGGAATTACTGTTGTTGCTCCTTTAGATACAAATTGTGATCCAGATGTTGTAGATTTACCAATTCCAGGAAATGATGATGCAATAAGATCAATTCATTTATTTTGTAATGAAATGGCTGCTGCTATGAATGAGGGTAAAGCTGCTTTAGCTGATGAAACTGGTTCTGAAATTGCTCCTGTATCACAAGAAGAAACTGAAGCTTTAATTGCTGAAGCTGTTTCTGAAGGTGAAGATGAATTCACAGAAGTAGAGGAAGCATAATTATGGCAGGTGCAACTCCACAATTGATTAAAGAATTAAGAGAGATGACAGGTGCAGGAATGCTTGATTGTAAAAATGCACTTAATGAGACAGATGGTAATTTAGAAAAAGCAGTACAAGCTTTAAGAGAAGCTGGTCTTGGTAAAGCTGCTAAAAAAGCTGGAAATGTTGCTGCTGAAGGTGTTGTTGCTGTTAAAGTTAATGCTGACAATACGGTTGTTACGATGTTAGAGTTAAATGCACAAACAGACTTTGTTGCTAAAAATGAAAATTTCCTTAATTTAACGCAAGAGATAGTGTCTCATGCACAAAATAATGGAATATCTGATGTTGAAACTTTAATAGCATCTACTATCAATGGAATGGCTTTTCCAGAGTTTTTAAATGGAAAAATTGCAACAATTGGTGAAAATCTAGTTGCAAGAAAACTTGTTTCAGTAACTGGAACAGTTGTAAATGGATATGTTCATACAAATGGTAGAGTTGGAGTTTTGTTAGCTGCAACTTGTGACGAAGCAGTTAAAGAAAAAACTGCAACATTATTAAAATCATTAGCGATGCATGCATCAGCTATGAAACCAACAGTTATTTCTTACTCTGATTTGTGTCCAGAGTTTGTAGATTCTGAAAATAAAGCAATCGTTGCTGAAATTATTGCTGAAAATGACGAATTAAAAAGATTAGGAAAACCATTAAAAAATATTCCTGATTTTGTTTCTAAATCTCAATTAACAGATGAAGCAATTGCAAAAGCAAAGGCTACATTTGAAGCTGAGTTAAAAGAACAAGGTAAACCTGAAAAAATTTGGGCAAATATTATTCCAGGAAAAATCGAAAGATATATTACTGATAATACTCAATTAGATGGAAGATTTGCATTATTATCTCAAGCTTATGTTATGAATGATAAAATCACTGTAGAGCAAGCGATTGCTGAAGTTGATGCATCAATCAAAATTACTGACTACATTAGATTTGAACTTGGTGAAGGTATTGAGAAAAAAGAAGAAGATTTTGCAGCTGAAGTTGCAAAACAAATGGGAAAATAATCGTAGTCTAACAGCTATGTAAAGAAATAAAAGGAAATATGTAATGGGTGAAGCTTATAAATTGGATGCACTCATTGCAGATGACCTTTTGCTTGAAGCTAAACATTTATCTCACAAATTTGATTATGAGCTTTTTAAAGATATTAATTTATCTTTATATAAAAAAGAATCCATAGCAATCATCGGCACAAGTGGGAGTGGAAAGTCTACACTCTTAAATATAGTGTCTTCTCTTTTAAAGCCATCTAGTGGTAGTGTTGTTTTTAAAAGTCAAGATATATATTCCTTAAAACAAAATAAACTTTTACAAATTAGAAGAGATGATTTCGGTATAATTTTTCAAGCACACTATTTATTTAGAGGATTTTCTGCTATAGAAAATTTAGAAATAGCTACTTTATTAAGTGGTGAAAAAATTGACGAAAATCTTCTTAAAGAATTGAATATTGATTATGTAATAAATCAAGGTGTTGGAGAGCTAAGCGGAGGTCAACAACAAAGGCTTTCAATTGCAAGAGTTATGACGAAAAAACCAAAAATTATATTTGCAGACGAGCCAACTGGTAATTTGGATAAAGAAACAGCGAACATAGTGATAAATACGTTATTTAACTATATTAAAAATAATGATGCTGGATTAATCCTTGTAACACATGAAAATGAATTAGCCATGAAATGTGATAAAGTTTATAAATTAGAAGATTTAAAGTTGCAGGAGATAAAGTGAAATTATTATTAATATGTGAAACAGCAATTATTGAGCATATTTTTACTTTGGTTTGCAAAAGATTGAATATAAATTTAATTATTCAAAAAACAAATAGTGCAAGTGAAGAATATGATTTAATTGTAGTTGACCAAAATTTTATTGATGATAAATTTAATGTTTTTAAGCAATATTCTAAAAAATTAGGTGCAATTAGTACTGAAGAGTTGTCTTTTGATAAATCAAGAGATTTTATAATTCCGAGACCTTTTCTTCCTACAAAACTTGAATCATTATTACAAGAGCAAATAGAAATTATAAAAGAAGAACAAGAATTTGAACAAAATAGAAAAGTCACAACCTATAGTTCTTTTGATGAGGAAGAAGTGCTTGTTCCTGTTGTTAATTATATTGAATCTTTAGAAAATAATCATTTTGATAATAACGAAGAAGATTTTAGTTTTGAAGAAGATGAAAGTATTGTAAATTTTGCTTCTTTAAATACAGGTGGTATTTTAGACTCTGGAGAATTGACTAAAATAAATGATATTTTGAGAGAAGATTCTATTCAAAATGAGATGAATCTTGAAAAAGGTGACTGGAAAGATATATCTGCAATTATTGATGATGCATTAGCGGAAGTTAAAGAATATGAATTTGATTTGACTCAAACACCGATAAAACCATATAATTTAGTATTAAGTAATTTTAATATAAATGAATTAAGACCATTGTTAGAGAAATTTGATCAGTCTCTTATAGATAAATTATCAAGTGGAGAAACAGTTGATATTAGAATCAGCTTAAAGGAAAAATAGTGATTAATGAAAAAAAAGGTGCTATATTAATTATTTCTGGTCCTAGTGGTTGTGGTAAATCGACTTTGTTAAAAGAAGTTTATAAAAATATAAATAATTATTATTTCTCAATTTCAACAACAACAAGAAGTCCAAGAGTTGGTGAAAAAAATGGAGTAGATTATTTTTTTACCACAAAAGAAGAGTTTGAAAAAGATATAGATAATGGAGATTTTTTAGAATATGCAAAAGTTCATGATAATTATTATGGAACTTCATTAAAACCAATTAAAAAAGCTTTAAAAGAAGAAAAACTTGTTATTTTTGATATAGATGTTCAAGGTCATGAGATAGTAAGAAACAAATTGAATTCTATTGTAACATCCGTTTTTATAACGACTCCCTCATTAAAAATTTTAGAAGATAGGTTAAGTTCAAGAAATACAGATAATTCTGATATTATTAAAAAAAGATTAATGAATGCAAAAAACGAAGTAGATTACTTTCAAGATTATGATTATTTAATAATAAACGATAACTTAGAGGTTGCTGCAAAAGAACTTGTTTGTATAGCAAACATAACAAGAATTAAAACAAAGCTTTTTGAAAAAGAAGAAATAGTATCAAATTGGCTTAATTAAGCTATTTGATACTATCGTAACTTAGAGGTTTTTCAAAATAATAACCTTGACAGTAATCTATATTTAATTCTTTTATTTTAGTATAAATATCTTCATTAGAGACATATTCAGCGACTGTTTTTACTTTAAACTCTTTTGAAAAATTTGCTATCGTATTCACAATAATTTCTAAATCTTTTGATGTATTTATTTTCTCAATTAATGAACCGTCAATTTTAACAAAATCAATATCGAGTAGTGTTAGTAGGTTGAAATTGGAATATCCAGCACCAAAATCATCAACTCCTACAATACAGTTAAATTTTTTAATTTCTGAGATAAATTTTGATACTTCATTAAAATCTGAAATTTCTTCAGATTCTAAAATTTCAAACTCTAAAAATTGAGTACAATCTTTATTTTGTTCTAATATTTCATATATAAATGCAGTTGTTTCTTCATTTGCAATGTCATCAAAAGAAATATTAACAGAAACTCTTTTATTCTTATTCTTTATTAATTTAAAAGAATCTTGAATAACAATTTTTATAATATTTGGATATAGTTTTGTTTTTTTAGCAACATTTATAAAATGATAAGGTGCAATCTCTACTCCTTCTTTTGTTATATATCTTATAAGAGCTTCATATTTATAAATTTCTTTAGTTTTTGTGTCAACAATTGGTTGAAAATAAGCCTGAAATAAATTTTCTCTAAAACCTATTTTTAACTGTTTTACCCATTTGATGTTTTCTTCAAAAGATTGTTGAATTTTAAATGATTCATTATAAATCATAATTTTTTGTAGTTTTGTTCTTGCATAATTTATAACTCTTTGTGAGTATTTAAAAGCTCTTGCTCCATCTCCTTGAGCAATACCAATAGTAATATTTATATCTATTTCATCTTCATCAATGAGCAAAGATTCTTTCTCAATTTTATCAGCAAAGATTTTACAAATATTGTAAAATTGATTTATATCATAATTATTATTTTTTACAATTATTGCAAATTTATCAGCTCCTGTTCTATAGATAAAAAAATCATCTTGATTAAAGTAGTTTTTTAATTTATTTGCTAATTCATAAAGAATTGTATCCCCAATTTTTTCACCAAAAAGGTCGTTTATTGTTGAAAATTCATCAATATCTAATAATGCCATTAAATCAATATTATTTCCATCTAAATCTTTTTTTAATTTATTTCTATTTGGAAGATTTGTTAGTTTATCTGTATATAAATCTTTTAATTCATGATAGACTAGTGATTGAGACATTACTTGTAAAAGTTTTGCAATATCAATTGGTTTTAAGACATATTTATCTACTCCAATATCAATAGCTTCAAGTAAGTATTCTTTGTTTGAAAATGCGGTTGCTACAATTATTGGAATGTTTAAATTGATTTTTTTTATCTCTTTAACCATATCTAGACCATTTAAAATAGGCATATTAACATCAGTAATAATTAAGTCTATTTCTGTTTCATATTTTTTAAATAGTTCTAGACCTTCTTGACCATTTTGTGCCACATACTGTTTTTTTGTAAAACCTTTTAAGATTTGATGTGTAACTTCTCTTAAGTCTTTTTCATCTTCGGCATATAAAATAGTTATATTTTTTAATATAGAAATATTATTTATCATTATTAAGACTCTCTGTAAAATTATTAAGATATAATATCATAAATAAACATAATATCTAAAACCAATCAAATAAACTAATCAATTAAAATAGCTTTTGTGGTATATATAGGAGTCTTTTTGTCAAAAATCAAATGTAATCATTGTCATTTAGAATTTAGTGAAAATATAATGATAAAAGAGAAAAATTTAAATTTTTGTTGTAAGGGATGTCAAGGTGTTTATCATATCTTAAAAGATGATGGACTAGAATCTTTTTATGACAAATTAGGAAATAAAACTATAACTCCTCCTTTAAAAATAGTAAATGATGACATTGCTAATTTTGATTCTAAAAATTTTTTAGATAATTATGTCAGTATTACAAAAGAAGGTTTTTCTCAAATTGATTTAATTATTGAAGGAATTCATTGTGCTGCATGTGTTTGGTTAAATGAAAAAGTTTTATATGAAACAAAAGGTTTAATAGAAGCAAATATAAATTTTACTTCAAATAAAGCAAGAATAGTTTGGGATGATGATAAATTAAAACTTTCAGAAATTATTTTAAAAATTCGTTCAATTGGCTATAACGCATATGCTTATGATTCAAGTATAGCTGATGTTCAGGCTTCTAAAGCAAAAAGAGATTATTTTATTCGTATGATGGTAGCAGTAGTTGCTGTTATGAACATTATGATGTTAAGTGTTGCAAAATATACTGGATTTTTTACAGGGATTTCAGAAG
>ERZ724515.1158-NODE-1158-length-10916-cov-22.902587_pt1 | contig 10916 bp, 7 predicted proteins | sample MGYA00376048_ERZ724515 | MGnify/ENA primary metagenome ERZ724515 (study PRJEB28724, sample SAMN07190885) | wastewater metagenome | isolation source: influent of sewage treatment plant in Hong Hong | place: Hong Kong | collected 2016-03-17 ... | reverse complement strand
TAATTCTTGAATAGTTTTTGTAGCAACTGCACGTCTATAAAGATTAAAAGATGAAATAGTAATAGTATTTGGAGTATCATCAATTATAATATCAACACCTAACAACATTTCAAGGGCTTTAATATTTCTTCCCTCTTTTCCAATAATTTTTCCTTTTGTTTCTTCATCATTTATTGGAACATTATTAATAAGTCTTTCTGCTGCAAACTCTCCTGCATATCTTGTAACAGCATGAGAAAGCATATTATTAATTTCATTTTTAACATTTTGTTCAGCTAATTTATATTTTTTTCTAAAAATAGATGAAATTTCAGCTCTTGAATCTTCTTTTACTTTTTTAAGCATCAATTCTTTTGCTTCACTTTGCGTTAATCCACAGGCATTTTCAAGAATCTTAATAGCTTCAAAAGTTTTTTCTTCATAAGTTCTTTTTTGCTGTTCAATGCCTTCTTTCAAAGTTGTAATTTTTCTGTTTTTTTCAACTATCTGTTCTTTTTCATTTTTTATGATTTTTAGTTCAGATTCTAAATGTTCATTTAGTTCTCTCTCTTTTTTCTCAATTTTAGAAAGCATAATATCATACTCTCTACGAGCATTTTTAAACTCTCTATCACATTCAAATTTTGCTTTTAACTGTGCATCTTTTAAAGCAACTTCTGCTTCATGTTCTATTACTTTTGCTTTTGCTTTTGCTTGTTCTATAAAAATCTGAAATTTTGCTTTATCTAGTTTTTTAACAACAAATATACTAATTGCAGAGCTTAGAACTCCTACAATAGCACTAATTATCACATATTCCATATTTAAAAACCTTAATTTGTAATTATATAATCAGCTTGAATATCGTAATTATCTGATAGAATTTTTTCACTTCTACAAAGTATTAATTGAGTAAAAATCATTGTTGGTTTATAAGTTAATCTATCAAAAAATCTATCATACATACCTTTTCCATAACCAATTCTTTTATTTAGTTTATCAACTCCCACTATAGGAATTATCGCTAAATCAATTTTACTGGGTTTAAAAAAAGAGTTATTTGGTTCTTTAATCCCAAATCTTTTTTTATACAAAGGTAATCTGTATTTAACAATTTTAAAACTATCCCCTTGCATAAATGGTACATAAACATTTTTGTCTTTCATTTTTCGTAAACTAACTATCAAAGGTTTGACATCAACTTCAATACCAAAAGGTATATAAAGTAAAACATTCTTTGACTCACTTTTTTTTATAAAGTTTTCTAATTTTTTAACAATAATTTTATTTTTATAATACTTAAAAAAAAGGCTTGTATTTTCTAATCTTTTTATACACGATTTTCTAAAATCACTTTTATGATCGTTTTTCATATTTAAGCCTCACTTGGGTAAAATTCCTACCCAACAAATAATTTTACCCAAAGGAATTAAAATGCAGTTTAAAACTTTAGCATTTTTATCTATTTTATCTATTTTATTTTTTACAGGGTGTGATTCAAAAGATAAAAATGAAGAAATTACTGAAACAAAAGTTCAACAAGTCGAAAAAACTACTGAATTTCAACTAAAAACTACTGATAACAATATAATTGACATAAAATTAGAAAATGACAAAATCATTGTAAAGAATTATCCAAATAAAATTGTTTTATTAAACTTTTTTGCAACTTGGTGTCCACCATGTAAAGCGGAAGTACCAAATCTTATAAAATTACAAAATGACTATAAAAATGATTTTGTAGTTGTATCTGTATTGTTGGAAGAGATGAAAACAAATGAAGAAATTTTGGCATTTATAAAAGAATATAATATCAACTATACAGTTATAAATTCTCCTGAGAGTTTTGATTTAGTTAAAAATTTAGGAGGAATAAAATCTATTCCTACAATGTATTTATTAGATAAAAATAGCAAAATATTCCAAAAATATGTCGGTCTTGTACCAAATGAAATGATGGAAATTGATATTAAAAAAGTTTTAGAAAGATAAAGGTAAAAAATGTTTAGTTTTTTTAAAAAGAAAAAAGATGAAGAAGAAATAAAACCTCAAGATATTGAAGAAAAACAAAAACAAGAGGTAGAAAATACAATAGAAGAAGAAAAAAAAGGTTTTTTTTCAAAAGCATTAGAAAAAACTTTTGCAACAATCAAAACTGTAATTCCACAAAAAAAAGAAAAAATATCTTTTGACGATGTACAAGAGCTTCTAATTGAAGCTGATATGGAATATGAAATTATAGAAAAAGCAATGAATGGACTTCCTAATGAAATCACTAGAAAACAACTAAGACATAGACTTGTAATGCTTTTTGAACACGCTCCAAAAGTAGATTTATCGAATTTACCAAAACCTTTTGTAAGATTAATTATTGGAGTAAATGGTGCTGGAAAAACTACAACTATTGCAAAACTAGCGAATATTTCAAAAAAAGAAGGAAAAAGTGTAATTTTAGGAGCAGGAGATACTTTTAGAGCTGCTGCTATTGAGCAACTCTCAACATGGGCTGCTAAACTTGAAGTGCCTATTATAAAAACTCAACAGGGTCATGATTCAAGTGCTGTAGCATTTGATACGATAAGTGCTGCAATTGCTAGAAATATTGATAATGTAATAATAGATACAGCAGGACGTCTCCAAACTCAAACCAACTTAAATAATGAATTAAAAAAAATAGTAAAAGTTTGTTCAAAAGCTATGATTGATGCACCACACCAAAAACTTATGATTTTAGATGGAACACAAGGAAATACGGCAATTGCTCAAGCTCGTGCCTTTAATGAAATGGTTGGAATTGATGGAATAATTGTTACAAAGCTTGATGGAACAGCAAAGGGTGGAGCATTATTTTCAATCTCAAATCAACTTGAACTTCCTATTTTTTATGTAGGAATTGGAGAAAAACAAGATGACTTAATAGAATTTTCTCCTGATGAATTTGTTGATAGTTTACTTGATGAAATCTACACACCAGAAAAATAAAAAACTTTAATACACAAGAAGGAATAAAATTGAGACCAAAAAACAAATCTTTTATTGAAGATATTTTTGTACTTTTTATAATTGGGATTTTAATATATGCAATTTATAGTTTCTTTTTTTCAAAAGAGGAAACACCTATTGAGAATCAAAATAATACAATTATAAAAAACAAACTTGAAACTCAAAACGAAGGTAATAGTGAAGAAGAAGAAAAAAAGATTGAAGATCTAGTAGAAGAAAAAGAAGAAGTTATTTCACAAAAACTTCAAACTAATATTTCAGAATCACAAAAAGAGATTTTAGAACAAACAAACATGATAATGGAAGCTAAAAAACTAGTTGAGGAAGGATTAAAAAAAGAAAAGATTGAAGATAGACCAATTGAAACTAAGCCAATTGAAGTTAAAACAACTGAAATTACAACTGAACAAGTAAATGATTTAAACGATGAAAAAGCTAGAATTGAGCAATTTTATCAAACGATTAGAGAAAAAATCAACTCTAATATCGATAAATCATCTTTAAAAGCTGGAGAATATATCAATATTAGATTAACTATCTTAAAAGATGGGAAATATGAACAATTGACTCTTATGGATGGAAACAAAGAATATTTTGAATCAATAAAACCAGCAATTTACAAAGCTTTCCCTATTCAAATAGAAACTTCTATGAAAAACAACTTCCCTAGATATTTTAGAATGAAAATAGAGTTTTAATTCTCTATTTCATTTAACAACTTTATGTAATGTTTTTCCCAACAACAGTTATGATTTTCATCAAAATATAAAAAATTTACTTTATCTTTTTTCTCAAATTTTGAAAAATACGATAAAAAAACATCTTTAGAAATAATCTTATCCTCGTTACCTATTAGATGATATTGCTTAATATTTTGAAGTTTTTTTGTGAAATCTGCTGGATTTAAAGAACCATTTAACTCCGAAAGATTATACATTGAAGTCCACTTTTGAGTATCTAGATTCCCAGCAATAGTAATAAGTATATCCACATCAATCCTAGAAGAAGCAAGAAGTGAAGCAATTGCACCACCACCTGAATGACCTATTAAAATGAAATTACTATTTTTATACTCTTTTTTTAAGCTATTCAAACTCTCATCAAAACTTTTCATAACCTCTTGACCAAATCTATGGCTTGTCCAATATTTTTTATCACAAATACCTGTATTTAAGAATTGACAAGGACGAGACAAATAGACTTTACATTCACTTTTATCATCATACATTAATTTCAAAATTGTAGAGTTTATAGGTGTTGGGTCTTTTGAAATAGTATTTCTTGTAATCCAAGATAAACCATCTCCTTCAATGTAAATTTTTAGCTCTTTATTTTTACACTGTACACTTTTATTTTGTAAAGAGAAGAGTGTAAAAGTTGAAGTTTTTATATTAATTTCTTTAAAATTTTTCTCTTGTGCAAATAATAAAACAGAAGATTTTCTCTCACTAGGAGTTGGGATTTTTTTTTGACAACCAGTTAAAATAAAAATAAAAAAAAGTAGATTTAGAAATTTCATTGCTATTTTAATAACAATTCAATCTCTTTTGTTAAAGCTTTTCTTTTTGCAAGATTTATTAAAGCTTCTTTTGCTTCTTCAAAAGAAGCACTTTTTTCAGGAATATATTTTTCTATATAAAGAATTTGTGTACCAATATCTTTTAAATTTACCTTTACAATATCTCCTTCTTTTTTATCTTTCAATGTTTCTTTAATTTGTGGGTTCAACTTATTTTCATCAACTAAAGCTGTTAATCCGTTATTTTGTTTAGAAGCTACATCATTTGAAACAGAACGCACATATTTTATAAATGACTCTTTTTTTTCTTGTTTATTTTTTATTTCACTTAACATTGCAATAATTCTGTCTGCATTTTTTTCATAGGAAACTAAAATATTTCTCAACTCATATTTTGCAACTGTTCTTGGTTTTTCGTCTTTAAATAATTCATTTAATTCTATATCTGTTGGTTTATAATTTTGTAAAAATTTATTTGTCCAAATATCTACAGTTGCAATATTTTTAGCAACTTCCAAATCTATATCATTTTTCATTTGTTGATTTTGTAAAATGGTAGCTATTTTTTTCACTCTTAAATATTCAGAAGATATTGATTCTTTTAATTTTGGACTTTGTTTATCAAAATCAGCTTGATACTTTAAATTTGAATAAGATGTTATTTCATTTTGATTTGCATATAAACTAACACTAAATAAAGTACCAAATAAAATTACAGAAACCACTTTTATCATTTTTCAACCTTTAACTATAAATTTTTTTAAAAATTAGAAACTAACACCAAATGTTACACTTCCAGAATACCCTTCAAAACTTCCATCTTTACTTCTATCATGGTCAATATCAAATATTAAACTTGTAGAATCTGATATTTTTGTTTCAACACCAAATCCTACGTTTATCATAGTTTTATTCAACTCTTGAACAGGTGTTACGAACTCTTTTCCTCCGCCAACAAATTGTGCTTTAATATCTGATTTAGTATCTCCAAATGAGTTATAAACACTTGCACTAAACTGAGGAATAATCAAAACATCTTCTAAAGCGATATTTGTTGTCATTTTAGCTCCAACTTCAACTGTTCCTCTATTTGACTTGATTCCATCAACTTTTAAAGCATCATTTTGATAACTTGTTCCTTTTTCAGTGTATCCTTTTTGGTTCAACATTCCATATTCTAAAGAAGTAAATGGAGTTACAAATATCCCATCATTAACAGGAATTGAATACCCTGTTTCAACTTTAGCACTAATTTGGTCTGCATCTACCCTAGAAGACAATTTACCTGAATTAGCAGTTCTTGTTCCATCTGTTTTGTGTTGTCCATAAGACAAATATCCATCTACATATCCATTTCCAAACTCTTTTGAGGCATATGCTGTGGCTTGAATACTTGTTGTATCAGAACCATCAGAAGCTAAATTATCTTGATTTGTTTTTGTTGTTGAATAAGCAAGTGCCAATCCAAAAACCGAACCATTATTTAAAGTTTTATCCATTCCCCCAACCATACCATAAGTCGAAGTATCAAACCCATCATAATTTTTAATTTTATCTTGAGTAGCAGATGAACCCATCGCTTTTATCCACAAAGAGGTATCGAAGCTATTATTTCCTGAAGATAATCCTGTGTAATTAGGAGAAAAGACTGCCATAGAATCCCTTCTTAAATCTCCTAATCTTCCACCAATTGTAGATAATGCTAAATTTGAAGCTGTTATTGAAGTTTGCATATTTGAATTATTAGCTGTTGGTGCTAATAATCTTTGCGTTTTTATCATCTCTTGTTTTTTAGCTTCGCTTAAATTTGTTCCACCTTCATAATATTCCATATTTCTAATAATATCTGCTAAAGCACCTGCTCTATCTTTCTCATTTGCATAACCAGCAAGTGCTTGTGAAGCTCCATTTGAATAATGTTCCCCTATTTCAGACTTTACGATATATAAATCTTCTGCATCAAAAGAACCACCACTTGTTCTGTCAGCAAATAAAGTAAGATTTGTTCCATCATTTTTAACAACTGAATCTATAATACTGTTATCAGAAACTAAACCATTTAACTCTGTTCCTTCATAGTTTGTTGTAACAGTATTTGAAGCTGTAACTAAATTGTATTTTCCTGCTCCATTCCAAGTTCCATCATAATTTATATTAATTTTTGTATTATCTGCAATACTTAAAGAATCAGATGTAATTCCACCTGAATTTGCATTTTCAACTGCTTGACCAGCACTTAAATCTGTCGTATAAACTTTAAATTTAAGGGTTGAATTTGATGCTAAATCTAAATTATCAGCCACAATAATATCATATTCATCAACATTCAAAATTGAGTTACTTCCAAGATTTAGATTTCCATTGAATGTAGTATCTGCTGTTATATCTACTGTCGTTTTATTTAAATTATTTCCAATATTTATATTTTGTGCATAAATATTTTTATTTATAACTTGAGTATAACTATCATTTGCAGTACCTTCAGAAGCAAAAGTTACACTTTCAAGCCCCAAAATACTTGTTCCTATATTTCCATAAAGTGTAGTTTCACCTTTAAAATTTAATATTCCTGTATGATTATTTGCTGTTTTAACAGCCGTTGAAATAGTTGAAACAATAATTGATTTTCCATTATTTACATTTACAGTTCCATTTGCATCATATATTAAATCTCCAACTAAATTACCTTCAAAATTAACAACTCCTGTTCCACTTACATGTAAAGTTGTATCATTAGCTTCTTGTACATGAACATCATTTTTAAATGTCACTGTTTTTCCATCAGCTCCTGCATAAATTCTTTCAAAAGTAGAATTTCCAGCTGTATTTCCACCTAAAATTCCAGTAATTATAGAATTTCCAGCAAATTTTAGAACTGCATCATTTGCATTTGTAAATTGAATTCCAGATGTTCCTGTTGTAAGATTTACATTATCTCCTATTTCAAGAGTTCCTGATTTAGTGTCAAAATCAACTGTTCCAATCATCGCTTCATTAAGAGAATCGGGAGTTTTATTCCCATTTAAAACAACTTTTCCATCAGCTAAATATTTTAAATTCTTTGCATAAACCATATCGTCAAAAGTAACTGTTTCTCCAATGGCACCTGCATTAATAGTATTTAAGATTTTATTACTTTCGCCTACTTCACCTTGAATACTAGAAGTTCCTAAAAAAGTTAATGTTCCTGTATTATTCGTATCAACTTTAACAAGAATATCATCAGAACCCGTATTTATTAAATTAACATTATCTCCTAGCGTTAAAGTTGCATTATTTCTAAGGTTAATAACATCTGCATAAAGTTCTCTTCCAAGAGCAGAATAAGTGACCATAACTCCATTTCCACCACTATCTTGTTCATTGTTTGTATTTATATTAAGCTCTTTAATTCCTAAACTAGCACTTCCAATAATTCCATCAATAACTCCATCTCCCTTAAAGTTTAGAATTCCTGTATTATTTGTTGCTAAAGTCTCAACCGAACCTAAAATTCCTTTTCCATCTGATATATTTACAGTTGCATTATTTCCAGAAAAATTAATATCTGTAGTTAAATTTCCATCTGAATTTACTGTTCCATCACTTTCAAATATTATATTTGAAGCATATACATCCTTCTTGAAATTTACAGTTTTTCCTGATGTACCTAAAGTTATCTCTTTCAAAGACTCTAAACTAGTTCCTATTTCACCTGTAACTGTTGAATTTCCCTCAAAATCTAAAGTTCCTTGATTATTTATTGTAGTCGTAATTGATGAGTTTATATTTGAATTATCTGCTAAAACTACTGTTCCATCCGCTATGAGATTCAATTTATCTGCATTTAAAGATGAATTAAATCTTACTGTTTTGCCCGTATCTGCAGCATTTATTTGTGCCAATTTTTCTGTATCTGTTCCTATTGTCCCTGTTGCAATTGAATCACCTAAGAAGGTTAAAATACCTTGAGAATCTTTTGAAGTTTTTATTGTTGAAGTTATATTTGAACCATCAGTTAACTCTAAAGTTGAATTATTCGATATTCCGTTATTTAAAATTGTATTTGTTGCATATATATTTCCATCTATTATAGTTGTAGAATATTTATTTGTTCCATTTTCTCCAACATTTAAAGTATTTATCGAATTACTTGAACTTCCAATATTTCCTGTAACATTTTGAGTATTTCCTAAAACATCTCCAACAAAAGTCACAATTCCATTATCAGAAGTTAAAGCATTAATATCACTTGTTAAATCAGAGACAAATTTTATTTCTCCAGAAGATGTATTAGTTGTAGTTGCAAACACATCTGAGCTAAATGTCGAATTCGAACCATTTACTCCTGCGTTTATTACATTCAATTTATTTGTTATATCTGCTACTTGTCCACTTACTATTGAACTTCCTATTAAATTTAAGGTTCCTTGATTTACTCCATCACTTATTATTGCTGCTGTTATATTTTTACCATTTGCTAGGTTTACTATTCCTGCATCATTATAATTTATTGCTGTACCTTCAAAATTACCATTTAGATTTACTGTCCCTGTTCCCTCTAAATCTAGGTTTGTTGCAAACACATCTGAGCTAAATGTCGAATTCGAACCATTTACTCCTGCGTTTACCTCTTTTAACTCTGCACCACTTCCAACACTTCCTGTTACAGTTTGAGTTCCACCAGCAAGAGTTAATATACCTTTTCCAACATCTGCTGTTGTAATTGTAGATGTTATATTATTTCCACTTGCTAATATTAATTCTGAGCTATTTGTCGTTCCATTATTTAAAACTGTACTATTTACAAAAACATTTCCATCTATTGTAGTAATTGCAGAATTTCCCGCTTGAGCGATATTTAATATATTCAAATCCAAAGAGCTAGAAGTTCCTATATTTCCATTTATTGATTGAGTTTTACCACTTGAACTTCCAACTATTGTTAAAGTCCCTTGATTATCAGCATTTGTTGTTACATTTCCTGTTAAGTCACTGTATAAATTTGCAGTTCCTGTATTAGTAAATACTATATTTGAACTTGTAGTTCCAGAAACTGTATTAAAATTTCCAGTTCCTGTTGTTATTGTAGTTGTTGTTGCAGTTAGATTATCCTCAAAAGTTGTTGTTCCAGCATTTACATTTACAGTTGTTGCTTTTACATCATTTTTAAAAGTTGTTGTTCCTGTTCCTGTGTTATTTATAGTATTTGAATAAACATCATTCACAAATGTTGAAGTTGCACCATTTGAACCTGAATTTATTTGCTCTAGCCTAAAAGTATCTGTTCCTACTTGTCCTGTTACAGTTTGAGTTCCACCTGTAAGTGTTAAAATACCCATATTTGCATCTGCTGTAGAGATAGAAGAGGTAATATTTTTTCCAGTTGATAATATTAATTGCGAACTATTGGTTGTTCCATTATTGTTTAAAACTGTACTAGTTGCAAAAACATTTCCATTTACAGTTGTTGTTGAATAATTTGTAGCATCTGTGTTACTTCCAATATTCAAACTACTTAAACCTAAAGTTGATGTTCCTACATTTCCTGTAATTGTTTGTGATGAACCTACGCTTGTTATCGTTCCTTGATTATTGGCTGTGGTAGAGATATCTCCTGCTAAATTATTATATAAGTTTGCAGTTCCTGCCCCACTAAAAACAATATCAGAAGTTGTACTTCCTGAAATAGTATTTAAACTAGCAACTCCCGATGAATTTATATCTATAGAATCAGCTTTTATAGCTCCTTGGAAAACAACATTATTCCCTTTTATTTGAATATTTCCATCATCAATATCTGTATTCCCTGAAACAGTATTTGAACCATTAAATATTAAATTTGCAGTATAAGCAGAAGAAGAGGAGGAAGAAGTTAAATTGTATGTAGTATGTGAATAAATATTGACAAAACTGGAAATAGGTGCTGTAGAGATAGTAGTTGCATCTTTTGAAATACTTGAAGCATTTGCATTTGAATCAAAAGTAAGATTTAAAATTAAATCAGAGGTTGTTCTATTTAGATTATAAGTTGAATAATCAGCAGAGCCATTACTATCTGAGTCTACATCCCCTAAAAAACTAGGCGTTCCATAAGTAGAACCAACCCAAGATGTTGGCTTAAAAACTACACTATCTGCTGAAATTTCGGTTCTTGTAGAAGTTGTTGTTCCACTATTTGTGGCTGTTTCAACTGTCACATCATACAATCCTGTGGTATCAGAAACGTTTACTGAAGCATTTTTTTGAACGTCAGTAAAATAATCAGTCGCACTTGCATTCGTTGTACCAAAAAGTAATATTCCACCTGTTAAAGCAATACAGATTGCTAAACCTATTTTTCCACCTTTTAAAATACGAAATTTCGCATCTACAACTCTAAATGAATTCATTCTTAGAGTTCTCCTTAATTATTTCTATACTGTCATGTTATTAA
>ERZ724515.1152-NODE-1152-length-10940-cov-4.853836_pt1 | contig 10940 bp, 3 predicted proteins | sample MGYA00376048_ERZ724515 | MGnify/ENA primary metagenome ERZ724515 (study PRJEB28724, sample SAMN07190885) | wastewater metagenome | isolation source: influent of sewage treatment plant in Hong Hong | place: Hong Kong | collected 2016-03-17 ... | reverse complement strand
GAGCGCAGGCAACACTCCTACCCAACACGACATACTACCTAGTTGAGACAACAGCGCCAGCTGGTTATATCCCCCTGCACGATCGCATTGCCTTTACCACGACGGATAACGGCGGATACGTCACCATTGATGAACAACCCGGCACCATTACCTTGCGCATTGTAAAGCTCGACGCCGCAACGAATGCAGGCCCCCAAGTTGGAGCTTCGCTCGCAGGAGCAGAATTCGTGTGCGTATCGCAATCAACCCCTGGATGGACACAAACTCTCAGGACCGATGAAAGCGGTCGAGCTACCCTCACCGATGTCCCCCTGGGAACCTTTACCATCTATGAATCGAAGGCGCCCGAGGGCTATTTGCCCTCCGGTGACAGTTGGTCTTACACCGTTGGAGCCGACCAACTCGGCGATTCAGGCGTGGTCGAGATCGAATCTCGCGTTTCCAATATCCCCATTGCGTTTGACCTTGAGATTTCCAAATTCAAGGACTACGGCAATAGCGATCAATCCGGCCTGGAGCAGCCGGCAGGAGATGTTGTCTTTGAGGTTGTCAGTAACAGCTCTCAGCAGGTTGTTGGCACACTGACCACAAACATCTATGGCTTTGCCTCCACCAAAGATCAGCCCGAAGCATGGTTTGGCGCAGGCAAGCGACCCGCCGGTGTCCACGGAGCCATCCCATACGACCGCGCCGGCTACACGGTTCGTGAGGTTCCGGAAACCGTCCCAGAGGGTTTTAAACGTGCAGGGGAATGGACCGTCGAGGCCAATCAGATTTCCGACGGCGCCGAGCTTCAATATATCGTGGACAACCACGCTCTGTCGACGCATCTCCAGATTGTAAAACGCGATGCCCAAACAGGCGCTTCTGTTCCCCTAGCCGGATTCACCTTCCAACTCCTCGACAGCAATCACAAACCTGTCTCACAAACTTGCTGGTATCCAGCACATAACGTAATGGACACCTTTACGACTGACGCGACCGGGACCGTCACACTGCCCGAATCGCTCGTGCCGGGCACCTATTATGTACGCGAAACCTCGGCCAAAGAGCCCTATCTTGTCGGCGGAGAGATCGAGGTAAACATACCCGCCGATATAAACCTAACGCCCGTTGCAATCGTCTCGTATTATGACCACGCCGCGACCGGAAACATCAGGATCGTTAAAACCGATGCCGTAGACGGCAGCAGCCTCGCGGGCGCCATCTTTGAGATCCGTGCCTCAGGTGATATCGTGCGCCCCGACGGTAGCATTGCCGCGCTCGACGGTGAGACTGTCGCTACCGTCACAACGGATGAAACTGGAGAAGCACGCGCGGACGACCTCCCGCTGGGATCTGGCACCGCACGCTACGAGGTTGTCGAGACTCAAGCGCCGACCGGCTTCTTACTCGACCGGACGCACCATATCGTCGACCTTACCTATGCCGACCAGAAAACACCCGTTGTGGAAGCACGGCTTAACGTATCCGACGATTACACCAAGGTTGATATCTCCAAGGTCGATGCAAGCGGAGAGCAGGAAGTGAAAGGCGCACAACTCACCTTATATGGTCCCGATAAAACCGAAATAGACTCCTGGACCTCATCCGACAAGCCGCACCGCGTCGAACATCTTGCACCCGGCACCTACTCGTTGCGCGAAATGATGTCTCCGCGGACCTATGACCTTGCCGAGGAGATAACGTTTGAAATAAAGGATACGGGAGAAGTCCAATCCGTCGCGATGAAGGATGCGCCCATCGAGATCAAAGGACAGGTCGACAAGCGTCAGGAACTTGTCCAACCTATCGGGAAGGGTCTGTTGGCTAACGGCGATGGAAAAAACCGCGCCGCGATGCAAACCAATACGGATGGGCTTTTCTCCTATACCATCGATGCTCGAAACGATTCCGCTACTTGGGTTGATGAGTTTACGATTACCGATGATCTTGAGTGCGCCAAAGACGGCACGGCGAGATTCGTCTCAATCGAAACCCCCGTCGCCATCGGCGACCTCAACGGTCTGTGCAACGTGTGGTATCGCACGACGCCGTTGGACTCGACAGACGTCGATGAGCCGGCAAACGCGACGCTTGACGATGGGCACGAAAATCCTTGGCTTGAGTCCGACGAAGTAAAAGAGAGTCTGGGTGAAGATTGCCGCCTCGTCGATTACGACGGCTGGCACCTCTGGAAGGCGGATGTCTCGACCACGGAATCCGCCACACTCGAGGCGAAAGAACTCGACCTTGCATCCAATACCGTCGTAACGGGCATTCGCATTGAATACGGTGCGGTAGCCGCCGACTTTACGACTCGAAGCGATGCGGATTCTTGGACCCGCGATGATCTCAAAGATGAGCACGACGACCTTGACGATGCCAAAGCAATCCTTGGCACAGATGCTCGGGGCGCAGTCGTGCACATGCAGGCAACGTCGGCTTACACACCCCAAACTGCACTCACCAACAGCGCACGCGTCGATCTTTGCCGCAACGGCGGCGGCGATAAACTTGAGTCACATGACGAGGACAGTGTCATTCAACGCTGTACCCTACCGCAGGACCTACCGGCAACAGGATCAGCTCCCATCGCCGCTTGCATCACCGCGCTCCTGACCTCGGGTGCCGCAGCCCTATGGTTCGCTCGCCTTAGGTCAATCCCAAAGAAGCGCTAGAGCGATGAAAAAGCGGGCGAGCCAGTCCCCCGGCTCGCCCGCTTTCAATCATGTAAATCGCCGTATCTACTCTGCAGACGAAGATCCACCATCAACGATTGCCTGCTCGGACTCAGGAATCCCATCGGCACCCGTGCTCTGTTCTTGCTCCACCTCTTCGCTGATTGCGGAGGCGGGGGTCGAGCCCTTCGCACCCACGATGTAGGCAGCCCCAAATCCTAACGCAATGGCGATCAAGGTCAAAATCACGTAGACAGGCCAATGGCGCTTAATATACGAAAACACGTTGACTCCTTAGAGCTCCGTCTACGAACGGCGGATAACCTCGGTCACGACCTCGGATACCGTGGCAATGTTCGTCGGGTTGACATTGTGGGGCAGGTCGTCCTCGGTACGAGCGCAAGCCAGACGCGTGCCGTCCACGCCGGCGATGGTGAGGGCTCGGCGGCTCGCCTCGAGCGCGGCGTAGGCATCGGTCTTGGCATAGGGCATCTCGAGCGCGCCACAATCGACATGGAACGACTTGCACACCTTGCTGACCAGGTTCATGATGCGGCGATCGCCCTTGAGCAGCTGCTGTTCGCCCTCAACCGTCACCACCGAAAGCCTACCGGCGCCGACGGATTCAAGATTGATGAAGAAGACGCCGCGGAGCTTATCGCGATGCGAAGCCAAGAAGGCCTTCATACCGGCGCCATCACAATCCGAGGCGCCCGTTGCCACAAACCAGATATCGTGACCGAGCAGCTCATCATCGCCCATAGAGGCGACAGCCGAGAGCATATCTTCGGAAGAAGCGCCGTCGGAAGACGTAGCGCCGCCCTTCCAGCCATCGTTATCGTCCTCGAAATTATCCCACGAACCGATGCCGCGACCGGACTTCTTGGCATCGTAATCGTCTTCGACGCCCAGCCAATCACTCATGCTGTCCTGTTCGTTTTTCTTTTTACGACCGAACAGGCCGCCCAGGCCGCGCTTGCGAGACTTGGGTGCCGCCGGGGCGGGAGCCGAAATGGTCTCGATCGGCTGAGCGCCCGACGCAACGGGCCTAGGAGGCGCAACGGGTGCCGATGTGGGTTCGGGACCCTGAGCGGTAGCAAAGGGGTCGTTGACCTGTGCGGAGGGGTCGGGAAGGTCGAACAGCGACGTGCGAGACGCAACGTTTGCCTGCTTCATCGACGGCAGCGACGGATCGGGGACCGAAGCCAGCGGAGACGAGGAAGGTGCAGGCGACGGAGCCGACGCCGGATCGGGAACATTCACCTGCGGACGCGGTGATGCCTGGGAGGAAATCTGGGCCATAAGGGAATCGACCGTTTCGTCCTGGGTGGGAGCAACATCGGCAACCGTGGCACCGGAACCACTCGGGGTCGGCATGGTGAAAATCTGCGTGGAGTAAGGCCTCGACTCATCTGTCTCGGGAGCCTCGGAAACCGCAGGCACTTCCTCCTGCTCGACCTCGGCCGAATCACCTTGATCGGCTGCCGCGTATTGCCCTTCGTCACAGTTGACCTCGACGGGCTCGTGCCCGGCGACATCTTGGATTTCGGCAGCATCAATAGGCTCGTCATCGTCTGCCGCGTCGCCCTGCTCATCGGAAACAGGAAGGGGCTCGGCAATCGCGGTGCCTTGCTTTTCAAACGTTATCGTGGAATCGAACTGCGCGGCATCAAACGACATGGTGCTATCGACGTGCTGCTGAGCCTCGAAAGACGTCGTCGCCTCAACAACATCCGCGGACGCCGGTTGCTGGGACTCAAAGGACGTCGTAGCTTCGGCAGCGTCGACGGGCACGGACTGCATAGCCTCGTTCTGCTCGAACTCTTGCGCCGCGCGCTCACGTGCCGCCTCGGCTGCCTGCTGCTGAGCGATAGCCTCCTGCTCGGCAGCCTCGCGTGCGGCAACGCGCTTCCCCTCGAAATCGTCGACAAATTTCCTGCCCTTTGCAAGCGCACCCTTAAAGAAGTTGGAAGCGCTGGCGCCAATCGAAGAGAACGCGGATGCAATATCGGCATGGGGCGTTGCCGCGGGAATCTCGGCCGAGAAATCAGTATCGCTCTCGTAAGACACGCGCCTCGGCTGTTCAACGTAATCGTCGTCAGGCTCGTCCGCAACGTCTTGCGCCGGCGCGGCGGGAGCCAAAATGTCCAGTCCTGCCGCGGGATCGATCGCGGACACCGCCTCGGGCTCGGCAACGGCAGCGGTAACCGCGGCAGACTCATCATCCACGGTGACGGCGGGCGCAGGTGCAGTCACGACGGGGGCAGGCTCGGGCTCAAACGTCGGCTCCTCGCCCTCCTCGTAATCGAGCGTGCAGGACTCGGGAAGCATTCCGAGCGCACGGATGGCATCCGAACCAAAGCGGATGTTGCCGGCGGCATTGCGATAGAGCTTGGGCTCGGGCTCGGCCGCGACAGGCTCCTCCGCCGGCTCGGCAGTGGGAACCTCGTCATTGAACTCTTCGGCCTGGACAGCCTGATTCTGATCCTCGGGCACAATGGCGCCAATCAGCGTCTCGTCGGCAGACGCACCCTCAAAGCCCTCGATCTGCTCGTCGAAAGCCTCGCCCTGTTCGGGCTCGGTCTGAGCGTCGGGAGCAATCGGCTGACCGAACTCGTCCTCGGCGTAGGTAGGCTCTTCATACTCGATGGTGTTGCCGTAGTCGTTTTGCTGTTGGGCCGCGGCATACTCCGCTGCTGCGCGCGCCATCTCCTCGGCACGACGCTTCTGCTCCCCAAAATAGGTATCGAACGGAACATCGTCGGGAAACTCGTTTTCGCCCTGGAAGGGAGCAACGTTGTCCATAACGCCGAGCATAGCGGCGACAGAAGACTTGTTGCACACTGCGCCGGACGTATAGGGAAGCACAAAACGGTTAGAAATGATGTTTGCCGCGTTGGCGAGCGCAACGAGGGAAGCGAGGATCGCGACAATCCACAGCAGAACCTTGAGCGCGCCGGGGAGCGGCAGGATACGCAGGATGGCAACGGCAGCGGGGGCAACCGTGGCAACGGGCAACAGCTTGGCGATGAGCGCACGATACGAAGCATAGGGCTCGCGGGCGAGCAGCTCAGCACGGGGAGAGTCGTAGTGTGCGACAACGACCACCGGGCGGTTGCGCGGAGACGCGAGCGGGCCCGAGGCCTTGTGGTAGGCGATGACATTTTGGCTCACGCCCGTCTTGCCCAGGCGCGAAACCACGGGGTGGCCCGTGCGCTCGAGCACGTAAAGAACGGCGCCGACAATGGCCAGCAAGGTGCCGACCAAGCCGATGCCGCCGCCGATGCCCATCAGCAGGGCGCCGGCAAACGCAAGAATACCGGTAACGGCAAATGCCAACCTGCTGGGCGCCGGGGCATTGAACTCCTGAACCTCGGGATCAAAGCCGTGGTTGCGGAAGATCTGAGCGATATCCTCGGCAGCCAAGCGCTCTTCTTCGCTGCATGCCGGCGTAATGCCGGTGTTCTGCAGCAGGTGGTTAATATAGTTCTGGGTGTTCGCCATGTGCGCTCCACATCCATAATCCGACAAATAGGCCCAATGCATGCACATTAGAACCGTATATAGTCGAAAGTATACCCCGAGCGAGCGCAAACGACCGAATTCGGGCCATCTTAACGCCCCGAGCGGACAAGGATATAGCCTAATCTCCATATCGGACTAAAATCATGGCAGCAAACCACCTTCTCATGCGAGGACTCTATGACGGCAAGCGACGCGACCGCGACAATTAAAAAGGGGAATTCGGAGCCCAGTTTCGATAAAACGGCTCAGCGCATCCTCAATCTTTTCTTTGTGCTCAACAGCTCCCCCGAACCGCTGACGACCGAGCAGATCGTCTTGGATTCTGACCTGGGATATGGCTCGGGCAATATCGACTCGGATAAGCGCAAGTTTCGGCGCGATCGTGACAAACTGCTCGAACGCGGCATCTTAATCAAGGAGGTTCGCCCCGCCGGCGCGCAGGAGACCGAGGAAAGCTCATGGACAATCGACCGCGAGCACACGTTTGCGGCAGGCGGCCTCATCACCGCAGACGACGCCGATATCCTGCTCAACGCTATCGACCAGACAATAGCGGCCGGCTCATCCACTTTTGCCGCGCCGCTTGCCGATATTCGTTCCAAGATTGCCTACCTCACCGGCAGGACGACGGCGGACGAAGCACCGATCCGCCGCTCTCCCACCGTCGATGCGGTATGGAGCGCCTTTGCCGAGCGATGCGCGCTGCGATTTTTATATCAGAACGGACGCGGTGAGCAGAAAGAGCGTACCGTCTGCGTCTACGGCATGTTCGAGCGCGAGGGCGTTGCGTACTTCTGCGGCCTCGACAATGCCACCGACGACATCAGGACATTCCGCTGCGACCGTATCGTTCGCGCTTGGCGTCCTTCGAAGGCCTACGCCATCCCTGCAGACTTCAATCTCAACGACTACCTGTTCTTTGAATTCGATTTTGCCGACCGCCCGCCCGTTGCGGCTACGTTCTCGTTCGCCCCGCAGACGCAGATCGATATGATCAACGGCCTCACGCGCGGGCGAGGTGAGCTCGCACACACCGATTCGGGATGGACTTGGACCGTTGACGTGCGCGATCTTGAAGCCGCCGCCTCATTTTGCATGGCCCACGCCATGGACGGCATGAGGCCCATGGCCCCCAAATCGCTCAAGCAGGCGTGGAACCACCTCATTGAAAGGACGGTGCACGAGCATGCCCGTGCGTAAACTCACCAGCGAGCAGAGGCTCTCGCGCGCCATCGACATCATGGAGGCCCTCTACGCCGCCGGCGAGAGCGGCATGACACGAACCGAGATTTGCAGTCGCTTTGACATCACGGGGGCGTCGCTCGACGAGATTCTCGAGATCGTCTCGACGCTCGCGGACCGAGAATCGGGCGCGCGCATCATCTGCGAATGCCACGGCGAGCGTGTGGTCCTCACCGGTGACGCCGGGCGTGTGCTACCGCTGCGCCTGAGTGCCGCCGAGGGCGCTGTGCTCAACCACGAACTTGAATCGTTGGGGATCGAGCCGCAGACGGCAGCTCGGATTCGACACGCTCTTCTACCCGAAGAGCTCGGCTATAACCAGTGCGTCTTTGACACCGTCAACCACGGGTCGCACTGGCAGCAGCTGAGCTGCGCCATTCAGGACGGCGTTCGCTGTCGCATCTCGTATCGCTCGATGGACGATGCGCGGCCACGCGAGCGTCTGGTCGACCCCTTGCGCATTACAGCAAACGGCGACCAAACATATCTGATTGCCTGGGACATCGCGGTCGATGAGCAGCGCACCTATCGCATGGATAAAATCGAGGGACTCGCCTTGACGGAAGACTCCGTCGTGCCTCACGCACCGGACGTTGCATCCCTCCACGATTCCCTTGCCCGGACGCAGCGTAGCGCAAAGCTCTTGATGCCATTCGATATGGCGGAGCATCTGGACTGGGCCGGCATCACCCTAATCGAGCGCAGCGGGACAGACATGGCAACGGTAACCGTACATTACGGCTCCGAGCGTTGGCTGCTGAGCCAGATAATCGCAGCGGGCGGAGCCATCCGCATCTTGGATGACCCCGCCCTGTCAAAGCGTCTGTGCGATATGGCAAAAACCCTCGTCTGTCCGCTTTAGCGCCGCCGCTCGTGGCGTGCACGCCACAGCTGTAGATAGTGCCCGATCTGCGCCGATTCGATGCGCTGGTAGGAGCTCGTGGGCAGCGACGTTAAGAACTTCTTGCCATAGCCCTTCGTCACCAGGCGAGGATCCGCCAAGATCAGCACACCGCTATCGGTCGACGAGCGAATCAAACGCCCCGCGGCCTGCTTAACCTCGAGCACCGCCTCGGGCAGCGAATAGCGCGCCCATGCGCGGTCTTCGCGCAGGTTGCGCTCGCACGAGAGCGGGTCCGTGGGGCTCGAGAACGGCAACTTGGGAATGATGACGCAGCGCAGCGTCTCGCCGCTGGCATCAAACCCCTCCCAGAAGGCCTTGAGCGCAAAAAGCGACGAGGTCGGTTCGTTGATAAACCGGTCGCGCAGGCGACGAGGAGATGAGTTGCGCTGCTGGCAGTTGAGCTCCAGACCCGCACGGGCCATCTTGGGCTCAACGCGGGCGTATAGGTCCTCCATGTCGCGCCGATTGGTGAACAACGTGAGCACCGATCCGCCCATGGCAAGATGGGCGTCGACCAGTACGCGCTCGAGCGCCGTAAGATAGCTCTCACGATCGCGCGGATCGGGGATATCGCCCGCAACGACTACAGCCATGTTCGAATCGAAGTCGTAGCTCGAATCCAAGTGCAGCGATGACGACGTTGAAGCACCGATGCGATCAAGGCCGACCGCATGGTTAAAGTGCTCAAAGCTTTTGGACACCGTCATGGTCGCCGAGGCAAAGATAGCCGTGTGAACCTCGGGCAGCCACTCGGTTGCCAAGGCCTCGCCAATGTCGATGCGCTCTGCGGTCATCGACTCTCCGCCGGCACGCAGCCTGCGATTGACCTGCAGCGAATACACGTAGTGTTCATCGGTGCCATCAATGATGAGTTTGAGGTTCTCGGCCAGCTCGTGCAGGCGGCGCGAGATATCACCCAGGTCGACAACAACCTCGGGCTTGTCGGCGGCGACGGCTTGTACCAGCGCGTCGACGCTCTTGTCAGCTTGTTCCAATGCGTCGATGGCAGTGTAGGCCGACTGCAAGAAATCATGCCAGTCGTCAGATTCGCGCAGCTCGGGGCCAATCCATAGATTGGCATTGTCATAACCCCCACGCGCACGGCGGCCGAGCTCGCGAACGCCATCGAACACGTCGGCGATTGCCATGCTCGCGCGGGCAACCGTCGACGTCGCCTTGGCAGTAAGGCCCAGATAGAGCGTAGAGCCCTCGGAGGTTGCCAAATCACGGGAAACCTGGCTTAGCGCGCCGGTGCTCGAGCCGCCCAGGCGCTCAAACAGAACGCGTGATTCGTCCGCCGACACCACGCGCGCCCACTGACGGCGCGCCTCGCGCTCGATGGAATGGGCCTCGTCGATTACCCAATGACGAATCGGAGGCAAAATCCTGCCCTCGGCCGCGACGTTGCGGAACAGCAGGGAATGGTTGGTGACCACCACATCGGCATGCGCCGCACGACGGCGAGCACCGTGGACCAAACATTTATCAGGGAAAAACGGGCAGAGGCGACGAGCACACTCGCGCGAGGCCGTCGTAAAGTCGGGACGGTTGACGCTGCGCCACCGAATGCCGAGCGAGTCGAGGTCGCCATCGGCTGATTGGCAGACGTACGCCATAATGACCGCGACCGCCGTGAGCGTGTCCGCCGGATCGCGCTTGGTGGTAATCTCGACCTGGCCGCGGCTCATGCGCTCAAGCTTGCGCAGGCACGGATAGTGGTCATACCCCTTGAGAGCGCAAAATGACAGACCACCGTCCAGTTGCTCGGCAAGTTTTGGCAGCTCATGGTACATGAGCTGGTCGGCAAGATTGTTCGATTTGGTCGCAATACCAACCGTGATGTTGTTACGGCGTGCTGCCTCGGCAAAAGGCACCAGATAGGCCATCGATTTGCCGACGCCTGTGCCTGCCTCAATTACTCGATGAGTGCCCGTGACCAGCGCATCGCGGACCTCGAGCGCCATCGCGATCTGCTCATCACGCGGCTCGTAGGTGGGATACATGCGATTGACCAGGCCACCTGGCGCATAGTCTGCCTCAATCTCCTCACGACTCGGCATCTTGAGAACCGGCAGTTCATCGGCGTCCACCCGATCGTCGGCGCGATCGGCCTTGAGAACGTCAGCACGAGCGGCGCTGAGAGAGAAGATAGAACCAGGGTTCTGCCCTGCCAAGAATGAGAAGATAGGACGATAGGACCAAGGCACGTCCGGATGCATGTCGGCTAGGCGCGCCATGAGGCCCTGGGGCAAGTCGGTGAGCGCCACGAGCAACACGCGCCATACGCCACACAGGGCGTCGACGTCGGCATTGGCACGGTGTGATACCGAGTCGCAGCCAAACAGATCGGCCATAAAAGACAGCTTGTGCGAGGCCAGGCGCGGAAGCGCGATGCGCGACAGCGCCAGCGAATCGATCCAAATATCGCTCACGTTGACGCCGCCTTTGACCGACTCGATAAACGAGCGGTCGAACGTGGCGTTGTGTGCGATCACCGGGCAGCCACCGACAAAATCGGCGAGAGCGGCGACGGCCTCAACCGCCGACGGGGCATCAGCCACATCGGCATTTGTAATGCTCGTGAGCTCGCTATTCTCGGCGGGAATCAG
>ERZ724515.1151-NODE-1151-length-10944-cov-17.654055_pt1 | contig 10944 bp, 7 predicted proteins | sample MGYA00376048_ERZ724515 | MGnify/ENA primary metagenome ERZ724515 (study PRJEB28724, sample SAMN07190885) | wastewater metagenome | isolation source: influent of sewage treatment plant in Hong Hong | place: Hong Kong | collected 2016-03-17 ... | reverse complement strand
GAAAAAATGAAAACACAAAAGTAGCTAACTTTCTCAGTTAACTACTTTTTTCATTCTATATCAATCCTTCCAAAAGTCCACGCATGAACTCTTCAGATTTGAACTCACCGATATCATCGATTTTCTCACCGAAACCAATCAGTTTAACAGGAATATCCAACTCCTGACGGATAGCAAGGACGACACCACCTTTGGCTGTTCCGTCTAGCTTGGTAAGGACGAGACCTGTTAACGGGGTAATCTTTGCAAATTCCTTTGCCTGACTGAGAGCGTTTTGACCAGTGGAAGCATCCATGGCTAAGAGGGTTTCATGCGGTGCATCAGGAAGAGTCCGTTTGATGATGCGACCAATTTTTTCCAGCTCTGCCATGAGGTTATCTTTATTCTGCAGGCGACCAGCTGTATCAATCATGAGAATATCTACGCCTTCTGCTACGGCACGTTGGACACCGTCAAAGACCACACTAGCTGGATCTGATTTTTCAGGTCCTGTGACTACAGGCACATCGACACGGCGCCCCCACTCGACCAGCTGGGCTACCGCCCCCGCACGGAAGGTGTCCGCCGCAACCAGCATGACTTTCTTGCCAGCCTGCTTGTATTTGTAGGCCAACTTACCAATTGAAGTCGTCTTCCCAACGCCGTTGACACCCACAAAGAGCATCACTGTCAAATCATCTTGGAAATTAATCTGCTCACTAAACTGACCATCCTTCTCATAAATATCCACCAATTTTTCAATGATGACACGACGGAGTTCCTCTGTCTTCTTGGCATTTTGTAACTTGGCTTCATAGCGGAGCTCCTCAGTCAGAGTCGAAGCTACTTGCACACCAACGTCTGACAAAATCAACAATTCTTCTAACTCCTCGAAAAATTCCTCATCCACTGAACGGAAATTAGCAAAGAATTCATTGAGCCTTGCACCAAATCCAGTTCTTGTTTTCTTCAAAGTCCGCTGGTACTTGTCTTGCTCACTTTCTTGTACTTCTTGTACAATTTCTTGAACAGGCTCTTCTTTTGGTTTTGTCTGAATAGCAGGATCAAAACCTTTCTCTTGCGCCTCTTTCACGCGGGCAGCTGCTGCTTCTTTGGCCGCATAATACTGAGCCATCATATCAAGTGTCCGTTGTTTTTGCGCTTCTTGTTCAGCAGTCAAGGGTACAGCTTCTCCACCTTCTGCTGAACTATCATCAGAATTGGTCGCAACCACAGCCACTTGTTCATTTTCAGCTGTCTGGTGCGTTTCAACTTCTTCACCAACTTCAACTTGTTTTTCTTCCTGCGATTCTTGTCCAAATAATCGATCAAATAATCCCATACTTAGTCCTCATTTAATACATACTGTTGGATAGCCCAGGCAATGCCATCTTCATCGTTTGTTTTTGGTAAAACAAGGTTTGCAGCAGACTTAATTTCGTCTGTTGCATTAGCCATTGCAACGCCTAAACCAGCCCATTCGATCATCGAAAGATCGTTACCTTCATCACCACAGGCCATCACTTCCGATTGATCAATTCCCAAATGCCCAATCAATTTTGCTAATCCATTTGCCTTATGGACTCCTTTTGGACTCCATTCTAGCAGCATGTCACGCGATTTGAAAATTTCAAAACGATCGTACAACTCTCTAGGAATTTTTGGAATTTGTCCATCCAGAAAATCAGCTGCTACAGCTGTAACCGCCTTATTATAGACAAAATCTTCTGGCATCTCCTCATCTGTCACATCAATTTTATTCAGCAATGGATTGGCTGTTAGATACAGAGATTCATTGACCGCTGGTAATGAGTAAACATCTCCTCCATACAAGACATCCAGAGGTAGGTCCAATTGATTGGTTACTTGTCGAATTACACGAACATCATCAATGCTGAAGCCAGTTTTATCTAAAATGCGCCCTGTATTTTCTTGTACTAATCCACCATTAAAGGTGATGGAATATTGATTTTCACCTAAGAGGTCTAATTCTTCCAAAAAAGTACCAATAGCTTGTAAAGGCCGTCCTGTTGTTAAGACAACATAAGCACCTTGTTGCCGAGCTGCTAACAAGGCCTGCTTATTGGCTTCTGAAATTCGTTTATCCGACGTCAGAAGAGTTCCATCCAAATCTAGTGCAATCATTTTAATTGCCATATACTTCCTCCTCTAAATAAGCCAGTACAGCTCCATCATTGCAATGACCAATAATCTGATCAGCTAGAGCCCTCACTTCCTCTCTTGCATTTTCTGTTGCAATGGCAAGACCGGCAAAGTCCAACATATCCAAATCATTTTGATTATCCCCAAAGGCAACTACATGTCGTCCTGTAATTCCAAAATGACTGCACAAATGATTCAATCCAACTGATTTATTTGAACCATTAGGAATAATATCAATATTGTCAAAACCCGTTGTCATAGCTGTCACACCTTCAAAGGTCTGATTGAGCCACAATCTTGCTTGGTCCATCTCATCTGGGGTGAATTTGGCATTAATCTTTATTATTTTTTCCTGGACATCTTCAAACGAGTCCACCAATTGAAAATGAGCATAATAATTTGTCATTGCTCCTAAAAACTGAGGCTCAGCATTTTTTAACAAATAAAAGTTTTCGAGTCCAGACAATACCATGGAACGACTACTTCCATAAGGACCGGCATCAATTCCAGCAATAATAGGCAAGTAAACTTCTGGACGAATCGGTTCATCCAGAAAAATCATCTGACCTTGATACTCAACAATAGAACCATTTTCAGCAACAAACCCGATTTCATCTGCAAATTCTTCAAAAACTAACTTTAGACTCTGCAAAGATCTCCCGCTTGCCGCCACAAATAAATAGTCTTTTTCCTTAAACTGATCCAGAATCCGTCGGAAACTTTTTTTATCAAAGCTATGATCCTCACGTAAAAACGTACCATCCATATCACTGGCATAAATTTTTTTTATCATAATTTCTCCATATCCTTCAATTTGACAGATACAATCTTTGATACACCAGATTCCTGCATGGTTACCCCATAAATGGCATCCGCTGCAGCCATTGTGCCCTTTCGGTGTGTCACGACAATAAACTGACTTTCCTTATCAAAGCGATTGAGATAGTCTCCAAAGCGTTTGACATTGGCCTCATCCAAGGCTGCCTCCACCTCGTCAAGTATCACAAACGGGATGGTCTTCACCCGGATAATGGAAAATAGCAGAGCGAGGGCCGAAAGTGCCTTTTCGCCACCGGACATGAGGTTGAGAGACTGGATTTTCTTACCCGGAGGCTGAACAGATATTTCAACACCTGCAGTCAAAATATCATTCTCTGTCAAAATCAAATCAGCTGAACCACCGCCAAACATTTGTTTGAAAGTTTGCTTGAAACTTTCACGAATAGCTTCAAATGTGACTTTAAAGCGTTCTTTCACCTCATCATCCATCTCATGAATGGTATCAAGAAGAAGATCACGCGCTGACAAAATATCAGTCCGTTGCTCATTGAGGAAGGTTAGACGATTATTGACTTCGTCATACTGCTCAATCGCATCCAAATTGACTGGGCCCAAAGCTCGAATAGCTCTTTCCAAGTTCTTAAGATTTTGTTCGGCACTAGCAAGGTTTTCAACTGCCTTGGCCTGAGACTGGGCAGCTTCAAAACTTAATTTAAAATGCTCGGTCAAATTACCAAGTAAAGTCCGTAATGTATCGCCCGCTTGCTCACAATCCGCCTCTAACTTAGCCTGCTTACGAATCAAATCATCATTCTTAGTCCGAGCTTGTTGCAATCTTTCTTCCAGGTCTTCAAACTGCCCATCAATATCTTCCAATTCAAATTTTAAGCGAATTAGGATCTGATTGGTCTGGCTTTGCTTATCAGATGCTGCCTGCGACTGCTCTTCTAGAAGCTCTATAGTCGTATCTTCTAGAGCCACTACTTTCTGATTGATTAAATCTTCTAGGATAGCAATATCCTTTTCGGTAGTTGCTTTTTCTTCTTGCAAGCGTCTCATATCTATCTGTTCAAAACGAAGTTGACTGGTCGCTTCAGCCTGTACCAAAGTTAGTTGCCCCTTCTTAGTCTGTAGTTTCTGCAAGCTTTCTTGAATACTATCACGATTATCACGGACTTGATTGATTTGTTGTTCCAAGGCAATTTTTTTCTCATTCAAAGCTTGAACGTTTGCTGCTTCCTTAGTAGCTTCTTCATCTAGCTCAGTCAAAATGGTCGGACTAACCTGACTCATTTGCAGGTCATACTGGACTGAAAGCTGAGCCAGTCTATTTTCTGCCTGTTCCTGATGAATCCTTGCGCTCTGCTGGTTCAATCTAGCTTCTTCCCCCTCAGCCTTAATCGTTTCCAAGGCTTCTCTGGTCTGGTCTAAGCTAGTTTTCTTAGCTGCAACCAAGCTTTCTTGCTCCTGCAACTGGCTAGACAGCTCTGCTATTTCTCCTAAAAGAGCATCCAGTTCGGGTTTGATAAAGGTCGTGCTGTTATTTCGATTGCTACCACCAGCAAAGGCTCCACCAGGACGGATTTCCGCTCCATCCATGGTCACCATACGTACTTGAAATTTGGTTGCCCGCGCTGCCTTATTGGCATGGTCAATGGTATCAAAAATCGCGATAGTGCCTAGCAAATTTTGGAAAATCACATCTAAATTTGGCTGATAAGTCACCAAATCACTTGCTAAACCCAAAAATCCATCGGAAGATTCTAGTAAAGAGATTTGCTGTCCAGAAAGCTGACGTGGCTTGATAGTTGTCAGAGGTAAGAAGGTTGCTCGTCCTTGCCGTTTTTCTTTCAAAAATGCGATAGCTCGTTTAGCAGTCGCTTCATCTTCAACAATGACGTTTTGACTAGCACCACCAAGAGCAATTTCCAAAGCCGTTTGGTAGCGAGTGTCAAAGGTCAATTGTTCACTGACTGCTCCAATAATTCCTCCTAAGCTTGGTGCCTCCTGTAAGACAGCCTTAACCCCCGCGTAAAAATTGGAGTGATTTTTCAAAATAGCTTCCAAACTAGACTGGCGAGCCTGTTTGCCTTTCAACTGATCCAACAAATCAAACAAACGACCTTGTTCAGACTGATAAGTAGCCTGAACTTGATCCAATTCTGATTTTTTGGTCTGATAGCGCTCAAGTAACTGGCGTAACTCGTGATCAGCTTCTTCTAAACTTTTCCGACTCTTATCAAGTTCTTCTTGAGCTGTTTGTTTTTCCGTCTGCAAGCGTGCCAAGTCTTCAGATTTACTCTCAGAAAGACTGATTTGATTGGCAATATCCTGCTGAATCTTGGTCAGACGGTTTGAAGCTTCTGCCTCTTCTTGCATCAGAGCCACGTACTGTTCCCGCAGATAATCTAAAACCTGATCAGGATCTTCTGAAAAGTAGGATATTTCTCTGTCTACCGCAGCAATATCTTCTTTCAAACTAGACAATGAATTCTCTAATTGCTCAAGAACACCCTGCTTTTGTTCAATTTGTTCTTCCAACTGCTCTCGTCTAGTCAACAAGTTTTCCAAACGCGCCTGCGCTTCTTGACGACTAGATTCGTTTTGACTAGATTCCAGTTTATGGACCTCAATTTTTCGCTCTAAATCACTGATTAACTTGGTCACATCCAGTAAAACTGCCTGTTCGCGGTCTAATTGTACTGACAAGCGGTGGCGCTTCTCTTTTAAAGACTGGTTTTCTTGCTCTAGCTCAGAACGCTGTTTGTAGTAACTAGTCAATTCAGTTTTGACAGATTCTAGTTCGGCTTCTTTTTCCGACAACTTTTCCTTACCAAGCGACAACTGAGCCACCAAAACATCTAAGTATAATTCCTTGCGCTGTCCATCTAATTCTAAAAACTTCTTAGCAGTTTGTGCCTGTTTCTCCAATGGCTTGACCTGATTATCTAATTCGTAGATAATATCGTCCAAGCGATCCAAATTGCCTTGAGCCTGAGCCAGCTTACTTTCTGTTTCCTTTTTACGAGTTTTATATTTTAAAACACCTGCAGCCTCTTCAAAAATTGCACGACGTTCCTCAGGTTTGGAATTGAAAATTGCTTCAACCCGCCCTTGTGAAATGATAGAAAATGAATCCCTCCCTAAGCCAGTATCCATGAAAAGATCATGAATATCTCGCAGACGAACCTTTTGCCCATCAATCAAGTACTCACTATCACCAGATCTATAAATATGGCGCTCGACTTTAATTTCTTTATTTTTATTTACAATAAAGCCTGAGCTATTATCTAGGGTTACCACCACAGAAGCAAAATTGAGTGGATTACGATTTTCCGTTCCTGCAAAGATAACATCAGGCATCTTGCCTCCACGTAGGCTTTTAGCAGACGACTCTCCCAAGGCCCAACGTAGACTTTCAGTGATATTGGACTTTCCAGAACCATTTGGTCCTACAACAGCCGTCACTCCACGGTCAAAGACGACTTTGGTCTTATCCGCAAAGGACTTAAAGCCCTGCATTTCAATCGATTTAAGATACATACTTATGCTCTAGCCTCCACAGCATTTTTTGCGGCGGCTTGTTCAGCTAATTTCTTAGAGCGACCACGACCACGGCCAATCACACGCTGATCCGCAGACACTTCCACTTCAAAAGTCTTATCGTGTGCTGGACCAGTTTCCGCTACAACTTGGTAAGAAATGACAATTTCCCCATTAACCTGTAAGATTTCCTGTAAGGCTGTTTTATAGTCAGTTACCCGTTCAAAGTTCCCCTCTTCCAGACGAGGAATCATGACTTGATGGATGAACTCCTCTACGGTCTTTTCTCCCTTGTCCAACAGCAGAGCTCCTAAAAAAGCCTCGAAAGCATCTCCTAAAATGGTATCACGATTCCGTCCTCCAGACTTTTCTTCCCCTTTCCCAAGGCGAAGAAACCGATCAAAGCCACAGGCACGAGAAAAACCAGCCAATGACTCCTCACGAACAAAGGTAGAACGCAATTTAGACATTTCTCCTTCAGGCTTGTTGGGATACTTCTGGTAGAGGTATTTGGAAATCATCAACTGGAGTACAGCGTCTCCTAAAAATTCCAAGCGCTCATTATGTGAAATTTTTAGAAGGCGATGCTCGTTAGCGTAGGAAGTATGGGTAAAAGCCGTTTCTAATAAATTCAAATCTGAAAAATTAATCCCAAAATCAGTCAATAATTTTGCATGTAAATCTTTCATCTATTTGTTCCTTTCTATACAAACTCAAAGCAATTGATAAACAGGAGATTTTTTTCACACTCCGTCCCAATATTATAACATATTTTCGACCACTCTTCCTATCTCAGCCTCATTTCCTACTAAGCTATAGACATTTGAATTAGCTTTGATACAACGTCACTTTCGGCTTGCCCTACTCCACGAAATCGACTTGGTTCGCACGTCTTATTTCCGACCTAGAACTCAGTTCCTTATACCCTTCGAAAATCAAAAGCAGACCTTGTTGAATTTATTTGATGAGTGTCAAGCTCCAGTGGAGCTTGATAGCCCGCTACCTTAAAATGAGAAAGTAGCAGGGGTATATCTGCGCATGGAGAAACGAACTTGGTTCGCTCTATCTCCAACCTCCAAAGATTCCCCAAACCTTTGGAGCTAGTCTTTTTGATTTTCATTGAGTATCAGTTTCTTGTCTGAAAGCTAATTCTTTCAACTATATTAATAGATATTTAATATTTTCTGCTCAGATTTTTTCTTGACAAGCGAAGCACAGTTTGTTATAGTATTGTTCGGGCACCTCTTTTGAGAGGTCGGAGAAAAGGCTCCCTAGTTTTAGGGAGCTATTTTTTGTTTTTCCCAGAGATTAATACACAATTGGAGGACTTATTGGATGAAGAAAATCGCATTTGATTCAAATAAGTATTTGAATTTACAACGTGATCATATTTTAGAGCGCATTGCTCAGTTTGAAGGCAAATTGTATATGGAATTTGGTGGGAAAATGTTGGAAGATTTTCATGCAGCTCGTGTACTTCCTGGCTATGAACCTGATAATAAAATCAAACTTCTCCAAGAGTTAAAAGATCAAGTAGAAATCGTCATCGCTATCAATGCTAGCAACATCGAACACTCTAAGGCACGTGGTGACTTGGGTATTTCTTATGACCAAGAAGTCTTCCGCTTGATTGATACATTTAATGATATTGATATTTATGTTGGTTCTGTCGTCATTACCCAATACCGCAACCAACCAGCTGCGGATGCCTTCCGCAAGCAGTTAGAAAAACATGGTATTAAGTCCTATCTCCATTACCCAATCAAGGGCTATCCTTCTGATATTGACCACATCATCTCACCAGAAGGTATGGGCAAAAATGACTACATCGAAACTAGTCGCAATCTCGTAGTTGTCACCGCACCTGGGCCTGGTTCAGGTAAATTGGCGACTTGTATCTCCCAACTTTACCACGACCAACTGCATGGCGTAACATCAGGCTATGCTAAGTTTGAAACCTTCCCAGTGTGGAACTTACCACTTCATCATCCCGTAAACTTAGCCTATGAAGCAGCAACTGCCGACCTGGACGACCTCAACATGATTGATCCTTTCCACCTTCAAACTTATGGCAAAACTGCGGTCAACTACAACCGTGACATCGAAGTCTTCCCTGTCCTCAACCGTACCTTTGAACGTATTTTGAGTAAATCACCATACGCATCTCCGACAGATATGGGTGTCAACATGGTAGGTTATTCCATCATCAATGAAGAAGCTGCTATCGAAGCGTCCAAACAGGAAATCATCCGTCGCTACTACCAGACCTTGGTGGATTTCAAGGCAGAGCGGATTAGCGAACAGGCTGTGAAGAAAATCGAACTCCTCATGAATGAAGTCGGTGTGACACCAGCAGATCGTAAGGTTGTTATCGCTGCGCGCGAAAAAGCAGAGCTTTCAACTAGCCCTGCCCTTGCTATTCAGTTGCCAACTGGAGATATTGTAACAGGTAAAACATCCGACCTACTTAAACCAACTGCATCTGTCCTCTTAAACGCCATCAAACAAATTGCGGCAATCGAAGATGAAACCCTCTTAATCGAACCAACCTACATACGCCCAATCCAGCAATTGAAATCAGATTACCTCGATAAAACCAATACAAGACTGGATGCCAGCGAAATACTCAACGCATTGGCGATTACCGCACAAGATAGCCCAATTGCGGCGAGTGCCATGAAAGAATTGGGCCAATTAAATGGTAGTGAGGCCCACTCAACCGTTATCCTGTCAGATGAAGACAAGAGTGTCCTACGTAAGCTTGGAATCAATTTAACATTTGATCCAATTTACCAACACAATAAATTTTATCAAGCAAAATAACCGAGAAAAGGAAGTATCCATTAATTGGAAACTTCCTTTTTCTTATTGTATATCAAACACAACAGATTTTACCTTAGTCATGGCTTCAATACTATATTTAATCCCCTGAACTCCAGCACCAGAGCCTTTGATCCCTAAGAATGGGAAATTATCAGGACCACGTTGCGTTTTAGCATTAATATGCACAGTACCGACCTCCAATTTTGAAGCAAATTCAAAGGCTAATGGGTAGTTTTTCGTAAATATAGATGACTGCAAACCATATTCTGATTGATTGCATAACTCAAGTGCTTCTTCAATAGATGATACGCGAATAATTGGAAGCACTGGACCGAACGGCTCTTCCCAAGCAATGTCCATCTCAGGAGTGACCTGGTCCAACAAGGTTGGCCAAATTAGATTTTTCTCACGTTTGTACGAAGTTAACTCCACTGCCCCTTTTGATTGTGCATCCTGTACCAAACCTTCGATAAAGACAGCAGACTGTTCATCAATGACAGGCGTAATATCCTTATTTTCAAATGGATCCCCTACCGTTAATTTTTCAACTTCAGTCTGAAGTTTCTCAGCCAATTGGTCTGCAACTTCATTTACAACTAATACTCGCTTAATAGCAGTACAACGTTGACCAGAATAACTAAAGGCCCCACTAACGATTTCCTTCGCTGCATGATCCAAATCCGCATCGCTTAAAACAACAGCTGCATCCTTTCCACCTAACTCAAGCATAATTGGACGAATACCAGCTAATTTCCCAACTTTTTGACCAATCGGTGTCGAACCTGTGAAATTGATAAAATTCACTTCAGGATGTTCAATAATATAGTCACCAATTTCTGATCCACGACCAGTTATTGTATTGAAAACACCAGCTGGAATGCCTGCATCAGCAAAAGCTTGAGCCAAAAGCAACCCCGAAATCGATCCTTGTGTTGGTGGTTTAAACATCACTACATTCCCACCGATAAGCGCCGGAGCAATTTTAGAGGCTGATAAGTTGACGGGGTAATTATAAGGTGCAATAGCTAGAACAACACCAACAGGCTCACGACGAATCAACGATATTTTTGTTTTTGCAGCTGGTTCATACGTTCCCCCTTCTAAAGAGGCCCCATAAACACGTAGACCCTCTTCAGCAGCATAGTGTATCAAATGAGCTGACCTATCTACTTCTCCAATCGATGCTTTTATCCCTTTCGCAACTTCTTTCGCTAATATCTCACCAATGCTTTCTTTGCGTTCTTCTAAAATATCCGCAGCTCTGTGCAAATATTGGGCACGTTCGTATGCAGATAAAGCACGCCAAGCTGGCAAAGCCTTTCTTGCTGCTTCCATAGCCTTGTCGACTTCTTCCTGTGACATGGCAGGAACATTCCCCAACTCTTCTTGATTAATCGGCGAATAAATGGTTATTTTCTTTTCGGAATCAACCCATTTCCCATCAATATAATTCTGATACTGCTTCATTCGTTCCCTCCTTCTGGATAATGTGAACATTGTAACATAGTCAGAAAACATTTGCAAGAATTTTTTGAAAATTTCCAATATTCTTTCGGATTTTGATGCAAAACATAGAAAAAAAGAGCCAATAATCATCTGACAACTCCAACAATGTCAGATGATTATTACTCTTTTAATGATTAATCGAAATCAACA
>ERZ724515.1147-NODE-1147-length-10953-cov-8.972013_pt1 | contig 10953 bp, 9 predicted proteins | sample MGYA00376048_ERZ724515 | MGnify/ENA primary metagenome ERZ724515 (study PRJEB28724, sample SAMN07190885) | wastewater metagenome | isolation source: influent of sewage treatment plant in Hong Hong | place: Hong Kong | collected 2016-03-17 ... | reverse complement strand
ATAATGCTAATTTGAAGTTTTTTTCAGAAAATTGTTTTTTTGATATTTTCAATAAACAATTATTTAAAAATGATGTTGAAATCAAATTAACAAATAAAGAGGTTGATTTTTTAACTTTATTGTGCGAAAGAAAGAATCAAACAGTCAGTTATAATCTTATTCAAGAGATAGTTTGGCAAAATGATTTTATGAGTGAAGATGCAATTCGTTCTGTTGCTAGAAATTTAAGAAAGAAAGTACCTGAAAATTGCTTAGAAAATGTTTCAAAGATTGGTTATAAAATAATTACTTTAGATTGAATATTTTTATAAGATTATTATAAATCTCACTTTGGCTATGCTGAAATCTAAATAATGATTCTTTTATATGAAGTTGTATATTTTTTTTATTTATACCTCTAAATTTTTTTAATCTAGAATTAACAAACTGGTCAATTTCTTGAGAAGAAGAGTAAAAACCTAAAGTTAAAAAATCTTTTTTATGATGACTATAAATTAGTTTTACTCTATTTATTTTTTTATTTCTCAAAAAAGTGTTATGTAAATGATTCTTTATAAAATGTTCAAGTTTGTAAAAAGAAGAATTATTGTTTTCAATTAAAGTAAAATCTTTTTCTAAATAATAAAAATAATCTTGATGAATTTTAATATATGAAATAGTTAAATCGGCTTGATTTTTATCAATAAAAACTAATTGATTAAATAATAGTTCTCTAAAAGTTTTATAATAAGCGTTTACAGTTTGTCTACTAATAGTTAAATTATTTGCTGTTCGAGTCGCTATGAAATCTTTAGAAAATAAAAAACAAATTTCTTTTAGCTTCTCAAAATCTAATTTTGTTTTAGTATTGGTTAAATTTTTAATATCTAATTTTGACATGATGTAAGTATATAGAAAAAAAATGGCGAAAAAATGGCTTTTATTTTTTTATTTTTAACCTTGTCATGATAGGAATTTTGATTAGAAAAAATTAAGCTAAAAGAAGAAATAATTCGCTAATTAATGAGACTAATTATCATAATTATAAATAAAAAGGAAATAAAAATGAAAGAAATTAAATCTAAAATAATTCCATTATCTCTTTGTGTATCAATAATTTTATCAAGTCAAGTATTTGCTTCTGAAAAAACTTTGCTTGAAGAAGTTAAGGTTTCTGAAGATACTAATTATTATATTGAAAATGGTGTGACAGAAGGAACAAACTCTTATACAAGTAAAAGTATGGCTACAGCTACAAAGCTTAATTTATCTGCAAAAGAGACTCCACAATCTGTACTTGTTTTTACAAGACAAAAACTAGATGATCAAAATATAACATCTTATCAAGAATTATTAGCAAAAACTCCAGGTGTGACTCTAAATCAATGGGATGAAAGAGTTTACCCTACTGCAAGAGGTTTTGATTTAGACTATTATTTATTTGATGGGATACCAACCTATGCAATAAATGATAATGCCGATGATCCTGATTTAGCAATTTATGACAGAGTTGAAATAGTAAAAGGTGCAAATGGTTTGACAACAGGTTCTGGAAATCCTGCTATGGGAATGAACTTTATTAGAAAACATGCGAATTCTAAAGATTTGAAAGGAACTGTTGATTTAAGTGCTGGTTCTTGGAACAATTATAACTCTTCTGTTGATGTTCAATCTGCTTTAAATAAAAAGGGAAATATACGAGCAAGATTAGTTGCAAAACATCAAGACAAAGAATCATATATGAATAATTATGAGAAATCTACAGATGTTTTATATGGTGTAGTTGATATGGATTTGACTGATACAACATTTGCGTCTATTGGTGCAAGTGTTGAGGATATTGATAGAAGTGGTATTAGATGGGGAGGAATGCCTGCTTTTTATAGCGATGGAACAAAAGCAACATTTGATAATTCAAAAACAATTTCTGATGATTGGACAGCTTGGAATATAAAAACTACCAATTATTATGCAGATTTAAAACAATATTTTTTAAATGATGCTTCAATCAATTTATCTTTATCTCGTAAAGAAATTGATGCTGATGGGAATTTGGCTTATTTTGCTGGAACGGTTGATAAAACAACAGGAAATCCAGTAATTGAACCTAACGATTTTGGACTTTATGGATATGAATTTACAAATAGAAGGGAAGAAAATAATATTGATTTATATACTTCTATTCCTTTTGAAGTAGCAAAACTTGAACAAGAACTTATTATTGGAACCATGTATAACAAATCTGAAAAAGTAAAGAATAATTATAGTAGTAACAATAATTGGACAACTTTTAACTTTAATCAAATATCAATAACAGAACCTACATATGCAGCTTCTTATCCAGGAGGTTTAGAAGAGACTACTCAAAAAGGTACATATTTAGCTGGGAAAATCTCTTTGATGGAAGATTTAAAACTTATTTCAGGAATTAGAATCTCAGATTGGGAATATAAAAATGAAGACAATATTAAAAATAGGGAATTTAACAATGAACTAACACCATATGCTGGATTAATTTACGATTTAAATAAAAATCATTCAGTTTATACAAGTTACACAAGTATCTTTAAACCTCAAGATAAAAAAAGCTCAAGTGGAGATTATTTGGACCCAGTTGAAGGAAATAATTATGAAGTTGGTGTAAAAAGTGAATATTTTGAAGGAGATTTAAATACTTCTTTAACTCTGTTTAGAATAGAACAAGATGGAGTAGGAGAAGATACAGGAAATGTAAATGGTAGTTTAGAATCTATTTATGAAGCAAAAGATGGCGTTGTTAGTAAAGGATTTGAAATTGGAACATCTGGAAAAGTAACAGATAATTTTAGTTTAGATTTTGGCTTGGCTAATTTTGAAGCAAAAAATGCAGATGGAAGTAAATTTAATACAAACTCTTCAAGAACAACAGCAAATTTATTTGGGAAATATACTCTTAATGATTATAGATTTGGTGGTGGATTAAACTATAAAAGTAAATATTATACAGACACATCATATGGAAGAATCACTCAAGATGCTTTTGTAACAACAGATTTAATGGCTGGGTATAAAGTAAATAAAAGTTTAGATTTACAATTAAATGTAAATAATATATTTGATAAAGAGTATTACAGTGGAATAGGTGCTAATTCTATGGTTTATGGAGACCCTAGAAATGCAACACTTGGGATGAAATATACATTTTAAAAAAGAGGGTTATCCTCTTTTTTAAACAAGGAAAAAAATGAAAGAATTAATAAAAAATTTATCAATAGCTGAACGAAGTGGGAAAAAAATAGGACTCTTTAGAGCTATATGTGCAATATTTGGAGGATTAACCGTAGCTTATTTAGGTATGACTTTACTTATTTATATAATCCCTGGAAGTGCGGCTGAATCAATAGTTGTTCCTTTACTTTTTAATACTTTTGTTTGGGCAATAACTGCACTTTGGATTAGCTTATCTTCTACTAAACTAATTGCTTTATTAAGAGTTTTAATACCAACTTTCATTTTTACAATATTACTTATTATTTTATATAATTTTTAGGCTCAAAAATGAATGAAAATATAGAAAAAGAATCAAATAAACTATTTAAGCAAAGACTTCAAAGAGTACATGTAGCAACTGGAATTAGTTTTTCCTTACTTATGTATGTGGCTGTGTTTTTTGGAATTTTTGCAATATTACTTCCATATATTCAAGTATGGGAAAAACCTTCACGACATTTCAAATTAGCAGATATTACAACAATAAATTATAATTCTATGATAGAACCTGTTTTGGTAGATGCTGAATATCCAAAAATAAATCCTATCTCAATAACTTTTCCAGGGTATATGCAAGACCCCTCTCTTCAAATAAGTACAGAATTTATCCAAACAAAATTATTTAATCCAAATACAAATCAAGAAGTACAAAATGAAGGAGATTTTTCACAACTAGCAAGTTTTTTAAATCATATGCACTATGGAAGACCATTTAAAGATTTTGGTTATATACTCTTTGGATTTACAGCCGTTGCTGTGATGTTTTTGGTAATTGGCGGAGTGATTTTAATCTTGAAAATAAAATATAAAAATAGTACATCTTCAAATGTTGGAATTTTTTCAAAGTGGCATAGAAAAATTTTTACTTTTGTTTTTCCTCCTTTTATTATTATCACTTTAACAGGTGCTTTTATGAATATAGGTTATAGTGGTTCAGTTCCTATGACATATATTGCTTCAAAGGGGCAAACTCATGATATTTTTACTTTAACTGGTCCTATTTTATTTCCAGATGAACCAAGACTTGAAAAGAAAAATGATAATGTACAAATGCTTTCCATAAATGAATTACTAAAAAAAGCAAAAGAAATAGCACCCCAAATTGATTTCCAAAGAGTAAAAATTATTAATTGGCAAGATTCAAGTGCAATAGCAAAATTTGAAGGATATAATCCATATATGCCATTTTTAAATGGTATTTCAAACAACCCTGGTGTAACTTTAAGTGGAGTTAATGGAACTTTAATATCACAGCAAAAAGTTATGGATAAACATTGGAGTGGATTGTTTTATGATAGTGTTTTCTTCTTACATTTTTTATTTGGAGTTGATACTTTTACAAGATTATTTATTGCAACTATAATGATAATTTCAACTTTTGCTATAGGATTTGGAGTTTTACTTTATCTTGAAAAGAGAGCAAGAAAATTTCCTATAAATGTACCTGTTTATCAAGGTTTTGGGAAATTATCACTTGCCATTATGATAGGAGTTATTCCAGCAACTGGATTGTTGTTTTTTCTACAATGGTTACTTCCTTTTGATATGGAAAATAGAGTTTTGATTCAAAAGGGACTTTTTTCAACTCTTTGGGTAGCTTGTTTTACTTGGAGTTTTTATAGATTAAATTCTTATCAAGCAGCAAAAGAGTTTTTATATCTTGGTGGGATTTTATTTATACTTAGTCCAATAATACACTTTGTAAATAGTGGTTTTTATCCCTCAAAACTCTTAGAAGAGAAAATGTATTCTATTTTAAGTGTTGATATAGGGCTGTTCTTATTCGGGTTTATTTTACTAATAGTTGCAAAAAAATTGCCTATAGATAGAGAAAAAATCCGAAGATTTTGGACAAAAAGTTAATAAAAGGAAAAATAAAATGAAAAAATATAAAATATTTACAGTTTACATATTTTTATTGTTATCTTTAGATTTATTTTCACATGAAATATTTTTAAATGTTTTAGATAATAAAGATAATACAATAACTGTCTTTGGAGATACAAGTACAGGAGAGGATACAGCAGGTGCCTTAATAAAATTAGAATCTTTGATAAATGCAAAGATTTTGTTTAAAGAAAGACTTCCTGAATCAAGTAAATTAATAATTCCTATACCAAAAGAACCTTATCAAATAGTATTAGATGCAGGTCCAGAAGAAGGTATTTTTGTAAAAGACGGTATCGCTCCTATAGAAGGATTTAATAAAGAGTTTATTGAAAAAATAAACAATAATAATTCTAAATTATCAAAAACTAAAGAAGTAGATGAAAATTGGGATTTATTAACAATATTTTTCTTTACTTTGTGTTTAATTCTGTTTGGTTTGGCAATTTATTTTAGTAATAAAAATACGAATAAAATTCTTAATCAATTAAAATGATAAATAAAGAGACTAAAATTCTCTTTATTTACGCATAGCTTTTAGGGTATTCAGGTAAAATATTCCCTTCAAGAAGAGTTTTAAGATTTTAGCAGATGTAATTAAATAATTTTGTAGATAATTCCTAAAATTAATAGTGATATCGTATTAAAAATATCATTTATTTGTTCATTAACATTTTATTTACAACAAGTCCTAAGTATAAAAAAAGAAATCATTGCCTAAAGTAAAATTCTTTAAAATATTAATGTTTTCCTATTTTGGTTTAATTTAAACCAAATTTAATACTTAAATGAGTTCCATTTAGGTTCTGGATACTTAATTCACCATTAAGTTGAATAGTTGCGATTAAATTTATTAAATTTAATCCTAAACTATTTATATTTTCTATCCTGAAATCATTTTCTAAACCTACACCATTATCTTTTATTTCTAAAATATATCCATTATCTATACATCTAAAATTTAGATTTATAGTCCCTTGGTTATATTTAAAAGCATATTTAAAACAATTTGTTAAAGCTTCATTTATTATCAAACCACAAGGCATTATATAATCAATATTTAAATAAATCTCATCTATATTTGTAATAATCTCGATATATTGATTGTTTTCAAAAGTTGATTTTATATCTTTTATTAATTGTTCTAAATAATTTTTAAGATTTATTGTATCAAGATTCTCAGATTCATATAATTTAGTGTGTAATAAAGCCATAGTATAAATTCTGTTTTCAATATTTGTAAGAGCATATTTTGTATTTGTATCAATGATTCTAGACTTTTGCAATTTAATAAAATTTATTGTTAATGAAAGATTATTTTTTACTCGATGATGTATCTCTTGAAGAAGTATTTCTTTTACTTTAAGAGAATTAGATAATTCTTCAGTTCTATTTGCAACTTCTATATCCAGATTCTTTATATTATTTTCTATTTTATCCAACATAGAATCAAAGGCTACTCCCAAAATACCAATGTCATCATTTCCTTTTACATTACTTCTAAAATTTAATCTTCCTAAGCAAACTTCTCTTGCCGTATTTGAGAGCATTTCTATATTTTTAATCCATTTTTTAAACAAAAAATATCCAAATAAGATTGAGCAAATTAGAGCTAATATTGAGATAGGAAGAATTTTTATTATAGGATTATTAAAATCTTTTTTAAAATCTTTTTCATAAGCACTCATTACTAAAACAAATTTTTTACTTTCATTTTCATCAATATTACTAATCCAAGTAAGAGTAGACAAGTCATCAATTTTATGCTTTATATTTGAAGTTTCATTTACATTCAAGATATCTTTAATGGTTAATTCCCCACTCTTTGGCATTCTATAATTTGACAATTTACTAACACAAAATTTTTCATTATCTTCATTATTTATAGAATCAAGGGATTTATTTAAATCTTCATCTCTTATATTTTTATTTATCCATATCATGTAAATCTTTCCTTTGTGAATACTTTCACTCAAGGAGAAGCCCTCTTGTATGATTTTTTTTACACTTTCTTCTAAATTATTTTTATTTCTATCATGAAAAAAAGAATTACAAGTCATTTGAATTTCATAATTATTTATAGTAGTTTTAAATAAATAATATGTGTGATGAGGGCATAAACTTGTTGAGTTATCAATATTATGCCAATTATCATAAGAGATATTTCCAAAATCAAATTTTTCTGTAATTCTTTCATTTATTAAATTATAAATATTTTTACCACTTTTGGTAAAATTTATCTCGCAACTAAAATCTTTATTTAATTTTAATAATTTATCTTCTAAATCTTTTTCATTATAATTTTTGTTAAGCAATAAATTGAGCTTAATCTCTTTCAAAAAACTTTCTATTTGGATTTTTGACTCATTTTTCTCAAAAGATGAGTAGCCCTTAAAATAATCTGTTATTATTTTCATTTGGATTTTACTTAAAAGTATTATTTTTTCTGTTTGAGATAAAGCATTATCATATTGTTCTTTTTCAATTTTTGGAATAAGAAGAGTAAAAAGTATCGATAAAAGAATCAAACCTAAGAAAAAGAATAGTGACCCTATTTTTAGGCTAATTGGGATATTTCTAAGACTTGCCAAATTATTTAACTTTCAATTTATATCCTGATTCAAAAACATTTTCAATAATTTCAAATCCTATTTTTTGTTTTAATCTATAAATCAAAGTTCTTAATTTTCCTAAATCATAAAGAGATTCTCTCCAAATATAACTACTTATTTTTTCAAAAGATACTGATTCCTCTGGATAATCACTTAAAAGTTCAATTATTTTAGTTTCATTTTTAGTTAGTTTTATTGGTTCATCATTTTTATATAAAATAGCTTTCCCCTTATGAAATTTTAAATTAACTCCTAACTCTACAAAATTATTATTCTCAAAAGTATTTAAATTTTTAAAAAAATAGTTGTGTTTATTTATTGTTGTTTGTATAGTTGCATACAATTCTTTATCTCTACAAGGTTTTATTAAATATCCATAAGGTTCACAACTAAGAGTTTTTTCTATAGTCTTTTCATCTCCATAAGAAGTTAAAAAAATAACAGGAATCTTTTTAACTTGCCACAAATATTTTGCAATATCAATTCCTGTATCTAAACTTTTTAATTTTATATCAACAATAGCTAAAGTAGGAGTTTCTTTTTCTAAAGATTTTAGAGTTCCTTGCATTGTTGATTCAATAGAAGATACCTTATATCGAAAGTTATTTAATGTTTCTTTTAATCCTAAAGCCAGTATTACTTCATCTTCAATAATTAAAATGGATATTTCTTTTAGTAAATTTTTACACATATTTATCTCTTTTGTGATTTGATTGTGATTATTATCAGTTATGATACTCAATATCAAATTATACAAAGGTTAATTATGAAACATAAAAGAATTTTATTTAGTTCATTTGCTGCGATTTTATTATTAGTAAATGCAAATGCAGAAGAATCTACAAAGCTTCAAGAAATAGATGTTTGGGAAACACAAGTCGTGAGTTCATCTCTGAATTTAGGTGAAAATGCGATTGAAACAAAACAGGCTGATCATTTAAGTGATTTATTAAGAGATTTACCAGGTGTTGATGTTGGCGGAACACACTCAATCAATAACAGAATAAATATAAGAGGTTTACAAGATGAAAATCTTGATATTACTCTTGATGGTGCGAAAGTTCAGAATGCAAATATGTTTCATCATATTGGAAATTTACTAATAAACCCAGATATTTTGAAAAAAGCTGATATTCAAGTGGGAACAAACTCTGTTGTAAATGGTAGTTTAGGAGGTTCTGTTGCTTTTGAAACAAAAGATGGAAAAGATATGCTTGAAAAGGGGAAAGATTTTGGAGCTAGGGTTTCATCAACTTACAATTCAAATGATAGTATAGGAGGTTCAATTACTGGTTATGGAAAAGTATCTCAAGAGACAGATTTTTTGGTTTATCATAATTATTTAAATAAAAATGATTGGAAAGATGGAACAGGATTAGAAACTTTTGGTTCAGATGGGAAAGTGCAAAATACTTTAGTAAAACTTGGTCATAATCTAAGCGATACTCAAAGAGTTTCTATCTCTTATGATACCTTAACAGATGAAGGAGATTACTCTCCAAGACCAGATTTTGGTAGAGCTTATAATGAAGCTAGAACAGGACTTTATACTTATCCAACTGAATATAATAGAGAAACTATTACTTTAAAACATGAGCTTAATTTGGGAGATAAATTAGTTCTAAATAGTACAGTTTACACAAATGAGAATGAACTTGAAAGATATGAAAAATTAAATGGAGTAATAGCTGTTAGACCTGGTGGTCTTAAGCAAGGGTTATTAAATGGAAAAGTTGCAACAGAAGGTTTAGCAACAAAAGCTCAATCAAATTTAAAAACAGGAGAAATACTACATACTTTCACTTATGGTGGATTGTATGACATACAAACAAGTAAAGTTACTTGGGATGGTGTAAAATATGGAGATAATGAAAAAGCAAAATCAGGAGCATTATATGTAGAAGATGCTATTGATTTTGATAATGGATTAGTGATTATTCCAGGAATAAGATATAACCATTATGATTTTGATGGTGTATATGGAAAAATAAAAGATAATAAATTTACTTATGGTTTAGCTTCTGAATATTCATTAACTGATAATTTAACTTTACTTGCAAGTGCAACAACCCTTTATAAAGGTGTTGAAATGGTTGATGTTTTAGCATCAAATAGAGTTTATGCACCAGATACTCCTGATTTAAAAGCTGAAACAGGGATTAACAAAGAAGTAGGTTTCAGATATGAGAGAGATAATTTTATGGGTGCAGATTCAACAGGATTCTCATTTAAATATTTTGATACAAATATTGATGACTATATACAAACTATTAACAATTATGAAATGACAAATGCTGGAAGATTAAACCTAAGAGGATTTGAATCAAGTTTTGTTTATAAATTAAATAAATTTAGTGGTTTATTAACTTATGCACACTCTGATACAAAGTTTGAAGAGACAGGATTACCTGATCCAAAAGAGCCAGGGGATAGTATTTCAGCAGGATTAGACTATAAAGTATTAGCTAACTTATCATTATCTTGGGAATCAGAATTTGCCTTTAAACAAGATGATTTAGCAGGAACTGAATATAATGTAAAAGATTCTTACAATGTACATGATTTCGCTATAAATTGGAAACCTGAATCAGTTAAAAATTTAACTGTAATTTCAGGAATTGATAATATTTTTGATGAAGCTTATATTTCTCATATTTCTGAAAATAGAAGTTTTTTAGTAAGTGGTAAATCTGTAAGTACTGGTGATTATGAAGCAGGTAGAAATTTCAAAGTTACTTTAGCATATAAATTCTAGAATGAAGAAAAATATTTATTCGATATTAAATGAACCTAAAACCAAAATTGGTTTGGTTCATGGAGTTATTTCCTGTATAGGTAGTTTTATTATTTGTTTTTTAATAATTTCTTCAATACCAGTTCTCATTATTGGAGATTTTGCTTATAAAACTATTCCTTTGATGATATTAACTCCTATACTAATTATTTTAATTGCTACTTGGTTGTTATTAAGTAGGTCTTATTTCAGAATTATAAAAAAGATTTTATACTTAATAATTCTTTATTTAATAATTGTATCTTTAAAAGGAGTTATTTAATGGAAAAATTAAATATAAAATTTCTTTTGCGCGCACATACAATTATAGGGATATTCTGTATATTTCTTTTTTATATTATTTCTTATTTTGGAAGTTTGACATTCTTTTTACCTTATATAAGTTATTGGGAACTTCCTTCAAAACATATAGAGAAATCAATAAATTATAGT
>ERZ724515.1136-NODE-1136-length-11009-cov-13.298978_pt1 | contig 11009 bp, 9 predicted proteins | sample MGYA00376048_ERZ724515 | MGnify/ENA primary metagenome ERZ724515 (study PRJEB28724, sample SAMN07190885) | wastewater metagenome | isolation source: influent of sewage treatment plant in Hong Hong | place: Hong Kong | collected 2016-03-17 ... | reverse complement strand
TCATTTTATTAAAATTATTATTTCAATTACTGTTTCAAATATTTTTCATATTGTGCTAATAATAAATTTTATACTAGATTTTGACCATTTTTATGAACCTCGATATGTTATTCCCATAGCAGGTATGATAATTGCAAATTCTATGAATATTTTATCACTTGCTATAGAAAGATTTGAAAAAGAGTTTATAAAAAATAAAAATTTTGAAGAATCAAGAAAAATATCATTTAAATCAGCAATGATTCCTCAAATCAACTCTTTATTTGCAGTGGGACTCGTATCACTTCCTGGAATGATGACAGGACAAATACTTTCAGGTATTGATCCACTAGTAGCTGTTAGATACCAAATAATGATTATGTCTACAATTTTATCAAGTGCTGGATTGAGTCTAATTATCTATTTTACACTCAATAAAAGATTTTAGTTATTGTACTTTTTTAAAATTTTGGATAAAGTTTTCTCAATTAAATAATTAGGATTAAATATGAAAGCATTTTTAGTAGAACAAATTGCAGATAAAGAGTTTATATCAGGAGTAAAAGAGGTATCAATCCCAAAATGTGGAGATAATGAAGTTGTAATAGAGGTTACTTATTCATCTTTAAATTATAAAGATGCACTAAGTTCTGTTGGAAATCCAGGAGTTACTAGAAAATTTCCTCATATAACAGGAATTGATGTTTCGGGGATAATATTTGAATCAACTTCTCCAATTTTCAAAGTAGGAGAAAAAGTGTTGGTAACAGGATATGATATGGGAATGAATACAGATGGTGGACATGCCCAATATGTGAAAGTTCCAGCTTCTTGGGTAGCAAGAATTCCTGATTCTATAACAGATAAAGAGATAATGATTTTTGGAACAGCAGGATTAACAGCAGCCTTGAGTGTAAATGAACTAATTGAACATGAAATAATACCTGAAAGTGGGGATATTTTAGTAACTGGTGCAACAGGTGGTGTTGGTTCTATTGCTATTTCAATTTTAAGAAAATTGGGATATAACATTACAGCTATTTCTGGTAAAAAAGAAAGAGTTGATTTTTTAAAAGATATTGGTGCAAATGAAGTTATTTTTAGAGAAGATTTTGAAAAGCAAAGTAATAAACCTTTATTAAGTGAAAAATATGCTGGAGTTATTGATACTGTAGGAGGAACAATTTTAGCAAATGCACTTAAGCAAGTTAAATATGATGGAGTAGTTACAAGTTGTGGACTTACCTCTTCTTATGAACTTAATACAAATGTATTTCCATTTATATTAAGAGGTGTTAGATTAATCGGAATTGATTCTGTGGAGTGTAAATTAGAAAAAAAACAGGCTTGTTGGGAAAAATTAGCAAGTAGATGGAAAATTAATACTCTTGATACTATTGTAAACGAAATATCTTTAAAAGAGATAAAAACTGCTTATGAGCATTTATTATCGGGAAAAGCAGTAGGAAGATATGTTGTAAAAATCAAAGAGTAGAAGTTAATCTACTTTTTGAAGAGCTTCATTTTCTAGCTGCAAACTATATGTTGTATCATTTCCTGCTAATAAAATTTTAGCTTGTTCAACCCATTTGTTACTTCTAGCAATTCCAGGAAGTAACAAAAATTCTTCTACCCACTCACAATTCTTATTAGACCATTTTGATATTTGATCAAAGTGATAAATACCTAAATTATTTAAAGCAATTTCTATTTTTTCATCTATACCTTTTATTTTTATCAAACTATCTTTTCCACTTAATTTAGGTGTTGTTAAAATTAAAGGCTTAAAATCTATTGTTGAATTCTTTTTAAATACAGGATTTATAGGATGCTTTATTTTTTCATTTTTAAAGTCATCTTTTTTTTCTTCATTTCGTATAGACTCAATTTTTGGTAAACCTTTATTTTTTCCTATTAAATAACCAATAATAAAACCAATAATTCCAGCTATAACTAAATTAGCAACAATTAATGAAGCAATATTTAACATATATACTATTCTCCTATAATTTTAAATTCAACTCTTCTGTTTATCTCAGATAAACCATTTTCATCATCTTTTGCTATTGGGAATTCTTCTCCATATCCAATAGCTGTTAATCTATCTTTAGATACTCCTAAAGTAATTAAAGCATCCATAACACTATTTGCTCTATCTTGTGAAATTTGTTTATTTAAAGCTTTCTCTCCCCTTGAATCAGTATGTCCTGATATTTCAACTTTAAAGTTTTTATTTTCATTTAGAATATTAGCTATTTTTGCAATAATAGATTTTGAATCTTCTGTGATAATTGAACTTTTTCTTTCAAAAGCAATCTTTTTCTCTACTAATATACTATTTATGTTTTCTTGTATTTCAGTAGCACTCAATACTTTTTTTACTACAGCTTGTGTAAAATTTGTAGATTTAATTTCATTTTCTTTGTTTAATTCTTCATTAACAAGATTTGGATTTGCAATTTTAATATCTTTAATTAAATCTATATCCATTCTTGAAATTATTGATTCTAATAAAGCAAAATGGTTTGGGTCTTTTAGTTCTCCTGATAAAGAGACTTCATTATTGATAATAGATAATTTTACATTATCGTCGAAAAAATCTTTTAAAGAAGGAATTAATATAGCAATTTTCGATAATAGTGTCTCATCGATAACAATATTATTCCCAAAACTATACTCACCATCTCTATTGACACCTAAAATATTAGAAACTTTTTTTATATCCTCTTGATTTGCAAAAACTCCATTCATAATAATCATTCCATCTTTTTTTGTTAAAACTAAACTAAATGGTTTAGATTCTTTAACTTCTGAAGAAGCAAAGAAATTAATCATTTTATCCATAAGTCCTGTATCTTCAAGTTCATCTGTAGCTATTGAATTCGATACTAAAGCTTGACTATCAACTTTTGAATCATAGTTAAAACTATAAACAGAGTAAATTATAAATCCAATAAATACAATCAATAAAAAAACTATTTTTTTCACTAAAGACATTATTATCCTTTGTAACATAATTGGCATTATTATATCTTTTGATTACTAAACTATTGATTTAATCCAATTAATTTTTTAATTCCCACCATTTAGTTGTAGTGATATTTTCTAAAATAGGAATAGATCCTCCCATAATAGGGAATCTAATAGCTATGTCTTTTTCTTTGGCCAAAGAATCAATTCTCTCAAAAGGCTCATACCAAGCATGAATTGATAAATCAAAAGTTCCATTATGAATAGGAAACAAAACTTTTCCATTTAAATCAATATGTGCTTGAATACTTTGGTGTGGCATCATATGTATTTCTTTCCATTTTTCATTGTAAGCACCAACTTCTAAAAATGTCATATCAAATGGACCATATTTCTCTCCTATCTCTTTAAATCCTTTAAAGTAACCACTATCTGCTCCAAAAAATAGAGTAAGTTTAGAAGATTTTATAACCCATGATGACCAAAGTGTTTTATCTCTATCCAAAAGTGTTCGACCTGAAAAGTGTTGAGTTGGAGTACATATAAGTTCTAAATTATCAACTTTTATATTTTCCCACCAATTTAACTCAATAATTTTATTTTTTGGAATACCAAATTTTATAAGATGTTTTGATACACCAAGAGTTGTATAAAAAGTTTCAACTTTATGGTTTAAAAGTTTCACACTTTTTTTATCTAAATGGTCATAGTGATTGTGAGATATTATTACAGCTTTTATATTTGGTAACTCTTCAATATTTATTGGATTATCATGAAATCTTTTTGGTCCCATAAAACAAAATGGTGAAGCTCTATTTGAAAAGACTGGATCAGTTAAAATGAACTCATTATCAAGTTTAAAAAGTAGAGTTGAATGTCCAAATCTTATCACTGAATTATCTTTTAAATATATTAAATCTTCTTTTTTTAGATAGTTTACGGGTATTTGATATTTATGTTTTGGTTTTGAGTCTTTTGATTTATTTTTTATTATATAATAAATCATAGGTATCACTTCTTTTATATGATTTTTGTATTTTATATGACTATTTTCATATCTCATGATTTTTATTCCTTTTTATATTTCGATAAATATCAAACTATATAGACAAAAAAATTTATTTTAAATCAATAAAATCTTTAATTTGTTCTAATGTATCTTTGTTTATATTTGCGATTAAAAATTTTCCATTTTTTGTTGTGGTTATTAAATTTGCATCTTTTCACTCTTTAGTCCTCCTCTAAATAGTGCCATATCTTTTTGAACTTATACAGATTAATTAATTAGTTTTTCTATTAGTGTATAAACTCCAGCTGTTGCAATTCCTGCTGCAATTCCTGCCAAAACATCATCTCCCATAACTCCCAAACCACCTTTTACATCTCTATCGATTTTGCCTATAAATGATGGTTTCCAAATATCAAATAGTCTGAAAAATATAAAAGCTATTGGAGCGATAATCAAAATATTTGAGCTGTTTATTCCACAAATTGCTAGTGTTATCCACATACCAGCTAATTCATCAATAACTATCTCTTTGCTATCATGTATTCCAACTTCTTTTTCATAAATATCTATTTGTTTTATAGCAATTACAGTAACCAGTAAAGATAATAAAAATAGAGTTGATGGATGAAGAAATTCGAGTAAAAATAGACCAATAATTAAAGATACGAAAGAACCCACCGTTCCAGGAGCTTTTGGACTTAATCCACTAAATCCAACTGTTAGAAAAAACTTCCTAAAATTCATAAAATATCCTTATTTTTTCTTTTCAATATCTAATTTTTTTCTTTTTTCCCAAAGAGATTTTCTTGAAATACCTAATTTTTTAGATAGTTCTGTATCTGGATATTTATTTTGGTATGAAATAACCATCATTTTTACATAATCATTTATAGTCATAATATTTGAATTCCCAAACTGTCCTGCATAATTGAACTCAATTTTTCTATATGGGAAATTAGCTTCAGGTTCTAGTGTTGATACAACACAATTTTTATCTTCAATAAGTTTTATTAAATTATCTTTTGCATTTTTCTTTAAAGTGTGATATTCAGTAAGATAAATTATAGTTTTATCTTGAATAGCATTTATCTGTTTTTGCCAATTTGGAGTTGATAAGGAGATAAATGTAATAGATAAATCCATTTTTCTTGATAACTCAAAAACTAATTTATCAGCAGATTTCTGAGAATTTGATTCTATTAAAGTTGGAAACGATGGAGGTAATAAAGTATCTGTTGTGTCAATATCTGCCATAGTAAATTGAAAATATTCTCTCAAAGTTTGTAACTCTTTTCTTAAGCTTCTACAATCTTTGTAATGATAAATTTTTCTGATTAATTCATCCATTATAAATGGCTTCATAATATAATCTTTTGCCCCATCTTTTATTGGGTTTGTTACAGTCTCGTCTGAGATATAAGATACTAAAAGAAGAATAATTGAATTTTCTGAATATTTTTTAATTATATTTTTACATAAAGCAGAAGGAAGAGAAGTTGATAGAAGAATCGTGTCGTAATCTTTTGTAAGATTATCAATATTTGGTGATTCTATATAATCACAGCTATGCCCATCATCAAGAAGTCTTGATACAACTTTTTGTGCAAGATAAATTTCATTTTCAATAATTAATATATTCATTTTGTTTTCCAATTATAATATTTTAATGTAGCGATACTTTGAACCGCTACCCCTTCTGCTCGACCTATAAATCCCATTTTTTCAGCAGTTGTTGCTTTTACATTTATAAACTGTTTTTCAATATTCAATAACGCAGCTAAAGAATCTTTTATTTCATGTTTAAATGGGTTAATTTTTGGTTTTTGAGCAATAATTGTTGTATCAATATTTACAATTTCATAACCAACATTGTAAATAAATCCAACAATATGTTCTAATAAAAGTTTCGAATCAATACCTTTATATTTTTCATCAGTATCAGGAAAAAACTCCCCTATATCTCCTGTCCCACAAGCTCCCAAAAGTGCATCAATTATAGAGTGAATTAAAACATCTCCATCACTATGAGCTTTAAATCCGAACTCGTAAGGAAGTTTTACCCCACCTAAAAACATCTCTTTATTGTCTTCAAAGGCATGAATATCAAAACCAATTCCTGTAAAAAAGTTATTTGATGGTTCTTTTAAACAAGGAAGTTCATCAAGTTCATTTCCAAGAGTTAGTTTTTTACTTTCAGTGCTCCCTTGAATATATTTGATTATTCCATTTATTGCTTTTATAGCTGAACTTTCATCTGTAAATTCAATTTGAGTATCAAGAGCTTTCTTTAAGGTTGAAGTTAGTGAAAGTTGAGGAGTTTGGATTAGTTTTACTTCGTCACGATTTATAGTGTTTGTTTCATAAATTACTGTATCAGTAACACTTAACACAGGAACTATACAATCTGCATTTTCTTTTTGTTCTAAAAGATTTTTAATTACACTTTCAGGGATACAAGCTCTTGCTACATCACTTATCATTACATATTTAGTTGTTACAAATTCTAAAGCATTTAAAATAGATTTTTGTCTTGTATCTCCACCTTTTACGAAAGTAAAATCATCGGTGAAGTTTTTCATATAATTTAATTCATTTTCATGGGAAGCCACAATAATTTTATCAAATTGTGAAAAAGAAGATAACCTTTTTGTAACATTTAACCATAAAGGAACATTGCCTATTCTAATCCATTGCTTTTTTGCTTTATGCTCAAATCTTGTGGAATTACCTGCACATAAAACAATCAGTGTAACATCTAACAACAAAACCCCTTTGTGTAAAAAAGTTACAAATTATACTGTGTATTTACTTAAGCTTAAGTTAAGTATTTTGATTAATTACCTCTTTTATTACATCTATTGAGTTTAGAAAATTTTCTACATCAAAACCATATAAAACAACTTTTTCCAAAGCTTTTTCTATATTTTTATCACTTAATGGATAACGAATATCACACAAAATTTTAACTATTTCTAATATTTGTGCCTTGATTTTAAATTCATTTGGACAAGATTGTATATCATCAGTAAAAGCAATAGGAATTACTATATTATGGCTTAAATTCCATTGTTTAAATATATTTGCAGTAATTCTAGCACAACTATATCCTGTATATTTTATTTCACAAAAAGTGGCATCTTTTGTCTCTTCAAGTTCAAGTAGGAATTCCTCAGTTTTTCTATTTTTCTGAATTACTTGAGAAATTATAAATTTTCCTGCTTCTTGCAAAAATGCAGGTAAAAGCAATTCGTTTTTTAAATCAAAATTAATATTTGAAACCCAAGTATTTATAATATTACTTGCAAGTGAACTTGAAAAAATAAAATCATCATTTGTAACAGCATAAGCTAATAAATTTCCATTTATATTCTTTTGCATAGCAGAACCAATAGCAACACAAATAGCAAAATTAGTTCCAAGCAGATTAATTGCTCTATCTAAAGTTTCAATCTTTCCTCTAAATCCAAACATACTAGAATTTACAATCTTTAAAATTGTAATTACCATTAATGGGTCTTTTTCAATAATTGAAACTAATTTAGAAATATCTGTATTTTCAATATTTTTATACTCATTAAGTTCAAATACACTAGCAGGAAGTGTTGGTAAAGAACGAATCTCTTCTATAATATCTTTTTTCATTTTTGCCCTAAGAATTAATAATTTATTTCGATTTCATCTTCATTATCAATAAGAATATTAAATTTCTCATTTTTATCTTTTAGATTATCAAGAATTTTTAAAATTTCATTTTCTATAAATAAAATATTTTGTTCATAAACTTCTAAAAAGTTTTTCTTATATAAACTTGTAAAAATAAGCCTAATAATATATTTATTTGTTTTTATTTGACTCTCTTCAAATCCAATATCAAAACTGATAAATTCTTCATCTTTTTTTACAATATATGTCTCACATAAACCATGAAAAATATTGTTTGAAATAAAGTTTGATAAAGAAACTTTTATTTCATCATTTGAGATTATATTAACTCTATTTTTTATGTTTATTATTTCATTTTTTAATTCAACATTTTTATTATCTAAAAACTCTTTTAAAATTAAATCTGAAGAGATATTAATATTATTCAAAATTTCAAGATTTAAAACTTTATAATCATTTTGTAAAATATCTGAACCATTCATTTGTATAAAGATTGCATAAAAAGTTTTTGCTTTTTCTAAATCTATTTTTTTTGCTGAATAAAAAAGAGAGAGACTTAAATAAATTTTTGAGTAAACAGATAATAAATGAGAAGCAATTTTATAGTCATTTACATATGTATAAATTTTATTTAAAATATCTTGGATTTCATAACTGTAATTTTCTTGAAGAACTTTATTTATGGTTAAATCAAATATTTCAAGTTTAAAAAATTCATGATAGTCATTATTTATTGGTTTATACTGTACTAAAATTTGTACTATTTGATAATATTTGTACATAGGAATATCTTGTGCAAAATATAAAAGTTTGAAAATAATCTCTATATTCACATTACAAGTATTCTCTTGTGAAAATAAAAAATCATCTATGATTAAATGATAATCAAGTGTTTTTATAAAACTTTGATTGATTCTATAATTTGAAAGAAGCGAATTTAAAAGATCTATTTGAAATATATCTATATTTTGTGCAATTTTTGGCATTTGTAAATATAAGCTAAATTTTTTATAATGAAATCTTAAAATCTTTTGGAAATATTCATTATCAAAATAAGATGTTTCATCTATAAAGGATTCTTTTAAATCTTTTATTAATTTTAAGATTAAAGTTGAAGAGTTCTTCTTGAAAACTAAAAATTCTTCAGCATCCAAATTTTCTAATTCGTTTCCAAAATTACTCTCTTTTGATAGAATATATCCTTGTTCTTGTCTTTCAAGAACTAATGAATAGTTTTTGAAAATCTTTTGTAAATTGTTTGCTTCAAAAATAATGTCATTAATATGTGAAAAGTAATAGAGATATTTTCCTTGAATATTATTTAGTTTTTGAAGTTTATTTTCATCAAGAGGAATATTAAATTTTAAAATATTTATTGTTTCTGTCATTAATTCAATAAAAAATTTAATACTCTTTTTTGCAACTATGTCAATCGAATTAAAACTACATAGTTGTGTAATAGTTCTTAATAAAATTATATGAGAATTAAATGTTAAATCAAAAAGTTTTTGATTATTTGAAGATAACTCTTTTAATCTATCTTCGTAAAATCTAAAAAGATTACAAAGAGCATCAAAATTGTAGTTACTATAAGATTCAATTATTTTTTCATTAGTTCCAATAGATAAAATATGCAACATAATATTTAAATCTTTAAAAAAATAAATGGAGTCATTCTCTATAAGATTTGAAAGTTTTTTTTCCATAAAAAAATTTATTTGTTCTTTAAATGTATAATTATTTAAAAATAAATTTTCTAAATCAGTTGGAATTTTTTCTTTTTTTATTGATAATTTTTCAATATAACTTATTGTAAAGAGTACATCTTTCTGGATAGAACCTATTAATTGATTGTCATTTTCTAAAATATTATATTTTTCAAGTACAAAATTAATCTGTTTTATACAATCTTGTTCTTCTAGTTCTTTGTTTGTAAATATAGAAAAAGCAAAAGAGTTATTTGAATTTTCACCAATAATCATTGCCACTCCTATTGAATATTTACTTTTATTATATAGAAAAGAAACTTATATAAATAATAATTTTAATTTTGCAAATCTAATCAAGGTTATATAAACATATTTAGCTATAATCCAACTACAAATTAAATAAATATTATAGGATTTTAAAATGAGAAATTGGTTAGACAATCATAAAAATGACAAAATTAGAACTCAAATGTACTATGCAAAACAAGGTATTATCACACCAGATATGGAATATGTGGCAAAAATTGAGAAACTTGAACCAGAGCTTGTAAGAGCTGAGATTGAAAGAGGAAGATTAATAATTCCTGCAAATGTTAACCATAGACAGTTAGTTCCAATGGCGATTGGAATTGCATCTTCATGCAAAATAAACGCAAATATTGGTTCTTCTGCACTTGCTTCAAATGTTGAAGGTGAAATAGAAAAAGTTGATGTTTGTTTAAAATATGGTGCTGATACAATCATGGATTTAAGTACAGGTGGTGACTTAGATATGATAAGAAAAGCTGTAATTGAACACTCTACTGTTCCAATTGGTACAGTTCCAATTTATCAAATCTTACATGATGTAAAAGACAAGATTGAAGATTTAACAATTGATAAAATGCTTGAAGTAATTGAAAGACAAGCACAGCAAGGTGTTTCATACTTTACAATTCACGCTGGATTCTTATTAGAATTTATGCCTCACGTTGCAAAAAGAAAAATGGGAATTGTTTCAAGAGGTGGTTCATTAATGGCTGCTTGGATGATGCACTATCATAGAGAAAATCCATTTTATGAAGCATTTGATGAAATTTTAGATATTTGTGCGAAATATGATGTTTCATTATCTTTAGGAGATTCATTAAGACCTGGATGTTTAGCAGATGCTAGTGATGAAGCTCAATTAAATGAATTAAAAATTCTTGGAGAATTAACTTTAAGAGCTTGGGAGAAAAATGTTCAAGTTATGATTGAAGGTCCTGGACATGTTCCTTTAAATCAAATTGAAAGAAATATGAAACTTGAAAAAGAGTATTGTCATGAAGCACCATTTTATATTTTAGGACCATTAACTACTGATATTGCAGCTGGTTATGACCATATCTCCTCAGCGATAGGTGCTGCTGTTGGTGGATGGCATGGGGCGAGTATGCTTTGTTATGTAACACCAAAAGAGCATTTAGGTTTACCAAACGCTGAAGATGTTAGAAATGGAATTATTGCATACAAAATCGCTGCTCACTCAGCAGATATTGCAAGAGGAAGAAAAGGTGCAAGAGATATTGATGATGAAATGAGTGATGCTAGATACTCATTTAACTGGAATAAACAATTTGAATTATGTTTAGATCCAGATAGAGCAAGAGAGTATCATGATGAAACTTTACCTCAAGATGTATTTAAAGAAGCAGAGT
>ERZ724515.1134-NODE-1134-length-11026-cov-3.760459_pt1 | contig 11026 bp, 9 predicted proteins | sample MGYA00376048_ERZ724515 | MGnify/ENA primary metagenome ERZ724515 (study PRJEB28724, sample SAMN07190885) | wastewater metagenome | isolation source: influent of sewage treatment plant in Hong Hong | place: Hong Kong | collected 2016-03-17 ... | reverse complement strand
ATAAAGTTGTAGAAACTAATCCGCAGTAATATTTGCAATTGTATTGTTATAGCATAACAATACCCCCTTAATTATCTGAGGTAGATTAATGGATACCACTGAGAATTCTTTAGTGCCTGATGGTTGGAGTACACCTCCAACCATATCAGACCTAAAGCAGAACTTCAGAGATAGTCAGCCATACCACGATTTGTATGAAGGTAAGCGACAAGAGTACATTGCCCATCTGAACATTGAAGGCAATGTGAAGTTGAAGAAGAGAGAAGGGTTCTCTTCAGTACAGCCTAAGCTTATTAGGAAACATGCAGAGTGGAGATATGCCGCTCTTACAGAAGCTTTCCTATCTAATCAGGTGATGTATAAGCTTCATCCCCGTACCTTCAAGGATACGCTTACAACCTCTCAGAATGAGGTATTGCTTAATTACCAATGGAACAACCAACTTAACAAGACTGCATTTGTAGATGAGTTGGTTCGCACTGCTGTAGATGAAGGTACTGTCTTTGTAAGAACTGGTTGGGTAACAGAGTCTGAGGAAGTAACCAAGATGGTTCCTCAGTATGAGTTCTATCCAGCATCTATGAGAGAGCAGGTAGAGGAGTTGCAGAAAGCAGCTCAATTACAACAGACTGACCCATATGCATTTAGTCAGCATGTACCTGAGCATATCCAGCAAGCTATTGCTTTGACTGAGCAACAAGGTCAACCAATATATCCTGTATATATTGGTGATGAAGAAGTGGTAGAGGAAGTGCTAGTAAGGAACCAACCTACTGTAGAGGTATGCAACAGTGCTAACTGTTTTGTAGACCCTTCATGTAATGGTGACTTGGATAAAGCAGAGTTCTTTATCTATTCCTTTGAGACAAGTAGAAGTGCTCTTAAGAAGGAAGGTAGGTATTCCAACTTAGATAGTATCAAGGTATCTACTAGTTCTATCTTGAGTGCTCCTGACCATACAGTTGTAGGGGACCAATCCTTTGAGTTTAAGGATGATGCTCGTCAGAAGTTTGTAGCGTATGAGTATTGGGGATATTGGGATGTAGACGGTTCAGGTATCACTACCCCATTCGTTGCTACATGGGTAGGTGATACTCTTATTAGGTTGGAAGAGAATCCATATCCAGATAAGAAGATTCCCTTTGTATCTTGTCAGTATCTACCTGTACGTAAGGAACTGTATGGTGAACCAGATGGCGCACTCCTGCAGGATAACCAAGCTATTGTAGGTGCAGTTACCCGTGGTGCTATAGATCTATTGGCTCGTAGTGCTAATGCTCAGGAAGGTATGAGACAGGATGCATTGGATGCTGTGAATAAGCGCAGATACAAGAAGGGTGAGAACTATGAGTTCAATCCTAATATTGGTGATCCAAGAAGTGCAATGATTCAGCACCAGTATCCAGAGATTCCTAACTCAGTAGGGTTGATGCTCACTCTTCAGAATAATGAAGCAGAGAGTATTACAGGTGTTAAACCTTACTCAGGTGGTATGAGCGGTGATGCACTGGGTAAGACTGCTACAGGTGTTAGAGGTGTACTGGATGCAGCTACGAAGAGGGAGACAGGTATCCTCCGTAGATTCGCTACTCTCATGACTGAAGTAGGTAAGAAGCTTATCGCTATGAATGGTGAGTTCTTATCTGATGAAGAAGTGGTACGTATTACTGATGAAGACTTCGTAGCTATTCGTAGAGAAGGGCTTAGAGGTAACTACGATATCGAGGTAACTATTGCTACAGCTGAAGAGGACAATGCTAAAGCTCAAGAGCTAGCATTCATGCTTCAGACTATGGGTAATACACTTCCCTTTGATATGAGTAAGTTGGTTCTAGCTGATATTGCGAGACTACGTAAGATGCCTTCATTGGCTAAGCGTATTGAGGATTACAGTCCTGAACCAGATCCAACTCAGCAGATGATGCAGCAATTGGAGTTGCAAAAACTTCAGTTGGAGAATCAGAAGCTGCAGATGGAGTTAGGTAAGATCCAGTCTGATATGCACCTCAATCAAGCTAAGGCTCAAGAGTCTATGGTCAAGTCTGGGAATATCCAGTCTGATACAGACCTTAAGAACTTGGACTTTGTGGAGCAACAGACAGGTGTTAAACATGCTAGAGACGTTAGTCAGAACAAAGCTCAAGCTGAAGGTAATATGGCTCTAGAGATTCTGAAAGCAGACCTAGCTAAAGATAATCAAGTCTCTTAATGAGGAAACTTATATGAACGATGAAGTCCGTAACATTGATATTGAAATTGAGCAGGCTAAAGAACTCATTGCCATGCGTGATGCATTGATTCGACTGGAGAAGAACAAGGATTTCCAGAGGGTAATCTCCAATGGATTCCTGAGAGACTTTGCTCTGAATACTGTAGCTATCCGAGGTCGTATGGAGTTTAGAACCAATCAAGCTCTGATGGATTCTAATACTCGTAAGCTGGATGCAGTAGGTGAGCTTGAGGAGTTCTTCCGTAATGTGCGCGCCAATGGTGCTCGTATGGAGATGACCCTTCAGGAAGCTGAAGCTACTCGTAATGAAATCTTGGCTACCGAGGAATAACCATGAGCAGCGATTTCTTGGGTATGAGTGATGCGGACTTCATGGATTCTGCACCTGTTAATGAGGATGTAGTTGAAGAGGTTCATGAAGAAGAGACTGAACAGGAAGTAGAAGAGGTTCAGGACGAACCAAGTGAAGAACAGGATGATGCAGAGGATACAGAAGATGAAGAAGGGTCTTCTGAAGAAGCTGCCGATGATGGGGAGGAAACTCCCCAAGTAGACGAAGATTACAAACGTATCCTGCAACCATTTAAAGCTAATGGTACTGAAGTACAGGTACGTAATGTTGATGAAGCTATTCAGCTCATGCAAATGGGTGCTAACTACACTAAGAAGATGCAGGCTTTACAGCCTAATCTTAAAGTGTTAAAAACACTCGAAAAACAAGGTCTATTAGATGAAGCTAAATTAAACTATCTAATTGACCTGAGTAAAGGTGACCCAAAGGCTGTAGCTAAACTTGTAAAAGAAGCTAATCCAGATTGGGCACACGTAGATGAAGATGAAGAATACGTACCACATAATCACCAAGTTTCAGATACCGCTATACAGCTTGAACAGGTACTCGACCAAGTAGAGAGCACACCTACTGGAGCTAAATGTATTGATGTTATTGGAAACCACTGGGATGACGGTAGCAAAGCTATCCTAACTAAAGAACCGGCATTGATTGCTCAACTTAACGAACAAATGCAAGCAGGCATCTTCGATATGATTCAGCAAGAAGTACAGCATGTACGGATGTTTGGTGGGTTAGCTGGTAAATCAGATTTTGAAGCTTATCGTATTGTAGGTGCACAGTTGTATAACGCAGGTAAATTGAATCCCCCTCAGCAGCAACCAGTAGCACGTACATCCGCTAAGACTCAGAATCCTGCACTCAACGATAAACGAAGAGCTGCAGCTACTCCTAGTAGTAAGAAGCAGGTGACTACCAAGAGTGATTATTCCCCCTTGGCTATGTCAGATGAAGAGTTTCTTAAAATCAATAACATCCATATATGAGGTAAGTAATCATGGCTCTTAATGATAATAAACAGATTCGCTATAACGACCCCGCTGGTGGTGTGAAGTCTGATATCGATAAAGGTACTAATGGGCGTCAAATCAATACTGCGTTTTGGCACAAGAAATCTTTGATTGAAGCAGCTAAGGAAACTTATTTTGGTGCGCTGGCTGACACTACGAGTATGCCCAAGAATTTTGGGAAAAAGATTTCCATGTACCATTACCTGCCAATTCTTGATGATCGTAACGTAAACGACCAAGGTATTAATGCAGCTGGTGTTACCTACGCAGGCGGTAATCTGTATGGTTCTTCCAAAGACGTAGGTGTGATTGTTGGTAAGATTCCCCTGCTGGGTGAGACTGGTGGCCGAGCTAACCGTGTAGGTACTTCCCGTAAGGTCATTGAAGGCACCATGCAGAAGATTGGTTTCTTCACTGAGTTCTCTCGGGATGCACTGGACTTCGATACCGATAACGAATTGTACGGGCATTTGTCCCGTGAAATGATCATGGCAGCCAATGAGATGAACGAAGACCTCATCCAGATGGATTTGCTGAATGGCGCTGGTGTAGTTCGCTACGCAGGTGTGGCTACTCAAAATACTGCGATCACTGGGGAAGGTGCTAACATATCCGAGGTTACTTATAATGACCTGCAGCGTCTTAGTATTGACCTTGCTAACAACCGTACTCCTAAGAAGACCAAAGTAATCGTAGGTTCTCGTATGGTGGATACCCGTGTAGTTAACTCTGGTTACTACATGTACGTGGGTTCTGAGCTGGTTCCTACCCTGACCCGTATGACTGATCACCATGGTAACCCTGCATTCGTAGGTGTAGAACATTATGCTCATGCTGGTGTAGACGGCGTTAACAGCATTAATGGGGAGATTGGCAAGGTAGGTGACTTCCGTATCATCCAAGTACCTGAAATGCAGTATTGGGCAGGTGCTGGCGCAACTGCTACTGCTGCTAATGCTGGTTACATGGTTACGGGTACTAAGTATAACGTGTACCCAATGCTGACTGTTGGTGACCAATCCTTTACCACTATCGGATTCCAAACTGATGGTAAGAGTACCAAGTTTAAGATTAAGTACTCTAATCCGGGTGATGACATCTCCTACTCTGCACAAGACCCGTATGGTGAGGTAGGCTTCATCTCCATCATGTTCTGGTACGGCTCACTGATTATGCGTCCTGAGCGTATTGGTCTTTTGAAGACTGTTGCACGTGCTTAAGTAGTAAACTGGGGGAGGTAGCTCCCCCTTAACTGTATCCAAGGAATATACAAATGACAGATACAACTGAACTGAGTGAATTGGAAGTATTGAAACAACGTGCTGATGATATGGGTATTGAATACAGTCCCCGTATTGGTGTAGATGCTTTGCGAGAGAAGGTGAATGCTAAGCTTGCTAGTACCACTCAGAACACTGCATCACATCAATTCAATCAGCTTAGACAGGATGCCCTTAAATTGGTTCGAGTACGCATTACTAACCTGAACCCATCTAAGAAAGAATCTGAAGCTGAGTACTTCAGCGCGGGTAATCGAGTAATTCCTACTATTACTAGATTGGTTCCTTTTGAACTGGATACCCATGTAGAGCAGTTCCTGCTTGATCAAATTAAGGATCGTAAGTTTGTACAGGTTAAGACTGTTAATCGGGATGGTAAATCCTATCCAGAGCGTAGCCTGCGTAATGAGTTCCAAGTAGAGGTGCTACCTCCACTTACTCAAGAAGAGTTGAAAGACTTGGCTGCAGAACAAGCTAAACGGCAATCTGTATAACTACATAGATATATGTAAACTAAGGGAGCTAATGCTCCCTTTTTATTTTGAGAAGATATGACTACCCAAGGGCCATACACTACAGAAGAGTTGATGGAGACATTCAAACAAATCTCCTCAAAGATGAAAGCTGATATTCGCATTGAATTTGATGCAGGTAGGATTACAGGTACTCAATACGCAGAAGTCTATTTGGGTATGCTCACAACAGCTATCCAGAGTGCTTCACAGTTCTACCTGAGTAAGGACAGTGCATGGGCACAGAGAGAACTCCATGAAGCTGAGATTAAGCGTATAGAGGCTCAGACACTGCTATTAGGTGAAGAGCTACTGCAGGCTAAGGTGACTACTTCCATTGCTACCGAGACCAAAGGTGAGCAGGTACTCCTTGTAGAGAACCAACTAAAACAAGGTATCAAGCAATTGGATGTTATCACCTCACAACTAGCCAGCTCCGAAGAGCAACTTAAACAACAAGTAATCCAAACTAGGATTGCGACAGCTACCGAAGACGAGCAGGTACGACTCACAGAACAACAATTGCTTCAGGCAACTGAGCAAGTTAGAGGGTTACAGGAGCAGTTATTGCAATCTAAAGTCCAGACTGAAATTAGTACTGCTACTAAAGCAGACCAGATAGCTATTGTATCTAATCAGTTGGACCAAGGTATCAAACAACTAGGTATGATGGATTCCCAGATGAAGACGGCTGCCGAACAGTTGACCCAAGCAAAGATTCAAACTGAGATTACTACTGCCACTAAAGATGAGCAGATAGCTCTTGCAGAGGTACAACTCAAACAACAAGAAGATGCTCTTGCTGTATCTCAGGAACGTCACGGTATGAACTTTAAACCTGCATTTACACAGGGGTAATTATGCTAACAGTACGTAGTCTCACAGGTGGTGAGAAAGAAGGTAGTGGTGTATTTGATGAGCTAATGCGAACCATTAAATCGCATGTACATGAAGAACTATCTACAGGACGTATCACAGAGAAAGCTTACTCAGAGGTATATCTAGGTGCTCTACAGTTTGCTCTTAACTCTGCTACTAGCTATGCACTCGCATATGAGAAAGCAAATAAAGAGCTAGCGGTATTGGATGAGCAGATTAAGCAGAACCAGAAACAGAATGAACTGCTAGAACTTCAGAAGGAACAACTTAGCATTGCTAATGCTACTGCTAAGTATAACTTGAATGTAATGCTGCCAGCTCAACTGCTACAGCTTAAGAAACAGACTGAGTTGGTAGTTGAACAGGTTAACCAAGCTACTGCACAGACTGCTCAGATTACTGCACAGATAGCTCTCACTAAGAAGCAACAGGACTTGGCAGATGAGCAGATTAGAGATGCTAAGGATAAGCATACCAATCCTACAGGTGGCTTGAACAAAGCTCAGTATGACAAGCTGATGGCTGAGAAAGTTATTGCAGACCAGAAGCTAATCACTGAGAAAGCTCAAACCAGCAGCTCTATCAATGGTACAGCTGTAGGTGGTTTGATTGGTCAGGAGATGACCCTTAAGAAGAACCAAGGTGATTCATTCCTACGTAATGCTGAAATCCAAGTAGCTAAGCTTTACTCAGATGCATTCTCTGTTATGTATTCAACAGATGCCGAAGGTATGGATAACCAAGCATTTGGTTTCGGGTCTGATGAATCATTCGAGGTAATGAAGAAGACTGCTGCTGGTATTGGAATTACTAACTTTGACCATGACCATCCAGCTTCAGATTTGCCTTCTAATGGTGGTGCTAGTTAAGTAACACATAGGTGAGAAGGGTATCTTCGGATACCCTTTTTTATAGGAGAGGTTATGGGATTATTTTCTAGTAAGACAGTTAACGTATATACACCTTACTCAATGCTTCTGTACCAAGAGATGCCACCATTGGTTAAGCAGACTGTAGCTGGTTCTGTAGTACAGAATAGAAACATAGGTAAGGACTTAATAGCTAACTTGGTTAACGGAATATTGTGGAAAGCTAATGGCCTATACAACTGGGCTAAGACTAACCATCCGTGGGGATTACCTGATGGATACCTAGCTTATGACACCCCCGCAGATGTAACGCTCATAGAAGCGTGTGCACGAGATGACCTAGGTAAGGCTATCAAGGTTATCTATACAAGACGTATACCTATCTCAGGAGGTAGATATAGATATGAGGTTATCTATGAGTTAGTGGGGCGAAAAGACAGTAAGCAATACACTTGGACATACGATACAGGTACAACCAATAAGTATCCTGTATTGGAAGTGACACTTATTAAGCAAGACTCCCCTTACTACCCAATCATCCCTATTCGAGTAGCTAATGAGAATATTGCAGAGTCAGGTAAGCCACACAGAACCAAGGTTAAACAAGCTCTCAACTATCTCAATCTAAACGTGGATGACATATACAAGAGTATTAAGGAGTCTACTGAAGAGTCTGGGGAAGCACCCGCAGATGATATGTACGTGATACTTGCTGTATCTGTGGCATCCCCTAAGCCAGCAGCTAAAGAGTATATATATAGGTACTTCAAGTATCTCAGTATTCACTCTCTGAATACTAAGAGCGACCACGACTACTGGAAGCAACATGGTGAAGCACAGGGATTCGTATTACCTACCAATAAGGTAGTCATCAAGGATAGTAGATTCAATCAAGAGATTGAATATGACTACATCACTACCAAGATAGTTAAAGGTTCTATAGGTAAGAAGAATACAACCAAGGTTAGCTATATGAGGAACAGTGGAACTGTTCAAGTTAACACTGGTTCAGGTATGCCCTCTGGTTACTCACGCACTACTTCAGGTATCAAGATACAGTCACAGATATCCAATACAGAATACGAAGAGATATATGTACATGGATTGATGTGTAGAACATTAGTTGTTGGTTCTTCTTGGGAGGATGTAGACCTTGGTTCTGCATTTGAGAATCCTGATGCACCTACAGATGGTCAATGCTTCCTCCTACCTTTGCATAAGGATGTGTGCGAATCACTTGGACCAATCAAAGCACATGACCTGATGTATGAATCTATACGCATGTATTCCAATGACCACCGCACATATAAGAAGAAGTGGTATCAGACAGGTTTGTTCAAAGTATTCGTTGTTATAGTAGCGGTAGTTGTATCTATCTGGAATGCTCCAGCTGGTGTGGCACTCTTTAGTGCTGCTATGGCAGGTATTGTCATACAGACTGTAATCATATCTATGGTTATCATGCCTGCTGTTACTACCCTCCTGCAGGACGTGCTTGGAGAGAGGTTAGGACTACTCATAGCTATCTTGGCTATTGCTATGGCTGGTTCAGGTAACTTCTCTGTATCAGTGGAGAATGGGGTATCCATGACTACTACTGTTACAACTCAAACTGCATTTGCAGGTATCAATGGACTGATGTCTCTTACCTCTGCAATCAACAGCTTCAATACAGAAGATAAGATGATTGACTACGGTAACGAGATAAAGGGATTACAGGAAGAGCTTGATGCTATGTATGAGGAAGCTGCTCAAGCGGGGTACAATGTATCAATGGTTGCAAGTGCTATAAAGTCAGACCCTTATGCACTACTGGAACCAAATACGTATGTACAGAGAGCACTGATGGAACCAAGGATACCTACATTGATTGGGGAGAGCACTCTAAGATATGTAGACATCAAGAGACACTTAGATACTTCACAGACTGCACTTAACTTGGGTCACTCATAAGAGGAATTTATATATGGCTGGTTATGGTTTTTATAACTATGGGAATGCTACAGCTAATACTCCTGCATCTGCAGTAGGCAATACGTTAGTAGGTGCATTTAATAAGGCTAACCGGAATAACACTAATATGCGTTTCCCTAATCAATGGGGTAGTAGCGCATTGCTGGGTGTAGAAGGTAAACCTTATCAATCTAAGTGGGCATTCAATGATCCCTCACAACAAGGTGTAGTAGCGCCTATCAATACATCTACAGCTATGTTCCAACATGACATGATGAAAGGTGTACCCCAGTTTGGTACACAAGCTGCTGCTGCACCTTCACTCCTAATTAGTAACCAACCCTCTGGTTGGTCTGGTGTGTTTGCCCCGGATGCCTTCCAAGGGCTAGGCACTGTAGCTACTCCTGCCACTACGCAGAAAGAGTTCTCATTAAGTCCTACAGCTCAACTACAGGTACAACAGCCTCAGCAACAGCCTGTACAGGTGCGGGCAGCTACAGCAGATGTTCAGCCTACTACCTCACAACCAATATCTCCTATTGGCTTACAGAGCGTTACAGGCGCTATGAATGCTAAGTCTACTGCGGGGAATCCAATCCCACAGTCAGCTAATACTGAGGGGTGGTTTGGTACAGCTAAAAGTTGGTTAGGGGATATATTTGGAGTAGACGCTACCCAGTACCTCACTAACCCTGACGGAACCATCATGAAGTCTAAGGAAGGTGTTCCTATTGTGAATGCTGATGCTACTTCATGGGGTGATGTAGGTGCAGGTCTCATGGGTACTGCTCAAATTGGGTTGGGTGCTTACAACATGTTCACAGGTTTGGACCAGCAACAGCAAGCTCTTGATACCAAACGTGGTGAACTCGATCTGTTGCGTGAGAAGTATGCAGAGGATAAACGTAAGAACCAAGCAATCGTAGCTCAGAATCGGGGAGCATAAGATATGTCATTTACAGATAACTTACTTAAGCAGTATGCAGATAAGAAAGCCAGTAAAGAGAACTACTTGAATCAATTCCAAGGTAGACAAGGCACTCTTGAAGATACCGGATTCCAAGGCACTGCTGGCACTGGAATACAAATGTTGAACCAAGGTATGGCTAACTTACTTGGTGCATTCAATGCTGGTGCTGTACGAGCTAACAACAATAGAGAAGAGCTGATGAAAGCTGAGCAACTTGGGTATACTCGTGACCAAGATGCAGCCAAGTTGGAACAGGACATGCTAGAGCAACAACTAGAAGAGCGTAAGGCTAAGGATACTGCAGATTACCAACAAGGATTGTTGGCCGAGCAACGGGCTAGGACTAAGCTGGATGCTCAAAAGTTGGCTATGGAGCAGGCTAACCAAAATCGACTCCTCCGTAAGGAAAATGAGGTTGAGGAATTAACACGGGACTTTAATACAGTAAGGAACAAAGCTTTTGAAGCTTATGGTGAGTTTAAGAAGGGTAATACCGAAATCCTTGACCGTATAAACAAAGATAAAATTTCTTATACAGTCGGTGAAGATAATAGGCTTATACCGGCAGAGGGTACATCTGAAGAAGGTGTAGCTCTTATAGGGATACTTAATGAACGTTTAGGTGTTAACCCTACTGCCTTGGTAGCGGATAGTCTAAATGCCTTGGGTGGTAAATGGGGTAGTCGTATCGATATGGGGAATACAGTTGCTACCTTAGACCAAGGTATATATTCATCAAGTCAAGCTCAGACATCAAAAGTTAAGGAAGCTACTGAAGGTAAATTGGCAAGTATTCAAAGTGACTTGGATAAGAGTATTAAGTCCCTCATGAATACTAGAGGTTTTAATGAAGGTGGGATCGGGGACAGTATCATTAACCAAGACCCAAGCAATGATAAAGCGTATGATCCTAACTACGTCACGCAAGCTATCAGAAACTCTGGTCAATTTTCTGACGATATCAAACCAGC
>ERZ724515.1128-NODE-1128-length-11059-cov-3.522537_pt1 | contig 11059 bp, 8 predicted proteins | sample MGYA00376048_ERZ724515 | MGnify/ENA primary metagenome ERZ724515 (study PRJEB28724, sample SAMN07190885) | wastewater metagenome | isolation source: influent of sewage treatment plant in Hong Hong | place: Hong Kong | collected 2016-03-17 ... | reverse complement strand
GAAGCCGGGCGCGAGCGCGCGGCCGCTCGCATCGACGATGCGATCGACATTGTCGGCCTGCGAGGCGGCAACCGAGCCGAGCGCGGCGATCTTGTCGTTCTCGACCAGTACGTCGCCCGCATAGGGCGCTGTCTCGCCGTCGCCGTTTACGATGCACGCGTTGCGGATGAGAAATCTCATGCATCCGCCAATTCGAGCACGAGCCGCAGGAGCACATTGGCGCCGGCCGCGAGATCGTCGGGCTTGGTGTATTCGGTGGTGTTGTGGCTGATCCCTTTTTCGCTCGGCACGAAGATCATGCAGGAGGGGCAAACCCCCGCCATGATCTGCGCATCGTGCCCGGCCCCGCTCGGCAATCGCCTGACCGGCAGTCCGAACTCCTTCGCGATCGCTTCGACCCGGGCAACCAGATGCGGCGCGAACGGCGTCGGCTGGAAGCGCGCAAGCGCGCGCCGGGTCACGGTGACGCCCTCGGCCGCCGCCGTTTCCTCGGCGAATGCAAACAGCCGGCGCTCGGCCTCCTGCAGCTGCGCCTCGTCGGTGTTCCGCAAGTCGACTGTCATCACCGCCTGCTCGGCGACCACATTGACGAGATTGGGCGACAGGTTCAGCGCGCCGACCGTCGCCACCTGGTTGCCGCCGATGTCGTTTGCGAGCTTGCGCACGAAGCTTGCGATCGCGGCCGCGGCATAGCCGGCATCGTGGCGCATGCGCATCGGCGTGGTGCCGGCATGATTGGACTGGCCGGTGAGCGTGAACTCGGTCCACGAGATGCCCTGCACGCCTTCGACTGCGCCGATGGTGAACCCTTCCGCATCGAGCACCGGGCCTTGCTCGATGTGGAGCTCGACATAGGCATGGACGTTCGGCTTCCCGGCGGCGGCCGGCCCGGCATAGCCGATCCGCGCCAATTCATCGCCGAGCACGGCTCCGTCGATCGCAACGGTCGCCAGCGCCTGTTGCAATGGAAGCCCGCCCGCATAGACGAGGCTGCCCAGCATGTCCGGCTGGAACCGCGATCCTTCCTCGTCGGTAAAGAAGGTGACGGCAAGCGGCCGGCGGGTGACAATGCCGGCTTCGTTGAGCGTTTCGATGACTTCGAGGCCGGCCAATACGCCAAGGCAGCCATCGTAATTCCCGCCGGTGCGGACCGTGTCGATGTGGCTTCCCATCATGACCGGCCGGCCATCTTCGGCGCCGCGGCGCAGGCCGGTGACATTGCCGATGGCATCGATCGAAACCGCGAGGCCGAGTTCGCGCATCCAACCGGCGACGAGATCGCGCCCCGCCTTGTCTTCATCGGTGAGCGCGAGGCGGCAGACGCCGCCGCCGGGGAGAGCGCCGACCGCTGCCAGGCGCTCGAGACGCGACGACAACCGGCCGCCGTCGATACGAAGATTTTGCCGCATAGTGAAACCTTGCGCCGCCGCATTTTCGAAGAGAAATGCCGCCCTTATGAAACACCAGTTTCTATATTGCGTCTAGATGAAATTTATGTTTCATATGCGGCCATGATGTCGGTCGCGCAGTGCATCCACGACGTGTATGACAAGTTGCCCCTTGGCGAGCGAAAGATCGCCGACGTCTTGCTAGAAATTCAGGACGATGTGGCGTCCTATTCGGCGACCGAACTGGCGGCGCGCGCCGGGGTTTCCAAGGCCACCGCAACGCGGCTCGTTCGCCGGCTCGGGTTCGACGACTTCCTCCAGATGCGCCAGCAGGCTCGCGAGACCAAACGTGCGGGCTCGCCGCTGGCGGCGCTTCCGGGCCTGATCGGCCGCCGGGGAAATCTCGGCGCCCATCTGAAGCACGATGTCGCCTGTCTGATCGAAACCCTGGAAGGGATTTCATCGGACGCGGTGCGACGCGCGATCGATATCCTCACGACAGCCCGGCGGGTCTGGGTCGTCGGGTTCCGCAACAGTCATGTGCTCGCGTTCTATGCCCGCGAACTCCTGGTGCAGATCAAGCCGGACGTGCGCCTGCTCCCGGCGCCCGGGCAGACGATTGCGGAAGAGCTGTCGGCGCTCGCGGACGGCGACGCGGTGCTGATGCTCGGCTTTCGCCGGCGTCCGCCGATCACCGCCAAGATTCTGCGCGCGGCTGTGGACGCCGATGTGCCCGTCGTGCTGCTCGCCGATCATTCGCTCGGCTCCCTCGAAAAGCTGGCCCGGGTGACGCTGCGATGCACCAGCCGCGGGTCCAGCCTGTTCGATTCCTATGTCGCTCCGATCAGCCTGCTTAATTTCCTTTGTGCAAGGGTGGCGACGGAAATGGGCGAAGCTGCGCAACTGCGCCTCCGGCGCACCGAGCAACTGCACGAACATTTTGCAGAGCTATAAGCGCGGAGTTTGGTCGCGATGAAACTCGTCAAGTTCCACCTCAATGGTGAGGCGCAGGAAATTCTCGCGCCGCCCGATCAGCCGCTGCTGGAGGTGCTGCGCGAAACCTTCAAGCTCAAATCGGTCAAGGCCGGATGCGGACCGCAGAAGGAATGCGGGTGCTGCCTCGCGTTGATCGACGGCCAGCCCAAGGTCACTTGCTCGGTCAAGATCGCACAGGTCCAAGGCCGGACCATCCTGACCCTGGAAGGCGTTTCGGACAACGAGCGTCAGCTTTACGCCGATGCATTTCAGGCCGCCGCGGGCCTGCAATGCGGCTTCTGTACGCCGGGCCTGGTCTTGCGGATCAAGTATCTGACCGATCAGGATCGCGTCCTGTCCCGCAGCGAAATCGCCAAGGCGCTCGACGGTCACCTCTGCCGCTGCACCGGATACGTCAAGATCATCGACGCCGTCGAATTGATCTATGCGGCGAAGCGCGACGGCGCGCTGCCGTCGCTGGTGGAGAACGGCGGCGTCGGCGCGCGTCTCAACCGCTACCAGGGCGGGGCGCTTGCGGTCGGCGCCCGTCCATTCGTCGCCGACATCGACGTTCCCGGTCTCCTTTACGGGGCCGTGGTGCTGTCGCCGCATGCGCGCGCCAAGGTGATCCGCATCGATACCGAAGCGGCGCGCGCGTTGCCGGGCGTTTTCGCGGTTGCGACCGCTCGTGACGTGCCGGGCGATCGCTGGGTCGGCCAGATTTACAAGGATTGGCCGTGTTTCGTCGCCGAAGGCGAAGAGGTGCGGTGTGTCGGCGACGTGCTGGCGGCCATTGCGGCGGACAGCGCGAGCACCGCCCGCCTGGCGGCGACGCTTGTCGCGGTCGACTACGAAACACTGCCGCCCGTGCTCGACCCGGCGGAGTCGATCAAGCCGGAGGCGCCGCAAGTCAATCCCAAGCACGCGAACATCCTGTCGACGACGCGGTTCGCGCGTGGCGACGTCGATGCCGCGCTCGCCGCGTCAGCGCATGTCGTCACCGGAACGTGGGCGACGCAGCGCATCGAGCACCTCTTCCTCGAGCCGGAGGCGGCTCTTGCGGTGCCGCTGCCCGATGGCCGCCTGCATCTGTACAGCCAGGGTCAGGGAATTTTTGAGGATCGCCGTCAGATCGCCGCTGTGCTGGGCGAGCCGGAAGAGCGCCTTTATGTTGAACTTGTCCCGAACGGCGGCGCGTTCGGCGGCAAGGAAGACATGACCATTCAAGCGCAAACGGCCCTGCTCGCGCGCCTGACCGGCCGCCCGGTGAGGATCGTCCTCAACCGCGAAGAATCGGTTCGCATTCATCCCAAGCGCCATCCGCTTACGATGACCTACACCATGGGCTGCGATGCGGATGGCCGGCTGACCGCCGCCAAGGTCGACATTCTCGGCGATTCCGGCGCTTATGCGTCGGTCGGCGGCAAGGTGCTGGAACGGGCCGCCGGGCACGCCTGCGGTCCCTATAAAATCCCATCGCTCGCCATCGAAGCGACCGCTGCCTATACCAACAACCCGCCGTGCGGCGCCATGCGCGGCTTTGGCGTCAATCAAACCAGCTTCGCCATCGAGGGATGCCTGGATCTGCTGGCCGCCAAGGTCGGGCTCGACGGCTGGGAGATGCGCTGGCGCAATATCGTACGCGTCGGCGATCTGTTCACGACGGGCCAGGTGCTGGAAAAGTCGGTCGGGGTGGAAAAGACGCTGCTCGCCGTCAAAGACGATTACTACGCGGCGCGCGCCAGCGGTCGGCCGGTCGGCATTGCTTGCGCGTTGAAGAACTCCGGCATCGGCAACGGCGCCATCGAATATGGAAAATGCCGCCTGGTGGTGCAGGGCGACGGGACCATCGACCTCCATACCGGGTTCACCGAGATGGGACAGGGACTGTTGACCATACTGACCCAATGCGCCGTCGAAGTGACCGGCCTGCCCGCGAACCTGTTTCGTCCGCAGGTCAACAGCCGCTTCGAGCTGGGGGCGGGGCAGACCACCGGCTCGCGCGGCACGCTCCTCGCCGGACGCGCGACGATCGACGCGGCGAAAAAACTGAGGGCCGACCTCGATCGGGGCGCGACACTGCGCGACCTCGTGGACAACGTCTATGCCGGCGAAGTACGGATCGACGATACGACGCCGCCCGGCGAGACCAAGAACGGCAAGATCAAGACGCACACGACCTTTGGCTGGGCGACGCAAGTGGTGGTGTTGAGCGAGACGGGCGCGGTCGATCGGGTGATCGCCGCGCACGATGTCGGGCGGGCGATCAATCCGCAGCAGTGCGAGGCGCAGATTGAGGGCTCCGTGGTCATGGGCCTCGGCTACGCGCTGACCGAAGAGCTTCCGTGCAAGGACGGCATGCCGGTGACCTTCAAGCTGCGCGAGATCGGCGCGTTGCGTGCGCAGCATGCGCCGCAGATCAAGGTTATTCTCGTCGAAGAACCGGAGCCGGAAGGTCCCTTCGGCGCCAAGGGCGTCGGCGAAATCGGGCTCGTGCCGACCGCGGGCGCGGTCGCCGGAGCGCTCGAGGCGTTCGACGGCGTCCGCCGTATGCGCCTGCCGATGAAGGATTCGCCGGCGGCGCGCGCCATGAATCTCGGGCGCATTTCCGACGCCGAGCGCGATCAATGGCACTGACCGGATCGCTGGTGGTCGGTCCCGATCGCAGCGGGCGAACCGTTGCGATCGTCGACGGGATTGTCGCCGCGCGGGCGCCGGACGAGACGCCGGCCCTGCGCTGCTCCGACGGCGAGATCGTCCCGGGCGCAGTCTGCGCCCACACCCACATGTACAGCGGGCTTGTGCCCTACGGCATGCCGCAGCCGGCGCCGCCGCCGGAAAACTTTCTCGAGATTCTCGGCAAGGTCTGGTGGCGTCTCGACAAGGCCATCGACGCGCAGGGCCTGCAGGCGAGCGCACGCGACTATATTGCGCGCGCATTGCTCGCCGGCACGACGACGCTGGTCGATCACCACGAATCCCCCAACATGATCGACGGCTCGCTGGCCATTCTCGGCGACGCTTGCGCGGCGCTCGGAATTCGGGCGGTGCTTTGCTATGGCGCGACGGAGCGCAATTTTGGCCGCGAGGAAGCGGTCCGCGGGCTCGCCGAATGCTGCAAGGTGCAAGCATCGCCCTTGCTGCGCGGCCTGATCGGTTTGCATGCGAGCTTCACGGTGAGCGACGACACCGTGCGCGAGGCAGGCGATCTCGCGCGCGATTTCGGCACCGTTCTCCATGTTCATGTGGCCGAAGACATGGCCGATGTCGCGGACGCGCAGGCGCGCGGCTCGGCCGGTCCGCTGGAGCGCCTTCTTTCGCTGGGCGCGCTCGTTCCCGGCTCGATCCTGGCGCATGGCGTGCATCTGAGCGCCGACCAGGTTCGCGCAGCCGACGCCCACCGCTGCTGGTTCGTGCACAATCCGCGCTCCAACGAAGGCAATCGTGTCGGCTATGCGCGCATGCTGTCCCATTCGACCCGGGTTGCGCTCGGGACCGATGGATGGAACGCCGATATGGCCGAGGAGGAAAGCGCGTTGGCGCGTCTGGCCGGACAGAACGGCGATGCGGGATTCTCCGGTCGCCTCTCCGCCGGCCACCGGTTGGTCGCCGAGCGCTTCGACACGCATCCGGAGCCGCTGGCGCCGGGCGCTGTCGGCGATCTCGTCGTGCGGACGAATGGCGGGATCCGCCATGTCGTGGTCGGAGGCCGGCCGGTCGTTTGCGATGGCCGGCTCGTGAATGGAAACCTGGATACGATTGCGGAGGCCGCGCGCACTCAGGCGAGCCGGCTGTGGACCCGCATGGCAACGATTTGACTGGGTGGAAGGCGTAAGCGATGGCGCGTCTCGGACTTGAACGCAGCGTGGTCGACGCGGAGGTGTACGGGCGGACGGTTCGCCGCTTTGGCGAATCCGGCGTCATTCTGCCGACGATCGGCCAATTGAAGGATCCAGGCGCAATCCCCGCCGACATTCGCCAAAAGCTGCGAAGCGTCGATCCCGATTCGCCGCATCCGCTCAACCTGTTTCGCGTGCACTGGTTCAACGACGCCCAGCGCACCTCACTCTCCGACGTGCCCGCCCATATCGAGCTGCCGCCGCAGCTGACCGGCGTGCCGGCGCGGATCGTCGTGATGCTGGGCAATCGCTTTCCGATGATCCATGCGCACAAGGTGCTGGCCGCGTATGGCTGCCTCGTGCCGCGCGTGGTCAGCGGCGAATTCGACCCGACGCATCACCGCGCGATCTGGCCTTCGACCGGAAACTACTGTCGTGGCGGCGTCGCCATCTCCCGCATTCTCGGATGCCGCGGGGTTGCCGTCCTGCCGGAAAACATGAGCAAGGAGCGGTTCGACTGGCTGGAAAAATGGGTGACGGATCCAACCGACATCGTCCGGACCCCCGGATCGGAGAGCAACGTCAAAGAGATCTACGACATGTGCGCCGCGCTCGACCGCGATCCGGCGAACATCATTTTCAATCAGTTCTGCGAATTCGGAAACTATGTCGTTCACCGGGCCTGTACGGGCGCGGCCGTGCAGCGCGTCTTCAATCAACTCGCCGAAGGGCATCCGGCGACGAGGCTTGCGGCGTTCGTCGCCGCGACCGGGTCGGCCGGCACACTGGCGGCGGGCGATCATCTCAAGGCCGAGTTCGGAACCAAGATCGTCGCGGTGGAAGCGGCCGAATGCCCGACGCTGCTGTGCAACGGGTTCGGCGAACACAATATCCAGGGCATCGGCGACAAGCACATTCCCTTCATCCACAATGTCATGAACACCGATGTCGTCGTCGGCGTGAGCGACCACGCGACGGATACGCTGTTCGTCCTGTTCAACACGGCCGAGGGCCGCAAGTATCTGGTCGAACGGCGCGGACTCGACCCGAACCTCGTGAGTCAACTCGGAAATTTCGGCCTGTCCGGCCTGTGCAATATTCTGGCGGCGATCAAGAGCGCGAAATATTTCGATCTCGGTCCCGATGACGTTATCGTCACGGTGTCGACGGACGGCGGACAGATGTACGGAAGCGAAGTCGACAAGGCGCTGCGGCGCTACTTCGGCAATCGCTTCGACGCCGTCACCGCGGGCGAGGTTTGGGGGCAGTCGCTTGCCGCCGCGACGACGGACAATCTGCTCGAGCTCCGCCATATCGATCGCAAGCGGATATTCAATCTCGGCTATTTCACCTGGGTCGAGCAGCAGGGCGTTTCGCTCGAGGAATTCACCATGCGGGCGCGGCAGGCATTTTGGGACGGCCTGCTTGATTTGGTGCCGGCGTGGGACGGCATGATTGCCGAGTTCAACGCCAAGAGCGGCGCGTCCGCCTGAGCATGAAGACTGGGACATGAAGACTGAGACATGAAGACCGTGGCGCCGAAATTCGTTTGCCACGGCTGCGGCGCGATCGTCGACAGTGCGCAACAGCTGCCGTTCGCGTGTCCGCATGCCGGCGACTCCGGCGATGTCGATCATCTGCTCGTTCCCGAGAACGGCGGCGAGTTCGCGACCGGATTGGAACAAGACCCGTTCCTGCGTTACCGCCGCCTGCTGTCGCCTTACCGCTTGGCGCGTAGCGTCGGCCTGTCCGAGGACGCCTGGGCGGAGTTCAACGGGCGTCTCGACGAGGCTTTGGCGGCGATCGAAGGGCGGGGCTTCCGCATCACCCCCATGACGCAAGAACCGGACTTGGCGCGCGCCGCCGGGGTCGGCGCAAGCTTCTGGGTCAAGGATGAAACGAACAACGTCGCGGGCTCGCACAAGGCGCGTCACCTGATGGGCGTCATGCTTTACCTGCGCGTGCTGGCGGCGGCGCGGCTCCCGGCCGGCGAGGGCCTGTCGCGGCGACGGCTGGCGATCGCCTCTTGCGGCAATGCGGCGCTAGCAGCAGCGGTTGTCGCCCGCGCGGCCGATTGGCCCCTCGATGTGTTCATTCCGCCCGATGCGCCGGCCTCCGTCGTGCAACGGCTAAAGGACCTTGGCGCTGCGATCGAAATTTGCCGAAGGTACGGGGGCGAAACCGGCGATCCGTGTGTGCGGGCGTTCCGCCGCGCCGTGCAGAAGGGCGCCATCCCGTTCGGCGTTCAAGGTCCGGACAACGGCCTCGCCATCGAAGGCGGGCGGACCCTGGCGTTCGAGATGGCGGACGCATGGCGCGCTGCGGGCGTTGTTCCCGCCGCGGTCTATATTCAGGTCGGCGGCGGCGCGCTCGCGAGCGCGGTCGCTCAGGGGCTCGCGATCGCCGCAGCGCAGGGCGTCATCCCGGATCGACCGCGGCTGATCGCCGTGCAGACGGCCGGCTGCGCACCGCTCGCCCGCGCCTGGGAAAAGCTGGCCGGCGTCGCCCTGCCGGAAGCGGTCCGCCACCGGACCCGCTTCATGTGGCCATGGGAGCAAACCCCGAGCAGCGTCGCGCACGGCATCCTCGACGACGAAGCCTATGACTGGTGGGAAATCGTGAAGGGCCTGCGCGAAACGCAAGGCGGCACGATCGTCGTGGACGAGGATGCGCTCGCGCGCGCGCATGCGCTGGCGCATACGCATACAAAGATCGATGTGTCCGCCACCGGATCGGCGGGCTTTGCGGGCCTGCTTTCGGCGCCGCCGGCGACCGGCAACCTCGCGGTGATATTTTCCGGGGCCGAGCGTTAAGAGACGGCGCGGCTAAAAGACGGCGCGATGGATTGATTGCTCAGGCCGGCACGCAGGTCTTTTCGACCGGGCAGACGCTCGCGCATTGCGGCTTATCGAAATACCCCTGGCATTCGGTGCATTTGGCCGGATCAATCGAATAGACCGTCTTGACCATGCTGATCGCCTGGTTCGGGCACTCGAATTCGCACGCACCGCAGGCGGTGCATTGTTCGGCGATGATCCGGTAGCTCACGGCGTCAGCGTCCTCGTTTATTGTCCGGCCCGTTATGGCGATATTGGTCTATCGGGCGTCGCCCCGCGAAGCAATGAGCGTGAGGCACAATCAGGTGTTGCGCCCCAACAAGTCGGCGACAGCGAGCGCAACAATTTTCGTCGCCGCGCGCAGATCGTTCAGCCGCAGATTCTCGTCAGCATTGTGGGCATTCGCTTCGAGCAGCGAACGCGGGCCCGCCCCATAGAGCACAGTCGGAATGCCGCGCGCCGTATAATGGCGCGCATCGGTGTACAGCTGCACGCCGACGACGGGCAGGTCGAGCCCGAGCACCGCGCGTCCATGGCGCTGGATCGCCGTGCAAATCCGTTCGGTTCCCGGCCGCGGCGCCAACGGCTCGGCCAGCATGATTCGTTTGATGTCCACTGATATGCCGGGACAGCGCGCAGCCGCGGTCACGAGCATGTCGCGCAAATCGCGTTCGACGACGGCGCAGTCTTCTTCCGGGATGATGCGGCGGTCGAGACGGAACGTCACCCGATCCGGTACGACGTTGGTATTGATGCCGCCCTTGATCAAGCCGACATTGAGCGTCGGCGCGGTGATCCCGGCAACCGCTGACCGCGTCGCCGCGAGCGCCGGCCGGCTCTCGTAGAGCGCGGCGAGAATGCCTGTCGCCGCTTCGAGCGCATCGACCCCGGTTTCCGGCATGGCGGCGTGCGCCTGCTTGCCGGTTACCGCGACTTCGAGGTGAAGACAGCCATTGTGCGCCGTCACGATGGAATAGGAGAACCCGGCGCCGATCGCGAAGTCGGGCCGCGTCAGGCCCTGGTCCATCAGCCATTTCGGCCCGATCTCGCCGCCCGCCTCCTCGTCGTAGGTGAAATGCAGCTCGACGGTCCCGCCAAGCTCGGCGCCCGCCGCGGCCGCCGCCCGCAGCGCCAGCAGAGCGAAGGCGTAGGTGGCGAAGTCCGATTTCGAAACCGCGACGCCCCGGCCGTACATCGCGGGCCCCTCGGAGGACGTCTCGATCTCCGCGCCGTAAGGATCATGACGCCAGCCAAGGCCGGGCGGGACGACATCGCCGTGGGCATTGAGCGCGACAACCGGCCCTGGGCCGAACCGGTGACGGACGATCAGGTTGGTCGCGCTCACCATGCCGGCCGCCTGCACAAGCTCGCCAGGAACCGGATGCGCTTCGGCGGCGAGGCCGAGCGCCTCCAGCAACTCGCGGGCGCGCGCCGCGTGGGGCGCACAGTCGCCGGGCGGGTTGTCGCTCGGCAGCCTCACGAGTTCGGCGAGGAATGCGACCTCGCGCGCGAACTCGCCATCGACAAAGGACGCGATCTGATCCGCTGGTTTCATGCGACTGTGCCGGAATGGAGCAGAAATTCGCGCAGCGCCCGCGCGGCGAGATCGGCGTCCGCAGCGCTGACCGATTCGAGCGGGCTATGGCTGATGCCGCCGTTGCCGCAGCGTACGAACAGCATGCCGATCTCGGTGAGACCGTGAAACATCACCGCGTCGTGCCCGGCGCCGCTGACGAGAGTTCGGACCGGCAGGCCGCAACGCGCAATGGCGTCCGCGAGTTGCGCCTGCAATCGCGGCGAGCACGGCACGGACGGCGTGCGGAGGAGTTCGCGGGTCTCGATGCGGACGCCGCGCCGGGCACCGATCCGGCCAATCTCGGCCATGACATCGGCGACCGCCGCGCGCAGCGAAGCCTCGTCGGGCGAGCGCATGTCGATCGAGAACTCGCATTGCCCGGGAATGACGTTCGGCACGCCCTCCGGCACGCTCAACATCCCGACCGTCCCGACGAGATCGGGT
>ERZ724515.1127-NODE-1127-length-11062-cov-10.751885_pt1 | contig 11062 bp, 8 predicted proteins | sample MGYA00376048_ERZ724515 | MGnify/ENA primary metagenome ERZ724515 (study PRJEB28724, sample SAMN07190885) | wastewater metagenome | isolation source: influent of sewage treatment plant in Hong Hong | place: Hong Kong | collected 2016-03-17 ... | reverse complement strand
GGTTGATATTATTGTTTCAAACTCTAAAAAAGAGGAAGAAGCAGATGCAGGTGAACAAATCTATATGGATTTAAAAGCTGCTGGAATTGATACTATTTTAGATGATAGAATAAATGCTAGATTTGGTTTTAAAATGGGTGATTTTGAACTTTTAGGTTTTCCTTATGCTGTTGTAATTGGTAAAAAATTACCAGAAGGATTTGTAGAAATCGTTGATAGAAAAACTTTAGAGAAAACTGATGTTAAAGTGGATGAAGTGGTAAATAAAGTTTTAGAATTTATAAATAAAAAATAGAAGGCTTAAATATGGAAAAAGAGTTAGAAAAGAGTGTTCAAATAGTAACAAAAGACATCACTTCATATATTCCACATAATATTGTGGAAATAATTAGTGGTTATGCTTTTTCTTTATTGATGGCATTATTGATTTTTGTTATTGGAAAATGGGTTGTAAATAAAGTTGTTGATGTTTTAGGGACAGTTTTACGAAAAGTAAAAGGTATGGATGAAACTCTAATTAAATTTTTAGAAAATATCGTTTATTACGCTTTGATGATAATTGTTCTTTTAACTACTTTAGGAAAATTAGGAGTTGAGACAACTTCATTCTTTGCTATTTTAGGGGCTGCAGGTTTAGCTGTTGGTCTTGCTTTAAAAGACTCTTTAGGGAACTTTGCTTCAGGTGTTATGATTATTTTATTTAGACCTTTTAAAGTAGGAGACACAGTAACTGCTGGTGGAGCTACTGGAACTGTAAAAGAAGTAGGAATTTTTAGCTCAATTTTTACAACTCCAGATAATCAAAAAATCATTGTTCCAAATGGAGCAATCACAAAAGGTTCTATTACAAACATCAATGCTTATGAAACTAGAAGAATTGATTTAGTAATAGGTGTTGATTATAAAGATGATATTAAAAAAGCAAAAGAGGTTTTAACTGCTGTTATTAATTCTAATGAAAAAGTTTTAGCAGATAAACCAGTAGGAATCGTTGTTTCTGAACTTGCTGAGAAATCTGTTAATTTCACAATCAATGTTTGGGTTAAAACATCAGATTTCTCAGAAGTAAAATTTTATTTATTAGAAAATATAAAACTTTCATTTGATAAAGAAGGTATTACAATTCCTACTCCTGCATAATTATGTGAGTAATAGTGAATAATTTAATACCATTTAAAATACCCTCTATTTTAGAAGATATTTTAAAAGACCTACAAGAAATTGGAGCAACTCCAATTTTAGTAGGTGGATGTGTTCGAGACTTTTTTTTTGATATTTCAGTAAAAGATTATGATATAGAAATCTTTGGAATAGACTCTTTAGAAATCATTCAAAAATCCCTAGAAAAATTTGGTTCTGTTAAATTGGTTGGAAAATCATTTGGAGTTTTAACTCTAAAGGTTGATGAATATGATTTTGATTTTGCCCTTCCAAGAACTGAAGAAAAAATAGGCTTATCCCACCAAGATTTTTTAGTTACTACAAATGCTAATTTGACTTTCAAAGAAGCAGCTATTAGAAGAGATTTTACAATAAATGCAATAGGATATGATTTTTTTACAAAAGAGTTTTTGGACCCATTTAATGGAATAAATGATTTAAAAAATAGAGTTTTAAGACATATTGATGATAAAACATTTGTAGAAGATAGTTTGAGAGTTTATAGGGCTATTCAGTTTTGTGCTAGATTTCATCTAAATTTAGATGAAAAAACTTTTGATTTATGCAAAAAAATAGTTCAAAGTAATGAACTCTTTTTTCTTCCAAAAGAGAGAATTTATGAAGAGTTTAAAAAGCTGTTTTTAAAATCAGAAAAACCATCTATTGGATTTGAACTTCTAAAAGATTTAGGAGTTTTGAAATATTTTCCTGAATTAAAAGCATTGATTGGTTGTATTCAAGAACCTGAGTATCATCCTGAGGGTGATGTTTGGATTCATACTATGATGTGCCTTGATGAACTAGCGAGAATCTTAAAAGAAAAAAATATAGAAGATGAATATAAAAAACTATATCTTTTTTATGGGATTCTTTGTCATGATTTTGGAAAGCCATTTTGTACTAAAAAGATAAATGGGAAAATCACTTCACATAAACATGAAAGCTTAGGAATTGAACCTACAATCTCTTTTTTATCAAAACTTACAAATGAAAAAAGATTTATAGAAATAGTTTGTTCTTTGGTAAAGAATCATCTAACACCATTTCAACTATATCTTTCTGAATCTTCTTTAAAAGCCATAAAAAGATTATCTTTAAAGGTAAATATTGAGGATTTATGTTTGGTTTGTTTGGCTGATTGTTTAGGAAGAACTATAAAAGACAAAGAAAAATGCCCAAAAGCTATAAATTGGGTTTTAGAAAAAGCAAAAGAGTTGGATATTCACAATGTTCCTATAAAATCATTGGTACAAGGAAAAGATTTGATTGAACTAGGTTTTAAACCATCAAAAGAGTTTAAAGAGATTTTGGATTTTGCTTTTGATTTACAGTTGGATTTTCATTTGGAAAAAGAGGATATAATAAAAGAGATTAGAGAGAAATTTCTCTAATTTACTTTTTATTTTACTTCTTTCAAAAAGAGTGATAAATTTTCTAAAAATAGAATATGTTTTTCTGTTAGATTATTTATTATATTTTGCTCATCATTATCAAGAAATATAGGACTTTTTTATTTGTTTTTTCCTGTTTTAGGTATTATGATTTTGTCTTAGTGGTTTCCAAGAACTGATTTGATATTGTTTTCAATTATGAAATTAAGAGTTTTAATACTATCTTTACCTTTTGTGATGATGTCACCAACACAAACTTCAATATCATCTTTTTGAGGATTTATTTGATTTCTAAGAGAGATAAATTCATCGTAACAGCCATGAATATCTCTGTAGATTATTAGTTTATTCATCAATTTTATTTTTAAGAATTCTTAAATTTTTTTTATGTTTTGTTATATTTGTTCTAATAGTTTTACATAATGCTTCATCAAATGTTATTCCACTATCGCCATGTTTAAAATATTTTCTTATTACTTTTTCATTCTCATCTTTTTCTTCTAAAAGTGTTGCATGAGCAAATTTATTTCGTAAATTAATAATTTCATCTTTATAACATTCTGAAAAGTCTTCTAATGATAATTTATTTAAAATCCATCCTAAAGTCTGTATTTTATAATCAGCACTAAAAACAAAATTATCTTTTATTAATTTACTTAAACCATTATCTTTATTTTTCCAATCTCCATTAACACATTCTAATTTTTTAGTAAAATGCTCATCTATTTTTTCTAAAATATCATTCTTTAAAACATTTGTTTCAGATATTTCTTTTTTACTAATATATTGCTTAATCATTTCTAGTTTCTGATTATCCATATCGCTTGTTTCATTCATTATCATTCCACGCATAACTACAATATCATGAAATTTTAGTATGGTTAAACCAATTAAATTTTTAACTTTAGCTACAACTTCTTTATGATGATTTCTTTTTGTTTGCAAAAATGAAATTCTATCTAGCTTATCAATATTTTTTAAATCTGCTTGTGCAGTATAAAACAATATTTCAGTAAATATGTGACTATCTTTTCTAATTTGTTTTACAACTTGATCACCATTCATCTCATTCATATGAAAATCTGTCAAAATTAAATCAAAGCTATTATCCAATTTTTCAAAAAACTCAGGTACATATTTTACTGTAATTATTTCAGCCACAAAGCCTTCTTCAGCTAAATAATTCTTAATCTTATCAATATGTCTATCTTTAATAAATTCATCAATTTTATCATCAAGCCAAAGAATTTTATATTCTAATTTCATTACTTATCCTTATTGTAAATATAGTAAAACCAAATCCATCCGATTCTACTGAAATAGAACCATTCATACTTTCTATTGTAGATTTTACATTATATAAGCCTATTCCAGAACCATCAGTAGTTGTTGTTCCAAAATCAAATATTTTATCAATTATATTTAGTTTTACTCCATTTCCATCATCTGAAATTTTTATTATTAATTCTTTTCCTTCTTTAAAAAACTCAAAAGATATAATTTTTGCATCTGCATTTTCTGCATTTGAAATAAAATTATCAACTATTGTAGTTATTTCTAAAGGTATATATTTACATCTATATTCAATATCATTTGTAGTAACCTTTATTTCATCAAAATCTGAGTCTATAATCTTTGATTCATTAATATAGATTTCATTAATATAATGATTTATAAAATTAACTATATCATCATCTTCTGATTCAGTCGCTTGTATATTATAATTTGCTTTTGTAATAAAATTTGCAATAGATAATATTTTAGAAGATTCCATTGAAATAACTTTTAAAAAAGATTTTTCATCATTATTTAAAGAATCTACCCCTTTCTCTTCTAGAAATAATTGTAAATTATTTATAATTCTACTAGTAGAATGTTTTATTTGATGTTGAAGACCCATTATATATTTCTTTTCTGTTCCTATAATTGAACCTTGAAAAGCATTATGCTTCTTTTTTTGTTCTAATTCTAAGTTTGTTTCTTCTAACTTATATTTTAAATTATCATTCTCTCGTTCTATTTGCAGTAATTTTTGATTAAGATTCTCTTGCTCATTCTCTAAAATCTTAATTTTTTTATCTAATTGATTATATGATTGCTCTTTATCTAAAATATCATCAATATCTGCTAATCTACTATTTACTATAAAATTAAATTTTTTGACAAGTTTTTCATCATCAATATTTTTTATTAATTCTTCTATAAAAAATTTTAAATCATTATGAATAGCGTAATTTGGTATTTGAGCTAAATCTCTTATAAATTTTGAGATATTACTTTTTGTTGATAATTTATCATCTTCAATTAAATAGGATAAAACTTCTTTATTTATATCCAAATCCATAATATTTTTTGAATCTAATCCCATAAAAGAAAAAATATTTCTACTAATATTATTAAGCTTTTTTTTTTTTTTTTTTATATATTTCTCTTTATTTTCATTCCAATCACTCTGATTAATAAAAGAATCAATCAATGTTTCAGAATATACTTTAGGTACACTATCCCATTTAAGACCTTCAACTACATATTTTTCAAGTCTTCGTAATGTCTTATAAAAAAATCCATTATTTTTAAATTGGTCTCTTCTTGATTTAGTTGATTTATGAACTAACTGTTTATAAGATTCATTTTCTTCAATTCCTTCTCTACTTGAAATAATTTTAAACTGATTATCTCTATCTTCTATCTCAATTCTTCCAATAATTTCTCTACCACCCAAATATCTTCTTTGACCTTGTCCTTTTCTCATTTCTATTCCAAATGAATCATTATCCATTTCTCCATATGGAGGTATTCTAAATCCATTTATAAATAAATATACTGAACCAAAATCTACACTTCTAACACCCATTTGTTTTTTAAAGTATGCTTTTCCATAAGGATTTAAGTGCATTAAAATAATTTTTATATTTTTTAATTCAGGAAATTCTATATTTCTTTCAATAGTTTTAAATATCACTTTATCTCTATCTTTGAGTTTTGTAATAATATGTTGTCCATCATCACTGATTGCAGATTGAATATATGTGGTATTAAAATCCAATTTTTCAAAAAATTTGTTTTTTATTTCCCCATTTATTTGCTTATTATAAGAAGTTTCATTCTCATCATTAATTTCATTAACTTTTAGCAAAATTCTAAAATCATCACTTTCAACTTGGCTTTTATTGATTAATTTTTCAAGAGTTGATTTTAAAGAAACAAACTTTTGATAATTTAAAATTTCATTAAATAGACTATTTCCATCGAGTTGAACCCATTGTACTCGCAAATTAGATATTTTAATTATTGTTCCACTGACTCCAATATCATAATCTGTTTCTTTTTTAACTTCATCATCTGTAATTTTTCTTAGTTTCATCGGGATTTGATTTATTTGAATATTGTAATCTGTGATATTTTCAAAATCTTCCCAATTTATTTGTAATTGATAAATTTCTGAATCTCTTTTTGTATATATGTTTAACTCTTTACCTAATCTATCACAAGAAAATCTTCCTATTCCTTTATTTCCAGCTTGTAGTCTATTATTTTGAGCATTTTGAACTCTTTTTATTGAATATGCCAAATTTAACCATTTATATAAAATATCCTCTTCTGCCATACCATTTCCATCATCAACAATTAAAAGTTCATGACATTTTTGTTCTTTTTTTAGATTTCTAAATTCAACTATTACAGTTTTAGCACCTGCATCATAAGCATTTTTTACAAGTTCCATTACAGCTACATTATCATCATTGATAAGTTCTTTTCCAATAATATTTTTTATATTTACATGTGATAAAAAATAGACATCTTCCCAATCAGTTATCAAATTATTTCCTTTAAAACAAGTCCTGCTTGTTCAGCAAAAAGTGGAGGTATTGCATTTCCGATTTGAGTGTATCTTGGAACATCTGTTTTTCTTCTATCTCCACCAGTTGTATATCCACCTTTAAACTCGTAACTATCAGGAAATGATTGAATTCTTGCGTATTCTCTAACAGTTAAAATTCTTGGTTCACAATAATGAATATAGTCATCAGGTAAAGTAGTTAATGTTGGTGTAGGAGATTTACTACAAAGAGGAACTACTGTTCTTTTTTTGAGATTGTATTTCTCTTTTATTTCATCTGATATATTTTTATTTACTCTTGCATTTTTTAAAATATAATCAAATTTTTCAACAGTCTCTTTTTTATGATTTGCAAATCTATGACTATTTGGTATTTTAATTACAAGATTTTTATCTTGACGCATTAGTTTTTGATAACTTGTTGTCGCTTTTGCATAAATTCCTGCTCTAAAGTTTTTAGTATCTGGTGATTCTTCTGTCCCATTTGATTGTAATAAATCAGAAATTGCATCACTCAAAGATGTAAAGTCTTTTTCTAGTTTTTTTTCTTTAAAAAAATCAGCTCTATTTTCTGTTAATAAATCGAAAAATTTATCCGCTTTTATTTTATACTCTTTCTTTATACCCACTAATATATATCTTTGTCTTTTTTGAGGCACTCCATACTCTGAAAAATCGACTATTTGCCCTTTTACATCATACCCAATTCTATCTAGTTCATTTACAACATAAACAGAATATGCTTCACCTCGTTTATTTCCTTGTTTAAATCCAATAGTAAAGCCTCTTACATTTTCAAAAAATAGAATTTTAGGTTGAACTAGCTCAATAAATTTTATATAAGAATCTATTAATTTATTCCTATCATCTTCTTCTTTTCTTCTTCCTGCCATTGAGAATCCTTGACAAGGCGGTCCTCCTGCTACAAGAGAAATTTTTCCTCGTAAAGACTTTAAACTTTCTTCATGTTCTTCAATAATATTATTTATATCATGATTTTTTTTAGGCAACCATTCAGGCCAGGTAAAATTTGAATTTTTATTTATAAGATTATGTTCTAAAGTTGAAAAAGCATCTTTACTCTTTTCAACAGCAAATAAACCTTTCCATCCTGCATTATGAAGTCCTAATGCAAGGCCCCCACAACCAGAAAATAAATCTATATACATTTAACCTTTCCTTTACATATCACTTTATAAAATTTACATTAAAAACAATTATAAATAATTTATCTTATTTTATCATTTATTTCCTCAAATACCTCAAAGTAGTAGCGATAATATCATCATCATCTTTACTAGGAGATTTTATGGTCTCTTTTGTATCATCGACTTTTGTAAATGTGATGTTCATTTCATAAGAGCTGATATTTTGAATTCCTAGATTTAAAGCTAGAATTTTTATGATGATTAGTTCGATAAACTGTTTTGTATAAATATCAAGTTTCCCAAATCTATCTTCCATCTCTTCTTCGATAGTATAAACCTCTTGAATATCACTTGCCTTACTTAGTCTTCTATAAAGTTCAAGTCTAACTCTATCTTCATGTATATAATCATCTGAAATATAAGCAGAAATTGCTAGTTTAATATCAACTGATTTTTTCTCAATTTTTCCATTCTCACTTAGACTAGCTAGTGCATCTTCTAGCATTTTTAAATACAATCCATAACCAATTTGTTTGATATGTCCACTTTGGTCTTCACCTATGATATTTCCACCACCTCTGATTTCTAAATCTTGGTGAGCTAAAGCTGTTCCACTTCCTAAATATGAGTTTGATTCAAGTGCAACAAGTCTTTTTACTGCATCTTCTGTGATTTGTTTTTTATCTTCAACTATGTAATAACAGAATCCCTCTTTGTTACTTCGTCCAACTCTTCCTCTTAATTGATGTAAATCGGCAATTCCAAATCTATCAGCTCCATCAATGATGATTGAGTTTGCATTTGGAAGATGTATTCCTGATTCAACTATTGAAGTTGCAAGTAATATATCAAACTCTTTGTTTTCAAAAGCTTCAATGATTTTTTCAGCGTGGTCAGGTTTGATTTGAGAGTGAATAATATCAATTTTAATATTTGGGATTATCTCTTCTATATCTTTCTTTTTAGCCTCTATTGAAGCTATGTTATTGTGAACATAAAAGAGTTGTCCACCTCTTCTTTTTTCCCTTAAAATTATCTCTTTGATTAGTTTATCATTATACTCTTTTACATAAGTTCGCACTCCCAATCTCTCTGTTGGAGGAGTTAGAAGTGAACTCATACCTTTTAATTTTGATAAAGCTAGATTTAGAGTTCTTGGAATTGGCGTTGCACTCATTGAAAAAATATGCACATCTTCTCTTAAATGTTTTAATTTCTCTTTTTGTTTAACCCCAAATTTATGCTCTTCATCGATGATTACTAAAGCCAAATTATCCGTTTTTATATCAAGTAAAGAGTGTGTACCAATTACGATTTTAATATCGCCATTTTCTAAACCTTTTTTAATAGCTGTTTTTTCTTTGGCACTTGTTTTTCCATCAAGTTTGGCTATGTTTATTCCAAACTGAGAAAATCTTTTTTGCATACTGTGATAATGTTGAGTAGCAAGAAGTGTAGTTGGGCATACAAAAATTGTTTGAAAACCATCTAAAATAACAGCTAACATAGCATTCATAGCAACTTCTGTTTTACCAAATCCAACATCTCCTGAAAGAAGTCTATCCATAACTCTTCCAGAACTTAAATCAGCAAATATCTCTTTGATACTTCTTTTTTGGTCTTTTGTATAATCAAATCCTGCACTTTTTTGGAAGTCTTCAAGGATTTTTTTATCTGTGTTAATTTTGATACCATTTACAAGTTCTCTAGCAGCTGCTAGTTTAATAATATCATTTGCAATGGCAAAAAGTCTATCTTTTACTTTCTCTTTTAGTTTAGCAAAACTTCCTTTGCCTAACTTATCAACAACAGCATAAGAGCTTCCATCAGCTACATATCTATCAATTAAGTCTATATTTTCAACTGGAATTAAAAGCTTATCATCACCTGCATACATTACGATTACAAAATCTCTTTTTGCACCCATAACTGTAACTGGTTCTATTCCTTTGTATTGACCAATTCCATGTTTTTCGTGAACTACATAATCGTTTAATTGAAGTTCATCAAGTACAAGTTTTACTTTTTTCTTTCTTCGTTTTTTTACTTCTTTATTAAGTGAAATGATAACTTCATCATCACTAACTAAATTTATAATGTAGTTTTCTAAAACATATTTGATATTTTTATCGGCTAAATCTAAATCATAACCTTTTACTTTTGCTTCAGTTCCTGAAATAATTGTGATTTTTTTCTCTTTGTGAAAAGAGATAAACTCTTTTACATTTGCAGGGGCGATTTCTTGGTAATTTTTACTATGATAGATTTGAGGTGTTAATAAAAACTTATCTTTATTTACTCTTTTTTCTTCAAAAACATAAACTTCATCAAGTTCATCTAAAGCCTCTTGAGTGATAAATGAACTAAGTTTTTGAGGTAAATATTCACCCAGTTCATCTAAATACCAAAATCCCAAAGAGTGAATATCTTTGATAAAAGCATCACTTGAGATGTTTTCTATTTTTTCGTTTATTTCACTTAAACTATTTTCATCAAGGGCAAGAAAAGCTGGGTTAATTGTAAAAGTTTCTATTTCATCTTTTGTTGATTTTTGGTCTTCAATGTCAAATTTTCTAATACTCTCAACTTCATCATCAAATAAAGATACTCTATATCCAAATTCACTTCCCAAAGGACAAATATCGATAATATCCCCACGAATAGAGACTTCACCCTCACTTGTAACAATATCTACAAAATAATATCCCCAGTTGTAAAGTTTTGATTTTAACTCATCAATTTTTATAGTATCTGCAAAATTTATAGTAAAACTATCAAAACATTTCTCTTTTGGAAGAGAAAAAGAAACAGTTCTTATTGGTGAGATTAGGATTTTGTCTTGTTTTTTGTAAGAGTAATATGAACTAAGAGTTTTTGTAATCTCTTGAAGTTCATTTGAAAATGAAAGTAAATCATCTCCAAAATTTGCCCTAAAATCTGATATTACAAAAGGCTTCAAACCCAAATATGCCACAATGTCTGAAGCAATTTGAGCTTGTGTATCGTCATTTACGATTAAAAGTTGACACTCTTTTGTTCTTTTTTCATTTTTTAGGTTTTTTAAAAATTCGTAGATATTTTTCACTATTTTTCTGCTTGTACTAACTCAAAATCATTTGTTTCTTTGTCATAATAATATGTAGGATATGGTGTTTCATTTAATAAAAAAATCAAATTTGCATCATTAAATTTATTTTTTTGAAGACCTTTTTTAAACACTTCCAAAATATATGCTTTTGTAGAAAAAGTTGTAGTTGTAGAGTGACCTGTATATACAAAATCTTCTTCTTCAACTGGATTAAATCCCTCTTTTTTAACATGTTTTTCAAATTTTTCTTTGTCTTCTAAGCCACCAACATCCAATAAAACTAATACTTCAATTCCGTCCATAAATTCCCCAAAATTTTTTTGGCTAATTCTAACATATAAAAGTTGTGTAATTGATTGTAAGAAAAGTCTCAAAAGTAGAGATTTTTAACATAAATAAGAATACAAATAGATTTTTATATGTTATTATTTAT
>ERZ724515.1123-NODE-1123-length-11076-cov-4.929589_pt1 | contig 11076 bp, 8 predicted proteins | sample MGYA00376048_ERZ724515 | MGnify/ENA primary metagenome ERZ724515 (study PRJEB28724, sample SAMN07190885) | wastewater metagenome | isolation source: influent of sewage treatment plant in Hong Hong | place: Hong Kong | collected 2016-03-17 ... | reverse complement strand
CAAGCCAGTTGTCCGTACGCGACATCCACGACGAAAACTTTTCTGGCGCCCGCCTGCAGGAGGCAGTCGGTGAAGCCGCCCGTGGACGCCCCGACATCCAGAACCGCCATCCCTTCTACGTTCAGCGAAAAAAAATCCAGCGCCCCCTTCAACTTCAGTCCGCCGCGGCTGACATACGGATTTTCTAAGCCTTTGATTTGCAGGTCGGCGTCCACGGGCACCGCCGCGGAGGCTTTGTCCACCGGGGTGTCGTTTACTCTGACGGCGCGCGCCAGAATCAGTGCCCGCGCTTTTTGAACCGTCGGCGCGAAACCTCGGGAAAGGAGCAATTCATCCAGGCGAATCTTTTTTGTGCGCATAGGAAAGCTCGATGCCGGACATTTGTCCATGAATCACCGCCGGTGAGGCAGCCTCCCCGGCATTCGGGAGATTGCCGCGGTCTTTTACCCGCGTCCTCAAGGATGCCCCATTGCCGGCGCGGGAACTTACAATTTTCCGGCCTGCGTCATTTCGATCAGGGACGGATCATAATCCTCCGGCTTCTCATAGCCCAGAAGATTGAGGAGCGTCGCCGCGATGTTGGACAGGCCTTTCTTGTCGAGATCCGCCATTTGGTATTCCCCCGAATAAAGGGGATCGTAAATGACGAAGGGGACGGGATTCAGGGAATGAGCGGTCTTCACGGATTTGACGCCCTTTTTGTCGATGGTGAACATCTGATCCGCGTTGCCGTGGTCAGCCGTGATCACGGCGATCCCTCCCAGCTTCCGGATGACGTCCAGCAGTTTCCCGACGCACTGATCGACGGCTTCCACCGCGACAATGGCCGCGTCCGTCACGCCCGTGTGGCCGACCATGTCGCCGTTGGGATAGTTCGTCCGGCCGAAGCGGTAGTTGCCGCTTTGGAGCAAGTCGATCACCATATCCGTTATTTCTTTGGCCTTCATCTTCGGCGCGCGGTCAAACTCAATCCGGTCGGAAGGAATTTCCACATACTTCTCGAGGGCTTCATCGATGCAGCCGGAGCGGTTGCCGTTCCAGAAATACGTCACATGTCCGTATTTCTGCGTTTCCGACACGGCAAAGGTTTTGACCTTTTCCGCGCAGAGATATTCGCCGATGACGCGGTCGATAGCCGGAGGCTGCACCAGAAAATTGGGCGGAATGTGGGCGTCGCCGTCATACTCCATCATGCCGGCGTAAAAGACATTCGGCAGGGGCCCCCGGTCGAATTCGGAAAAATCCTTTTCGGAAAAGGCGCGGGAGATTTCGATCGCGCGGTCGCCCCGGAAGTTGAACAGAATGACGGCATCCCCGTCCTGGATTTTTCCGACGGCCCGGCCCGAGCCGTCGGTTACCACAAACGCGGGCAGGTACTGGTCCGTCGCCTTCGGGTCTTCCGCGTAAAACGTCCGGACCGCGTCGGAAGCGGAAGGAAACGTCCGACCCTTTCCAAAAACATGGGCTTCCCAGCCGCGCTTCACGATGCTCCAGTCGGAATTGTAGCGGTCCATGGTTGTCGTCATTCGCCCGCCGCCCGAGGCGACGGCGTAATCCAGGCCTTTTTCCGCAGAGATTTTTTTCAGTTTTTCTTCGGTGGGCCCCAGATAATTCAGCGCCGTTTTTTCGCCGACGTCCCGGCCGTCGAGCAGGGTGTGCAGCCGGACTTTTTTGAAGCCCAGCGATGCGCATTGGTCGATCAGGATGTAAAGCTGATCGATGTGCGAATGGACGTTCCCGTCGGAGAGCAGGCCGATAAAATGGACCGTGCCGCCGTCTTGAGCACGGCGGGCGATGCTGTCCCAGACTTCTGTCTGAAATATCCGGCCGGTCTGAAGGGCGGCGTTGACCAGACGGGCGCCCTGGTCAAAAATCCTGCCCGCGCCCATTGCGTTGTGCCCGACTTCGCTGTTTCCCATATCGTCATCCGAGGGAAGTCCGACGGCCGTGCCGTGGGCGCTGAGCTGAGCGTAAAGCTTTGACTTGAACAGTTCGTCAAGGTTGGGTGTGTTGGCCCGGAAAACGGCATTGGATTCATCGGCTTTGCCCAGGCCGATGCCGTCCATGATAATCAAAAGCAGAGGGCCTTTCCGGCCCCGAAAGGATTGCAGTTTGTTCAGATGCAGTGACATGAATCAGGCTCCTTTTGCGTTTATTCTTTTTGTGCCGCGGTGTTTCCGCAGGCTTCCTTATAGATAAAAGCGGCCCTCCGGTCAAGGCCGACGGAATAAAGGGGACGGTTCTATTTTCGCTGAACAGCCTGCGCCGCTGATGCCCGTATTATCCATGAAATAACATATTGCAATATGCTGTATTATGAAACAGTATCCATCATAAAGCAATTTGGCGGATGGAGGGGAAAATATGCCTGCCGCGGTTAGAATTTCGAAAGAAAATAATACGATTAGGAGGAGTAAGATGAAAGTCTTAGGAATCAATGGCAGTCCGCATAAAAATGGCAATACATCGTTGCTGATCAAAACGGTTTTTCAAGAATTAAAAAACGAAGGAATTGAGACCGAGCTTATCCATATTGCACAAAAGCCTGTCAGAGGATGCAAAGGCTGTTTGAAATGCGTGAAAAATCAAAACAAACAATGCGTGTTTGATGACGACATCATGAACGAATGTATTGGCAAAATGACCGCGGCAGATGGAATTATTTTGGGATCTCCAACGTACTTTACGGATGTAACCGCTGAAATGAAGGCCTTAATCGACCGGGCAGGAATGGTTTCTATAGCCAATGGCGGAATTTTTAAGCATAAAGCCGGCGGTTCAGTAGTGGCGGTGAGAAGAGGCGGAGCAACGCATGCCTTTGATACGATGAATCATTTTCTTCATTACATGCAGATGTTTTTGGTGGGCGCCAGCTACTGGAACATGGTTTATGGATGGGCGCCGGGTGAAGTCAATAATGACCAGGAAGGGATCGAGAACATGAAGACCCTGGGAAAAAACATGGCGTACTTGTTAAAAAAGTTAAGCATGTGATGATTCCCTTGTTGAAACACTCAAGGCTTATCTTGCAGGAAAGGACGAACCATGGATATTATCGTTGAGACGAGAGCAAGCCGCATCACGGTGCAATGCTCCGGCCGGCTGGATGTTGCTTCCGCCAAAGAATTCGAAACGACTCTTGAGCCGCTGGTCAAGAAAAGCGATAAGCAGGTTGTTCTCGATTTTTCTCAACTGCAGTATATTTCCAGCGCGGGTATTCGATCCCTGCTGTTTTTGATGAAGACGGCGGCTGCGAGCTCCGCGGCGGGACAAACGCGCAATTTGCTTCCTTTTCGTCTGATTCAGGCCAGTCCGGCAATCCGTCAGGTGCTGGAACTTTCGGGCCTGCTCGAAAGTTTCTCCTCCGGTTTTCGGGCGACGCCGGGAACAAAACCGGTTCAAGGCAAAACCTATGCCGAACTTCTTCCGCTCATCCGCGGCGCTTTTCCATCGCCCGTCTCCAATGCGGACGCCGACCGCCACTTCGTAGCCGCCGTCGCGGGCGGGCTTGAACAGATCGACAAACTGAAAACGGACCGGCCCTATCTTGGCCGGCGCGAAACGATTGACTATAGCCAGGCCCGGTCCCGACAGATTCCGGAAAACATGTCGGGTGTCGCTGAAACCGTCGCCGACATCGCCGAATACATGCAGGGAGGATTTATCTGGAGCCATCCCCACACGCAGGAAAATGTCGTACCGCCGACAACCGTGCCTTCCATCATCGGCAATCTGTTTGGCGCCATCTACAACCCGAACGTCATCTCGGACGAATACAGCTATCGCGTGGGGCTTGCCGAAATTGAAACGGCCGCCATGTGCGCGGCCCTGGTCGGATATGATCCGCAAAGCGCCGCCGGATTTTTCACTTTCGGCGGAACCGGCACCTTTCTATACGGAGCGAAAATCGGCGTTGAAAAAGCATCTCCCGGAACGTTCGGCCGCGGCCTGCATGAGCCCCTGAAACTTGTGGCATCCTCCGCGGCGCATTATGCAAAGATCAATGTCTTAGGCTGGCTGGGCGTCGGAACGGACAACCTTGTGAGCGTTCCCACCGACGCCGATAATTCCATGGATCTCGCCGCCCTCGAAACCAATCTGCGAAGGATTCTGGACTCCGGAGAAAAGATCGCAGCCATCATCGCCACCATGGGCACGACCGATGCTTTCGGCATCGACAACCTCCAGTACATCGCCGGCCTGCGCGACAGCCTGGCCGCCGAATATCAATTGCCCTACCTGCCCCATATCCACGCCGATGCCGTCATCGGCTGGGCCTGGTCGGTCTTTAACGACTATGACTTCGATGCCAACACCCTGGGTTTCAATGCCCGGACCCTGCGGTGCCTCTGGGATACGCATGTCAACATCAGCGCTTTGTCCCGCGCCGATTCCGTCGGCATTGATTTTCACAAAACGGGTTTCGGCCCTTATGTCTCCAGCATGTTTCTTTGCAAAAACAAAGACGACCTGAGCCTGATCAGCCGGGATGCGGGCCTCATGCCTTACCTGTTTCAATTCGGCAACTATCATCCCGGCATTTTTACACTGGAGACTTCGCGGGCCGGCGGGGCCGCGCTCGCGTCTCTGGCCAACATGAAGCTGTTCGGCAAAGAAGGCTATCGCGGGCTTCTTGGGCACCTGGTCACGATGGCCGAAGTCCTGAGAAAACGACTCGACGAACATCCGGCCATGTGCCAGGTCAATGATTACAACTACGGTCCGGTAACCTTGTTTCGCGTATATCCTGATGGGATGAATGCAAAGGCCGTATTTTACGATGAGCTGAACAGCCCCGAGGCCGTCGAGAGTCTGAGGCGCAGCAATGTCTATAACCGGAAAGTATTTGATGAACTGCACCGTCAGATGGAGCAGGAAAACGGTTTTGCGTTGTCGGTGACCGCTCATTACCGCACCGCCGCATGCGGAGAACCGGTCCTGGCCGTCAAGTCATTTGTCATGTCGCCTTTTATTGAAGAGCGGCATATGCAGGATCTCATCGAATGTCTGGAAAAGGCCCGCCGGACGGTCGGCTATTAGACGCGTCTCTTGAGAAACCGTACGGGAGTCGATGGGCCCTGGAGAAGGAACCGGCTCATCATTTTTTTGGGGCTGTTTTTGTAAAGGGCGGCAAGCGTTTTGATATAGTCGTTCTGAGCCGCTTTTGGGAATAATGCTTGCCCATTCTGAATGGTCATACTGATGGACTGCATGTAAAATATAAAAGTTGATCAAGGCGGCCCTTCGGTCAGGGCGGCGGGCGCGCCGCCCAGAGAGCCTTTCGCGGCTCACCGCACCTGATATAAAGGACTGTCCTTTCCGAAATTGATGATCAGCGGCGTCTGCTCATGGCCGATCTGCCTGGAGATTTGTGAAGTCATCTTTTGGGAATATTCCCCTAAACCCACAATGCTGACCTTGCCGTTTTTGTATTTGTCCGCCTGCCGGTTGTTGTTCAATCCGTCGAGCAGGGTGTAAGTGAAAAGGCCGTTTCCCTTATAGCCGTCCATCGCCGCCTGCTGGTCATTGGCCGAGGCGAAAATATGCAGGCCCATCTTCCTGGCCAGCACGGACATTCGAGCGTCATAAAGACCGCTGATGATTGTGTCCACGCCGCCCGCGTGGCAGGTATCGAAGATAAACAACTGGCTTAAGGCTTTAATCTGTTTGGACATTTCAACAATTTCGTTGGAGCTGATCACGCCCGCATCATTTATCCGGCCATCGAAATCATGGGTGAGCATGTAATACTGATTCTGCAACAGGACGCCGTGGCCGGCCACAAAGAGGATAAAGCTGTCCTGTGGCTTGATGGTGTCGGCCAGCGCATTGATTTTATTGATAATATTTGTCTTGTTGGCCTCCTGGTCCGTCACCAGCGAATAATGAATGTTTTGGGGCCGATACAGCGTGGCGGACTGGGCTTTGATTTTTGCCTCCAGCTCTTTGGCGTCCTTGACGGCGTATTTGAGATTGACGCTGCTGTCTTTGTATTGGTCTATCCCGATGGAAAAAATATAAAGATGGGGATCCTCCGGCTTGATTCCGGAGTTGAATGTAATGGTTTTCAGGTAGCTCTGGACGGTGTTGCCGGCGTTAAAAGCGGAGACGGAAACCTCGTTTTCGCCGGCAATCGCATCGATTTCCCTGCAGTCTTCAAAGCGATCTCCCTTGGCTTGACTGGCGATAAACGCAGCGTCTGTCTTGGCTTTGATGTTGATGCTTCTCATATCCGCGTAGATAGACCGGCTGTTTAGCGAAGCCAACGAGGTTGTCCCGGTTGATGTTTTGGCAACTTCCCGGTAATAACCATCCGATTGGATGAGTTTGCCGTTGTGAAATAATCGCACCTCGCCGATGCCGCCGCCCGTGCTTTCGGCCTGATAACATACCTTGACCTTTGGCGAGTCGGTCTGCGGCGGCACGGTTGTAAATTCAACCGCGGGCGGTGGATTTTTCAGCGCCTCGTCAATTGTGAGGCTGACCAGGCTGCTGATGTCCTCGCCTTTAATCTTCGCCGACACGATGTCCGGGCGGTAAAAAACATCGTAGAACTGGTCGATTCCATAGACCTTGCCGCCCACTTTGATGTGGAGATATTTATGGCCGTTCAGGGATGAATTGTAATAGCCTTCGGGCGTGAGAACGATCCACTCGCCGTCTTTTAAACTGACGAACTGGACGATTTCCCTGCCGGCATCGATGTCCCAAATCCTTATCGCGCCGTCTTGTCCCCCGGTAAGAAAATAACGTTCATTATGTAAAAAGGCTACGGCAGGGACATTTCCCAGGTGACCGGCAAACTTCTTCAGAATCCTGCCGGAATCCATATCCCAGAGTGAAATGGCGCCGCCAAAAGACTTTGTGGTAATCATGCGGCGTGTATCCGCGGAAAAGGCCCCAGCCCGTATTCCCTGCGAGCCGCTTTTCGCCCCGGCGGAATTGACATCATCCGCGGTAAATGTCCTGATTTCCCGGCCTGCGGCGACATCCCAGCTTTTAACCACCCGATCTCCGCTCCTCGAGAAAATCTGCCTGCCGTCCGGCGAGAAAGCCACGGAGGCGATCTGCCACTGGTGTCCTTCAAAGGTCTGCAACCTGTCGCCGGTTTGGACGTCCCACAGGATCAGCGTCTTATCAAAGCTCCCCGAAAGAAGATATCTGCCGTCGGGTGAAAACACGATGGATTTGACGCCATCCGTGTGCCCCGAAAAGGTTCTGACTTCCCGGCCTGAAGCGGCGTCCAGGAGTTTGACGGTGTTGTCCCGGCTGCCTGACGCGGCATATTTCCCATCCGGAGAAAAGGTGACGTCCAGAATCAGCGCCTCATGGCCGGAAAAAGTCCATAGCGCCTGTTCCGCGTCGACATCCCAGCAGTTCACGGTTTTATCAAAGCTTCCTGAAAGGATGGTTTTGCCGTCGGGAGAAAAAGCCACGGCGTTGACGGCATCCGCGTGCCCCCGGTACGCGCGGATCTTTTTGCCCGCGGAAATATCCCAGAGATTAAGGGAATCTTTTTTATACCCCCCGCCGGAAATAAGGTATTTGCCGTCGGGAGAGCAACGGATTGCGTTGATCGTGTCACTGCCCGTGGGCGCGAAAATTTTTGCCGCTATATCGGCAGCCGTAACGGCGGGGGAGGCTGCCGGGACAGCTTTCTCAGCCGCCGCCGTTTTAGCCCCTCCTGGGGGAGATTCCGCCGTTCCGGATATGTATTGCGCTTTCTCGCCGGCGTGCGCGACCAGCAGGACGATTTTATCTCCGGGACGCAAAGCGGCAACGGCATCCTGAAACTCGCCGGGCGTTTTGATGTCCTTGTAGTTGACGGAAAGAATGATATCGTTGAGCCGAATGCCCATTTTTTCCGCCGGACTTTCTTTGACCACTTCTGAAACAAAAACAACCGGCCACCTTCCATATTCCATATGCATGATCCGCATATCTTTTCCCGTGACCGGCCGAACCGTTGCGCCAAACCAGGTCTTTCCCGCGGGGGCCGCCGTGGCTTGGGCCGTTGAAGAGGCCGTGCCCGCATTGGCTCCGGGAACGGCAACGGCGGGCCGGTCCATCGGAATGGTCCTGCCTCCTCTTGCGCCCATTCGGTCTTGCGAAAAAATATCCTGCGGCGCAAGGCCGGCTATCACCGCTGTCAAAAGCAGACTGAAAACCATTTTCAGAAAACACTTCTTTGTCATATGGGTTCCTCAATCAATAGACTGACCTCCGGGATGAAACCAATCGGGTTGGGGACGGTGGCCAGATTTTTGGCTTTTAAAAATCTTCAATTTTACACGCGGTCTGTATCCAGGACAGGGATGCAGACATCTGCGTCTGTACACTTCCTGCATGAAAAAGGGAAGCCGAATAAAAAAAGTAAAAAAAGGGGACGGTTCTATTTTCATTGAATCGCAAGTGAGAAATCATTAAAAGGTCTGCCAAAAGTTCGCGATGCTCCACAAAAGGGTTGATCCTGTGATTACCATGTCGGCCTAAAATCATTGACGTTTGCCTTGCAAAGACGTACCTTTCAATAAGCGAACAAAGGCTGTGAACAGTCAAGGAAACCAAACACCCTGTATTGATGGCTCGGCCGAAAAAATGGAAAGGAAGAGGATTGAAAAGATGGGGAATCAAGTTGCTGATCGGTCAAGATTCAATATTCGCGTATTGGCATCGGTGGCTTTGTTTTGCGCTGGCGTATGGTTGGTTCCTTCCGGCATAGCGCTCCATTTTACATCACACGATGGCGTCCTCAAGTGGAGCCACTTTTTCATGACCATCCATAACACGGCTTCCTTTCTTTTCTTGATGGCGGCTGTCATTCACGTGATTGTCCATTGGAAGGTTCTTACGCAATACGTGAACGCCAGGGTCGGAGAGTATATGAAATTCAAAAGAGAGCTGTTGATTGCCGTTTTGGGCGTGTCGGCGTTTGTCGTTCTGGTGGCGTTTCATGCAATTCCTTTTCCGTAGGTTTTCAGTCGGCTGCGGATCCGGCAAGGCCTGCATACGGGGCATTCACTGAGCCGTCGCTTAGGTCGAGCGTGCACCGCCGTTCTGCCGTGCCTTTGCGGTTCTTTGGCGCGAAAGAAGAGGAACCGATAAGATGATACGCGCATCAACGATGAAAGATTTTCCCTACGGATTGAAATTGGCCGAAGCAATTGAGCCGCTGTTCGGACCCGTGATTGATGATCCGGCTTTTTGCGACGGCTTGAAACAGGTGATCCGTGGTCATCTTCAGACATAAAAGAACAGTCTTCTAAAACTTAAAATTAAATCCGGCTCCCCGTGAGCCTCATCATTGCGTCCGGTGGAGAAAAATTCAGATGAAAACAAACAAGATTCGATTCCTCCTTGCGGCGATGCTCTCCTTTGTTTTTTCAATTCTTTATAATGGGATCGTTCATCTGGTCATTCTTGGCGAAGCCAACCAGCAAGTGGAATCATTGAGGCGGGTGGATTTTTCATCAAAAGTATGGATATCCATCCTGGCAACCCTCGCCGTTTCTTTTCTGTTCACGGCACTCTATTCGTTCTTTGTTTCAGAGAAGAGTATTCGAAAAGGATTGTTTTTCGGTTTTGTCTTTGGGCTGTTAATCGCCGTCATCGTGGACATCAATCAGTATGTTCTCTATCCGTTGCCGTTCTTGCTGGTTGCAAAATGGGCATGGTTTGGAATGATGGAGTTCAGTCTGATGGGCATGATCGTGGGTTCTATCGTCAAAGACAAGACCTAACCTTCGTATCCCGACGGGCGCTGGTTGCCGCCTGCGCCCGCGCAACCGCTTCGTTCGAGATTGAGCTAAGGCTCGGAGTGTGGCTTGGTTTGCAGGCAATCTTTCAGGGTCAGGACAAATTGAAAGCACGGAAAATTCGATCCGGCAAGATCCGGCCTTTTAAAGAAAATTCTTTTCTGATAGTCTTTCCGCGAGATGCAATTCACCACGAATCAGGAATGGAAGATGAATCTGACCGTTTCCTCCATGAATTCCGAAGAAGTCGCCCTGGCGGTGGATTGGGCCGCCAGAGAGGGATGGAATCCGGGCCTTCATGACGCAGCCTGTTTTTATGCTGCCGATCCGACGGGATTTTTTCTGGCCCGGTTCGGCGGAAAACCGGTGGGATGCATTTCTGCCGTAGCTTACGACGAGCGATTTGCGTTTGCCGGCTTCTACATCGTCGAAACCGAATACCGTACACAGGGCATCGGACATGCGCTGGTTGAAAAAGCGCAGGATCATGTCGGCGGCCGCATCATCGGAAATGATGCCGTCGTTGCCCAGCAGGAAACTTACCGGCGTCTGGGATTTGCCGTCGCCCACCGCAATATACGTTTTCAGGGCAAGGCGACTCGCGCTCTCCTGCGTCCATCCGAAATCGTTGATCTGTCCGTTGTGCCGTTGGATGACCTTTTGGCCTATGATCGAAAGATGTTTCCTGCCCCGCGCACGTCTTTTTTGCGGCAGTGGATCCGGCAGCCCGAAGGCGCGGCTCTGGGCCATGTAAAAAAAGGAAGGCTTTCCGGATACGGCGTGATTCGGAAATGCCGCCGGGGGTATAAAATCGGTCCTTTGTTTGCCGATGATGAAGAAACTGCAGGGATTTTATTCGGGGCGCTTACAGAAACCGCCGCCGGTCACTCCTTCTGCCTCGACATTCCTGAACCCAACGCAGGCGCACAAAGGCTGGTGACGCGCCATGGCATGGAAAAGGTTTTCGAAACCGCGCGCATGTATCGCGGTCCGGCCCCGATCCTTCCGCTGGAAAAAATTTTCGGCGTCACGAGCTTTGAATTAGGCTAGCCTGACCCCTGGAGAACCCCTATAGAAGCTGCGGAAGGAAGGTTGCGATTTTCGGAAAGACCATCAACAAGACCGCCAGCGCAATCATCGCGTAGAGCATATTCAAAGAACCCTTGAAGACAATATGAAGCGGCACGTCGCGGGCCGCGCCTGCCACCACGCCGGTGGCCAGCGCCGGGTCGTACTTGTATTTTTTCATCTCGGTAAGCGCCATGGCAAATCCCACGGGCATCCGCCAAAACATCAAAATAATCAGTACGGCAAAGCCGAT
>ERZ724515.1110-NODE-1110-length-11129-cov-18.157215_pt1 | contig 11129 bp, 9 predicted proteins | sample MGYA00376048_ERZ724515 | MGnify/ENA primary metagenome ERZ724515 (study PRJEB28724, sample SAMN07190885) | wastewater metagenome | isolation source: influent of sewage treatment plant in Hong Hong | place: Hong Kong | collected 2016-03-17 ... | reverse complement strand
TCCCACTCCACATAGGCAAGGGTGATTTCTTTTTTATCAGATGTGGTGGCCTTTAGGAAGGATTGAGTAATACCAGTCACCAAAAATGAGATTAGCAAGATTGGAGCAAGGAACTTTGCAAATGTTGATTGCTTAGCAGCTTTCCGTTTCGGATGGTTTAAAAACTGAGTAAAGCGATCAATAATGATAGCTAATACAACCAGTGCTAGACCTGAAACAAAACCTGCACCAATCTCTGCATGTTGTAGAGCAGATAAAACTCCATTTCCTAAACCCGGAGCACCAATCATCGAAGCAGTAACGACCATAGAAAGAGCGAGCATGATTGTTTGGTTCACTCCCGCAAAAATAGTATTTTTTGCTAAGGGTAGCTCTACTTTAAACAAGCGTTGTCGATCGGTTGATCCAAATGATTCTGATGCTTCTATCAATTCTTCTGGAATCTCACGAATTCCCAAATTTGTAAATCGAACAGTTGGCGGCAAGGCAAAAATGACGGAAGCAAAGACCCCTGGAACCATTCCAATCCCAAAGAATGCAACAGCAGGGATTAGATAAACGAATGCTGGCATGGTCTGCATAAAGTCCAACAATGGGCTAATGATTGATTTGGCACGATTGCTCTTAGCCATCCAAACACCCAAGGGGATACCTAATAGAACAGAGATTAGACTTGCAACAAGCACCAAAGTGAATGTATATAGCATTTCTTCCCATAATCCCTGATTATAGATGAACAGCAACCCCAACATCGTCAAAGCGGTGAAACCTTTTTTTCTAGAAACATAGTAAGCAAGGGCAGGAATCACAATCAGTAAAAGTAAGGGAGGAATTACATTCAAAGTATCTGAAACGAAGTTCATCATCGCGTCACCACTTACTTGAATGACTTTAAAAAGTCCTGCTAAATGCTCGGTCAGCCAGTCAATTCCTTTGTCTACCAAATCTTTAATCGGTAAGCTATTTTGTAATATATTATCCACACTGATCTCCTATTCTTCTATTTCAATTCCTTGTTTAGTGAGAGCTTCGATGACACGACCTTTAATTAACACCCCTATCAAACGACCGTTTTCAACAACTGCAATAGGTGCTGCCGAATCATAAATTAGAGGTAAAATATCCTCTAGCAAGGTATCTTTTGAGACTGTACGAATATCCGTATCAATATAGTCAATCAAACTATGCTGTTTTGCATTTGCCTTAAATGCCGCATCTGCCGAAATGACTCCTAGTAATTTTCTTTGGCGATTGACAGCAAGAAGCATACTCACTTCTTCTGTGTCCATCCGTCTCAAGGCAACTTTTGGGCCATCAATATCTATATTTGTCGTAATCGGCTTAATCATAATATTTTGAGCTGTTAACACTTTTGAACGATCGACATCTTCGATAAACTCACTGACAAATTCATTGGCAGGATTGGTTAAAATTTCTTCACCCGTCCCTATTTGCATAATCTTACCATCCTTCATGAGAGCAATTCTGTCCCCAATACGTAAGGCTTCGTTTAAATCATGTGTGATGAAGATGATGGTCTTCTGAACTTTTTCCTGTAGGTCTAATAATTCATCCTGCATTTCTTTCCGAATGAGTGGATCCAAGGCCGAAAATGCCTCATCCATCAATAATATATCGGGGTTATTGGCCAAAGCTCTTGCAAGACCTACTCGTTGCTGCATCCCACCGGATAATTGATCAGGGTATTGATCTTTGAAAGGTAAGAGTGAGGAATTCTCTAGTGCTTGTTCGGCCAATTTCTGTCGATCAGCCTTATCCACACCCCTAATTTCTAACCCATACTCCGTATTTTCAAGAATAGTTTTATGCGGGAAAAGTCCAAATTTTTGAAAAACCATATTAACGGAATGACGACGAACTTGCCTTAATTCATCTTGATTCATTTTTGCAATATCATGTCCTTCAATGTAAATACTACCATATGTTGGTTCAATCAAACGGTTAATCAGGCGAATGAGGGTCGATTTTCCGCTACCAGATAAACCCATAATAACGAATATTTCACCTTGTTTCACCTCGAAACTTGCATCATAAACACCTACTGTACAACCGGTTTTCTCCAAAATATCTGTTTTGGCTCTTCCTTGTTTAACCATTTCCAATGCCTGTTTCTGTTTTTTTCCAAAAATTTTCGTAACATTCTTTATTTCTAATATTGATTCCATTTTTTCTCCCTTCAAAGTGAACATATAAAATTTTAACATATATTGTCACTTTTAATGTTAAAAGCTGGTATCATTATTACAAATGTTTTTCAGAAAAGTTACAAACAATAATGAATTTTGTGTCACTGGCAATTTTATATACAGTTCTATCTATTTTTTTAACTAACTCTATCCACCTCTAAACTTTTCAAATTGGGGTCTTACTCAATTGGGGTCTTACTCATAGTATACATTCAGGATTGTTTAATACACGTACAATAAAAAATCGAATGTTTCCATCCGATTTTTTTCTAAATAAATAATTGCATATTTGCCTGTTCACTGTCCCCGATAAAGGTTGCTACACCGCCATACTCAACAAAATCAAATAATTCTTCTTTTTCTATCCCCATTAAATCCATACTCATCGTACAAGCCACAAATTTAACACCCAATTGATGTGCCTGCTCAATCATATCAGGAAGAGAATCAACATTTTTTTGCTTCATAATGTATTTGATCATCGATGCTCCCATTCCTCCCATATTCATCTGAGAAAGTGGTAAGTTATTCGCTTTGGAAGGTAACATGATATCAAATAACTTGGCCAAGCCTGACTTTTTCACCTTTTGTTTCTTAAGAATAGATAGGCCCCAGAAGGTGAAGAAAATCGTTACCTTTTTCCCGTATGCAGCTGCACCAGAAGCAATAATCATTGAGGCTAAAGCTTTATCCAAGTCACCACTGAAAACAACCATCGTTGCACCATCTTTTGTCTCCTTTAAAACTCCCTCTTGCCCTAATGACGGTAGATTTTTCATCTCGCTCTCAGAAATAGAAGACTTCCCTTTCACAATTGTGGCAAGAACCTTTCCATTTTCAATCTTGTTTGATAGTAGAGTATTTCCAGTATTTTGACACCAAGCTGCAAGGTCTGCACCAAAGCCAAAATCACTTGCTTCAATCTCCATTTTTTGACCAATAGACATCTTATCTATTTTTTCTTTCACTTTTAAAATTGGTCCCGGACATTGTAAGCCACAGGCATCTAGATGTATGATTTCTGAAGGCTCTTTAAGGTCTTCACTTTTATGTCTTGTCTGATTGAAAGATAGATAATCTAGTGGTTTTATGCGATAATGAGCAGTTTTATAAGTTTTATAGCCACCATCAAGATTTTTTACATCAAATCCTGCTTGACTTAATATGCGTGCAGCATTGTAGCCACGATGTCCTACTTGACAGTAAACATATATTGGTTGATTTTTGGGAAGTTCTCCCAACCGTTGGCGCAATTGATTTAGAGGTATGTGGTGACTAGACTCTATTGTACCAGTTGCTAGTTCAAATTCTTCTCGAACGTCCAATAAAAAGGCATTATTACTTATCAATTCATCAACTTGTGACCATTGGAAAGTAGCTACTTTCCCTGAGAGGATGTTATCAGCAGTATACCCCAGCATGTTGACTGGATCTTTGGCTGATGAATAGGGTGGAGCATAAGATAATTCAATACTAGCTAGTTGGTCTGCACGTGCTCCAAAACGCATGGCAGTCGCGATCACATCTATCCGTTTTTCTACACCCTCTGTTCCAATTGCTTGGGCTCCTAATATTTTCCCATCTATTCCAAACAAGAGTTTTAGGGCAATTGGAGATGCTCCCGGATAATAACCTGCATGTGAATTTGGATGAATATGGATCGTTTCATATTCAATACCCGCTTGTTTTAATAATCTCTCACTATTTCCTGTGCTAGCTACAGTTAATTCAAACACTTTAGCAACAGCTGTTCCCTGTGTACCGAAATATCCTGCATCACTACCGTTGATGATATCAGCAACCAATCTTCCTTGACGATTGGCTGGCCATGCAAGTGGGATATGGGTCGGCTGACCACTAACCAAATCAATGACTTCAATTGCATCACCAATGGCATAGATATCAGGTTGACTCGTCTGCAATTGTTGATTAACCTTGATGCCCCCTTTATAGCCCAATTCAAGCCCAGCAACCTTAGCCAACGTATTTTCAGGTAGGACTCCGATTGATAAAATAGTCATATCTGTTTGAAGGGTTTTGCCACTGGTTAGAAGTAACTCTCTTCCATTTTGTCGAAACTCCTTTAGGCCATCATTTAAAATCAAATTAACACCATGGATGTTCATCTGTGAATGAATGAGTTGTGCCATTTCTATATCAATTGTCGGCATAACTTGGGGGGCCATCTCAATCAACTGAACCTGAATTCCTAATTCCACTAAATTTTCCATCATTTCAAGTCCGATAAACCCACCACCAACAACGGTTGCTGTTGCAATTTGGTTTTCTGCGATATATGCCTTTATTTGGTCCATGTCAGGAATATTTCGTAAACGAAAGACATTATCAGCCTCTTCTATACCAACTATCGGTGGCACAATCGCTTTTGCACCAGTGGAAATAATGAGCTGATCATATGACTCGACATAGCGTTCACCTGTTTGATGATTTAGCACTGTTACACTTTTACTCTGCGGATTGATTTCTAGCACTTCTGAAAAGTTCCTAACATCCAATCCATATTGTTGATTCATCCCATCAACTGTTTGAAGCAATAAATTTTCGCGTTCCTTAATAACTCCGCCAACATGATAGGGAAGTCCACAGTTCGCGAAAGAAATATATTCTCCCTTTTCAAATAGAACAATCTTGTCCTCTTCATTTAAACGACGCAACCTCGTTGCAGCTGTTGCACCACCCGCAACTCCACCAATAATAACAATTTTTTTAGACATGAGGTACTCCTAAATATTCTTTTTTATCATTATATACCCTACGGGGTATATTGTCAATGTTCTATTATGTCTTTTTCACCAGTTCAACTCCCCTGCACTTAGGAACCTGCTATCTATCCGTACAGAAAAATAAAAACTCCGCCAACTTTACGGCGAAGTTTGTTGATTAATAATTTCAGTGAATCTGTGGGTAAATTGAGCTGTCATTCCCCATATATTTTCAGGAAGTTGTTCATAGAATGGAATAGAGCGCTTTTGATAACTAAATGGGTAACTAATTCCTCCTCTTAATCGTTCAAAAGGAAAATCACATTCTGGAACGACTTTAGAATCCAATTGATAATAGACAGGTTGGATTGTCAGCAGGGTGGATAATGGCACCGTAAATATCCGAGCAACCTCTTCGTTAGGGACGATAGTCATCCAATCCAGATTTAACCGTCCTACAAAGCAATGAATGGTCGAGCGCTCAAAGACCAAATAATCGATTTCTCCAAGTATATCAATTTGTTCTGGTTGAATATTTAGTTCCTCCACAGCCTCCCGAACAGCTGCTTGCTGTGGTGTTTCTCCTTCCTCAACTCCTCCACCAGGAAATGAGACTTCTCCAGGCTGAGAGATTGATTCACTGCGAACTTGATATAGAACCTGCCATTGATTCTCTGACCAAACCAATGGTAGGAGGACTGAAAAACATCGTTTTTCGCCTAAAGGTTGAGGAATATAATTTGCCAATAGTTCTTCCAATTGATTCGGCATCGCTTACTCCTTTTTGTACTAACTAGTGATTTCTTTCTATCATAACGAATTTACAGTTAGAATGCAAGAAGTTTGTCTCTAAGTATGAAATAAAAAAAGAAGGAGATGACTCTCACCTCCCTTTTAACATGCCCATAATACCACGTGTCACCACGCGCCCAACTTCCCGACCAACCTGACTCATCAAGTTTTTGGTAAAGCGATCCATTACAGAATCGGTTTTTCGGCTGGTTGGTTGATTGGCTCTTTGAGCAGCTTTAGCCGCTTCTTTCTGTGCTTTTTCTTCCAATTTTGCCTTTTCCTGAGCTTCTTTTTCCGCCCGTTTTTCCTCCTCGGCCTGCTCTGCTTTTTTGATGAGTTCAGCTTCTTTAGCCTCTGTCATAGCTAAAATCTGCTCATGGGCAGATTCACGGTTGACCGCGTCAGCATATTTTTCCATCAAAGGAGAATTATTAATGACTGACAAAAGGGCGCTTGGCTCCACCGTTCCAAGCATACTCTTTGGAGGGTAAATCAATACTCGATCCGCAAAGCTTGGTGTCCCGTCAGCTTGCAGAGTAGACACAACCGCTTCACCTACCTGCAATTCCTGAATGACCTTAGCCAAATCCTTCCCACCTTCTTGACGGAAGGTTTCGGCAACAGTCGCGACTGTCTTGAGCTCTTTTGGTGTAAAGGCGCGAAGACCATGTTGGATGCGGTTGCCCAACTGAGCTGCCACGCTATCAGGAATATCCGTCGGATTCTGCGTTACAAAGAAGACACCAACACCTTTTGAACGAATCAAACGAACAATCAATTCAATCTTTTCAAGAAGAACTTTTGGAGCGTCCTTGAAGAGAACATGAGCCTCGTCAAAGAAGAAGACCATCTTAGGCTTGTCCAAATCGCCCACCTCAGGTAGCACTTCATAGAGTTCTGATAAAAGGCTGAGAAGGACTGTCGAATAAAGAGTTGGTTGATTGAATAACTCAGTAGCTTGAAGGACGTTGATAACACCACGGCCATCTTCTGCTGTACGCATCAAATCAGCAATGTCAAGACTGGGCTCACCGAAGAAAATCTTACCACCTTGTTGCTCCAAAACAACCAAGCTACGCAAGATGGCACCAACCGAACGAGCTGGAATATTTCCATAATAGTGGCTCAGCTCTGCTGCATTTTCAGCTACAAAATTGAGCATACCACGCAGGTCCATTAAGTCAATCAAGAGAAGGCCACGCTCGTCTGCCACTCTAAAAACGATGTTCAAGATGGACTCCTGAGTATCATTCAAGCCCAGCAAGCGCGTCAATAAGACAGGCCCCAGCTCTGAAATAGTCATGCGGACAGGAGTCCCATTTTCCCCCAAGACATCCCACAACTCAACTGGATAAGCAACTGGACTATAATCTGAATAGTGGGTCTTCTCCAGACGACTAGGATCAATCTCCTTGGTATTGGCCGCAATCAAACTATTCAAGTCGCCCTTGATATCTGATAGGAAGACTGGAATGCCCGCATCACTCAACTGCTCTGCCAAGACCTTTAAGGTTACGGTCTTCCCTGTACCTGTCGCACCTGCGATGATTCCATGACGATTGAGTCGCTTGAGCTGCATCTCCGCTCGACTGCTTCCATAACCAAAAGCAATAACATCTGACATATTCTAGCCTCTTTTCCGGTTTTTTCTAGCTTTATTGTAGCATAGTTTCTAGGAAAATAGCAGAGCAGACAACCGAATCACCTCAATATCCATAAAACAAAAAAGAAAAACCCGACGAATCGGGTTCACTATTAAAGATACAATAATTTGAAAAGTGCAATAGCGACAATTGCAGCAAGAATTGGAGCACATACACCAACCCAAGCATACCACCATTTTGAATCAGCCTTGTTTTCACCAAGAACAGATTTTGGAAGTAGGGCATGGACGATACGTGGACCAAGGTCACGCGCTGGGTTAAGACCAGGACCTGTTGGTCCACCAACAGCAGCCACAAGAGCCATAACTAGGAAACCAATTCCAATGTGAGCAACAGCAAGTGAACCTGATGTATATGGCGCAACCATTGTTTCAGCAACTGTTTTGTCGTAACCTTGTTCAATGACTTTACCAACAAGCTCTGCACCAAAGAAATTCTTAGTCAAAGCAAGAGCACCAAAGAACAATACAAATGAACCAACAAACTCATTCAAGAAACCATTGATCGTTGCCGCTTTACGACTTTCTTTTGTACCATTGTCAAGCGCGTCGATCGTTGAGAATGAACCCAAAATATGGTTTGGATTTTCCGTTTTCATAAAGTATGGTTTATAAACCGTTACAATAACCAATTGACCAAACATTGCACCTAACAATTGAGCAACGATATACTGTGCAACATGTTCCCATGGGAAGAGGCCTGATACTGCCAATCCGAGGGTGAAGGCTGGGTTGATGTGGTTTCCAGAAACATTACCAAACATCAATGCTGGCATCATAACTGCCAAACCATAACCAATCGCAATCAGAATCCAACCAGAGTTGTTTCCCTTAGTGCCTTTAAGGTCAGCGTTTGCAACTGTACCGTTACCAATGATGATGAGGAGTGCAGTCGCAATAAATTCAGTGATATATTTCACTGTCCATGTAACATCCATATTTTTCTAAATTTCCTTTCAAAAGTTGAATTATTTTGGACAACAACCATTTTATCAAGTATAATAAACAAAGTAAAGCCATTCGATAAAATGAAAACGTTTACTCGAAAAAGTAGTAGATTAAGTGAGGAGATTAGGATGGGAGCTACCCAAGATACACTACTATATACAATTGAAAAAAGCATTAAGAAAAAAGCAGATTTGTTTGAACACAGCTTTTCTGCCTACGCTGTTCGATCGATGTTAGCCAGCCTCTATCTAGGTTTGGGGATTGTCATTTCTCTTTATACGGCAGATAAACTAAACCACGTCGCAGAAGGGCTCGGAAAATTTAGCTACGGTTTGATGTTTGGTTGGGGATTACTCATGATTTTATATATGAATGCCGAACTTGGAACATCCAACATGATGTATATGACTGTTGCCATTCACCGAAAAACAATTCCTACTAAAACAGCCCTCAAGATGTTGGCAACCTGTATCCTTTTCAATTTCATCGGCGCTGTCCTTGTTTGTTACATGGTCTCACTGACTCTGCCTTATCAGCACGTTGATGCTCATAGCTACCTATTTGAAGCGACAGTGACAAAACTAGAAAAAACAGCTCTTACCCAGTTTATTGAAGGAATCTTTGCTAATATTGTTGTGAATATCGGCGTATTTACCTTCTTACGCATCAAAGATGATGCCGGACGTCTCATTTCCGTTATTTTCATCATCTTTATCTTTGCTTTCTTGGGATATGAGCACGTCATCGCAAACTTCTCTCTCTTCTCTTTAGCCTTCTTCTCAAATGGTGGACCAGTTGAAGGAATGAACCTATTAAGTGTATTAAGCAATTTCCTCTTTTCTGGACTAGGAAACTACGTTGGTGGCGGTCTCTTTATCGGACTTCTTTATAGTTGGTTGAATAATCAATCCAAACTTTATGTAGACTAAAAAAACTACGGTTGGAATTCCAATCGTAGTTTTTTTATTGTAAGATAATCTGCGCAACTATAGGACTAATCACCACATACATGATGCCTGTAATCCCAATAGCTAAGCCAGCCATCGCCCCTTGCGTATGCCCATATTTTATCGCTGTACCCGTTCCAATGGCATGTCCTGTTCCTCCCAAAGCAAGACCAACAGCTACCGGGTCTTCAATTTTTAGTAGCTTTAAAAAGACCGGACCAAGAACACTTGTCAGAATCCCTGTTGCAACAACGACTACAAGAGTAACTGTTGCTATTCCTTGCATTTTATCAGTAATACCAACAGCCATAGCAGTGGTGACAGATTTTGGAAAAAGAGAGATTGCTAGAAAAAAATCCATCCCAAACCATTTGGCAATCAGGGCAGTAAAGACAGTATTGACAATACAAGCAGCAAAAATTCCCAATAAAATACTTCGAATGTGATGTTTCATTAGATGGAAAGAACGATATAAAGGAATTCCTAGAGCTACCGTTGAAGGCACAATAAGCATATTTAGATAGGAACCTCCTGCATAATATTCCTTATAGGAAATACCTGTCATTTTTAAAAAGACAATAATCAATCCTGTAGCTACCAACAGTGGGGTAGTGATTGGATGAGGAAATCTCCGATAGATCAGCATTCCAATTAAGTATGCTGCAATTGATAACATAATACCAAAAATAGGATTGGAAAAAAGTTCAGTCATGAATTCCCTCCGCATCAACGTAGTCGCCCTCGAACTTCTGCTTCACAAATTGGACAACAAAACCAATTACTAAGATATTTAAAAAAATGGCGCCTAAGATGACGATGATAATAGGAAGTAAATAATCTTTAATTGCATCAAATCTCTCCATAATCCCAACCGCTGCAGGCAAAAAAAGAATGGTCATGTTAGCCAGCAAAAAATTTCCAACCGTATGAATGTGGCGAAGACGAATTAATTTGAACTCTAGGGCTAAGAATAGGAGGATTAAACCAATGATACTTCCCGGAATAGGAAGATGAAAAATAATCGAAATAGCTTCCCCTAAAAATGAAAATACCAAAATAATCATAAACTGAACATATAATTTCATTCCATTCCTCCATTCAACTCCTATGGCCGTTTGTAATACACGAATCATGTCCCCTACATTAACAATTCCTTCATTTCAGATAACCTTCACAGTATGAAATCATAAAAATTGCTATTCCATACATTAAGTTTACTACTCTGAAATTATTTTTCAAGGTGATAAAACGTTTACACCTGAAATCCCTTGAAAATAGTTTGCAGATATTTTTTACATATAAACGCTTGACAAGATTGGTTTACGGGTGTATATTTTATATATAGTGAAATTTGATATATAAAAGATAAAAGCATATATCAAAACAATACCCAAGATTGCCAAAATAAGTGAAAGGAGTGACCGCCATGCATTTTCCCGTTCCTGCTGTGCTGACAGAATTTCTCATCATGGCCATTTTAGAGTCAAATGATTCTTATGGTTATGAAATTTGTCAGACTATTAAGCTGATTTCCAACATCAAGGAGTCCGCCCTCTATCCCATCCTAAAGCGATTGGAGCAAAATGACTTTTTAACGACCTACTCCCGTGAATACCAGGGAAGAATGAGGAAATATTATAGTTTGACCCAATTGGGGCACGAAGAATTGGTCCGATTAAAAGATGACTGGGATACATATACTAACACGATAAACGGCATTATAGAAGGGAGCGTCCGTCATGACAAGAACTGAATACATGGCTCAATTGGAAAAATATTTGAAAAAATTGCCTCATAAAGAATTCCAAGAAGCCATTACTTTTTTCAATGAATATTTTGACGAAGCTGG
>ERZ724515.1102-NODE-1102-length-11167-cov-4.331623_pt1 | contig 11167 bp, 8 predicted proteins | sample MGYA00376048_ERZ724515 | MGnify/ENA primary metagenome ERZ724515 (study PRJEB28724, sample SAMN07190885) | wastewater metagenome | isolation source: influent of sewage treatment plant in Hong Hong | place: Hong Kong | collected 2016-03-17 ... | reverse complement strand
CTTGAGGAATATCAACTTTATAAACGCCCAAGGTCGAACAGCCTGCGAGCAGTGAGGTGACGAATAACGTCAACATGATTTTTTGCATTTTGCTACACTATCCCAAATTAATTATGATGCATTTGATCCACGGATAAATCATACTGCATCTTAACTTTGTTGCATATTCCAACTTTAAATTTGTTGAGAGACCCTTTTTCATGCCTATTTCAAATCAAGATTTACGCAAAGCTGGACTTAAAGTTACGCTTCCACGAATAAAAATATTGGAATTATTAGAAAATTCAAGACAACATCATTTAAGTGCAGAAGATATTTATAAGACTCTACTGGAACAGGGTGAAGATGTCGGTTTAGCAACTGTGTATCGCGTGTTAACGCAGTTTGAGGCTGCAGGCATTATCCAGCGTCATCATTTTGAAAACAACCATTCAGTTTTTGAAATCATGCAAGAAGATCATCACGATCATATTGTCTGCCAGAATTGCAATAAAGTGGTCGAATTCACCAATGACGTGATTGAACATGAACAACATGAAGTGGCTGAAAAGTTTGGCTTTACCTTAACCGGTCACTCTTTAAATCTGTATGGTTATTGTTCTGCAGCGGAATGTCAGGAAGCATTACGTAAAAAATAATCCTGACTTGGTGGCATAAAAAAACAGGCTTTAAATGAAGCCTGTTTTTTTTGGATTTTAAGCCTGACCATCGAACGTAATATTCGAACTGGCATGCATTAAACGATCGGCACCTTCTTCAGACAGCTTGAGTTGCAAGCGCAGGTCGTTTGGTGAATCGGCATGTTTCAATGCATCCTTATAGCTAATTTGTTTGGCTTTGTAGAGGTCAAACAGGGCCTGGTCAAAGGTTTGCATCCCCAGTTCACGCGAACGCTTCATCAGGTCTTTAAGTTCATGGACTTCTCCTTTACGGATCATGTCTGAAACTAAAGGTGAGTTGATCAGGATTTCAATCGCAGCACGACGTGAGTTGCCATCTACGGTTGGAATCAGTTGCTGCGCGACAATGGCTCTTAAGTTGAGGGATAAATCCATAAACAGCTGGTTATGGCGGTCTGCATCAAAGAAGTGAATAATACGGTCAATGGCCTGGTTGGCGTTGTTGGCATGCAGGGTGGCAAAAACCAGATGGCCCGTTTCTGCAAAGGCAATGGCATAGTCCATGGTTTCGCGCGAACGGATCTCACCAATCAGAATTACATCTGGTGCCTGACGCAGGGTATTTTTCAGTGCCACTTCAAATGATTCCGTATCAATCCCGACTTCACGCTGGGTGATGATACAGCCTGCATGTTCATGAATAAATTCAATCGGGTCCTCAATGGTAATGATATGACCTTTGGAATTCTGGTTGCGGTAACCAATAATTGAGGCTAAAGATGTGGATTTACCGGTACCGGTTGCACCAACGAAAATGATGACTCCGCGCTTGGTCATTGCCAATTCTTTTAAAACGGGCGGTAACTTAAGCTCATCCATGGTTGGAATGACGGTTTCAATACGGCGTAGTACCATACCTGGCTGATCGCGCTGTTGAAATGCACTGACACGGAAACGGGCTGTTTTGTCGCGGTTGCTGATGGCAAAGTTAGATTCGCAGGTCTCGGCAAATTCTTTACGTTGCTTATCATTCATAATCGAGTTTAAAAGCTGGCCCACAATTTCACCGGTCAGTTTGGTTTTGGTGATCGGTACAATCTGACCATTAATTTTCATGGATGGTTCAACATTGGCTGTAATAAACAAGTCCGATGCTTTCTGCTGAATCATCAAATTGAGCAAGTCATTAAAATCCATAATAAGGACCCCAATCCATTTTTAACTTATAAGAATGCTTCTGGCTGTTTTGCCATTGTGCGGGCTGTTTGCGCACTAATCACACCTTTTGAAACCAGGGTTCTTAAGCTTTGATCAAGCGTGGTCATGCCATAGTTGGCACCGGTTTGAATGGCAGAATACATTTGCGCCACTTTGTTTTCACGGATCAGGTTACGGATGGCGGGAATACCAATCATGATTTCGTGTGCAGCGACACGACCACCGCCATTTTTCTTGAGCAGGGTTTGTGAGATAACGGCTTGTAAGGATTCAGACAGCATGGCGCGGACCATGTCTTTTTCTTCGGCCGGGAACACGTCAATCACACGGTCAATGGTTTTTGCCGCAGAGGTGGTATGCAGTGTACCAAACACCAGGTGACCGGTTTCAGCGGCAGTCAATGCCAAACGGATGGTTTCAAGGTCACGCATCTCACCGACCAGAATAATATCCGGGTCTTCACGCAGTGCTGAACGCAGTGCTTCATTAAAGCCGTGGGTATCACGATGCACTTCACGCTGGTTGACCAGGCATTTTTTAGATTCGTGTACAAATTCGATCGGGTCTTCTACCGTCAGGATATGGTCATAACGCTGATCGTTAATATAGTCGATCATGGCTGCCAGTGTGGTGGATTTACCCGAACCTGTCGGCCCAGTCACCAAGACGATACCGCGCGGGAAATTACAGATATCTTTAAAGATTTGACCCATGCCCAAATCTTCAAGAGACAGCACTTTTGAAGGAATGGTACGGAACACGGCACCTGCACCACGGTTCTGGTTAAAGGCATTCACACGGAAACGGGCGACCCCTGGCACTTCAAATGAAAAGTCGGTTTCCAGCTTTTCTTCAAAATCACGACGCTGTTTGTCGTTCATAATGTCATACACAAGTTTGTGTACTTCTTTATGTTCCAAGGCCGGCAGGTTAATACGGCGGACTTCACCATCGACACGGATCAGTGGTGGCATCCCCGCAGATAAGTGTAAATCTGATGCCCCGTTTTTAGCTGAAAATGCTAAAAGTTCAGTGATATCCATAATTTCCCTAAGTTCATTTAAATGTTATTTATTTTGATAGAATAATAAGGCTTTCCCGGTGCTTAACCAACAGTTTGTTGCAAGGGAAGCCAAAAAAAGATGAATGAAATGAGAACCTCGTCAATGAATAGTCTTCAGCAGTCACGAAATCAAGTTATACAGCAAATAGAAGATGCCTGTAAACAAGCTCAGCGTAATGTGGAAAGCGTACAGTTACTGGCTGTTTCGAAGACCCATCCCGGTGAGTCTTTGCGCGAAATGTACCAAACCGGACAACGTGCATTTGGCGAAAACTATTTACAGGAAGCCCTAGACAAAATGGAGTCTTTGGGTGATCTGGATATTGAGTGGCATTTTATTGGTCATGTGCAGCGCAACAAGACCAAGCATCTGGCAGAAAAGTTTGCCTGGGTACATGGGGTAGACCGTTTGATTATTGCCGAACGCTTATCCGGGCAACGAGAAGCGACTCAGGCAGCACTGAATATCTGTTTGCAGGTCAATATTGATGCACAGGACACAAAAGATGGCTGCCAGCCGAATGAGGTTGCCGAATTGGTTAAACGCATTAGCCAGTTGCCGCATTTGAAACTGCGCGGCTTGATGGTGATTCCTGCCCCCAATAATCCGCAGGCATTTAGCGATGCCAAAGCCCTATTTGAAGCTGTAAAAACTGAACATGCTCATCCCGAAGACTGGGATACCCTGAGTATGGGCATGTCGGGGGATATGAAGGAGGCGATTGCCGCAGGTTCGACCATGGTTCGTGTCGGAACGGCATTGTTTGGGGCACGGGATTATTCTCCAAAGGTTTGATTTAGCTAAATTCTCCCTTGCATAGCAGTGCACCCCGTCCTGGTTGAAAGGATGGGGATTTTTACAGCTTATCCCACCACTTGAATGGTACTGGCACCGGCTCCCAGAGGTTTAACCTGAATCTGTACCGGAATGCGTTCATGCATTTCCTGCACGTGTGAGATAAGCACCACCTGACGACCCTGACTTTGCAAATGATCGAGTGCATTCATGACCATATGCAAGGATGAGGCATCTAGCGTACCAAAACCTTCATCGATAAACAGGGATTCAATTTTCATTGAACCCGAAGCCATGCTTGCAATTGCCAAAGATAAGGCAAGCGCTGTCAAGAATGACTCACCGCCTGAAAGTGAAGATACAGAACGGGTTTCGCCATCCATATCATGGTCAACAATGGCAAGACTTAAGGAGTGATCTAAACGTTTTAAGGTGTAGCGTTGAGATAACATGGCGAGTTGTTGATTGGCATACTCAATTAAAATATCCAGATTGTATTGCTGGGCATAATCGCGGAATTTTTTACCTGTAGAGTCTCCCATTAAACTGGAGATTTTATTCCAGCGGTGTTCTTCAGTTTGAATTTGTTGAATTTTTTCAGCGAATTCTTTTTGCTTCGCCACATTTTGATGATGCATTTCGAGTTTGAGTCTGAGTTCATCACGTTGCTTAGCCAACACTTGCATATTGTCGATAAGGCTTGAGAACTTATGCTTTAATGCATCAAAATCGAGTTCAGGCTGATGTTCTAAGTGCTGTTTTAGCTGTTCTTGAATGGTTTTAATGCCTGCTTTTAAATCTGCACAAGCGCGCTCAACCTCAGAAACACGTTGTTTAAGCTGTTGTTCTTGTTCAAAACTGATCGAGCTGAGCTGCTCAAGTAAGGTCAGATTAAAATCAGTCTGCTGAACAAGCCAGGTTTGAATCGTCTCTTGAACCTGTTTGATGTGAGCGTGTAATTGCGTTTGCTGCGTCAGGCATTCTTTTAAGCGGCTTTGAGTTGTTGCAAAGGCTTGACGAATCTGGTCGAAGCTGTGGCGAGCATGGTTAAATTCATGCTGTAAAGTTTGGCACTTTTCATCGAATTGCGTTAACCATTCATGTGGTTTTTCGACCGTTGTTTGCGTCATGTCAAAAATGGCTTGAATGGCAAGATCGCTATTTTTTGTGCCTTCAAGCATTAAGCTTTCACTGTGCTGTGTCGCTGCCTGAATTTTTTCCTTATCGAATTGAATTTGTTGTGCACAATGTTGAAGTTTCTGAGTGGTTTGGTCGAGGTATTTGTTCAGTTCATCACGCTGATTCAATGTGTGCTGACGTTGTTGCAGGCAGTTTGATATTTGCTGTGCAGTCTGCAATGTCGCTTGTTGCCACATGTGTTTTTCTGAATCATTCAATAAAGTCAGAATGTGCTGAATATTTGATTCGGCTTGTTGCACATTAGATAAATGCTGTGCGGTGTGTTGAATGGACTGTATCAGTTCATGACGAGTCTTTTGCGCATTTTCATGCGCAGTTAAACGCTGTTCAAGCTGCTGTTGAGTGTGTTGCGCATGTGCTTTTTGAGTCTGGATGATTTGAGTTAAGGCATCATGCTCCTGTGAAAAATCAAAGCGGATATTCAGCAATTTGAGCTGCGGCTCTAGATCAGACTGGAGTTGTTGCCTTTGAGCTGTGAGTGTAATGCGTTGTTTGGTATAGGCAGCCAAACCCGCTTTTTGTTCAGTGAATGTGGTTTGCAGGTTTTGCCATACATCAAAAGCCCCTTTTTCAGACTCAATGGCCTGCTGCACTTGCTGTTCTTGCAGTTTCAGTAATTCGTCAGAAAAAGCTTTTTTGTCAGCATAGGGATGATGCGTACTGCCGCAGACTGAACATGGCTCGCCATCAATCAATTCTGTTCTGAGTTTTTCGATATTTTCAGTATTGAGTAAACGTTGTTGTTGCAAGATTTTTTGCAGCTGTTCATGTGCCAGCTTTCGTTCCTGGTAACTTGATTCGGCAGATGCTAATTCAGTTTGAGTCTGGGTCATTTGCTGATGGAGCGTATTTTCCAGCTGCTTAAGTTGGTGATATTCAGCATCACTCTGTTGGAAACTTTGCCATTGATGCTGAACGGTATTGAATTGACTGAATTGCTGTATCAGTTGATCCCGTTCAGTGCGTAAAGCAGAAATTTTTTGATGAAGGAGATCATCTTGATCGAACTGTTTTGTTAATTCATCAAGTTGCTGCTGTTTTACTGCAAGCTGCTGATGGGCTTGCTGCACATCGCCATAATTATTTTCAAATTGTTCATAGCTTTGAATGAAGCGTTGAAGTTGGCTGATGTGCGCTGAGAGGGCATCATCTAGCGAGGCAAAATGATTTGAGTTTGCTAATTGCGCCGTGTGTTGGGTAATCTTGAGATTGAATTGTTGCAGTTGATCTTGAATGAGTTGTTCTTGTTGAAGATGAGGAACTAGTTGATTTTCTAGTGCTTTAATATCTCCTTGGGCTTTACGAAGTTGCTCACCTAAAAGACGACGATCGGCAATGCGGTCACGCACCAATTGAATCGTGTCATGATGCTGTATGTCAAATTGCTGCTGCTGTTTTTGTTCAGCTTCAATCTTTTCAAAGGAAAGTTGTTCTGCATTGTATTGCTGTTCAACAATACTGAATTCTTGTTGAGCTGTTTCTAACTGGGGGCGCAGCCTTTCAAGCTCAGCATTGAAATTCTTATGCTGAATGACATAGGGGCGAATAGATGCAAAACGCTCGAGCTGTAGCAGCTGCACTTTTTCAGGCGCAAGTTTATCGAGCTGCTCCTGTTGAATCGTGAGCTGCTGTTGATGTGCCTGAGCATTGGTTTCATATTTCTGTTTTTGTTCAAACCATTGCTGCTGCTTTTGAAGATCCAGTTTTTCCGCTTCTAATTTTTGATGCTCGGTATTGAGATTTTCAAATTGAGCATTTGTGTTGGTAAAATTGTCATCCGATAAGATTTCGATATGTCCTAAAACATTTTCAATTTCTTTACGCTGATTGGCAATTTGCTTGGTTTTTTCAAAAGCCAATTGACCAATTTTGGCAAAAATGCTGGAGTTGGTCAGATATTCCAGCAATTCACCACGTTCATTGTCACGGGCTTTTAAGAATGCGGTAACTTCAGATTGCGCCAATAACACGGCACGGGTAAATTGTTCAAAACTCAGTTGGGTAATTCTTTTAATATTGTCTTCAACAGCTTTGGTTTTATCTGCAACCACATTGCCATCAGTTAAGCACTTTAAAGAGCGTTGAACACTTTGTAATTTTCCATTTGGATTTTCCCGCGCACGTTTAATTTCCCACCGGGCTAAATAGACTTTTTGATCTTGAGCGATAAAACTCAGTTCAGCAAAACCATGTCCTGTGCCACGGCGCAAAACAGTTTGCGGTGAATTGGTTAAAAGTTCCGAGCCATCAGCATCAACAAGTTTGCCATCACTGTCCTTTAGACGAGGAACACGGTTAAACAATGCCAAACACATGGCATCTAAAATGGTAGATTTACCTGCACCTGTTTTTCCCACGATGGCAACTAAACCTGCGCTGGCTAATGGTTCACTTTCAAAATCAATGAAATGTTCACCTGCTAAAGATGCCAGGTTTTTAATACGGATAGATAAGATTTTCATGGCAATTCCTTAAACCCGGGTATCATCTTCAAGTGATTTCTGTGCTTCATCGACCAAGCTTAAAAAATCTTTTAACACTGATTCATCTGCGCTATAGCCTTGTTTCTCCCAAATTTGTTGAAATAGTTTTTCGGGAGTAGGGGGTTCAAGGCTGATTTTATGTGCTAAATCCTGCTCACCTTGCCGGTTTAAATACTGGCGGGAAATGCGGACTAAACGATAGCGATTTGCTGGCAATGCTTCTTCAAATTGTTGGCGTAAATTTGGCTGTGGTGGCGTGTCTGTATGATATTCAATATCAACATATTCACGTTGATTGATGGCTTCAATTTCACCTGTAGGCAAAGCACGTAACTTTTCAAAAACAGTTGGTAATTCACCTGAAATTTTATGCAGTTGTACACTACGTGGAATGGCTAAAGCCTGAAATTTAAAGCGATCTTCATTGTGTACACTGGGGTCAATTTCGACTTCAACAACTTGGTGTTTGTAGTTGATTTCACTAAATGACAATGGAATTGGCGAACCGCTATAGCGAATATGCGGCTGTCCAACTTTTTGTGGTTTATGTAAATGCCCAAGCGCAACATAATCAATCAAATCATCGAATAAAGAAGTAGAAAGTGCTTCTTCATTGCCAATAATAATCGGACGTTCCGAGTCGGAAGTTTCACCGCCTTGCATATGCGCATGTGACATCAAAATCAGCGCTTGATCCGGCTGTTTACGCGCTTTGGCTTCTGCAATGAGTTGTTGGTGTAAATAGGCAATCGCACTTTGATTGCTGCTGGTATGTTCATTTAAACCGGTGATTTCGGCACTGCGTAAATACGGTAGGGTCAAACACCATGCAATCACTTTTTGTTCTTGATCATAAATTGGCATAAGCAAACGATTTAAGTCAAATTGGCTATCTTCTTTGGAGATAATACCGACTGCTTTGGCATTGTACTTTTCTAATAAAGGTTCAACTTGTTCAATGCGATAACCTGAATCATGGTTGCCTGCAATCATCAAGGTTTGCATATGCGGGGCAAGGTCGTGTGCATCACTCAAAAATTGATAGAGCTGTTTTTGTGCTTTCGCTGCAGGATTGACGACATCGAAGATATCACCTGCAATGAGCAGGGCATTGGGCTGTTTTTGTCTGATTTGTTCAAGTAACCAATTTAAAAACTGTGCGTGTTCAAATTCACGTTCATGATTGTGAAAAAACTGACCTAAATGCCAATCCGATGTATGTAAAAAATGAATTGCCATATTAATTTACAGTCCCTAAAAATTTGCCCCGTCTATACTATAGGCAAAACAGCTATTGAATTACAGGGAGTTCCCAAAACTTCTTTTTTATTTTCTGCTATTTAAGTCTGTATATATTGAAAATTATTTCTTGGTTTTCAGTCAGATCACTTGATCAATACAGATCCATAAAAAAGCCCCATCGGAACTGGATGGGGCTGTCTGGTGTCCAGTTTTGAATCAATCTTTAAAGTGAACCGGAATCCACTGATAGCTTTTCCCGTCTTGAGAGTAAATATGACCAAGACCGGGGAACGGTAAATGCGGTGCGGCAATCAGCTGACCCTCTTTGGCATATTCGGCAAAGTGTTTGAGGCGAGTCTGGATCGCAGTTTGTGGGTCAATGTCGAACTCAATGGCTGTTTCAGGTTTGTCGAATTGCAGCGTATGGGAATGCACAATGTCACCAATAAACACCGCTTCCTGACCATCAGACTTCAATTTAAAGCTGTAATGTCCCGGTGTATGCCCAAAGGAGGGCTTAAATTCGATGCCATCCAATGCCAATGATTTGTCCGAAAATACCTTCACTTTTTGAGCTTTTTCATACGGTGCAAGTGCCGTTTTAATTTTCTCGACTGTGCCTAAAAATGCAGTCTGTTTGTCTTTTGGCAGTTTTTTCACGGTATTGGGATTTAGCCAGTAATTGTATTCTGTTTTGGCAATGTGCAGCGTGGCATTTGGATAATTGGCCATGCCATTATTGCTAATACCGCAGACATGGTCGGGGTGTAAATGGGTCAGTAAAATTTCGTTCACTTGTTCAGGCTGGTAGCCTGAAGCTTTCAGGTTGTTATAGATGGAGCCTAAGTGTGCGCCAAAACAGCTGGCTGCACCGCTGTCGACCATGAGCAGTTGCTTGCCTGTACTCACTAAAAAGGCATTCACTGAGGTTTGCACCCCTTTGGCTTGATCCGCATGGTATTTCTTTAGAATTTCAGTTTTTTCCGTATCGCTTAAGCCTTTAAACATGGATGGATTCAGGTAGTTTGTTCCATCGAGTAGGGCAGTGATTTGGGTGTTGCCGATGTTGTGATGGTAGTAGCCAGCGACTTGTTTTTGCGTTGGGATGGTGGTGGGTTCAACGGCTTGAGTCGTGATGGCTGTAGTGCTTAGAGTGAGTGCGAGGAATAGGGGTTTTAAAGTTTTCATGGGGTTCTTTTAGGTTTTAAAGGATTGTTTGTTTTTATCATTTTTATGATTTCTTGGATATGCTTTAAATTTAACATATAGTAAGTGTTATCAAATAAAATTGAATAAAAATAAGTATATGGCAAAGAATAGACAAATTGGCTCCATTAGGAATGAGTTAGTTAAGAAATCTAGGGAATCGGCTTTAGCTGCTGTTCAAATATTTAATAATCCTAGTATGAGCTTTAAGTCAGAATCTTTTATTGTCTTGATGAATATTGCATGGACATACTTAATGCATGCTTATTTCCGGAAAGAAAATATTGAATATCGATATTTTAAAATTATTAACGGCAGAAAAAGATTTGATAAAACGTCTAAGGGTGCTTATAAACATTGGGAATTAGAACGATGTTTAAATGATGCTAGTAGTCCGATTGATCGAGATTCGGCAAATAATTTAAGATTTTTAATAGGACTCAGGCATGAAATTGAGCATCAAATGACGAGTCGAATTGATGACTTATTAAGTGCTAGATTTCAAGCTTGTTGTTTAAATTATAATACTTACTTAAAACAGTTTTTTGGTGATAACTTAGGCATTGAAAATCATCTTGCATTTAGTTTGCAATTTTCAACTATTAATACAGAACAAAAAGAATTATTGATCGATCAGGAAAATCTACCTAAAAATATTGCCTCTTATATATTGGATTTTGATGAATCTTTAGCTGAGGAGGAGTTTTCAAGTCAAAAGTATGCTTACAGAATCCTATTTGTACCAAAGACAGCAAATCGTAAAGGTCAAGCTGATAGAGTGATTGAATTCGTCAAATCTGATTCACCGTTGGCTGAAGGTATTAATAAAGAATATGCTGTCATTAAAGAGACTGAAAAAGCCAAATTCTTACCTAAGCAAATTGTACAATTAATGCAAAAAGAAGGGTTCAAAGACTTTAATATGCACAAGCATACCGCCTTAGTTAAACAACATAATGCAAAAGATCCAAAAAATGGTTATGGAACTTTTGTTGCTGAAAAGCATTGGCACTATTATGAAAATTGGTTGCAAATAGTTAGATCATATTGTCAAAAAAATTTAACTTCGTGATTATATTTGAGGTTGTGGAGGCGACATGGATGTCGCCGTTCGCTTGTGATACATGGACGTATCATCAAGCGGACAAAAGATTTTTGTTACTTTTGATCTTTCAAAAGTAAGGCAATGCCTATGCAAAGAAAATATGTTTTATAAAGTCAAAATGGGGCAGTGGTTCAATAAATCCTCTCCCTAACCCTCTCCTTTAAAAAAGGAGAGGGAACTAAAAGCATAAAAAAGCCCCTACATCAGTAGAGGCTTCTTAGTCTTATAATCTTA
>ERZ724515.1093-NODE-1093-length-11206-cov-16.690162_pt1 | contig 11206 bp, 9 predicted proteins | sample MGYA00376048_ERZ724515 | MGnify/ENA primary metagenome ERZ724515 (study PRJEB28724, sample SAMN07190885) | wastewater metagenome | isolation source: influent of sewage treatment plant in Hong Hong | place: Hong Kong | collected 2016-03-17 ... | reverse complement strand
CGCGCCGCCGAGCAAGGCCGTGGCCCCGTGCCCTTTGGCACCGAGCGCTACCCTGAGCGCAGCGGCCAGTCGGTGATCGTGAAGAAGCAGGTCATCCTGACCGGTGAAAACCTGACGGACGCCCAGCCCGGCTTTGACAGCCAGACGCAAGAGCCCACCGTGAACCTCACGCTGGACGCCAAGGGCTCGCGCATCTTCCGCGACATCACGCGCGAGAACATTGGCAAGCGCATGGCCATCGTGCTGTTTGAAAAGGGCAAGGGCGAAGTGGTGACGGCGCCTGTCATCCGCTCTGAAATCGGTGGTGGCCGCGTGCAGATTTCGGGCCGCATGACCACGGCCGAGGCCAACAACACCGCGCTGCTGCTGCGCGCCGGCTCGCTGGCCGCGCCCATGGAAATCATCGAGGAATACACCATCGGCCCCAGCCTCGGTGCCGACAACATCGAGCGTGGTATCCACAGCGTGGTGTGGGGCTTGGCCGCCATCGCTGCGTTCATGTGCGTGTACTACCAGCTGTTTGGCGTGATCTCCAGCATTGCGCTGGCGGTGAACGTGATGCTGCTGGTGGCCATCTTGTCCATGCTACAGGCCACGCTCACGCTGCCCGGTATTGCTGCCATGGCGCTGGCCATTGGTGTGGCCATCGACTCGAACGTGCTGATCAATGAACGTGTGCGCGAAGAGCTGCGCGCTGGCGTGGCCCCGCAAGCGGCCATCCACACGGGCTACGACCGTGCCTGGGCCACGATTCTGGACTCCAACGTGACCACGCTGATCGCGGGCCTGGCCCTGCTGGCTTTTGGTTCGGGCCCCGTGCGCGGTTTTGCGGTGGTGCACTGCATCGGCATCCTGACCAGCATGTTCTCGGCCGTGTTCTTCTCGCGCGGTCTGGTGAACCTGTGGTACGGCCGCCAGAAAAAGCTCAAGAGCGTTTCCATCGGCCAGGTCTGGAAGCCTGAGTCGGACGCCACTGCCGTGGCCAAGTCGCAATAAAGGAGGAAGACATGGAGTTCTTCCGAATCAAAAAAGACATTCCCTTCATGAAGCACGCGTTGATCTTCAACGCGATCTCCTTCATCACCTTTGCACTGGCAGTCTTCTTCCTGCTCACCCGTGGGTTGCACCTGTCGGTGGAGTTCACCGGTGGCACGGTGATGGAAGTGGCCTACAGCCAGCCCGCTGAGCTGGCCAAGGTGCGCGAGACGGTGTCCGGCCTGGGCTACACCGATGTGCAGGTGCAGAGCTTTGGCACGCCCCGTGATGTGCTGATTCGCTTGCCCGTGCAAAAAGGTGTCACATCCGCCCAGCAAAGCGAGCAGGTGCTGCAGGCGCTCAAGGCGAACGATGCGGACGTGACTCTGCGCCGCACTGAGTTTGTCGGTCCTCAGGTGGGGGAAGAGCTGGTGCACGGGGGCCTTATGGCGCTGGCCTTTGTGGTGCTGGGCATCGTGATCTACCTGGCCTTCCGCTTTGAATGGAAGTTCGGTGTGGCGGCCATCATCGCCAACCTGCACGATGTGGTGATCATTCTCGGCTTCTTTGCCTTCTTCCAGTGGGAGTTCTCGCTGTCGGTGCTGGCGGCTGTGCTGGCCGTGCTGGGCTACTCGGTCAACGAGTCGGTCGTGATTTTTGACCGGATCCGCGAGGCCTTCCGCAAGTACCGCAAGATGACCACCTCAGAGGTGATCGATCACGCCATCACCAGCACCATGAGCCGCACCATCATCACCCACGCCTCGACCGAGGCGATGGTGCTGTCCATGCTGTTCTTTGGTGGCCCCAGCCTGCATTACTTCGCCATGGCGCTGACCATCGGTATCTTGTTCGGTATCTATTCCTCGGTGTTCGTGGCCGCCGCCATTGCCATGTGGCTGGGCGTCAAGCGGGAAGACCTGGTGTCGGCACCGCGCAAAGAAGGTGGTGATCCGAACGATCCCAACGCTGGGGCGGCCGTTTGAGCCGGTAATATCGACGCATGCAATCCTCTGAAACGCTCGTAGCGCAACGCCGCCTTGCGCGCCAGGCACGGCAGCGTTTCGTCGAGGGTTTGTGCGCCAGCCTGCCTGACCTGCACAAAACGGTGGGTGAGTTCCTGTCGGCGCTGATGGCGCAGACGGGCACCCAGCGAGAAATGCAAACCCGCCGCGATGCCTGGCTGCTGTACCAACAGCACCAGGCCGCATGGCTTGACGGCACCGCCAAGGCGTGGCGTGATGCGGTATTGCCCGCCTCCAGCGCTGGCCCGGGTGGCCGCGCGGTGAATCTCTCCTTCGAGTTGCTCAGCGACGATGTGGTGGAAAACAAGATCGTCGCCTCTCGCATGGCCCTCACGGTGGCCGAGCAGGTCAGCCAGCAGTTCGACTCCTTGCGCCAGCGCACCCAGGTGCTGGAGGGGCAAGACATGGACAGCACCGACATCTTGCGGGCGGAGACCATCTGCCTGAAGCTGGTGGAGCAGTGGGTGGAAGCAGGGTTGCCTCGCACCGATTTGCTGCGGGTGATTGATCCGCTGCAGCGCGAGTTGGCCAACCAGGTGCAAAAGCACTACCAGGCCGTCAACGTCTTTTATGTGGAACAGGGCGTGGCTGCGCCCACGGACATGCGCAACCGTGTTCGCCGAACCACCGCAGGGGCTTCGGGCGCCGCGGCCTTGGGGGCGGACCGATCCGATCGCGTGGCTGGCCCTGCGTCAGGCCGTGGTGAACCCCTGCGGCGCCCCCCTATGGGACCCATGGGTGGCTCCATGCCACGGGTGCCTGGGTCGTACCCCGCCATGGCGGGTGGTGGTTTGGGCGCCGTCACCGGCATGACTCCCTTGATCCGTGCCCGGCAACGGGCGCAGGGAGTGATGGGGCAACTGCGCCGCCTGTTGTCCCAGCCTGTAACGGGCTTTGACATGACCCAGGCACCGCCTGCCTCGGCGGCGCTGGCGCATGCACTGTCGGCCCAGCGCGTGCAGGCGGAAACGCATTACAGCGGCATGGTCACCATCGCGGAAGATTACAGCCCTGCGGCGGTAGTGCAGGTGGCCGGGGCGGTGCGCGAGCGTTCCGCCGAGCTGAAGAAAAAAGCCGTTACCCCTGGTGAGAAAGCCATCATCGAGGTGGTGGCGCTGATGTTTCAGAGCATTCTGGCGGAAGACCGCATTCCGCCGGCCGTGCGCGTGTGGTTCGCCCGCCTTCAGGTGCCCGTGCTGCGTGTGGCGCTGGCCGAGCCGGAGTTTTTCAGCAACCTGGATCACCCCGCACGCCAGCTCATTGATCGCATGGGCGCTTGTGTGATGGGCTTTGATGCCACCGCCATCAACGGCAGCGCACTGGAGGCGGAAATTCGCCGTGTGGTGCAGGTGATTGAGCAGTACCCGGAAACGGGGCGGCGGGTGTTTCAGCTGGTGCACGAGGAGTTTGAGAAATTCCTCTCCAAATTTCTCACTGAAAAGCAGGCCACTTCACGTTTGGTCAGCGTGGCCCAGCAGGTAGAGCAGCGCGAGACGCTGGCCATCCAGTACACCATCGAGCTGCGCACCATGCTGCGCGACATGCCGGTGCGCGACGAGATCCGCGAGTTCCTGTTCAAGACCTGGGCTGAGGTGCTGGCACTGTCGGCCGTGCGCGACGGCGCGCAGCACGCCGACACCGTCATGTTCAAGCAAACCGCGGCCGACCTGGTGTGGGCGGCCAGCGCCAAGCCCAATCGCAGCGATCGCGCGCTGGTGATCCAGCAACTGCCGGGGCTGCTGCAACGTTTGCGCCAGGGCCTGACCTTGATCGGCGTGACGGGCGCGGACCAGGACGCCACCGTCAAGGTCTTGACGGATACCCTGGCGGAAGCCTTTCTCTCCAAGACGGCCAGCATTCCGCAAGCCCACATCGAGGCGATGTCCAAGCGTCTGGCCAACCTGGAAGACTTCATCAACGATGCCACCTTGGGTGACATGCCGTTGAATTCTGAAAGCATCGAGATGATGCTGGGCATCGATGCCTCGTCGATCTTTGTCATCGCTGACAACGACGCACCTGTGGACGATGCGATGGTGGCCTGGGCCCAGGAGCTCAAACCCGGCACCTGGTACACGCTGGACCACAACGGCTCTTCTGCCCAGGTTCAGTATGTGTGGCAGAGCAAACGCAAGCAATTGCACTTGTTTGCTGCCGTGGATGGCAGCAGCTACCTGATCCAGCTGCGCAGACTGGCGGCGTACCTCCAAAGCGGGCTTCTGGTGGCCCAGGATGAAGAAGGCCTCACCATGCGCGCCACCCGCGACGCCTTGGCCAAGCTGGACGCTAACCCGGAACGCTTGCTCGACTGAGCCCTGCAGCGATCTCTGCGTTTCTGCGCACCGCCAGCCGGGTCTATTTCACGTTCAGCCCCGCCCCACCCGCTGGAACAGTGCACCGGGCAAACGGGCGACCACACCGTCCAGCTCCAGTTCCAGCAATTGCACTTGTAGGCTCGCGGCATCCATTCCCGTGCGGTTGACCAAGGCATCCAGCCCGACGGGGTCGTAGCCCATGGCTTGCAACAGCGCACTTTCCCGGGGTGCAGTCGCAGCAGGTTCGTCCGTACCGACGGCTGTGTCGTCAGCCGTGAATGAGCTGGCGGCCGGTAGCGCCCAACGGCATTCTTCCAGCACGTCTTGTGCAGACTCCACCAGCTTGGCCCCTTGCTTGATGAGGGCGTGGCAACCCCGGGATTGCGGGGCGTGGATCGAACCCGGAATCGCAAACACCTCGCGTCCTTGTTCCGTCGCCAGCCTGGCGGTGATCAGTGAGCCAGACGCCAGGGCTGCCTCCACCACCAGCGTGCCCTGCGACAGGCCTGAAATGATGCGGTTGCGCTTGGGAAAGTTGGGGGCCAGCGGGGGGGTGCCCAGAGGGTACTCGCTCACCAGCAAGCCGTGCCGGGCAATGCGGTGCGCCAAGTCCAGATGGCGGCTGGGGTACACGCGGTCCAACCCTGTTCCCACCACGGCGATGGTCGTGGGTGCGTCGCCTTCTTTCAGGGAACGATCTGGCGCGATAGGGGCCAGAGCGCCTTCATGGGCTGCCGCATCCACGCCCAGTGCGAGACCCGAGACGATCGTGAGCCCTGTGGCCCCCAATGCCTTCGCAAATTGGTAGGCGTTGTCCGCGCCTTGCGCCGTAGGGTTTCGGCTACCCACCACGGCCAGGCAGCGCCCTTCGGCGAAGGGCTGACCTTGCACCACAGCGCGGGCGCCCACCACGTAGAGCATGAGCGGCGGGTCCTCGGTGTCGAGCAGTTTCTTGGGATAGCGCACATCCCCCAGGGTGATGATGGCGCGCGCAGTGCCTTCGGCCAAGTCGCTGGCGTGCAGCCATTGCCAGGTCTTTTCCAGCAGTTCAGGCCACGATGGGGGCACCGTGACCAGAGCGCGTGCATGCCGCTCGCTGACGCACTGGCTCAGCACTGCCTCGGGTTGTGCAAAGAGAGCTGTAGGCAGCCCAAAGGTAGCCAGCAATTTGCGCGCGGTCTGGTTGCCGATGCCCGGTGTGGTGGCAAGCCGCAGCCATGCGCCTAGTTCATCGCGGTCCATGAGCGGGCTCAGAGGAAGATTGAGAGGCTACGTAAAAACGGGGCCCACAGGCCCCGTTGGATGGGTCACGCTGGTGGGCGCAACGTTTAATGGGGGTTGACAAGACGGTCACCCACGCGCACACCGGTGCGCACGTCCAGCAGCAGTGCGTAGGAAACGCGCTCGAACGTCAGGAACACCATGGCCAGGCCATTGTGCTCACTGGGCAGCTTGATGGTGGGCTTGCCCTCTGCCGTCGTGTCCCTCACGCGGTCGCCCTGGGTGAGCAGCGTCAGCACATGGCCTGGCTCCATGCCCTGGGCGGTTCCCATGTTGATGGCGATCACCTGGTTTTGCCCAGCCACGGCGACGGGGGTGGAGCCGTAGATGGACACCACCCGTGCATTCACGCTGGTCTGGGGCTCGTGCGGAATGTAGTTTTTGAAGGTGCGGGGTGGCTCGGGCAGCATGCGGTCACCGGCGCGAATTTCTTCCTTGGTGGATGTGATGTCTACCGTGGCGGGCACGGGCTCTTGCTTGAGGTTGCCCTTGCCGTCGCTGATTTCTTCCGTGGTTTCGCTGCGCGCGAGTTCGGCGTTGCCCAGGTAACGGGCTTCATAACCCAGCACCTCCCCGGTAACGGGGTCCTTGAGCGGAATGGCTTCCCGGAAGACGCGGAAGCTGCGGGGCTGGCCGGGTTTGGTGCTCAGCGGTGCGTCAGGGTTGCCGCGTGCGTACACCCGGTCGCCAGCGGCCATCAGCACACGTTGGTCGGTGGTGGCGACGAGGCGCGGGGCTTGCTCGATGGTGGCAGCATCGGCCACCAGCGGCTCCACCAGGAACGGTGCGATCAGGTGGGTCTTGAGCGTGGGCAGCGCCAGGCTGGCAAGGCTGTCCGTGCGGGTGCGGGGTGACAGGCGCACCGTGTCGGACCCGCCCGTGGGCTGGGTGCGCAGGCGCGCGTAGCCATCGCTCTTGTCCAGGTACAGCGTTTGCCCTGGGAAGATCAGGTGCGGATTGGGCAGCGCCTTGAGGTTCATGCCCCACAGCTCTGGCCAGCGCCAGGGGCTCTTGAGGTACATGCGAGAAATATCCCACAGCGTATCGCCACGTTTGACCACATAGGTGTCTGGCGCGTTGGGCGCCAATTCAGACACGGGGATGCCTTTTTCAGCCACCTGCTGGGCAGTGCTGCGCTGGGCATCGGTAATGGGGTATTTCTGGGCGAAAGTAGGTGTGCAGGTAAAAGCGGCAATGACTGCCAGCGCTCCCAAGGCTGTTTTCTGTGCGCTGGTGAAAGCCATCATGTTTTTCCTTTTTTGATGCATTGGTATACGCCCCCTCACTGATGCCAGCAGCCTTTTTTCCACGAAACTGCTGGCAAATACATTACAAATCATCTCAGATTCTCTGCTCAAGCCCTTGATTGGGCAATGAATATTGGCTTGGGGGCCAGCGCCTTTGCTCAAAAGTGGCGAAAATAGCGACACTTATTACCTGGTTTCATGGCAATTCTTCCTATTCTTTGTTTCCCCGATCCGCGCCTGCACAAGGTGGCAAAGCCTGTGGCAGCGGTGGATGAACGCATCCAGACCCTGGTGGCCGACATGCTGGCCACCATGTACGACGCCCACGGCATCGGCTTGGCGGCCACGCAGATCGACGTGCACGAACGCGTGGTGGTCATTGACGTATCTGAGGAGCGCGACCAGCCGCTGGTGCTCATCAACCCGGAAATCACCTGGGCCAGCCCCGAAAAGCAGGTGGGCGATGAAGGCTGCCTTTCCGTGCCCGGCATATACGACGGCGTGGAGCGTTCCACCCGCGTTCATGTGAAGGCGCTCAACGAGAAGGGCCAGCCGCATACTGTGGAAGCCGAGGGTTTGCTGGCGGTTTGTATTCAACACGAAATGGACCACCTGCTCGGCAAGGTGTTTGTGGAATATCTGTCGCCCCTCAAACGCAACCGCATCAAAACCAAAATGCTCAAGCAGCAGCGAGGTAATCGGGAGTGAATACCTCCGCACCTGCTGCACAACCCCACCACCATGCTCCGCGCGCCCGTTGGGCGCAGGTGCTGCGTTGGCTGGCGGTGTGCAGTGCAGGTGCGGTGTGCGCTGTGATGGTGGGCTGCGCAGTGCCGGGCAAAGAGGCTCTGGGCTCCGCGCGGGCCGACGTGGCTGCGCGCCTGGGGCCACCCACCGCCATGTATCCCCGCCCCGAAGGCGGCGAGCGGTGGCAATACTCTGAACTGCCCGCAGGCGTTCAGGTCTACAACCTGGATTTCGACGCCACGGGGCGCCTGGTGCGCAATGCGCCGGCGCTGACGCAGGCCTGGCTGGAGCAGATTCCCGTCGGGCAGTGGACGGTATCGGACGTGCGCTACTGGTTGGGAGCGCCCCAGCGGGTGGAGCGCGTGGCCCGGTTTGAGGGCGAAGTCTGGACGTACCGGTTCCTTCAGCTGTCCGACCCGCGCTTTGCCTACCTCCACATCGATCCATCGGGCACAGTGCAGCGCGTGCTGTTTGTGGACGATGTATCCAACGCCCCTGACGACCGCCCATGACGGTGGCGCGGCGCCTCATTCTTGGCGCCCCTTGTGCCACCAGCCCGCGCGGGCCGTTGCCCGGCTGAGCCGTATTGCGAGAGATTTGCCATGAGAGTGATTTTTGCCGGAACCCCCGAATTTGCCCGCGTGGCCCTGGCGCGCCTGCTGGCGGCGGGGTTCACCGTGCCATTGGTGCTGACGCAGCCCGACCGCCCTGCAGGCCGTGGCATGAAGCTGCAGGCCTCCCCCGTCAAGCAATGCGCGCTGGACCACGGCATTGCCGTGGCCCAGCCCCGCAGCCTGCGGCTGGACGGCAAATACCCCGAAGATGCTGCCGCCGCCCGCGATGCGTTGCTGGCCGCCCAGGCCGATGTGATGGTGGTGGCCGCCTACGGTCTCATCCTGCCCCAGTGGGTGCTGGATATGCCCGCCAAAGGTTGCCTCAATATCCACGCCAGCCTGTTGCCCCGCTGGCGTGGCGCTGCGCCCATCCACCGCGCCATCGAGGCGGGCGATGCCGAAACCGGCGTCACCATCATGCAGATGGACGCAGGGCTGGATACGGGCGACATGCTGCTGGTCGAAAAAACCCCCATTGCCCCCACCGACACCACAGCGGTGCTGCACGACCGCCTGGCCGACCTGGGTGGCCGCATGATCGTGGAAGCGCTGGAGCTGGCCGCCTGTGGCGGCCTGCAGCCCGTGCCCCAGCCTGCCGAGGGCGTGACCTACGCGCACAAGATCGAGAAGGCCGAGAGCGAGATCGACTGGTCTTTGCCAGCGCATGTGATTGGCCAGCGCATTCGCGCCTTCGATCCCTTCCCGGGCGCCAGCACCGCTTTGCAGGGCGAGGCGATCAAGGTGTGGGGCTATGAAATTGATAGCTGCCAGCGCTTATCCAATGAGCGCTGCGGGCAGATTTTGGCATCAGGCCCAGAGGGCGTGACGGTGGCTTGTGGCGAGGGCGGCGCCCTGCGCCTGACCACCCTGCAGCGCGCCGGGGGCAAGCGCCTGCCGGTGGCAGACTTTCTGCGCGGCTTTCCGCTGCCGGTGGGCCAGGTGCTGGGCACCAGCACGGTGGCCGCGTGAGCGCGTCGCCCTGGGCCCGCGCGCGGGCCATGCTCAGCCACCCGTCGTTTCGCCTGGCGGGCAAAGACATGGCAGGCACCTCGCTGGGTATTGGGGCCTGGGGGCTGGTCACGGGCGTGGCCATGATCAAGAGCGGCATGTCGCTGCCCATGGCGGTGTTCATGTCGCTGGTGGTGTACGCGGGCAGCGCCCAGCTGGCAGTGCTGCCGCTGCTCATGGTGGGTGCGCCGCTGTGGGTGGTGTGGCTCACCGCCGCGTGCGTCAACTTGCGCTTCGTCATCTTCAGCAGCATGTGGCGCAGCTACTTTGAGCACCTGCCGCTGCGCTGGCGGCTGGCCACCGGTTACTTCAGCGGCGACGTGATCTTTGTGGCCTTCATGAAGCGCTTTCCTGAGCCAAAGCCCGAGCCTGACCAGGTGCCCTACTTCTGGGGCGCGGCCTGCACCAACTGGCTGGCGTGGCAGGTGCCTTCGCTGGTGGGCATCGCCCTGGCCAACGTGGTGCCGCTGTCGTGGGGCCTGGGTTTTGCGGGTGTGCTGGCGCTGCTGGGCGTGCTGCTGTCGCTGCTGTTTGACCGCGCCACCTGGATCGCCACGGGCGTGGCAGCCACCGCCGCCATTGCCGCGTTTGCGCTGCCGCTCAAGCTCAACATTCTGGTGGCCATTGCGGCTGCCGTGGCCGTGGGCTTGCTGATCGAGGCGGTGGAGCACCATCGCAACCCGCCCGAGTTGCTGCTGGTGCCCGCTGAAGAAGATTTGCCGGCCGATGAACAGCAGCATGTGCGCGACGGCGACATAGTGCCTGTGCGAGAGGAGCGCCATCCATGAACTGGTCCTGGGTTGAACCCGTCATTGCCATCCTCGGGCTGGCCGTCATCACCGTGGTGTCGCGGTCGTTCTTCATGATCCCCGAGCGCGAGATGTCCATGCCCAGCTGGCTCAAGCGGGGCCTCAAATACGCGCCCCTGGCCGCACTCACGGCCGTGATTGCGCCAGAGATCCTCATGTCGCAGGGCCAGCTCATCAACACCTTTCAGGATGCCCGGCTGCCTGCGGTGGTGTGCGCCACCGGCTACTACTTCTGGCGGCGCGGCATCCTGGGCACCATCGTGGTGGGCATGGCGGTGTACCTGCCTTTGCACATCGGCTGGGGCTGGTAGAGATTGCACCCCCTGAGTCGCCTTCGGCGCCTTCCCCCTCTCTCGCTTCGCGGGAGGGGGACGCACCCGGTGGCCTGGCAAAGCCAGTTCCACGGGTGCACTGGCACAGACAGGGGGCGCCCTCTGCTGCGGTTACTAAAATGGCCGCCGCGAGAGCCCTCCTTTCCCTTTACACCTCTGCTATGAACATCCTTCGCTTTTCCGATCTGTGCGCCCAGGGCAAGGCCCGCAACCAGCGCGTCTTCATCCGTGCCGACCTGAACGTGCCGCAAGACGACGCCGGGAACATCACCGAAGACACCCGCATCCGCGCCTCCATCCCCGCCATCCGCATGGCGCTGGACGCCGGTGCCGCCGTCATGGTGACCAGCCACCTGGGCCGCCCGACCGAGGGCGAGTTCAAGCCCGAAGACTCCCTGGCCCCCGTCGCCAAGCGCATGGCCGAGCTGCTGGGCCGTGAAGTGCCGCTGGTCGCCAACTGGGTGGACGGCGTGCAAGTGGCCCCCGGCCAGGTCGTGCTGCTGGAAAACTGCCGCCTGAACGTGGGCGAGAAGAAGAACAAGGAAGAGCTGGCCCGCAAGATGGCTGCGCTGTGCGACATCTTCGTGAACGACGCGTTTGGCACTGCCCACCGCGCCGAAGGCACGACCTACGGCATTGCGCAGTTCGCACCCATCGCCTGCGCCGGCCCGCTGCTGTCGGCCGAGATTGACGCCCTGACCAAGGCCCTGGCCCAGCCCCAGCGCCCCCTGGCCGCCATCGTGGCAGGCTCCAAGGTGTCCACCAAGCTCACCATCTTGCAAAGCCTGGCCGACAAGGTGGACCAGCTCATCGTGGGCGGTGGCATTGCCAACACCTTCATGCTGGCGGCAGG
>ERZ724515.1087-NODE-1087-length-11236-cov-10.239424_pt1 | contig 11236 bp, 8 predicted proteins | sample MGYA00376048_ERZ724515 | MGnify/ENA primary metagenome ERZ724515 (study PRJEB28724, sample SAMN07190885) | wastewater metagenome | isolation source: influent of sewage treatment plant in Hong Hong | place: Hong Kong | collected 2016-03-17 ... | reverse complement strand
GTTTTGATGAGATAAATTTTCAAGCAAGAGAGTTTGCTAGAATACTTGAAAATTCTATTATTCTTGAATCAATCAAAAAAGATTTATATAAAATCATTAGATTAAAAATAGAAAATGATAAAAATACAATTATAGATATTATTTCAAAAGAAGAGTATGACATTAATACCAAAAATGTTTCGTTGAATATAATAAATGATAGAAAAATACTAGAAATTGCAACTTTTGCAAATTCATACTACAAAAGAAAAGTTGAATTTTTATCACTTGATATAATGGCAAGAACTAGAGCTATATCACTTGATATAAAAACAGATGCACTTGTAGGTAAAGATAAAGATGTATTTGATTTTGAATTTACTAAAGAAATCACTATAAATTTTGAAGATTTAGAGTTTTTAGATAATCAAGTAATTGATAAATTTGATAAAGAATATAAGCCTTATAATTTCTCTTATTGTTTTAAAGTTAAATCATCAGATCAAGTAATTCTTGCAAATATCCAAAATAAAAGAATAAAGATTTTAGATGAAGAAGAGATTAGAGACCAAATTATTACTCCATTAAATAAAGAACAACTTTTCTTTAGCGATGCTATTTTAAATCACCTGTACAATGTTTTAATCACTGAAGCAAAGGCTGGTTCAGGAAAAACACTTTTAGCTCTTTCTGGGGCTTTAAAACTTGTAAGACAAAAGCATTTTCAAAAGATTATCTATATAAGAAACTCTATTGAATCACTTGATAAAGGTGAAGATGTTGGTTATTTACCAGGACTTGAAGAAAAATTTAAAATATATAATCATCCTTTGATGGATAGTTTAGATTACATTATAAGAACTGAACATAAAAGAAAAAGAAATAAGAAGAATCCTGATGCAGTTTTTAATGAACTTGATGATAGTGAAGTAACAGCAAGAATTGAACAAATGATCAATAATTATGGAATAGAAACTATGTGGGTAGGAGAGATGAGAGGAAGAACTCTTTCTAACGCATTTATAATTATTGATGAAGCTCAAAATATGTCAAATAAAACTATGCAAATGGTTTTATCAAGAATTGATAGCTCTTGTAAAGTTGTAGTTCTTGGTTCAAATAAACAAATTGATAATTTCTATGTAAATAAATATACAAATGCTTTAACCACACTTCTTAAATCGACTAAAAATGAAAATAAACTTGTAAATATATATGCAATTAAATTACAAAAGGTTCTTAGAGGTCCTATTACTGAATGGGCTGAAGAGATTTTCTCAAAATAAATATTTTCTACTTAAATACAAATCTTTCTATCTGTGTTATAATACATATTATAATACATAAAAGGATTTATATGGGATTATTACAATACACATCAAATGAGATGTTTTCATCTACAGAACTTGTAAGAAAGAGCAAGAATATTTTTGATAAATTAAACAAAAATGACATTGAAAAAGCTATTGTGTTAAGGGATGGTAAACCAGCTGTTATTCTTTTGGATTTCACATATTATGAAGAGATTATGAAAGATTATTTACAGTTAAAAGAACAGTGTCAAAAGTCTAATGAATCTATCAAAAAAGAAGTACAAAAGTTAGAAGTAAAAGAAACAATTAAAGAAGAGAATATTGAAAAATCTTTTCAAAAACCTAAAGAAGAAGATTTTTCTTTTGATTCAGATTTATCTACTAATAAAGCTGAACCTTTAAAAGAATTCTGGGACTAAATATGATAGATGTATTAATCATTGGTTCGGGAATTGCAGGACTAACAGCAGCAATTAATGCAAAAAAAGATAATTCAAATGTTTTAGTAGTATCAAAAACTTATCCAACTCATTCTCAAAGTGTTCAAGCACAAGGTGGAATAAATGCAGTTTTATATGAAGATGAAGATAGTGTAGAAACACATATTGAAGACACATATAAAGCATCTTGCAAACTCTCAAATAAAGAAAATATAAAGTTAATGTGTCAAAATGCTAAAGATACTATACTTTGGTTAGATTCTATTGGAGTACCATTTAATAGAACTTCTGATAAGAAAATTGCTCAAAGAAAGTTTGGTGGAACTAAAAAAATTCGTACTTGCTATTCAAGTGATTATACAGGATTAAAGATACTTCATACACTTTATGATAAATGTATATATGAAGATATTGAGTTTAAAAATGAGCACTTTTTGTTAGATTTAATTATAAAAGATGATGTTTGTTTGGGTGCAACTTTTTACGATATAGTAAATGGAGAAATTATAGAAATTTTATCAAAAACAACAATTATCGCAACAGGTGGTTATGCAGGTATATATTCTAACTTTACAACAAATTCATATTCTAACTCTGGAGATGGTATTGCAGTTGCTTTTAATTCAGGAGTTGAATTATCAAATATGGAATTTGTTCAATTTCATCCTACAACATTGGAAACTTCAAACATTTTAATCAGTGAAAGTGCAAGAGGAGAGGGAGGATATTTATTAAATCAAGATAAAGAAAGATTTATTGATGAATTAAAACCAAGAGATGAAGTTTCAAGAGCTATTTATGAAAAAATAGAAAAAAATGAAAAAGTATATTTAGATTTAAGACATTTGGGTTTAGAAAAAATATGCGAAGTAATGCCTCAAGAAAGAAGATTAGCATTTGATTATTCAAATATAAAGATTGAAAATGAATTATTACCTATTACTCCAGCAGCACACTACACGATGGGTGGAATAAAAACAGATATAAAGACTCAAACAAATATCAATAATCTCTTTGCATGTGGAGAATGCGCACAAGCAGCCATACATGGTGCAAATAGACTAGGTGGAAACTCTTTATTAGAAATTGTAACTTTTGGAAAAATTGCAGGAGTTAATGCCTCTTATAAAGCAAAAAATAGACTTGATATTATTGATATTGAAGTATCGACAAAAAACTCTTTAGATGAAATCTTCAACTATCCAAGTAAAATAAACTTTTATACAAAAAAAGATGAAATAGGTAAGGAATTATTCTATAAATTAGGACTATTTAGAACTGAAGAGAAAATATCAGAATTAATTGAAAAGCTAAAAGATGTAAAATCAAATATTAAATATATGGGTATTGATGATAAATCAAAACATTATAATAAAAACTTGATAAATTTCTTAGAATTTAAGAATACTCTTGATTTATCAATAATTGTAGCTAAGTGTTCATTATTAAGAAAAGAGAGTAGAGGAAGCCATTATAGACTAGATTATCCATTTGAATCAGTAGATTATTCAAAAAATAGTCTCATAAAAAAAGAAAATGATGAAATTAGAATTAAATTTGAGGATATATTATGAAAATAAGTATTAAAAGATTTAATCAGAATGAAGAAAGCTTTATCAAAGAATATGAAGTAAAAAATCAAAACTTATTACAATCACTGATTGAAATTAGGAATAATTTAGATGCAACTTTAACATTTAGATGTGGATGTAAGAGTGGTGTTTGTGGATCATGTGCAGTTAGAGTAAATGGAGTAGAGAAACTTGCTTGTAAAACACAAATCAATGATAATGATTTAATAGAACCAATAAAGAATTGTAAAGTAATTAAAGATCTTGTTGTTGATGTTTCACATGAAACATTATTGATAAAAGAATCGAATTTATCGATAAATGAAGAATATATTTATAATGAAATAAATAAAGAAGATATAAAGAGCATTGATTTACAAAGTAATTGTATTTTATGTAATTCTTGTTATAGTTCTTGTCCTATTTATGAAGTAAATAAGAAGTTTCTAGGACCTTTTGCATTAACTAGAGCATTGAGATATGTAAAAGACAAAAAAACATTTAATAGTAGTATAATAATTGATTCTATACAGTCAAATGGCATATGGGATTGTACCTTATGTAGTTCTTGTACTTTAGTTTGTCCCCAAGGAATTGATTCAAAATCTGATATTATGCAACTACAAAACTTATCTGTACAAAAAGGTTATTCAAATCCTTATCGGCAAAACTTTGATTTTAATAGTGAATTTGATAACTTTGGAGGATTTAACCCAAATGGGTTTTAGGTCTTATAAAACTTATTATCACACTATAATAAATAAATTATTTTAGTGTGATAATCAAATTAAATTGAGAAATCGTGTAAATCTTTGAATAAAAATGCTTCAACTATTTCATCTATACTTTTTTGTGTTGGAGCAATTAATGCAATAATTCCTTCATCCATAAATGGCCAAACATATTCTAACTCATTAATCACAACAACTGCATCTATCCAAGAATTTATATCTTCTCTTCTATCAAAAAATTCAACACTTAGAACTCTTCCTTCTTCTAGTGTAACAAAAGCCCATGCTTTATTCTCTTCAATCGATGAAATAAGACATTCATCCTTACTTTTTGAATCTACTGGTATTAATATAGTCATATTTTCTCTTTATATTTTGTAATCTAAAATATTTTACAATTTTTTATCTTAAGTCTTAAGAAAGATACTCTTTTTTATACCAAAGTGAAAAAACAAAAAGTGAATATAAATGTTGTTTAAATTTATTTGATTTTGAAAGTTCATAAATATGTAAAATATATTGATGATTAAATAAATTTGTTTGATTATTAACATCAACTATTACATCAAGAATTTTATCTTTATATTCATGATTTAACCATTCATTAAATGGAGAATTAAATCCTTTTTTTGTTCTATTTATTATAGTTTCTGGTATATATTTTGATGCAATCTTTTTTAATAAATATTTATTTGTATCTCCAACTTTTATTGATGACTCTACACTAAACATATAATTTACTAAATTAAAATCTAAAAATGGTGTTCTAACTTCCAAGGAATTACCCATAGATATTCTATCAACTTTTGATAAAAGAGACTCTCCCAACCAAATCTTTAAATCAATATAACTCATCCAATCAACTGGATCTTGTTTTGCTGTTTCACTTTTAAATGTTGGAACTTTCTTAAATAATTTCTTTTTTTGAATATCTGTACAGATTTCCCCAAATGAGTTATAGAGGTTTTGTTTTTTTACAATTCTTCTTAAATATTCACTCTCTTTAGTATTATTTTGTAAAGCACCAATAATTTCATCTAAAAAAAGATTTTGTTCATCTGATAAACTTTTTTCAAAATCATAATACTTTAGAAATTTTGCATAATTATCATAACCCAAAAATATCTCATCACTTCCTTCTCCAGATAACACAGTTTTTATTCCCGCTTTATGTATCTGTTTAGTTAAAATATTTAGAGGAATTGCTGCACTATCTCCATGAGGTTCTTCTAGCATATCAAGTGTCTCTTCAAAATGCTTTATATACTCCTTTTGATTTATAATAACTGGTGTATGATTTGAATTTATATGATTAGCAGTAATTTGTGCGTATTCTAACTCACAATAATTTTTATGTTCATCATAACCAACACTAAATGTATTAATCTTTTTTCCTGATATTTTTGTATAAAGTGCAGATATAAATGAACTATCAATTCCACCACTTAAAAGTGAAGCAACTTCAACATCACTATTAAGTCTATATTCTACACTTTTAAATAGAAGCTCTTCAATCTTATTTAAAGCCTGTTTTTCATCTTTTACAGCTTTATATGTATTTATTCTATAATATTTCTTCTTTTGAAGCTCAAAGGCTTTATTTGGCTCATAAATCATATATGTTGAAGCTTCAAGTTTAAAAATGTCTTGATAAAAAGTATCCTCACCAAAAGATACAAAATATTGAATATATTTTGATAAAGCTACTTTATTTAAATTTGGTTTATAATCAAGTATTTTCAATATAGATTTTATTGAAGAAGAAAAGATAAATTTATTATCTTTGAAGTAATAAAAGAAAGGTTTTTTACCATATCTATCCCTTGCACAAAAAAAGAGATTTTTTTTAATATCATAAATACAAAATGCAAACATACCATTTAATTTATTTAAAAAATCAAAACCATATTTTTGATAAAGTCTAATAATAATTTCACTATCACTTGAAGTTTTACAATTAAGTTGTTCCACGTGAAACAACTCCTTATAATTATAAATTTCTCCATTAAATACAAGGACTATATCATCAAAAATCATAGGTTGATTTGCTTCATCATTTAAATCAATAATTGCAAGTCTTGTATGTCCAAATTCATTATTATCAATTTTGATAGAACTTTTATAGTCAGGTCCTCTATTATTAAGTAAATTAAGAGCGTTAGAGAAATTATCACTTAAAAAGTTAGTTCCTAAAATACCACACATAAAAAAACCTACCTAATAAAATAGTTTATAACTTCTATATAGAAATATAAAAACATTACAAATAAACTAGATGAGATTAAAATTGTTGCAGCAACATCAAAAGGTTTACAATTATAAAGTGCTGCTAAATTTACATTATTAACAGCAAGTGGAACCATAAGCTCCATAATTAAAATTGAAGCAACAAAAGAGTTTAAATTTGTAAAACAAAGAACAATAAATATTCCAATAAAAGGTAATAAAATATGTTTAACAAAACTAATATGTAATGATAAATGCCAAGGAATAGATTTTATTCTTACGCTATATAAATATATACCAAAAATCAATAGTTGAATTACCATTGAAGTATATGCACCCATTTCTAATGCAGAATAGATATGTTTATTTATAGTGATTCCATTATAATTAATAATCAACGCAAGTAATGCAAACCAAATACCAGGAATTTTCATAATTGAAATGATTGCTTGTTTTATAGAGAATTGGTCTCTTGCAAAAAAATAAACTGAAAAAATGTAAATAAAAAGAGTATTTCCAATATTTATTATACTTGTATAAGGTACTGATTCTATTCCAAAAAGTGCAATTCCTAATGGAATACCTAAGTTTCCTGTGTTACCAACTAAAGAAGATGCTAAATAAATAGATTGTTCAGTTCTATCAATAAAAATTCTTTTATTAATAAATATTAATAATAAAAGAGTGATTAATACAATCACTAAATAAATAAAAGGAGAAGCAACAAACTCATAATTAATAGGAGATTTTGTCAATCCCCAAAATATAAGGATAGGCTGAAAAAAATATAAAGAGACAATAACCAATGTTTTCTCATCGATTTGATTTGTGAAAATCTTTTTTGCAACAAACCCCAATAAAATAAAGAAATAGACTGGTAAAACTGAGAATATAGCGTCGATGGTAAAATCCTAATAAAAGTTAAAAAGATTTTAACATTTAAATTCTTGTTAAAATCTTTTTAATGATAGGATTGAGAGTTTTATAATTTGAAAATATAACTTAAAAGTATATATATACCAGCACTCATTCCTGCAGTTACTGGTAAAGTAAATACCCAAGCCAAAAGAATAGTTTTAATTGTTTTACTTTGTACTGTTCCATCTGGTTCAGCAACCATTGTACCTGCAACAGAACTAGAAACAATATGTGTTGTACTAACTGGAGCATGTGCAAAGTTAGCTAATAATATTGTAATCATAGCCATAGCTTGAGAAACTGCACCTTGCATATGATTTATTGGTTTAGAACCAATTTTTTCTCCAATAGTATGAACAACTCTTCTATATCCAATCATCGTTCCTATTCCAATCATAAATGCAACAGCAATAATAACCCAATAAGGAACATATTCAGTTGATGGTAGAATCTGTTTTCTTTGATCAGCTATATAATCAGATTTATCTTTATCAATAGATTTATAGGCTTTTTCAACTTGTTGGAAAAAATTATCTGAACATAAAACAGCATTATGAATATTCCATCTATCATCCGATGAAAGCTCTGAATATGATTTTAAACCATCAAGTTTTGTAGCAATTTCAAGTGTTGTATTATAAACTTGATTTATATTACATTCAGCTATTTGACTTTGAACTTTCAATGCACTAATAACTTTCTTTTCATCTAAAAGTTTAGTTAAAGTATCATTGTTATCTTGATAAAATTTTGCTAGATTTGAAGCACTATCTCTTACTTGCATAATTTTATATTGATGTGCTTCCATATTTAATGAATAATATGTAGGTAAAATTCCTATTAAAATAATCATAACAAGACCTATACCTTTTTGTCCATCATTTGAACCATGAGCAAAACTAACTCCTGCACCAGTTGCAATAATACCTGTTCTCATCCAAAAATTTGGTTTCTTTTTTTTTGTACCATCTTCACTAGTATAAGGTGTTCTAAAATATTTAGGATGTTTAATTAAAACTCTTGAAAGTTTCATAAAAAGATACGCAATAATAAAACCCCCAAGAGGTGCAACTGCAAGTGCTGTTAGAATTTTGTAAACAACAGGCCAATTAACACTTTGAGAAAAAGAGAATCCATTCATCATACCAAATGCAACACTAACACCAACCAATGAACCGATCAGGGAGTGTGAACTTGAAACTGGTAATCCAAAATACCAAGTTCCAAAATTCCATACAAGGGCAGCTATCAAAAGAGAAAATATCATAATCAAGGTAGCTGTTTGATCAGATGAAACCATAATATCAAGCGGCAACAAATGAACAATTACATAAGCTACACCTATTCCACCTAAAATAACCCCTAAAAAATTCATAATTCCAGCCATTATTACTGAATAACCAGCTTTCATAGAGTTTGTGTATATAATCATAGCAACAGCATTTGCTGTGTCATGAAATCCATTTACCATTTCGTAAAATAGTGCAATCGCTAGTGAAATAAAAAGTAATATCATAGTAAGTGTTGTAATATTACCAAGTGCTTCTAATAGAACAGACATAAAAGTGTTTCCTTTAAAGACAAAATTAATAAAAATTTTGTTTTATTTTTCTAACATAAGATAATTTATTATACAGGGAATTTGCTTATTAAGGCTTTAAATTTGCTTAATTTTAGTTATTAGTAAGTTTATTATGAAAGTATTGTATAGAAGAAGAGAAATTAATCTCTTTTTCTACTTCTATCACCAGATGGCTTTCTATCTCCACTTGGTCTTGGTTTTCTGTCTCCAGATGGTCTTGGACCTCTATCTCCTAATGGTTTTCTATCACCCGTTGGTCTATCAGTTCTAGGTCCTCTATCTCCAGATGGTCTATCACTTCTAGGGCTTCTTTCTCTATCTGAACCTCTTGAATTTCTGTCTCCAGTTCTTGGACCTCTATCTCTGTCTGCACCTCTTGAATCAGAACTTCTTGAACCTCTTCCTCTTCCTCTTGAATTTCTTCCAGATGATGAACCTTCATTGTCATATCTATTTGAATTTTCAATAAGTCTTTTTATATCAGACTCCGATTTACCGATATTATTATTACCTTGAACATAAGTTGAAGCTGAAATCATTGATGCAAGTTTAAATGCAATAGTAGAAATATCAAACTCCTCTTTTAAATCTTCAACTAATTCCAAAGCATAATCTTTAATCTCTTGTTCACTAATTTGGTTTTTTAAATCAGTGATTTTTTTCTCTTTAACTGAACTAATATTTGGAACAATTTTTGCTTCAAGTTTTGTTCCAATAGATTTTTCAATTTTTTGTAACATTCTAAATTCATGAGGAGTAACTATTGATACAGCTATTCCTTCTTTTCCAGCTCTTCCAGTTCTTCCAATTCTATGTACATAAGACTCAGAATCAAATGGTAAATGATAGTTAAACACATGAGAAACATCATTTACATCTAGTCCTCTTGCTGCAACATCTGTTGCAATTAAAATCTCTAATTTAGAAGTTTTAAATGCTCTAATTGCTTCTTCTCTTTGTCTTTGCTCCATATCACCATGAAGACCTTTTGCCATAAATCCTTGAGAAACCATAAATGTAGATAATCTATCAACTTCTTTTTTAGTTCTACAAAAAATAATAGATTTACTAGGATTTTTGAAATCATAAAGTCTAATTAAAGCATCATCTCTTTCTCTTTCATCAACAACATAGAAAGTTTGTGTAATTTTTGAATTTGTAACATCACTTTTTGTTAATGTAACAAACTCTGGCTCATTTAAAATTGTTTTTGCTAAATTTTTAATAGCAGTTGGCATAGTTGCTGAGAATAATAGAGTTTGTCTCTCTTTAGGTAAGAAAGTAAAAATCTCTTTAATATCATCTAAAAATCCCATATCAAGCATTTCATCTGCTTCATCAAGAATTACATAATCAGGTTTAATATCGATTTTATCTCCTCTTAAAAGATCTAAAAATCTTCCTGGAGTTGCAATAATAATACTCGCATTTTCTATAAGCTTAATTTGTCTAGCATATGCTTGTCCACCATAAACAGTTGCTGTATTAATACCTAAAAATCTACCAAATCTATATAATTCATCTGAAACTTGCATTGCAAGTTCTCTTGTTGGAACAATTACTACTGCTTCAACTCCAGATTTTCCCTTTAGTTTATTTAAAATTGGAAGACCAAATGCTGCTGTTTTACCAGTTCCTGTATGAGCTTGTCCTACCATATCTTTACCATTTAAAATAAATGGAATAGCTTGTTCTTGGATTGGACTTGGCTCATTAAACCCTGCCTCGTCGATTGCTTTTTGTAACAATTCTTTAAAATTGAATTCATTAAAAGTCATTTTTTACCTTTGTATATGTTTATTATAAAAAATACACACGGTTATATAAGTTAGATTAAATCTCTTGCCCATAAATGTACAATTAAAACGCAATTCGAGTCTTGCAAGTAAGTCAGTTTATTGAAAATGAATCTTTGATTAGTATATCAAAGTAAAATGGGTATATAAATGTGTATAATTTGGCGGATTGTATCTAGTTTTAGATAAATTTAAGCTTTAAGAAAAAGAGCCTAGCTCTAATTCTTATAATTCATCTAAGTTTTTGTAGTTTTCTAAGTATTTTGTATCGTAGTTATTTGAAATAAAATCTTCATTTTCCATCATTTTTTGGTGGAATGGAATAGTTGTTTTAATTCCCTCAACTTCAAATTCCGCTAAAGCTCTTTTCATAATGTTAATAGCTTTATTTCTATCTCTTCCCCAAACGATTAATTTTCCAATCATTGAATCATAATGTGGTGGTACAATATAATTTGTATAAACATGAGAATCAACTCTTACATTTCTTCCACCTGGAACCATCCATTGTGTTACTTTTCCAGGACATGGTAAAAATGAATTTGGATCTTCTGCTGTAATTCTACACTCAATAGCGTGACCTCTAAATTTAATAGATTCTTGAGGAGGAACTTTTTCCCCTTCAGCAACTTTTATCATAAGTTCAACAATATCAATTCCTGAAACCATTTCAGAAACTG
>ERZ724515.1074-NODE-1074-length-11334-cov-10.365458_pt1 | contig 11334 bp, 6 predicted proteins | sample MGYA00376048_ERZ724515 | MGnify/ENA primary metagenome ERZ724515 (study PRJEB28724, sample SAMN07190885) | wastewater metagenome | isolation source: influent of sewage treatment plant in Hong Hong | place: Hong Kong | collected 2016-03-17 ... | reverse complement strand
AATAAAGAAATAGTAAATAATAAAGTAGAAACAGTAAGTAAAATTACTGATATAAAAGAACTATCAACTGATGAAGAACTTTTAAAAGTTGATAAAAATATCACTACTTCAGAAAATATAAAAAGTGAAGTTGAAGATATAAAAATAGATAATAAAAAAGAAGAAGTGATTATAGGTAAAGATGAAATAGTAGATTCTTTAGGCGTAGAAATAAATAGTGTAGAGAATATTTTACCAACGATTATAAAAAAAGAAGATATAAAAACAGTTCTAAATGATGTTGTAGTAGATAAAAATTTAAAAGATAAAGAAGTAATTGCTGATTTATCTTTAGAGCAAAAAACTCAAGAAAATAATTCAACAATTAGCTTATTTGACAAAATTATATCTCAAAAAGTAGATAGTTTAGATACTACACAAACTTTAGAAAAGAGTATAAAAAGCAATTCTGAAGATTTAAAATCAAGTAATGAAATTTTAAATGTGGAAGAAGTTTTAGTAAGTAATATATCTAATGAAGTTATTAATGATAAAGAAAAATCAGAAGTTAAACCTGAAGTTGTATCTATTAAGAAAGATGAAAAATTATCATTAATGGATCAGTTGATTCAAAAAAATAGTGAAAAACTAACTTTAGAAACTACATTAAGCAATAATGTAATGGATTCTTCTTTAAAAGAGGTTATTACAAAAGATTTAATATCAAATATTTATTTAGGTTCTCAAAAAAACAAGATAAATAATCAAACTTTATTTAATAAAAATGAAGCTATGTCTATACTTAAGGATGGAAATTCAATTCAATCAGTTAAAACAAGTGCTGAAATTTTGGATTTGGGGCTTGAAGATATATCTATTGATGAGAGTATAGCAGTTGATAAATTAGATTTAAAAGAATTAAATAAAAAAGGTATTCTTGAAAATTTATTATTACGAAAGAATGTAAAAAGCGAAGAGATAAAGAATTTAATAACAAAATCAGTAGAAGCTAGTAAAGCATTAATTGAAGATACTATTACTTTAGAAAGTGATGTAGTAGTAAATGTGAATTCTCCAATATCTTATAATATTCAATCAAAAATAATTGGTGCAAAACAACAAATGGCGACAATGATGTCAGATGTTGCAAGACAAATGTATGAAAATTATAAGCCACCAGTTACAGCATTTAAAATAAATTTAAATCCTACAGAACTTGGGTCTATTGCTATTTTGATGAAAAGTGATAAAAACAGTGGTTTATCAATTACTATGAATGTTTCAAATAATGTAACTTTGGATACATTAATTGAAAATCAAAATCTATTAAAAAATTCATTAAATAAAACATTTGATGAAAATACTAAATTTAATTTGGATTTTGGTTCTTCAAATCAAAATAGTAATAATCAATCATCAAGTAATCAAAATCAAAGTAATAGACAGTTTGAACAACAAATGGATACTCAAACGATTTTACAATTAAAAGAAGAAAACAAAGATATAGAAGAAAAAGTTATAGATTATATGTAATGGAAGCATTTTTATCATTACTTAATGAAGCAGTTGTTTATCAATTTCTTCTATTGTTAGCAAGAATCGTAGCTTTTGTATCTTTTATGCCTGTTTTTGGTCATGCTGCGATTAGTCCAACTATTAGAATAGCATTTGCTTTTTATATAACAGTTTTTCTTTTTCCTTTAGTTGATGTAACATCAAATATTAATCAAGATAATTTTATTATGAGTTTAATTTCTGAAATAACATTAGGATTGGTTGCATCAATGTTAATTAATATTTTATTTTCTGCAATTAAAGTAATAGGTGAATTTATAGAATATTCGACAGCTTTATCAATGGCTGCTATGTTTGATCCTACAACAGGAAGTCAAGAAGGAGTTATAGCAAAATTACTTTATTGGATTGCGTTAGTGCTTTTTTTTCAAACAGGAATGTATGAAATGACATTGGTAATTTTAGTAAAAAGTTTTTCTATGATACATTTGGGAACTTTTAATATTTTTTCTTATGATGGAGTCCAATTAGCTATTGATGAAATAAAAAGGATGTTTAGCTTTGCTTTTACTTTTGCTTTACCACTATTTTTTATAAGTTTTATCCTTGATATTTATTATGGATATGGAACAAAATCAATGCCATCATTTTCACCATTTGTAGTCACTTTTCAATTAAAGTTTGCATTAATATTTGTTTTTTTGATATTTGGTATGGAAATGCTAACAGAGGCATTTACAGAATATTTTATTACGAAATTTCAATAATTTAAGGTTATAAAAATATGGCTGATGATGATAAAACAGAAGAACCCACATCCAAAAAAATAGAGGATGCCAGAAATGAAGGAAATATTGCAAAATCAGCAGAGGTTTCTGGTGCCGTTGTATTAACTTTAGGTACTGCATATTTACTTTTCTTTTCATCATATTCTATGATGGAAATAAAGAAATTAATGTTATTTTCTTATAGTTTTATAGGTCAAGAGTTAGATGGACCACTATTTTATGCAATAACAAACCAAATGATAATTGCACTTTTTAAAGCATTAGCTCCATTGTTTATATTAGTTATTGTTCTTTCACTTGTTAGTAATTGGTTTCAGTTTGGATTTTTAGCGATTCCTTTAAAATTTGATTTACAAAAAATAGATCCGTTAAAAGGATTGAAAAATATTTTTGGATTTAGAAAATTATTAGAAGCTATAAAATTATTTGCAAAACTAATGATAATAATCATTGTTATGATATTTCTTTTTATGATAACTTATCAAGATTTTTTATATATGATGAATCAAGAGATTTCTGCAACTATATCAACAATGTTCAAATTAACATTTTATTTTGTAGCTGCAATTCTTTTAATTATTATTATTTTTGCTATAATAGATTTTTATTTTACAAGACATTATTATATGAAATCTTTAAGAATGAGTAAACAAGAGATTAAAGATGAATTTAAAAATATGGAGGGAGATCCTCAAGTAAAAGGTCGTATTAGAAGAATACAAATGCAAATGGCTCAAAAAAGAATGATGAGTTCTGTTCCAGATGCTGATGTTGTTATTACTAATCCGACGCATTATGCTGTGGCATTAAAGTATGATAATAAAGTCAATTCAGCACCAAAAGTTGTTGCTAAGGGTATAGATTTCTTGGCTTTGAAAATAAAAGACATTGCAAAAGACAATAGGATTCCTATTATAGAAAATCCAGCACTTGCAAGGTCTTTATATGACCAAATAGATGTTGATAGAGAAATTCCAAGTGAATTTTATAAAGCTATGGCAGAAATATTCTCGTATGTTTATGAGTTAAAAAGAAAAGGTAGAAATTGAAATTATTAATAGTTTTATTTTTTATAATAAATATTTCTTATGCAAATAAAGATTTTTATTATAGTTTTATTGATTCTACTGGGAAACAAATTTCTGAAGAAAAAAAACAACAAATAAGTGATGGATTTGACATTTTACAAAATGCAAGACTTCTTGCAAGAGAGGGTAAAATAGATGATGCTTATGTTCAAGTAAAAAGTTTTAAAGATAAAAATAAATTAAATATTTTAGCCTCAGATACTATGCTTTTATATGCAGAATTAGCTCTAAAAAAACAGACGAAAAGAATATCTATTGATGCTTCAGCTGAACTAGAAACGGCAATTAATTCGGCTAAAATAAATCAATATGATTTAGTTAAAGCATATATGCTTTTGGTTGAATTGAAATTAGAGATAAATAAGATTGAAGAAGCAAAGTATTTTGCACAAATAATTATAGATAATTTTGATGATGAATTAACAAAAACATATGGAAAAGTATCGTTATCAAAAATTTATAAGTATCAAAAAGATTATTCAAAAGCTTCAAAATACCTTTTTGATATATTAGCTACAACAAAAGATAAAATGATAGCAACTGTTGTTGCAGATGAACTTTTTGATATTTATATTTTAGATGGTAAAAAAGATAAAGCAAATGATTTGATAACTCAGGTTTTAAGAACAAATATTGAGTTTTATACAAATGATTCATATTTAGCAAATAAAAAAATAAATCGTTTGATAAAAGCAGATATGCCAGAACATGCGGTTGAAATATTAAAAGAGTTATTGAAAAAAACAACAAAAGAAGATGTAATTGAGGATTTCAAGTTTAAATTAGCAAATACTTATATGTTGATGTATGATAAAACAAACTATTATTTGGAACTTGCGAAGGCTTTATATTCAGAAATTATTGATGATTATCCATTTGGTGTTTACACTAAAAATGCAAGAATGTATATGGATGAAATTTTAATGAGACAAGGAAGTCTGAATCCAACAACAGTTTCAGCTAAATATCAAGAAAATGAAGCAATGCAACAAAAAACACTTTTACAAGAACTTATAAATAATAAAAATAATAAGCAGTATGAACAAATATTAAAAACACAAAGAGTTTATAATAGAATTTCTCCTGAAATTTTAAAAAGATTTGGTTATCAAAGTATAAATGAGATTTATGATGAAGTAAATATTGAGTTAATAAAAGAGTATTTATCAACTGGAAAATGTTCTTCTATAAATAATATTTTAGAAACTTCAAATAAAGATATATTAGAAAAATTAATAGAAGATGATAGTGTTAAATATATTTTCTTTGAATGTTTGGTAGATTCTTCAAATCAGAAAATTTATGCTCAAGTAAAAGATGCTGTTAGTAAAACAAAAGATGCAAATATATACTTTTATCTTGAAAAAATTGCTTACAATTTAGGTTTGATTGATGAAGCTTTCAACTTTTCAGGAAAGATTGATATGTCAGATGATAAAAAAGTATTGGCAAATGAGTTTTTATTTAGGTATCAAATGTTAAAGCAAAAAGAAGATGCAATAGCTATGGAAAAGTTTTTTGTATATACAAGTATGAATCCTAATTTTATTAAAGCAAATGAAAATAATCCTTTAATAATAGATTTTTATCATGACTATTATTTGAATTTACTGAAAAATAATAATACAACTTTAGCAAATGAGATATTAAATAAATTATATAATAAACAAAAAGATGTAAGAGCTTTTGTATATTCTCCATTTGTTGAAACTGAATTAGCACGAGTTGCCAAAGATACAAATAATAATCAAAAATCAGTTGATTTATTACTTGAATCATTACAACATACAAGAAAACTTGAACCAAATGATCAAGCAAAAATCTATTATGATATTTTAAATTTATATGATATTTTAGGTAATAAAAATAAAAAAGCCGAATATGTTTTAAAATGTAAAGAAGTAAAAGATACAACAGAGAGTTTATATAAAAAAATGTGTGATGAGATGTAATGAATATTGAAGATATATTAAATAGAATTGATGCTACAAATCTTTCTATACCTTTTGGAAGAATAAAAAATATTTCATCTACAACTTTAACTGCTATTGGTTTAGAGGTTGCAGTTGGAGATATTGTTAAAATAGAATCCGTTCAGCATTTATATACTGTTTTAGGTATGGTAGCTTCAATAGATGATTTATCTTTTACTATAGTGCCATTCTCTTTTATTGATGGATTTAGAATTAATGATAAAGTATATTTGCAAAAAGATGGATTAACTGTAAAGTGTGGATATGGTTTATTAGGAAGAGTTATAAATGCTTTAGGAGAGCCTATTGATGATAAAGGGAAAATTGTAAATCTTGAAGAAAATGCACCAATAAATAAGCTTTCAATGCCAGCTCTTGAAAGAGGAATTATTGATCAAAAATTTGCAACAGGTGTAAAAGCAATAGATTCAATGCTAACAAGCGGAAAAGGTCAGAAAATAGGTATTTTTGCAGGTTCTGGGGTTGGAAAATCAACACTTATGGGAATGATTGTAAAAGGTTGTGAAGCTCAAATAAAAGTAGTTGCATTAATAGGAGAAAGGGGAAGAGAAATCCCTGAGTTTATCCATTATAATCTTGACAATAATTTAGATAATACGGTAATTATTGCAGCAACTTCCGATGAATCAGCTTTAATGAGAAAATATGGAGCATTTACTGCTATGGCTATTGCTGAATTTTTTAGGGACAAAGGTCATGATGTTTTATTAATGATGGATTCAGTTACAAGATTTGCAATGGCTCAAAGAGAAATTGGATTAAGTACAGGTGAACCACCTGTAAGTCGAGGTTATCCACCATCTGTTTTTGCACTGCTTCCTCAATTAATGGAGAGAGCTGGGAATAATAAAAAGGGTTCAATTACAGCATTTTTTACAGTTTTAGTTGATGGTGATGATATGAATGACCCAATAGCAGATCAAAGTAGGTCGATTCTTGATGGACATATTGTTTTAACAAGAGAATTAACAGAACAGGGATTTTATCCACCTATTAATTTACTAAAATCAGCTTCAAGGGTTATGGATAAGGTTGTTACTAAAGAACATTATAATGATTTTTTAAAGTTAAAAAGAGTATTATCATTGATAAAAGAGAATGAAGTGTTGGTTAGAGTTGGGGCTTATAAAACAGGAATGGATTTAGAACTTGATGCTGCAATGGCAAAAAAAGAACAAATAAGAGAATTTCTAACCCAAGATACTCAGAAAAATTTTGAATTTAATGAGATTGTAACAATGTTTAGAAAGGTATTACAATGATTAATCAAACAGAACAAATGACTTATAGATTAAGTAATTTAGATATTCAACAACAAAGAGTTTCATATCAAATGAGTACAAAAGAAGTACTTGATGAGGGTAGTGATAATTCTGTATTATATGCAAGAGTTATACATATTGATGATAAAGTAAGAACTTTTGAAGGAATAAAAGACCAAATTGAAAGAAGTACTGTCCAAAATGAAGCCGCTGATACAAGTATGGCTTCTATAAAAGATATTTTAGAAACAAAAGTTAAAAAAGCACTTATTTTAGCAAATACTTCAACAACATCTCAAGAAGGAAGATCTGCTATTGCAGTTAGTATGGCAGGATTTAGAGAAAACTTGCTTCAATTAGCAAATACGCAAGTTGAGGGAGAATATGTATTTGCTGGTTCAGATGCCTCAATTAAACCTTTTGAAAAAGATGCAGTTACTGGAAAAGTTACTTATGTTGGAGATAATAAATTAAGAAAAATAGCCGTGGAAGAGGGTTCTTATAGAGAAAAAGGAATTACAGGTTTTGATATGATGATGTATCCTTCTTCAACTGCTTATAAAGGTGGAACTTTAACTTTCCAAACAACAAATAGAATTATTGACCAAGATGGAAATGAGTGGAAATTAAACTCTCCAACAAATAATACTTTAGTAAAATATGATTTAGATGGAAATATTACAACAGAAACGATTACACCTGTAACAAATGACGGAGCAACACCTCCTACATATAGTGCAACTATGCCATCAACTGATGGTACAAAATTTGAAGCAAAAACAAATATATTTGATTTTTTAGATGAAACTATAAATGCCTTAAATAAAGTAGATAGTGCAGGAAATCTAATTACTGAAGATGCTGCAAGACAGATAATTGGTGATGGTGTGGATGAGATGATTAAAGTTTATGATAGTGTAGATGTTTCTCATGCAAGACTTGGAGCAAGAAATAGCGTTTTTGAAGTCTCTTTGGAAAGAGTTTCATCAAAATTAACACAGTATGATGCTCTGTCTCAAGAAATTGGTGCTGCTGATTTGGCAAAAGTTGCAATGGAAGCTAAATCTTTAGAGCTTACATATACAGCACTTTATTCAACAATTAGTAAAATGAATCAGTTGTCGTTGGTTAATTTTATAAATTAATCAGTCAAAATAAAATTAATATATGAACATAAAAAAGATATTTTCAAAAGATTTAATAATCGTTGCGTTATTTGTATCGATACTTTTAATAATTATCGTACCATTACCGCAAGAGATATTAGATTTCTTTTTGGTAATATCTTTGTCTTTATCAGTATTAATTTTATTAATCTCTTTATATATTCAAAAACCATCAGATTTAACGACTTTTCCAACTCTTATTTTGATATTTGCACTTTTTAGGTTAGCCTTAAATATTGCAACAACTAGGTCAATATTAAGTGAAGGGCATAATGGTCCTGATGCTGTAAGTACTATAATTTCAGCTTTTGGACAATTTGTTGTTGGTGGAAATATGGTTATTGGTATTATTGTATTTATTATATTAGTACTTATTAACTTTATGGTTGTAACAAAAGGTGCTACAAGGGTTGCTGAGGTAACTGCAAGATTTACACTTGATTCAATGCCTGGTAAACAAATGGCTATTGATGCTGATTTAAATGCTGGGTTTATTGATGATAAAGAAGCACAAATTAGACGAAAAGCTTTGATTTCTGAAGCAAACTTTTACGGAGCTATGGATGGATCATCTAAGTTTGTAAAAGGTGATGCTATTGCTGGAATTATTATTACAATAGTGAATCTTGTTGGTGGAATATTAATAGGTCTATTTCAGCATGATATGACGATGGCAGAATCAGGTGAGGTTTATACAATCTTAACTATTGGAGATGGACTTGTAGCTCAACTTCCAGCCTTAATTTTATCAACTGCAACTGCAATTATAATTACTCGTTCTAATATGGATGAAGAGAAATTTGCAAGTCAATCTATTTCTCAATTAACTAAAGATAGTAAATCTTTAATTCTTGTTGGAATTGCACTACTGTTATTTGGATTTATTCCAGGTTTCCCTACAGGTATTTTATTTGTAATGGGAATATTAATGATATTTATAGGTTATGTAATAACAGCTATAAATAACAAAGAAGATAATGCACTTACAAGATTCTTTAAAACAGAAGTTGTTAAACCAAAAGTTAGTGATGATGTTGGTACACTAAAAGAGAAAAAGAAAAGTATGGCTGTTGCTGATGAATCTCAAACTATTGAAAATATTATGAAACTAGAAGTTCTTGAACTTAAACTTGGAATTAGATTATTACAACTTGTTCAAGGAAATTCTGAATTACTTGATAAAATAAAAGCGATTAGAAAAACAATAGCTACAGAATTAGGATTTGTAATACCACAAATAAGAATTTCAGATGATTCAAATTTATCTGCTAATGAGTATCAATTATATTTAAAAAGAATACCAGTTGTAAAAGGAAAAGTAGAAATAGATAAACTTTTAGCAATGGGTGGACTGGCAAACGAAAAATTAGTTGGATTAAAAGTAAAAGAGCCAGTATTTGGTCTTGATGCAACTTGGATTTCAAATGATTTAAAAGAAGAAGCATTGATGAAAGGTTTTACAGTTGTTGATGCTCCAACTATTATCTCTACGCATATTTCTGAAATTATCAAAAAACACTCTGAAGATATTATAACAAGACAAGATATTGTTGATATTGTTGAAAGATTAAGAAAAGATTTTCCAATAGTAATTGATGAAGCAATGAAAGTAACTTCTTATGGTTCATTATTAAAAGTTTGTAAAGATTTATTACATGAGAAAATTCCAATTATAGATATGCTTACTATCATTGAAGCAGTTGCTGATATTGCAGAGTTTACAAAAGCTCCAGAAATTTTACTTGAGCATGTAAGAGCAAAACTATATAGGCTTATTACTCAAAAGTTTAAAGATACAGATGGTGCTTTACATATAGTTACAATTAAGCCTGAACTTGAACAGCAGTTTATTGGAAAACTTCAAGAGCATCATGGGGTTTCACAACTTATGATTTCAATAGCAGAAATCAATAATTTAGTAACTAAAACAAAAAAACTTTTAGATGATATTGAAGCCAAAGGATTTTCAAAAATTTGTATGGTTGTAGATCCAGTTCTAAGAAAAAGAATTTCTGAGATTTATGAAAAATTTGGTCTTCAAGTTTCAGTATTATCACACGCAGAACTTGATTCTAAGGCAAATTTTGCAATAGAGGGAACTTTAGAGTTTTAAAAAATAAAATAGAATATTCTTAAAGTAGGTAAAAATTGAATTCAAATAATAAAGTAGCTTGTCCAATGGATTGCTATGATGCTTGTCAAGCACAAATGATAGATGAAAATATAAAAGGTTCAAAAGAAAATTTAGTTACAAATGGAAAACTTTGTATAAATTTTGCAAATTTACTAAAAGTTGAAAATCTACAAACAGCTTTTTATGAAAATAAAGAGATAAGTTTAGATGAGTCGTTAAATATACTGGTTGAAAAATTGAAATCAACAACACCAGCAAAAACGCTATTTTACAAAGGTAGTGGAAATATTGGTGTTATGCAAAATTCTACAAAAAACTTTTTCACACAATATGGCTCAAATTTAACAAGAGGAAGTTTGTGTGATGGTGGTGGAAATGCAGGAATAGAAGAGGGTAGAGGAGTTGTAATAAATCCACCTATTCAAAAACTTCTTGATGCAGAAGTTGTCATAGTTTGGGGAAGAAACTTAAGCGTTACATCATCACATATGTATAATCTTATCAAAGATAAAACATTTGTAACAATAGACCCAATAAAAACGCAGATTGCAAAAGAATCAAAAATTCACATGCAAATAAATCCAAAAACAGATTATGAATTAGCACTATTATTGACTAGATTTGCTTATATGCAAGATTTAGAAGATAGAGATTTTATTGATGAATTTGGAAATGGTGCAGATTGGTTTTTTGATATATCGAAAAATAGACCAGTTGTATCTTATGAAGCAACAACGGGAATTCCATTAGCTCAAGTAAATGAATTTTTTGATTTGATAGAAAATAAAAGTGTTGCTATTTTAGTTGGTCTTGGTGTTCAGAAATATTTTGAAGGTGCTCAAATCATGAGATGTATTGATTCATTTGCAGCATTTATGGGTTATCACAAAAAAGATGCAGGTGGAGTTTGGTATTTAAGTAACTCAGCAACTGGTTATGAAAATCAATTTGAAGTAAAAGGTACAAACAAAAAAGTATCTATTCCAAAAGTGGATTTTGGTTCATATGATTTGGTATTTATACAAGGCTCAAATCCTGTTATTTCACATCCAAATACACAAAAAGTAATAGATGGACTTAAAAAATCTTTTGTTGTTTATTTTGGAACAACTCTGAATGACACTTGTGAATATGCAAATTTAATAATTCCATCAACACCATTTTTAGGTAAAAATGATGTTAGATTATCTTATGGACATGAATTTAAATCTATTTCAAATATTGTAAAAGATAAATCACAAAACTCAATAAGTGAATATGATATAACAAACTTTTTACTTGAACAATTTGGATTTAAAAAGTTAAAAGATGAAGATGAAATAATCTCTTATTATGAAAATCATAAACCAAAACTTGAAGATTTTGAAACTTTCAATTTTATAGAAGAAGTTTCTATAGAGCCACTTTA
>ERZ724515.1066-NODE-1066-length-11389-cov-6.918828_pt1 | contig 11389 bp, 8 predicted proteins | sample MGYA00376048_ERZ724515 | MGnify/ENA primary metagenome ERZ724515 (study PRJEB28724, sample SAMN07190885) | wastewater metagenome | isolation source: influent of sewage treatment plant in Hong Hong | place: Hong Kong | collected 2016-03-17 ... | reverse complement strand
TACTATTAATCTATAAATTACCATTTTAAAGGGTTTATATTAATACTTTTCTATAACATCTTTTATTAAAACAGAAGTAATTCCCCAAATTACTTCACCTTCATACTTATAAACCCAAATTTTATGTCTTTTATTTCCCCAAGGTTTTTTATAAGTATCAGGAAGTCCTAATTCTTCAACTGGAAATAAAATTTCAATTTCACCATCATCATTTATCTTATAAGGTTGAATTTCATGAGATAATGTGTACTCTTCAGGTTCGTGCTCTTTAAAAAATGAAATAGGAATAGTTACCACTTTCTCAACTTCACTAGGGTCAATTTTCATATTTTTAAATGCTTTTTTCTTTACTCTTGCAACAAAAGATTCAATCACTGTTCCAATTGGTGCAACATAAGTATCCAATTGACCTAAAACCTTAATATCTTTTCTTTCGATTCCTAACTCTTCTTGTGTCTCTCTTAAAGCAGTATCTTTAAATGTCTCATCAACACCATCTTCAAAACCACCGCCAGGAAAACAAATATCCCCACCTTGTCTAATATTTGCTGCTCTTTTTTGAAATATTAAATGATATTCACCTTTAATTTTTACAAGAGGAATTAAAACAGCACTATTAAAAAATCTATGTCTTCCTAATACATTTGGATGTTTAGGTAAATTTGATACCAATTTTTTTAAATTATTCTTTTTCATCTATCTTTCTTTATTGAATTAATTGCTTCACACATCGTATTTACAATTTTTCTTAAATCTTTTTCTTCAATCGTATAAGCAACTATTGAATAAATCAATCTTCCAAAAGGTCTAATCCAAACTCCATTTTTCACACAATAATCTTGTATTTCTTGAGCATAACAATCCTCTTTTAATTCAATTATACCAATCGCACCAATATTTCTAGCATCTTTTACTAATTCACAATCTTTAATATTTTCCAATTCTTCAGAAAAAATTTCTCCAATATTTTTTACTTTTTCTTCCCAATTACTCTCTTTTAGTAAATCAATACTAGCATTTGCAACACTACAAGCCAAAGGATTAGCCATAAAAGTTGGACCATGCATTAAAACACCAATTTCACTATTTGAAATAGTATCACTAACCTCTTTTGATGTAACCATAGCAGCCATAGTCATATAACCACCAGTTAAACCTTTTCCCAAAGTCATAATATCTGGTTTTATATTTGCCCATTCACAAGCAAACATTTTTCCTGTATGTCCAAATCCAGTAGCTATTTCATCAGCAATAAGTAACACATCATATTTACTACAAAGTTCTCTTGCTTTTTTTAGATAAAGAGGATTATAAATTCTCATCCCACCTGCACCTTGAACTATTGGTTCAAGTATAAATCCTGCTATTTCATTATGATATTTTTCGAAATTCTCTTCTAAACTTTTTATTGATTCTGAACAATCAACATCAAATCCAAGTTCTGGTGCTTTTGTAAAAATATGTTCACTAAGATAAGTTCCATAAATAGAGTGCATTGAATTATTTGGATCACAAACACTCATAGCTCCTAAAGTATCCCCATGATATGCATTTTCTAAAGCTAAAAATTTATATTTTTTTAATCCCTTTGCTTTTTGATATAAAATTGCAGTTTTTAAAGCAACTTCCACAGAAACAGAACCACTATCACATAAAAAAACAGAATTTAATCCAGTTAAATCAACCAATTTTTTACATAAAATTGAAGCTTGTTCGTGAGCAATTCCACCAAACATAATATGAGGCATAATTTCAACTTGTTTTTTTAATGCTTCATTTAATTTAGGATTATTATATCCATGAATTGCACTCCACCAAGAACTCATACCATCAATTAACTCTTCACCTGTTTCTAAAAAAATTGAAGTTTTATTCGTACTCTTTACAGGTAAAATTTTTGTTTTTGAAGGTAGTGCATTATAAGGGTGCCAAACGTGAGATTTATCTATATCTAACCAATTCAATAACTTTCCTAGTTTAAAAATTGGTTAGATTATATCCAAAGATTATTACAAAATTAATAAAAGATTTTATTCAGTTATATCTAAAACAATAATAGACATAGCTCCTTTATATTTTTTATTATTATGTTCATACTCTGTATTTGAAATATCAATATGTCCATTCATGTGTTTATGAATAATTTCTTGACACATATAAAGTCCAATTCCTGTTCCTTGTGCTTGATGTTTTGTAGTAAAATATGGTTCAAAAACTTTTTCAATAACATCAGGATTTATTCCACCTGCGTTATCTTTTATTTTTATAATCGCTTTTTTACCATCTTTTTTTACTTCTATAAAAATAAGTCTTTCATCATCTTCCAAAGTTTGCAAAACATCTTTTGAATTGTTTAAAATATTAATTAAAACTTGAATTAACTCTGTTTCATATCCAAAAATATTCACATCATCGATTCTACTAATTATCTTAATATTTCTTTCTAAAAAATTTGCATTTAATAAATCAATTGTTTTTTCAATACAAGATTCTAAACTAAAATCTGATTTCTCTTTTTGTGGTTTAAAAAAGTATCTAAAGTCATCAATTGTATTTGATAAATATTTAGAAGTATTTAAAACTGAATCAATTGCATTATGGAAAAAATCATCATCTAAATCATTTAACTGTTTTTTTAATTTCATTCCACTTGCATTTGTAGTAATTACAGATAATGGTTGTCTCCATTGATGCGCAATATTCTCAATCATCTGTCCCATAGAAATCATCTTTTGCTGTTGAGATAAAAGTCTATCTTTTTTTAGATTCTCCTCAACCTCTTTTTTTATTCTCTCTTCTAATTGTGAATTAATTTCTTTTAACTCTTTTGTTTTCTCTTCAACTTTATTTTGAAGTTTTTCATTTACTCTTTTTAAAAATCTTTGTCTATACAAAATTGCAATTATTACTAAAATTAAACTCAATGCAACTTTCCAAACCAAAGAGTAATCAAACTCTTTACTATAATTTTGGAAAGTCCATTTTGTTAATAATTCATTTTTAACATTCTCATCAATACTTAAAACAGCTTTTTGCATAATTCCATATAGAATATTATCCTCAAGATTAACACCTATTGAAACATTTACAGATTCATCAAGTTTTGCAGAAATTGATATTTTAGATAAGTAACTATTTTGTATTTTATACCAAGATGTTGAAATAGCATCAATATGCCCAAATGTTTCACCTGATAATACTTTTTTAAATCCATCATCAATATCATTTACAAAAACAAATTCAATACCTTTATATTTATTCTTTAAAATTTCATAAATAGCATAATCTTTTACTATAGATATTTTTTTCCCATCTAAAGAGCTTAAATTATTAATAAATGAAACATCACTTTTAGTTGAAAGAACAAAAGGAATTTCTAAATAAGATTTAGTAAAATTAAAATATTTTTCTCTCTCTTGTGTTTTTACTATACTTGGTAAAATATCACACTTTTTCTCTTTTGCAAAAGCTAAAGATTCTGACCAATTCTTAGTAGGTACTAATTTTATAGGCTTTTTAATTTTTTCTTCTATTAATTTAATATATTCAGATACAAACCCTACAAATTCGCCATTTTTTATATCACTATATGGCAAAATATTTGGAACTATACACATTTTAATAATATCTCTTTGTTCTAAATATTTTGATTCAAAACTTGAAAAACTATGATTTTTTAAATTATCCATATCAAATACAAATTTTTCTAAATCAACAGGTTTTGGAACTAATCCCATTAAATTATATAAATCATAAATTCTTTGAATTTTATCCTTTTTTATTTCCCCTAAGTTTGCTGTATTGAAATATGATAGTTTTCTTAACTCTTTTGCTTCGTAAATAAGTTCATTTTTCTTCAAATCTTTACTGTTATATTTATCAATAATAACATTTACACTCTCTTCAATATTTGAATAGGCATATTCCCAACCTTTTAAAGAGGCTTTTCTAAATTTCAATACAGTTTCTAAATCATTATTAATTAAATTTTCACTTGTAAAAAGCATATCACTATACATATCAAAACCAAATTTTTTTGGGTCAAATACATTATACTCTATACCTTTTTTTTGTAATTCATAAGGTGATTTCGAAATATAAGCAGAGATTACATCAGTATTTTTATTTATTAAATCATCAATGTCATGTGTATGTTTTAAAAATGTAAGATTTTCTAGTTTAACTTTGTTTGAAACAATCATAGCTTTTAATGATACTTCACTTGCATCATCAATTGTTGTCATAACTTTTTTATTTGAAAAATCATTTATAGTATTAATACCTGATTCTTTTGTACTAACTAAAATTAAAGGAGTGGCTTGAAATAAAGCGTATAAAGCAACGATGTTTCTGTCTTTTGTTCTTTCTAAAATTAATGTTTCTCTTCCTACTGCAAAGTCTAATTTTCCATCACTTACATCTTTTGGAATATCTATTCCAAATTGAAATGGTTTAATCTCCACATCAAGACCCGCATCTTTATAAAAACCTTTCTCTTTTGCCATATAATATCCAGCAAATTGAAACTGGTCAAACCAAGATAATTGAAGTGAAACTTTTTTTAATTCTTGCGCAAAAAGTGATGAAAAAAGAAAAAATAAGAAAAATATAATCTTGCCAAACATCCAAACTCCTTCTAAAAGTCTTTAATTATAACAAAAATAAATCATTTTTATTTCAAAAAATTTAACTTTTTTATTTTAAGTTATAAATTAATTATTTGATTATAATCTAATAATTACATTCAAAATTTGATTACAAATTAGTAACATGAAAATAGATAAATTATAAGTATTAATTTGTCAAAATTCCAACAATAAAATAAAAAAGGATTACTATTATGACTTTTATTCCAATGTCAATTCAACTTTCACAAGCAATTAATTCAGAAAATGCAACAAAAGTAGAAGAATTAATTTTAACATCTGATTCAAAAAATAAATTGATTTTAGAATATGTTTCACAAAATGGGGAAGATAATTTAAAAGAGTTATTACCTCAATTTAAAAGTAAAGGTTTAGTTCTAACAATTAAAAATTTATTAGATATTGAGTAACGAATTTCTATAAAGAAAGATTCTTTATAGAATCCATCTCTATTAATGTAAGAAGTGTCTAATTCCTGAGAAATATAAAGCCATTCCATATTCATTTGCAGCTTCTATAATTTCATCATCTCTAATACTTCCACCTGGCTCAATTACACATTTAACACCAGCTTCAGCAGCTGCATCAATACTATCTCTAAATGGGAAGAAAGCTTCACTTGCTAATACAGCACCTGTAACATCAAGTCCCATATCTTCAGCTTTTCTTAAAGCAGCTTTTGAAGCATCAACTCTTGAAGTCATTCCCATACCAACAGCTACCATTGCAGAATTTTTAACATAAACAACACAGTTTGATTTAGTTAAACTTGCAATTTTATAAGCAATTTCCATATCTTTTACTTCTTGCTCTGTTGCAATTCTTTTTGACATAAGTTTAGAATTTCTAACTTCATCTTCTTCAACTTTATCAGCATCTTGGAATACAAATCCACCATCAACTCTTTTGAAATCAATAGCATCATTTGCTAATTCTAAATACTCAGTTCCTTGCTCAAACAGTTTGATTCTTTTTTTAGATTCAAATACTTTAACAGCATCTTCTGTAAATCCAGCAGCAAATACAACTTCTAAGAAAATCTCATTCATTTTTTCTGCTAAATCTTTATCAACCGTCCCATTAACAGCAACTACTCCACCAAAAGCAGAAACTGGGTCACATTTAAGTGCTTCAACATAAGATTCTAATAATGTATCTTTAATTGCAAATCCACAAGGATTTCCATGTTTTACAATACAAACAGCTTTATCTTTTCCAAATGCAGCAGCAATTCTAGCAGCTCCAGAAATATCACCCATATTATTAAAAGATGCTTCACCTTTTATTGTTTTAAATTTATTAGTAAATTGTGCATCAAATTCATATAAAGCACCTTTTTGATGTGGATTTTCACCATATCTTGTATCAAATACTTTAGTTCCAACGATAAATTGTTTTGCACCCATACCATTATTAAATCTTTTGTTCATATAATTAGCAATCATAGAATCATAAGCAGCTGTATGCTCATAAGCTTTAATCATCATATCTCTTCTGAATTCAACTGTATTAGTATTGTTTTTAAGATTATTTAATACTAAATCATAATCAGCAACATCAGTTACAATAATTACTGAATCAAAGTTTTTAGCAGCTGATCTAACCATCGCTGGTCCACCAATATCAATGTTTTCAATAATCTCTTCGAAATCATCAGTTTTTTCGATAGTTGCTTTAAATGGATATAAATTAACACATACTAAATCAATTCCTTCAACACCAAGCTCACGTGCCTGATCAAGATGAGATTGTTTATCTCTTCTATGTAAAATTCCACCATGAATATACGGATTTAAAGTTTTTACTCTTCCTTCAAAACACTCAGGAAATTTAGTTACTTCATTTGCTTCAATAACTGCAATTCCTGCATCTTTTAATTTTGTATATGTTCCACCAGTAGAAATAATTTCATACCCTAAAGATACTAATTCTTTAGCAAAATTCTCAACACCACTTTTATCACTAACACTAATTAATGCTCTCATCTAGCTTTTCTCCCACTATAAAATATCTAGAAATAAAAAAAGCCAAACTTCTTTAAAGAAGTTTGGCTTCAAAATGTTTTTTATTATAAATCTTGTTCGATTACTTTTTTAAATCTGTTAAAGTAAACATCAGATGCTTTATCTAAATCTTTATAAATATCATTTACAGAGATTTTATCACCAGTTACTTGACCAATTCTAATAATTTCTAAATTATTTGAATTTGCAACTTTTTCAAATGCTTCACAATTTTCTGGTCTAACTTCAACAATAGCTCTACTTAAAGACTCAGCAAAGATATCTTTTGAATCATTTAAAGAAATATTTGCTTCAATACCTTTTTGACCAACAACAGCCATTTTTGCTAATGCAATTGCAATTCCACCAACATTTACATCTTTTGCAGCTTTTAATAAACCTTGTTTATTTGCTTCAATAACTGTATTCCATAATGCTAACTCTTTTGCAAAATCAACATTTGGGTGAGTACCAGCAACTTTTCCATACATCTTTTTAAGATATAAAGAACCACCAAACTCACCTTTTGTTTCACCTAAAAGATATAAAATATTTCCATTTTCTTGAACGCAAGAAGGTAATACTTTATTTGCATCATCATTTACACCAACCATTGCAATAGAAGGAGTTGGGAATACACTTACACCATTTGTTTCGTTATATAAAGAAACATTTCCACCAATAACAGGCGTATTTAACTCTTTACAAGCAGATTTAATACCTTCACAAGAAGCAGCAAATTGCCACATAACTTCAGGATTTTGAGGATTTCCAAAATTTAAACAATCTGTAATAGCCTTTGGAACTGCACCAGTCATTGCAACATTTCTTCCAGATTCCATAACAGCTGCTGCTGCTCCTAATTCTGGATTAATATAACAAAGTCTTGTATTACAATCAGCACTCATAGCTAAAGCTTTTCCAGTCTCTTTAATTCTAATAGAAGAACCATCAAGTTGACCTGGACCTTTGATTGTATTTGTTTGAACCATTGAATCATATTGAGAGTAAACCCAAGATTTATCAACAACTTCCATATCAGAGAATAAATCATCAAAAGCAATTTGATTTGAGATTTCTTTATCTAAAGAGATATTTTCAATTCCATCTAAATATGCTGGTTTTTTAACTGGTCTATCTAAAACTGGAGCTTGTTCTGATACTGGTTGAACTGGAACTTCAGCAACTTTATCACCATGCCAGAATAATTCCATATTTCCAGTGCTTGTAACTTCACCAATTACAGCAACATCTAATTCCCATTTTTCGAAAATATCAATAATTGCTTGTTCACAACCTTTTTTAGCACAAATAAGCATTCTTTCTTGAGACTCAGAAAGCATAAAGTCATAAGGAGTCATACCCTCTTCACGTGCAGGAACTTTATCTAAATGCATAATCATTCCAGAACCTGATCTTCCTGCCATTTCAAAAGAAGAAGAAGTAAGTCCAGCTGCTCCCATATCTTGAATACCAACGATTAAATCTGTTTTAAATAACTCTAAACAAGCTTCTAAAAGTAATTTTTCAGTAAATGGATCTCCAACTTGAACTGTTGGTCTTTTTGATTCAGAATCTTCATCAAATGATGCAGAACTCATAACAGCTCCACCAAGACCATCTCTACCTGTTTTTGAACCAACGTACATTACAGGATTTCCAATACCTTCAGCTCTTCCGTAGAAAATTTCATCAGCTTTTGCTAAACCTAAAGTAAATGCATTAACTAAGTTGTTTCCTGCATAACACTCTTCAAATGTAGTTTCTCCACCAATTGTAGGAACTCCCATACAGTTACCATATCCACCGATACCAGCAACAACACCTCTTAAAAGATATCTATGTTTTTGAGCAGTTTCGCTATTTCCTTCAATAGAAGCAAATCTAATTGAATTCATATTTGCAATTGGTCTTGCACCCATTGTAAATACGTCTCTTAAAATTCCTCCAACACCTGTTGCAGCACCTTGGTATGGTTCAATAAATGATGGGTGATTGTGAGATTCCATTTTGAATACAGCAGCATATCCATCACCAATATCAATAACTCCAGCATTTTCACCTGGACCTTGAATAACCCATGGAGCTTTTGTTGGGAATCCACTTAAGTATTTTTTACTAGATTTGTATGAGCAGTGCTCTGACCACATAGCAGAGAAAATACCAATTTCTACATAGTTTGGTTCTCTACCTAAGATTTGTTTTATATTCTCAAATTCTTCAAGTGTTAAAGAGTGAGCAAGTGCTATCTCTTGAATGTTCATCTCTTGTTTTTGCATCTTTCGCCTTAAAATATGGTTGTAAATTAGAGGCGATTATATCCAAAAAGAGTTAAATTTATTTTTAATCTTCTGAAAGAATTTTTACTTGATTGTTAACAATCTCCAAAAATAGCTCTTTTTTACCATAAAATTTAACCGTTGGACTTAAATATTCTTCATCCATTAAAACTTTATACATAGTTTTATTTAATGAATTTGGATATGGTGAAATATCAATGTTAGTAAAATTAATTATTTTCTTTTCATCTTTAGCAAAAACTCTTCTTTTAAATTCACTAAATTGAGCAAAATCAGATTTATCAGCTTTTTTAAATTCAGTTGAATAAGAAGATAAATACTCATCTATGTTAGAATATTTCCATGTATCTCTCCACTTGAATATCATCGCAAGAATTTGTGCTATATCTTCTTTTGTAGCTTTTTTAAATTCATTATTTGATGTTAATAATATTGTTTTTGTTATATCTAAACTTCTTTCAAGATTTTCTAATTCATTATTATCTAAAGCAATACATCCTCTTGTGAAATTTTCTCTTCCTCCATTAAAAGGCATACCGTGAATCCAAATTCCTGAACCATTTTTATCTAAACTTTGATCAAAAACGTTAGGATAAGTGGTTACTAAAGCAAATGGTCCATAAAATTGATCAAGTTGAGTCTTTTTCTCAGTTAATTCATAAGCACCTTCAGGAGTCTTTTTATCACCTTCCAAAAATTTATCTCCTCGATTTTCTCCAACAATTACATTATTTCTAACTACAAGTTTATAGTCATTACCAACTCTTTCAAATAATGACATCTCTAATTGTTCTTTTTGAGCAACTAAAACATATTTTTTATATTCATAGTAACCATAATCAATATTTTTACCAACTAAATACTCTCTCCAATAATTAATATCAGTCAAACTCTTTTCAATCTCTTTTTCTACTTCATTGATTCCTTGAAATCTATAGATATTTACATAATCTTTCCCAAATAAATTTAGAACAACAAACAAAAGAATTACATATTTAAACAAATCTTACTCCATCTTAATTTAAGTTGCGCAATTGTATAATAGACGCCCTAATTATTTGATAAAGAAGTGAAGAGAGTATGAAAAAACTTATTTTAAGCCTTATTATTTTTTATAACTTTTTATATTCAGCTCAAGTAGAAGAGCTTTTATGGCCTAAAGGTGAAAGTTTTTTGACTTTTTTGGATAAATACAAAATTTCTCATAAATTGTATTTTGATTTAGAAAAAGAGGATAAAGAGCTTTGTTCTGAAATTGAAGCAGATAGAAGATTTTACCTTTACACAAATGACGATGGAAGCCTTAATCAAGTTTTAATACCTGTATCAGATGATATACAAATACATATCTATAAAGATAGCAATAATATATATAAATTTCAAACTTTACCAATAAATTATACAGAACACACAGAAACTGTAGCTATTAAAATCACTGAATCAGTATCTCAAGATATATTAAATGCCACTGGTGATGTTACACTTGCTGCTGTGTTAAAATCTATTTTTTCTGATGGTGGAGTAAATTTTAGAAAAATGCAAAAAGGTGATTATATTGCATTAAAATATACTCAAAAATCATATTTAGGAAGACTTCATGGAATGCCTGATTTAACAGCTGCTATGGTGCAAATTTCTGGAAAACCTTATTATAGAATTAAACACAATGATGATGATAAATATTATGATGAAAAAGGTGTTGGCTTTACTCAATCTTACTTTTTCCAAATTCCTCTAACTTTTCAAAAAATCTCAAGTGAATTCACAAATAAAAGATGGCATCCTGTTCTAAAAAGATATAGAGCTCACCTAGGAACAGATTTTGCAGCACCAACAGGAAGAAATATTTACGCAGCAGCAGATGGAAGAATTGAATTTCAAGGTGATAAAGGTGGATACGGTAAAACTACAATTATTAACCATGGAAATGGATATAAAACATTATATGCACATCAAAATGGTTTTGCAAAAGGTGCAGGACAAGGTAGAAATGTAAAAAAAGGTGAACATATAGGATATGTAGGAAATACTGGTTTGAGTTCTGGTCCACATTTACATTTAGGTCTATATAAAAATGGTGTAGCTGTTAACCCTCTTACAGTTATTCAAAAACCAAAAGTTGATGGTTTAGATGGTAAAGAAAAAGCAAAATTTTTAGCAAATGCACAAAATATTATGAAAAAATTTGATGATGAAATTAAAAATGAAAATAGAACTCTTCCTACTAAATTCAAAAGAACGACAGATAAAACAGATATAAATATATTTTAAATAAAATAGTAGTCTAAACTACTATTTTATTTATGAAGTGATGGTGCAACTATTGATAAAAACTCATCTTTTATTCTCAATACATTTATAACAAACTACAACTACTTACAAATCCCCTATTTTAAGGGATATAGTCTTTACTTTACAACTATAATTAGCTACAATTATT
>ERZ724515.1065-NODE-1065-length-11396-cov-5.303677_pt1 | contig 11396 bp, 13 predicted proteins | sample MGYA00376048_ERZ724515 | MGnify/ENA primary metagenome ERZ724515 (study PRJEB28724, sample SAMN07190885) | wastewater metagenome | isolation source: influent of sewage treatment plant in Hong Hong | place: Hong Kong | collected 2016-03-17 ... | reverse complement strand
GTAAGGTACTGCAACAGCACGCGTCTACTATGTTGGCCAGCTTGTGAGTTCCCCCAGTGCACCAACTCGAAGCCCTCAAAGGCGACCGAAAAGGGCAGCACAGTATCCGCGTGAACGATCAATGGCGCGTGTGCTTTGTTTGGAGAGAAGATGGCGCGCACCAAGTCGAAATTGTGGACTACCACTAGGAGCTGAGAACATGGCTGAACTACTTGACGAAATTCACCCCGGCGAAATTTTGCTTGAGGACTTTATGAAGCCGATGGGTATCACGGCCCGTCAGCTCGCGGCCGATATCGACGTATCGCCCAGCCGCATCAGTGAGCTGGTGCATGGTGCTCGCCCCGTCACGGCCGATACTGCGCTGCGCTTGGGGCTGTTTTTCGGCATGGAACCTCGCTTCTGGCTAAACCTACAAACTGAATACGACATGCGGATCGCTGCGCGTACCCTTCAAGAAAAGATTACGCCTCGAATTCGGGTTTTTCATCGAGCCGCAGCCTAAGACTTCACTTCAACCCGCTGAAGTCAGTCCGAAAGGGACCGGTTTCGGACTTGATGGTTTGTTAGTGTACGAAAGTAGGTCAAATTAGTTTCGGATGTGCGCTATAATTCGTACACCACATTCGGACGGAATCGGACCATGCCACGCGTTTTTGCTTACTGTCGCGTTTCGACTACCGATCAGACGACCGAAAATCAAAAGTTGGAAATTGTGGCGGCCGGATTCGCTATCGAGGCGCGTCGACTGGTCGACGAAAGCATCAGCGGTTCGGTGGCCGCAAAAGAGCGACCTGGCTTTATCAAGTTGATTGACCGGATGGAATCTGGCGATGTGCTCGTTGTCACCAAGCTTGATCGACTTGGGCGTAATGCGATGGATGTTCGGTCGACCGTCGAACAACTCGCAAGCGCTGGCGTGCGTGTGCATTGTCTTGCCTTGGGGGGAGTCGACCTCACCAGTCCTGCCGGTAAAATGACCATGCAGGTAATCGCCGCCGTGGCAGAGTTTGAGCGTGACCTGCTGATCGAGCGAACCCAGTCAGGAATTGTTCGGGCAAAAGCGGCAGGCAAACAATTTGGCAGACCTCCAGCACTCAATGCACAGGAACGTGCCACCGTCGTAGCGCGTTTGGGGGATGGTGCCAGCATTGCCGAACTCGCACGTGAGTTCAAGACCACTCGGCAAACAATTATGCGGGTAAGGGAGGCGGCTTTGAAGCTACCGCTACAACAAATAGCGTGAGGTTCCTGCATTTGCGTTCAACGGGCCGCTGTGCAGCGGGAGCGGCCATTGGTGGGGCTCAACCGGAGGGGTTTTGAGCGACAGCTTACTGAGTCCACCGGCCGTTCCAACGAGTAGAATTTAGTGCAGGTGGCTGGCTCTTGCCGGCCACAACCGGCCGGTCATCAATCGATCCGGATAGCGGTCATTGCGGCGGGAGGATATGCTAAACGCCTGTGTCCGGAGTCGATCAGACCACACACCATGCGGGCTGCTGCTTTACCTGCGTTGTTATCTTGCATTGCGCGATATTTCTTCTTCTAAACAGGAGGTTGCAGAACATGTTATCCGGCATCCCAATGTTATGCGGCAGAACTGTCGCCCTAAAACAAAGTTAGGCCCGCTGGAATCAACTATGGAAAACATCCCCAAAGACATCTACACGGAACCTGAGCCGGCAGTCGATACGCTCGCCAATCTGGGACCGCTCACCGGCATGGCAGGCATATGGGTGGGCACGCACGGCCTCGACGTCAATCCGAAGCCCAACGGCCCCGAAAAGCAGGCTTTCATCGAACACATGGAGTTGCAGCCGATCGATGCACAGACCAATGGGCCGCAATTGTTCTACGGACTGAGGTACCACACGCGGATCGTCAAGCCTGATGACGTCGAGACATTCCACGACCAAGTCGGCTATTGGCTATGGGAACCGGCGACGGGCACCGTGATCCAGACGCTTTCGATACCGCGCGGACAGGCAGCGATGGCCGTCGGCCGTGCCGAGGCCGATGCGAGAACGTTTCGCCTCGAGGCTGTCCGCGGGTCCGAAACAAACGGGATCGTGTCAAACCCGTTCTTGGAATATGCGTTCAGAACGAAGAGCTACATCATCACGGTTGCGATCAATGTCGATGGAACGTGGTCCTACGAACAGGACACTGTGTTGATCATCCCAGGCCAGGCGGAGCCGTTCCACCATACGGATCGCAACACGCTCCGGAAGGTCGGAGAGCCTACGCCCAATCCGACGGCGCAAGCGGCAGCGACCAAACTCCGGAAATCCTAGGGCCAGGGATGAGCCCTAACATTCAGCTCAACACGGACCTGTCGCGGCAAGCCGCGCCAGCCCGGTTAGCTGCACGTTGAATGACAGCTTTCCCAAAAGCTCTACGGCTGCTCTGGGTCGAACCCGGCCTTTAGACCAAGCGAAGACCACTAGGCGGAATTGGTAAATCGCCGTGCAACGCAGCATGACCGAAGATATAGGGTACTTGCGCCATATCCCGATTTGGGACTAAACTTTCGCATGCGAATCATTGCCGTCAGCTACCTGCGACCTTTCTGGGAATCCAATCCGGACGCCGAGCAGCCCTTGAAGTCGTGGGTGGATGAGGTGAAGAAGGCGAACTGGAGCCAGCCGTCGGACATCAAGGCGCAATACCGTAGTGCCAGCATTCTGAAGAATCGCCGGGTCGTGTTCAACATCAAGGGCAATGACTATCGACTGGTGGTGTCGGTGGCCTATCGCTTCCAGGCTGTTTACGTGAAATTCATCGGCACGCACGCCGAGTACGATCTGATTGACGCCGAAACCGTTGAAATGGAGTCCTGACATGGAAATCCGACCAATTCATACCGACGCTGACTATCGGGCTGTTCTGCGCGAGGTATCGGCGTACTTCGAAAATGAGCCAGAGCCTGGTACGCCTGATGGTGATCGGTTCGAGGTGCTGGTGACGCTGGTCGAAGCCTATGAGGCTAAACACTTCCCCATCGACCTTCCCGATCCGGTGGAAGCCATCAAGTTCCGTATGGAGCAAGCCGGACTGGCACCGAAGGACTTGGTGCCGGCCATCGGCCGTCTGAACCGCGTCTATGAAATCCTGAATCACAAGCGTCCGCTGACGCTCAACATGATCTGGCGACTGCACGAGAAGTTCGGAATCCCTGCCGAGAGCCTGATCCGCCCATCCAAGCTATCCGCCGCTGCTTGATCCGGTAGGCAGCGCTGTGCCTGTCAACATCCTCAACCTGCCTGGTCTGGATGTAGTGGATTTCCGGGAAACCGACACCGAATATCACGTTCGCGCCACGCCCAAGACGATCTCGCGCCTGTGTCCGTCATGTGGGCCAGCAAGCAGAGTGGTCGTCCATCAACAGAAAACCCTGTTTGTCCGTGACCTGCCAAGCCATGGCCGGGCTGTGGCCATCCACCTCGATGTTCCCCGCCTGAAATGCCACGACTGCGTGCGGACCTTCACCGCCGTCGTGCCAGAGGTCGATGCCGACCGGCAGATGACCGAGCGCCTGGTGAAATGGATCGGGCGGCAATCGCTTGAATACCCCTTTACCGAGATCGCCAAGCAGGTCGGCATTGATGAGAAGACCGTTCGAGCCATTTTCGGGGAGTACGTTGCCGAACTGGAAAAACAGTATCAGCGCGATACTCCAGTCATCCTTGGACTGGATGAGATCTACCTTTCCCGGCCACGAGGCGTCATCACCAACATTGGCGACCGCTGCCTGGTCGACATGCTGGAGAACCGGTACAAGAAGACCATCGTTGAATTCTTGCGCAGCCTGCCCAATCCGGAACTGATTCAGGCCGCCAGCACGGACATGTACCGGCCCTATCGGGAAGCCATTCAGGAAGTTCTGCCGCACGTCGTTCATGTGGTCGACAAGTACCACATCATCCGGATGGGCAATGAGGCGCTGGAAGCCGTCCGGCGACGAATGAAGGACACCATCAGCGGCAAGCTGAATCTGGCCTTGAAGCGCGAGCGGAAGCTGCTGACCATGCGTCAGCACGAGCTATCCGATGAACAGTGGCTGGCGGTTTCTGGCTGGCTGAACAACTTTCCCCAGCTGAAGGACGCCTACGACCTGAAGGAGCGGTATTTCAGGATCTGGGACTGTGAATCCCCAGACGAGGCGGCGGCGGAGTACCTGCGCTGGCAGGAAGCCATTCCGCCGGAGCTTGCCAAGCCGTTCCGGGCGATCACCACCGCTTGGCGGACGTGGCGGAAACAGATTCTGGCCTACTTCGAGCATCCAATCACCAACGCCTTCACCGAGTCGTTCAATGCCAAGATCCGGAAGGCGTACCAGGAGGGGAATGGCTACAGCTTCGAGGTGCTGCGCGCCAAGGTGCTGTTCACGGACGTGATGCAGCGGAAAGCACGACGGGTCGAGCAGGTGAAGGTGAAGCGCCGGCCCAGATTTGACGAGCTTGAAGGTGCCCGGATGTATTTCAGCCTTGGTCGGATGACGCCCGAGGAACTGCAATACGATGTCAGGAACGTCGTGAAGGAAGTGACGCTCGGAACCGACCTGTCCACCTTACTGGCCGAAATCGACCATTGGCCAACAAGGGGCTAAATCAGGGTCTGTACACCAGAAAATCCGAAGCCCCCAAAATATTCGTGCCAGCTCATTTCAGCGGCAGTCGGCCCCCCGTAGCTTGCCCCGGCCAGCGTTCCCGTGTCGGCAGGATAGGCCGATGAGACTGGCAGTGACGGGGTCTGATGATGGGGGGCTAGAGAACAGCCGCTCACTGCGAAAACACCGAGCAGTACGTATGCGGCGACCATGCCGCGCCGCCGTTCATCCAGCCCTATTCGGCGATCGGAGTCTGTTCGCCTGATGGACACGCTCATTGTTTTTCTCCTTGGAAATCTCTGGGGGTAACTACACAACATGCCTCGCGCGTCTCAAGGAAAAACGTAGCTAGCTCGCAGCTGTAGATAGTTTTGGCCAGAGTTGGGTTCCTTTATTCCGGCATTGGAATAGTGGGTCAGACGCAGCCCGAGTAGCCAGGAAGACCCCTCTAGCCGATGGAATAAGCCAACCGAACTGCCGAACTGAAATGCGGTCGAGAGGTCTTTATCGCCAAGACGGGTCCCCGAAAACACGTTCGCACCAACACCAAGTTCGGCGCCGGTGTTCGAGGCAAACCACCAGCGAGCGAAGGGCGTAATGCCAACCTGCGCCAGATCGCGGTTCGACTGACCGGCAGGAGCCCGCACCATCCCAAGAGAGTATTCCAGACTCACATCAAGGGGATGGGCTACCAACGTTCCCTGCCACAAAGGTGCGCTTTGATAGTTCACGGCCAGGCTGCGATATCCATCCAGACTTCCCACTACCACGCCCAACTCATCCGCATGGACGACATGATTCGCGACTCCCAGCGTGGCCAACAAGCAGACAGCAACCGTGCGCCGCAGCGTATTTTTATCATTGCTCATGTTTATCCCTCGTTATCGAACAATTGAAAACCCCACCCTGGCTTGCGTTCCATGACTCTGATCGTAGTCAAGCAGCGTTTCACCGTAACCATTGAACAGCTGAAAATGCACAAAGCCACCGGTACGGGAGAAAAGCCGCTGGCGCAAGGGATAGGAGAGGTCGAGCAAGGCACTGCCATGGCCAGCGCGGCCGCGCCTCAATTGCGCAGCCAAAAGCCAGCCATCGTCGTCTCCGTAGCGAAAATTCCAATCGACGTGGCCTCGATAGTTCTGAATGTCGGGGTTGTCCGATTTTTCCAGATAACCATAAACCTTGGGCGCGAAAATGAACGTCCGCCCATCCGAGAAACCGGCACGCCAGACCGGCTGCACGAAGAGTGTGTTGATGCTGCGCGAGTTCACGCCATCCTTGCCATTCGACTCATGTTCGTAGCCGGCACGCAGCACGGCGGGCATCCCCCCCTCGCCACGACTTGCACTTTGCCAGAAGAAGCTCGGTCGATAACTCGTATCGCGAAATGGGGCAGAATTGGCACCCAGGTCCCAGAGCGAATTCTGGGTATAACCGAAGTACAGATTGCCAAGCTGCGGCAGCCAGGCAACCGGCAGGCTATCCGAATCGAACAGCCGATACTTGAAACTCAACTGGAAACGGGCTGACAGTCCGCCGTTACCACCAACCACAAAATACATCGGTTCATTTGCCGAAAGTACGGGCTCGTTCACCGGGAACAACAGATCGCCAGAGGCCTTGGCTTGGGGGGTGGGAGCTGCTGACACTTCCATTTGCTCGATCGCATCCGGAACACCGACCAGCAGAGCCACCCGATTCGATTCAACGCCCACCAAATCGGCCCGCAGCAAGCCCGAAAGATTGACAGGCAGCCTCCCCTGATATCTTCGTCTAGTATCGTCCAGCCCAACTGGGCCGATTGCGTGGAGCGCCAGTTCCTCCGCCCTGCCATCGCCGGCCAATTTGAGCTGCATGGTGTCCGACCAATTCGTCCGCACCGACGGCTTAACGATATCAAACGTAATAAGCGCACCGGCGCGCGCCGTTTCGTCGGCGGTGGCAATCAGCCAGGCAGGAGTCGAGGCAAGCGCAGGAAGCCCCCCAAAAGCACATAGCATGACCAGGAGACGAAAATAATCAGGGAAATGGCCGCCTCGACCCGCGCCACCACGTTTCACCGGAGTCAACCTGAACATCCTGGTCGTTGAAGGACAACCAAAGCCTCCCTCCGATTTTCTCGGCAGTGTCGCGTCAATCAGTACACTTTGGCCATCGAACACGCGGAGACCTTTCATCATTGAGGTTGTGGCCTTGTCCATTTTTATGCCCTGGCTCCAGCAGTAAAACCGCGAGCAAGATTCCGGTTGATATCCTATTTTTGCAAGACATAAGTTCCTGGAGCATCCCCCAATACCGGGTACTGGCGGGCGGCGGCGCCCAACTTGCGTGGCACCCCCGGGGGGCCAGAACGAGACTTGAGCCAGATGATCCACTCCGGCCACCAGGACCCTTCCTTGATCGGCGTGGCATTCATCCAGTCGTCAGGAGCCATATATGAATCACCGCTTAGGCTCGTACAGATGCGATAGCGACGACGCGGATGCCCCGGCTCACTAACGATGCCAGCATTATGGCCGCCGCTGGCGAGAACGAAAGTGATCTCCGCCTGGGTCATATAGTGCAGTTTATATACCGAGCGCCACGGAGCAATGTGGTCGGTTTCGGTGCCAACACAAAATAGTGGCGTACGAATATCGCCGAGCGACACCGGCTTGCCATGAACAAGGTAACGACCTTCACTCAGGTCATCATTGAGAAAGAGATGGCGTAAGTACTGCCCGTGCATGCGGGCAGGCATACGTGTGGCATCGGCATTCCACGCCATCAGATCACTCATCGGCTCTCGTTCGCCGAGCAGGTATTCGTTCATGCTGCGCGACCACAGCAGATCGTTCGACCGAAGCAACTGGAAGGCGCCCGCCATCTGCCCGGCGGTAAGATAGCCTTTTTGCGCCATCTGGGCTTCGAGAATGCTGATCTGGCTGTCGTCGATGAAAAGAGCCAGTTCGCCCGGTTCGGTAAAGTCGGTCTGAGCGGCGAAGAGCGTTACTGATGCCAAGCGGTGGTCGCCGTCGCGAGCCATGCCCGCATTGGCAATAGAGAGCAGCGTGCCGCCAAGACAGTAGCCTGCTGCGTGAACCTTGCGGCCAGGAATGATCGCATTGACGGCATTGAGCGCAGCATGAAATCCGAGCTCGAGATAGTCGTCCATTCCCAGGTCACGGTCTTCTGCTCCGGGATTTTTCCACGAGATGCAGAATACCGAATGGCCCTGGTCAACGAGGTATTTGATCAGCGAATTATGTGGCGAAAGATCAAGGATGTAGTATTTCATGATCCAGGCCGGAACAATGAGAACCGGTTCCGGGTGGACCTTTTCCGTAGTCGGCGTGTACTGGATCAACTCGATCAAGCGGTTCTTGAAAACGATCTTTCCCGGCGTGATGGCTACGTCGCGCCCGACAACAAATGCCTCCGCCCCGGCTGGTGGCAGCCCATTGGAGTAGCGGTTGATATCGTCCAGCGCATTCATCAGCCCCTTGAGCAGATTACCACCTCCCTGCTCAACGGTACGGCGCAGCACCAGTGGGTTGGTCAAAGGGCAATTCCCGGGAGAAAAAATATCCAGCCATTGGCGGGCCGAGAAGGAAACGATGCGCTCAGAGTGATTTGATACCCCCCATACGCCAGTGGTCGCTGCCGCCCACCATTGTTCGGTCAGGAGAAAAGACTGCTGCATGATATTGAATGGCCAGCAGTGCCATTCCTCAGCGGCAAATCGCCTGTCGGTCACGCGCGGCGTAACGTATTCGGGAGATTCCCCACCGGCATGAAGCCCTGCACAAGCGATGTACTCTGTGAGGTTCATGAATTGGTCGATAGCCAGTTGCGCCAACTCCAGGCGCTTGCCAGGCGAAACGGCAAGATGTCCGGCCCAATCGAGAAAGGCAAGCAAGCCCGTGATCAGTGAAAGCGATGAACTGGCCTGGGCTACGGCAGCGTGCGCCTGCTGATCAAGGTACTCGGTTATGCGCGGGGTCTTGGCGCCCCCCGGAACATTTTCGGTATTCATGCTTTTCTCCACGTCAGACATATTCGCTGCGTCAGATCTTCAACCTCGAGATCGGAGAGTTAAGCCCTCCGCTTTATCTTTAGAGGATAGATATTGGCAAGGTAGACAGCATTCAAAAGTCGAAGCCTTGAACTCGCGCGTGACGCACACCAAGGCCTTTCTTTGAACAAGTCAATCTCGAGAGGATGACCTCAAGCTACCTCTTTTCCTTGCCCCCTCCACCGCCTTTCAGGACGGTGGATACGGCAGTCAGATAGCTGTCGGACAATTGCGTGGCTTGTTTAACCGCGGCCTGAGCAATGTCAGAACCAAACGGTGAGGATTTAGCTGCGTTTTGACCGATTTCCCGCACCACCATATTCAGTTCCGCACACTGTGACTGAAACAGCCCGCCGAGTTCATTGGCTGCATCGGCAGTGATTTCAAAAACGCTACGCGAGTACGCTACAGCCCTGTCTACAGCCGTGTTTGCCAGCGCGCCGTGCAGTGAGGCGGTTTCTTGCGGAGTTTTGGTGGCTAACAGAGCACAAGCACTTTGGGCGCTATCGTTAAGCGTCTCACGAATTGTTTCAAAATTCAAAGCCACCAGACGCTCAGTAGCAGTAAATCCCGTGCGCGCAGCTGACATCAGTGCATCAGCGTTTGAGTTGCTGGCAGCAACCAGTTGCTCCCTGCTATCGTTATTGAACATTTTCAACTCCTAGCGGTTGGTTAAAGGAATTTCCGCCCCATTAAATACAGTAAGTGGCGGGACAACAGGATTGTGCCATATTAATCCATCAGTTGTTTGATTACGATCAACAAGCTAGAGTGCACCGGTCGATCTTGTCGACACCTTGCCGTTTCACGAATCATTACCGAACACGATGCCGTCTTCTGCCACAATAAATACATTGGCCGTATCTCGCCGCCCCGGGCGCCCTAAAGGATTTGACTCAACCTGTCGCGACAAATTGTTGGCGGTGGCGCTTTCGTCGTTTGCCTGCCACGGCTTTGACGGTGTCAGTTTGCGGACCATCGCCAGCGCGGCAGGTTTTGATGTGTCAATGCTTGCCCACCATTTCGGATCCAAGGCAGACTTGTGGCATGCGGTTGTTGATGAAGTAGCTAAGACACACCAAGCCTTACAGATGGAACTCAATGAACTGAAGTCAACAGATCAACCTTTAGTAAGACGCGTCACATCGGTTCTAGACAGGATGGTTGAGCATTTAGCAAATCAACCAGAAACGATCATGTTCATCACGCGCGAAATCTCAGTCCCCGGCGAGCGACTCGATTACCTTATCGAACAGTTGATCCGCCCCGGCTTTGACGTTTGCGTCCCTTTATGGCGCGAAGCGATGGATGAGGGTTTGCTGCGGCCATCAAACCCTGTGGTATTGCATATGGGGCTGTTCAGCGCTGTTGCCATGATTCTTTCTTCTCGACACATCATTGTGCAACTTGGCGGTGGAGATATTAGTATTGAGCAACTTAAGACAGAAATACATATATCTTTGCTTGGGAATACCCCCCCAAGAGTTACGACAACACCATAACCTTAAAAATAACTGCTCTCGTCCATCACTTTTCTGTAGTTAGTTCCAGCCAACTTCCGATTCCGTATTGCCCCTTCCCGATATGGCCTAAGACACCATATTCTCGGAGAGTGGATCCCCCCTCAAAACCGAGGACGATTCATCCAACTAAGAAATGAGAGCAATACAAGGCCACCACCGATTAATAGAATTCCAGCAATCTCGCTGCTTTTGAAATCCTCGCCAAATGCTAGGTGAGACGAAAAAATCGCCACAACGGGGGTGCCTAGCACCGAAAGACTGGCCTCCCAAGCAGGAACTCGATCAAGTATATAAATCCATAACCACCAGCACAAAGCTGTACTGATAATCGACATAAATGCAAGTATCCCAAAATACTCGTGGGACCAGTTTGTCGAATGCTCGGGAATAACAAAGCTCAAAACAAGCAGAGGAATCGCACCAAATATCATTTGCGAGGCCGTCAGTGTCAGCAAATCGACAGGTGTCGCTGAGCACAAACGTTTGATTAGGATCGTGCCGCTGGCCCAGCATATTGCAGCCATCACGCCAAGAAACTTGCTGAATAAGTTGCCATTCATATCCCAAGGCTCGATGACAATTATTAGGCCAGTTAGAGTACTTGCAGCGGCCAACCATTGTTTTCCTCGAATACGTTCTCCCAAGAAAAACCAGGCAAGTAGCAAAGTCCAGATCGGCATTGTAAAAATCAATACAGCAGTCTTTCCAGCCCCTCCTTCAACCAATGCCCAAGTTTGGAAAATCATAAATCCAGTAACTTGGGTTAATCCGATAGCCAGTGCCTGCTTAGAAGCGAAAAATGCCAGCGGCTTCCCTAGCAACTTGAGTGCGACCACCAGCGCCAATGCTCCGCCGACACTGCGCTCGGCAGCGAAGGCGAATGGAGGGGCGTATTGCAGCCCCAGTTTGGCGACGACCCAAGTAAAACCCCCTGTCAGCGATAGAAAGATGAGTGCAATTGCTGGCAACCAGTGACGGTAGGCATTCATGTAGTTATCTCTTGAGTAGTCGCAGTACTGGTTGCCTCGCTATCGATCAAGTGCAATCAGTAAATCCTTCGCACCGACCACATCACCAGGCTTAACGTGAACAGCTTTTACTACTGCATCACAATCAGCGCTCAAAACTGTCTCCATTTTCATTGCCTCAATTGACAGAGGTGGTTCCGCGAATCCGGACATCGAGTTAAGTGAAATCTCTGCTTCAATGG
>ERZ724515.1060-NODE-1060-length-11411-cov-6.276770_pt1 | contig 11411 bp, 8 predicted proteins | sample MGYA00376048_ERZ724515 | MGnify/ENA primary metagenome ERZ724515 (study PRJEB28724, sample SAMN07190885) | wastewater metagenome | isolation source: influent of sewage treatment plant in Hong Hong | place: Hong Kong | collected 2016-03-17 ... | reverse complement strand
TCGGGCATCTGGCGGTAGAAGAAGGTGAGCAGCAGGGTGCGGATGTGCGCACCGTCCACGTCCGCGTCGGTCATGATGATGATGCGGTGGTAGCGCAGCTTGTCGGGGTTGTAGTCGTCGCTGCTGCTTTTGTTGGAGTCTTCGCTGACCTTGCCAATGCCGGTGCCCAGCGCGGTGATCAGGGTGATGATTTCCTGGCTGGAGAGCAGTTTTTCGTAGCGGGCTTTTTCCACGTTCAAAATCTTGCCGCGCAGGGGCAGGATGGCCTGGAATTTGCGGTCGCGCCCTTGCTTGGCCGAGCCGCCGGCCGAGTCGCCCTCCACAATGTAGATTTCGCACAGCGCCGGGTCTTTTTCCTGGCAGTCGGCCAGTTTGCCGGGCAGGCCCATGCCGTCGAGCACGCCTTTGCGGCGCGTCATTTCGCGGGCCTTGCGGGCGGCTTCACGGGCGCGGGCGGCGTCGATGATTTTGTTGCACAGCACCTTGGCATCGTTGGGGTTTTCTTCCAGGTACTCGGTCAGCAGCTTGCCGACGATGTCTTCCACCGGCGCGCGCACTTCGCTGGACACCAGCTTGTCCTTGGTTTGGCTGCTGAATTTGGGCTCGGGCACTTTCACCGAGAGCACGCAGCACAGGCCTTCGCGCATGTCGTCGCCGGTGACATCGACCTTGGCTTTTTTGGCCAGCTCGTTTTGCTCGATGTATTTGCCAATCACCCGCGTCATGGCCGCGCGCAGGCCGGTCAGGTGGGTGCCGCCGTCGCGCTGGGGGATGTTGTTGGTAAAGCACAGCACCTGCTCGGCGTAGCTGTCGTTCCACTGCATGGCCACTTCCACGCCGATTTCGGTGCCGGGAATGCCGCCGTAGCTTTCTGCCGGGCGATGGCCCTCGGCATAAAAGGTGGTGGGGTGCAGCACTTTTTTGGTGCCGTTGATGAATTGGACAAAGCCCTTCACGCCGCCAGCGCCCGAGAAATCATCCTCTTTGCCGTCGCGCTCGTCTTTCAGGCGGATGCGCACGCCGTTGTTCAAAAAGCTCAGTTCACGCAGGCGCTTGGCCAGGATTTCGTAGCGAAATTCGTTGTTTTCTTTAAAGATTTCGGTGTCGGGCAGAAAGTGGACTTTGGTGCCGCGCTTGTCGCTGTCGCCCAGCACGCGCATGGGCGAGGTCTCAAAGCCATCGACCACTTCAATCAGCCGGTTTTGCACAAAGCCGCGCGAAAAATCAATTTCATACGCTTTGCCATTGCGCCGCACGGTCAGCTTCAGCCAGCTGGACAGCGCATTCACGCAGGACACGCCCACGCCGTGCAGGCCGCCCGATACTTTGTAGCTGTTTTGGTTGAACTTGCCGCCCGCGTGCAGTTCGGTCAGGGCGATTTCGGCCGCGCTGCGCTTGGGTTCGTGCTTGTCGTCCATCTTCACCGCCGTGGGAATGCCCCGGCCGTTGTCGATGACCGACAGCGAACCGTCGGCATGGATGGTGACCAGAATGTCGTCGCAGTGCCCGGCCAGCGCCTCGTCGATGGAGTTATCCACCACCTCAAACACCAAATGGTGCAGGCCGGTGCCGTCGCTGGTGTCACCGATGTACATGCCGGGGCGTTTGCGCACGGCTTCCAGCCCTTCCAGGATTTGGATGGCCCCCGCGCCGTAGCCGTCGCTGGGGTTCTCGGCGGCGCCGGGGATCGGAAGGGTGTCGCTGTGCTGCTCGCTCATACAAAGCCTTTGCTCATAATTCAAGAGCGGGTTGCGCTTGAATAAATTGAATCTGGAGAATAAATAGTATAGAAAATAGCTTATTGCAAGCGCAAGAAGCTATTTGTTTTGTAGCTATCAAAGCCGCATGGGCATGACGACGTATTTAAACCGTGCGCTCTCGGGCACGGTGATCAGGGCCGAGCTGTTGCTGTCCAGCAGGTTGATTTGCACCATCTCCTGGCCCATGTTGGCCAGCACATCAATCAGGTAGCTGACGTTAAAGCCGATGTCGATCTGCGGGCCGTCGTAGGCAATGTCCAGCTCATCGACGGCCTCTTCCTGCTCGGCGTTGTTGCTGGCCACGCGCAGCACGCCGGGTTGCACCGTCAGGCTCACGCCCTTGAATTTGTCGCTGGTCATGATGGCGGTGCGCTGCAAGCTGGCCAGCAGCGCCGCGCGGCCCAGCACGATTTGCTGGTGGTGGTTGGCGGGGATGACGCGCTGGTAATCGGGGAATTTGCCCTCGACCAGTTTGGTGACAAATTCCATGCCACCAAAGCTGAATTTGGCCTGGTTGTTGGCAAATTGCAGCGTGATGCGCGGCGCGTTGTCGCCGCTGGCATCGGACAGCAGGCGTTGCAGCTCTAGGACGGTTTTGCGCGGCAGGATGACTTCTTGCTTGGGCTCGACCTGCACATCCAGCTCGGCGCTGGCCCAGGCCAGGCGGTGGCCGTCGGTGGCCACCAGGCTCAGGGTGTTGCCCTCGGCCACGAACAAAATGCCGTTCAGGTAGTAGCGAATGTCCTGCACCGCCATGGCAAACGAGACTTGGTGCATCAGGTCTTTGAGCGTTTTTTGCGGCACGCTGAAGGTGGGGCCAAAGCTGGGGGCCTCTTGCACCAGCGGGAAGTCTGGCGCGGGCAGCGACTGCAGGGTAAAGCGGCTTTTGCCGCCTTTGAGCAAGATTTTGTCGGCGTTGGCCTCCAGCGTCACCGTCTGGTCGGCGGGCATGGTTTTCAAGATGTCCATCAGCTTGCGCGCGCCGATGGTGGTGGCAAAGTCGCCCTCGTCGCCGCCCAGCTCGGCGGTGGTGCGGATTTGAATTTCCAGATCGCTGGTGGTCAGCTGCACCGCGTTGCCCACTTTGTGCAGCAGCACGTTGGCCAAAATCGGCATGGTGTGGCGCCGCTCGACGATGCCGCAGACAGATTGCAGTACGGCCAGGACTTTGTCTTGTGTGGTTTTGAAAAGAATCATGTCTGCCTCGATGGGGGTCGTCAGATAAAAAGGGGTGATTTTGCCGTGCTCTGCGGGGGCTGCAAACCTGGATGGGGCTAGCCCTTGAGGGTCTGCTCCAGCACGTGCAGTTGTTGGTTGAGTTCGGTGTTGGTCTGGCGCTCGGCCGAAATCTTTCGTACCGCGTGCAGCACCGTGGTGTGGTCGCGCCCGCCAAACAGCTCGCCAATTTCAGGCAGGCTTTTTTGCGTCAGCTCTTTGGCCAAATACATGGCAATTTGGCGGGGCCGGGCAATGCTGGCCGGGCGCTTCTTGCTGTACATGTCCGCGACTTTGATTTTGTAAAAATCGGCCACGGTTTTTTGGATGTTTTCCACGCTGATCTGGCGGTTTTGAATCGACAGCAAATCGCGCAGCGCCTCGCGGGCCAGCTGGATGGACACTTCCTTTTGGTTAAAGCGCGAGTAGGCCAAAATTTTGCGCAGCGCCCCTTCCAGCTCGCGCACGTTGGAGCGCACGTTTTTGGCGACAAAAAACGCCACGTCTTCGGGCATTTCTGAGCCTTCGGCGCGCGCCTTGTTGATCAAAATGGCCACGCGCATTTCCAGCTCGGGCGGCTCAATGGCCACCGTCAGCCCCGAGTCAAAGCGCGAGACCAGGCGCTCGTGAATATCGGCCAGCCCCTTGGGGTAGGTGTCGCTGGTCATGACGATGTGGCTTTTTTTGGCCAGCAGGGCTTCAAAGGCGTTGAAAAATTCCTCTTGCGTGCGGTCTTTGTTGGCAAAAAACTGCACATCGTCAATCAGCAGCAAATCCAGCGAGTGGTAGTGGTGCTTGAACTCGTCAAACGTCTTGCGCTGGTAGGCTTTCACCACATCCGAGACAAATTGCTCGGCATGGATGTAAAGCACTTTGGCATCGGGTTTGTCCTCAAGCAATTTGTTACCCACAGCATGCATCAAGTGGGTTTTACCCAAGCCCACGCCACCATAAATAAACAGCGGGTTGTACAGCTGCCCCGGCGCACCGGCCACATGCAGCGCGGCCGCGCGGGCCATGCGGTTGGCCGTGCCTTCAACCAAGGTTTCAAAGGTCAAAGCCGGGTTTAAACGGGTGCGAAAAACGGGGGTGGCCGGGGCGGCCTCCTGCGCCGTGGGGGCGTGCGCGGGCCCTGCGCTGGCATGGCTTGCTGGGGCACCCTGGTCGGCCGCAGCCGCAGGGCGCACATAGGTGCGGGTGACCGATTCACGCTGGGCCACCGCCAATTCCAGGGTCACGCTGTGGCCGCACAGGGCTTCCAGCAAGGCCACGATGCGCCCGGCGTATTGCGTGCGAATCCAATCGAGTTTGAAGCGGTTGGGCGCGTACACGGTGACCTTGGCGAAGTCTTCGCTGACGCTGGCCGTCAGTGGCTTGATCCAGGTGTTGTACTGTTGTTCTGGCAGGTCGTGGCTGAGCTGTTCAACACAGGCCAACCACAGCCCCTGACCCGCGTTGTGCAGGGCATCTTCGGTCATTCGCAAGCGCTCGGTATGTGGATAGAAATTGACGGCAAAGGAGGTAGATTGTAGCTTTTCAAATGGTTATCCACATGCGCGGCGCATTCTCTAAGGGGGAGATAAGGGGCGCTATTGTGGCCTAAATGCGCAAGGTCATTGCAAGCTGGTCTTAACGCTGTGATAATCGCGGGTTTCCCTGAATGTGTTCAGGGCAATCGTCCTTGCGTAGCGCATGGCTTATAGGAAGCTGGCGCCGCCAAAATACTGAACCTTCTCAAGGAACTGCACCATGAAACGTACTTACCAACCCTCCAAAATCCGCCGCGCCCGCACCCACGGTTTCCTGGTGCGCATGAAAACCAAAGGTGGCCGTGCCGTGATCAACGCACGCCGCGCCAAAGGCCGCAAGCGCCTGGCCGTTTAAGGCCGCGCTTGGCTGGCCGCTGGCAGTGCACCTGCTTGCCATGGGGCAGGCAATGATGCAAAGGCTCAAAACCCGGGCGCAGTTTCAGGCGGTGATGGCCGCCGGGGTTTGCGCCCGTACGCCGCATTTTGTGTTGCACCGCTTGGTGCTAGAAACCACGGCAACTGCGGCAGAGCCTGCCACCGCATCCCTTTCAGGGCCCGATGTTGCGCTGACCCAGCCACCATCGCAGGCCCTGTTTGCCGTTGTGGGTGCGCCGTCCAGGCAAGCACCGGCGCAGCCTTGGCTGGGGCCACTGGTGCCCAAACGCTGGGCCAAGCGCTCGGTGACGCGGCATTTGCTGCGCCGGCAAATTTATGCTGTGGCCCAAGATTTTGCGGCCCAGCTGCCGCCTAACGGGGCGTATGTGGTGCGGCTGCGTGCCGCGTTTGACCCCAAGCGCTTTGTCAGCGCCAGCTCGGAGCCTTTGCGCCAGGCCGTGCGCAGCGAATTGCAGCAGCTGTTTGGCTACGCGGTGCGCAAATTGGGTGGCGCTGGCCCTGCGGCCGCGGCCAATCTGGCCGCTCCAGGAGTTTTGGCATGATGCAAAAACTGCTCATGGCGCTGGTCAAAGGCTATCGGCTGCTGCTCAGTCCCTGGCTGGGTTCGTCCTGCCGGTTTGAGCCCACCTGCTCGGCCTACAGTCTGCAAGCCCTGGAGCAATATGGCGCTGCCGTTGGCAGCTACATGACCGTGCACCGCTTGCTGCGTTGCCATCCTTGGTGCGAGGGCGGGCACGACCCTGTGCCGGCGCAAGCGCCGCGCTTGTTCAGCCGCTTGCTGTCCCCTTCTGCACCTTCCGCCTCCTCTGAAAAGAAGTCCTCATGACCGATATTCGCCGCACTATCTTGTGGGTGGTGTTTGCTTTCTCCCTCATCATGTTGTGGGACAAATGGCAAATCCACAATGGCAACCCTGCCACATTTTTCCCAGCTGCTTCCCCAGTAACAGCGCAAAATTCAAGCACTAATGGTGCTGAAAATACCGCCAATGCAACGCCAGCAGCTACTGTAAATACAGCAGTGGATGCCACGGGTGCTGCTGCCGAAGCGGCCCCCGTGGGCGAAACCGTGGTGATCACCACCGACGTGTTGCGCCTGACCTTGAGCACCGAAGGCGGCACCGTGGTGCGCACCGAGCTGCTCAACTACAAACAAGATGCCGACCGCAGCCAGCCCGTGGTGCTGCTGGACGAAACGCCCCAGCACAGCTATGTGGCGCAAACCGGCCTGATTGGCGGCAACTACCCCACGCACAAGACCGTGATGCAGTTGCAGCCGGGCGAGCGCACCCTGCAAGACGGGCAAGACAGCTTGACCGTGCGCCTGGAGTCGCCCGAGATGGATGGCGTGAAACTGGTCAAAACCTTTACCTTCAAGCGCGGCGCTTACGATGTGGCGGTGCAGCACGATGTGATCAATACCGGCAACCAAAGCATCAACCCCCAGCTGTACCTGCAGCTGTTGCGTGACAACCTGCCGATTGACGGCGGCAACGCGTTTTATTCCACCTTCACCGGCCCGGCCTTCTACAGCGAAGCCGGTAAATACCAAAAAGTGGAATTCAAAGATGTGGACAAAGGCAAGGCCAGCTTTGAAAAGCAGGCCGACAACGGCTATGTGGCCATGGTGCAGCACTACTTTGCCAGCGCCTGGTTGCTGAACGATGGCATTGAGCGCGAGAACTTTGTGCGCAAAGTCGATGCCAACTTCTACACCGCCGGGGCCATCACCACCCTGGGCCAAATTGAGCCGGGCCAAAGCAAAACCCTGAACGCCCGTTTCTTCGCCGGCCCGCAGCAAGAAAAAATGCTCGAAACCTTGAGCCCCGGCCTGGTGCTGGTCAAGGACTATGGCATGTTCACCATTTTGGCCAAGCCGCTGTACTGGTTGCTGGACAAAATCCACAGCGTGCTGGGCAACTGGGGCTGGTCGATCATTGGCCTGGTGCTGCTCTTGAAAATTGCCTTCTACTGGCTCAACGCCAAGGCCTATGCCAGCATGGCCAAGATGAAGGCGCTCAACCCGCGCATCACCGAAATGCGCGAGCGCCTGAAAGACAAACCCCAGCAGATGCAGCAAGAGATGATGCGCATCTACCGCGAGGAAAAGGTCAATCCCCTGGGCGGCTGCCTGCCCATCATGATCCAAATTCCGGTGTTCATTGCGCTGTACTGGGTGCTGCTTTCCAGCGTGGAAATTCGCCAGGCCCCGTGGATTTTGTGGATCACCGACCTGTCGGCCAAAGACCCGCTGTTCATCCTGCCCATCTTGATGACGCTGTCCTCGCTGCTGCAAACGGCCCTCAACCCCGTGCCGCCTGACCCGATGCAGGCCAAGATGATGTGGTTCATGCCGCTGATCTTCAGCTTCATGTTCTTCATGTTCCCGGCGGGCCTGGTGCTGTACTGGCTGACCAACAACGTGCTGTCGATTGCGCAGCAGTGGGTGATTAACGTGCGCATGGGCGTGCCCCCGCAGTTCAACCACCCGTTCAAAAAGCAGCCGGCGGCGGCCAAGTAAGGCCCAGCCCCTTTCCGCTACAAACAATGGTCGCGCAAGCGGCCATTTTTGTTCTTGCTACCCTCTTGCCCTTGCCCTTGCCCTATTTTTTTTGAAAGACTGCCCCATGCTTGCACGCCGCCACGATCCCATTGTTGCCATCGCCACAGCACCCGGGCGCGGGGCGGTCGGCATTGTGCGCGTCTCGGGCCAGCAGTTGGCCGGCTTTGTTCGCCAACTGCTTGGGCGCGATTTACAGCCCCGGCAAGCCCATTACCTGCCGTTTAACGATGGCCAGGGCCAGCCCCTGGACCACGGCCTGGCGCTGTTCTTCCCCGGCCCGCACAGCTACACCGGCGAAGACGTGCTGGAGCTGCAAGCCCACGGCGGCCCGGTCGTGTTGCAGCTGCTGCTGCAGCGCTGCCTGGAAGTGGCGCAAACGGTGGCCCCCACGGCCCCGCCCGAGGGCCTGCCCGTGCTGCCCCATCTGCGCCTGGCCGAGCCGGGCGAATTTACCCAACGGGCCTTTTTCAACGACAAAATCGACCTGGCCCAGGCCGAGGCCATTGCCGACCTGATCGATGCCAGCACCGCCGTGGCCGCCCGCAGCGCCAGCCGTTCGCTGTCGGGCGCGTTCTCGCAGGAAATCACCGTGCTGCGCGATGCCCTGATCCACCTGCGCATGCTGGTTGAGGCGACGCTGGACTTCCCCGAAGAAGAGATCGACTTTCTGCAAAAAGCCGATGCCTGGGGCCAATTGCACACCTTGCAAGGCCAGCTGGCCCAGGTGCTGGCCCGCACCCAGCAAGGGGCGCTGCTGCGCGAAGGCATCAAGGTGGTGATTGCCGGGCAGCCCAATGCGGGCAAAAGCTCGCTGCTCAACGCCCTGGCCGGGGCCGAGCTGGCCATCGTCACCCCCATTGCCGGCACCACGCGCGACAAGGTGCAGGAAACCATCCAGATCAACGGCGTGCCGCTGCACGTGATCGACACGGCCGGCCTGCGCGAGAGCAGCGACGAGGTGGAGCGCATCGGCATTGCCCGCGCCTGGGAAGAAATCGCCCAGGCCGATGCCGTGCTGTTTTTGCACGATTTGACGCGCAGCAATGCTCCTGAATACCAAGCTGCTGACGCAGACATTGCAACAGTTTTAGCGCAAAAACTGCCAAAAAGCGTTCCGGTACTGCACATCTGGAATAAAGAAGATATAGCAAACACCGCAACGGCAGTGCCAGCGGCCACTGAGGGGCTGCGCCTGTCGGCCAAACACGGCCAGGGGCTGGATGCGCTGCGCCAGCGCCTGCTGGAGATTGCCGGGTGGCAATCGGCCCCTGAAGGCCTGTACATCGCCCGTGCCCGGCACGTGCAGGCGCTGCAAGCCACGGGTGCGCATCTAGCCCAAGCCCATGCCCTGCTGCAAACCGCGGACCCGGCCCTCGATTTGCTGGCCGAAGAACTGCGCCTGGCCCAGCACCACCTGGGCGCCATCACGGGGGAATTCACCTCGGATGATTTGCTGGGGGTGATCTTCAGCAGCTTTTGCATTGGCAAGTGATGGCACTGTCCAAGCGGGTCTGGCCGGATGGGGCGGCTGGGTAGAAAGACCTTGAAGAAAACGAGGTTGGGTGCTTAAATAGTAGGCACAGTGCGGCATTCGATGCTGCGCACCACGCCAAGGAGAGGCACGATGTCGGTGATCAATACCAATTACCTGGCCCTGGTTTCCCAGAGCCACCTGCAAAAATCCCAAAGTGCCCTGGGCGCGGCCATTGAGCGCCTGTCCTCGGGGCTGCGCATCAACAGCGCCAAAGACGATGCGGCAGGCTTTGCCATTGCAGAACGTTTTTTGAGCAATATCCGCGGCCTGAGCCAGGTGGCCCGCGATACCTCGGACGGTGTCTCGCTGGCGCAAACTGCCCAGGGGGCGCTTTCTGCCACCAACGACAGCCTGCAGCGCATGCGCGAACTGGCGGTGCAGGCGGGCAACGGCACCTTGAGCAGTGCCGACCGCGAAAAGCTGCAAAAAGAGTTTGAGCAGTTGAGCGGCGAGGTCGATCGGGTGGCCAAAAGCACCGCGTTCAATGGCCAAAAACTGCTCGATGGCAGCTTCAGCGCGGCGACCTTTCAAGTCGGCCCCAGTGCGGGCGACAACGTGACCGTGGGGGGCATGGCCAACACCCAGGTCGATAGCCTGGGGCAAAGCGCTTACGCCAGCGCCCAGGTGGCCGTGGATGCGGCCAAAAAAGACAGCCTGCAAGCCGACTTGGCCGCTGGCGATGTCACAGTGACCATCACCGGGGCCGATGGCAAAAACTACACCAGCGTCATGCAGCAAGACAGCAGCTTGAGCGCCGATGAGGCGCTGGGCAAGTTGGTTGCCACGGTGAACCAGCGCAGCGCCGACACGGGCGTGACCGCTTTTTTAAGCCAGGACGGCAGCAGCCTTGAATACCGCGCCAGCGTCGATCCCGGCCAAGACCCCACCAATGTGGCCATTGCCGCCTCGGGCAGCAACGGCTTTGCTGCCAGCGGTCAGGCCCAGCAAACCCAGGGCCTGCGCGGCATTGATTTAAGCAGCCAAGCCGGGGCGTGGGAGGGCTTGCAGCGCATCGACAGCGCGATCGACACCGTGAGCCGCTCCCGTGCAACGTTGGGGGCAGTGCAAAATCGCTTTGAAAGCGCCATTGCCAACATCAGCATTCAAAACGAAAACGCCGTGCAGTCCCGTGGGCGGATGGTGGATGCCAACTTTGCCAAAGAAATCTCCAACCAAAGCCGCGCCATGATCTTGCAGGAGATGGGTTTTGCCATGCAGGCCCAGGCCAACCAGTCCAGCCGCTGGACGCTGGCCCTGCTGCGCTAGGCCTTGTGTGGCTGCTTTGGCCACCGCGATTGCAACGCAAAAGTTCAAGCAGCTCTGCACCAGAGCTGCTTTTTTATTGCGGAAAGCCCGCTAGCGGTATTGGGTTGGGGTTTCTAGGATGGCAGCCACATTCAACAATCAGGAGAGTGGCGCTATGCCTTTGGATTTAAACGTTCCGTCGTATGTTCAACACACCGGCCTCATTGCCTGGGTGGCCGATATGGCGGCCTTGTGCGAACCCAAATACATCCACTGGTGCGATGGCAGCCAAGAAGAGTACGACGCGCTGTGCCAGCAGCTGGTCGATGCCGGTACGTTTACCCGCCTCAACCCGTTGAAGCGCCCGGACAGCTACCTGGCGCGCACCGACCCCTCCGACGTGGCGCGGGTGGAAGACCGCACCTTTATCTGCAGCGAGCACCAGGAGGATGCCGGCCCCACCAACAACTGGATGGCCCCGGATGCCATGCGCTCCACCTTGCAGCCGCTGTTTGCCGGGTGTATGCGCGGGCGCACCCTGTACGTGATTCCCTTCTCGATGGGGCCGCTGGGCAGCCCCATTGCGCAAATCGGTGTGGAGCTAAGCGATAGCGCCTACGTGGCCGTGAACATGCGGCTGATGACGCGCATGGGCCGCAAAGTGTGGGATGTGCTGGGGGCCGATGGCGCTTTCGTGCCCTGCATGCACACCGTGGGCGCACCGCTGGCCCAGGGTGCCACCGATGCCACCGTCTGGCCCTGCAACCCGACGACGAAATACATCGTCCACTTCCCTGAAACGCGCGAAATCTGGAGCTATGGCTCGGGCTACGGCGGCAATGCCTTGCTGGGCAAAAAGTGCCTGGCGCTGCGCATCGCTTCCAAGATGGGGCAAGACCAGGGCTGGCTGGCCGAGCACATGCTGATTTTGGGCGTGACCAGCCCCGAAGGGGTGAAGCACCACATTGCAGCGGCCTTCCCCAGCGCCTGCGGCAAGACCAACTTTTCCATGCTGGTGCCGCCGGCAGGATTTGCGGGCTGGAGCGTGACCACCGTGGGCGACGACATTGCCTGGATTCAGCCGCAGGCCGACGGCAGCCTGCGGGCCATCAACCCCGAGGCTGGTTACTTCGGCGTGGCGCCGGGCACCAACCTGCAAACCAACCCCAA
>ERZ724515.1054-NODE-1054-length-11438-cov-15.511377_pt1 | contig 11438 bp, 12 predicted proteins | sample MGYA00376048_ERZ724515 | MGnify/ENA primary metagenome ERZ724515 (study PRJEB28724, sample SAMN07190885) | wastewater metagenome | isolation source: influent of sewage treatment plant in Hong Hong | place: Hong Kong | collected 2016-03-17 ... | reverse complement strand
CTGAATTAGCAATAACAACAGCAAATGCTGGAATTTATCAGTTTGAAACAAAATTCTTACTTGAAAACTTACCAAAATTAAATAACAGCAATGCTCAAAAAGAGTATTACATAACAGATTTGATAGAAATGGCAATAGAACAAGGAAAAGTTTTAAAACCACTTGTTGTAAATGAAGAGAACTTTAAAGGGGTTAATTCAAAAGTAGAACTTGCCGATGCTGAAGTAATTCACCAAAATAGAATCAAAAAAGAGTTTTTAAAAGCTGGTGTTATTATGAGGCTACCTGATACTATTTATATAGAAGAAGGTGTTCAAATTGAGGGTGAATCAATTATTGAAAATGGTGTGAGTCTGCTTGGAAACTCAAAAATTGTAAATTCTCATATTAAAACAAACTCTGTGGTGGAAGATTCTATTGTAGTTGATAGTGATGTTGGACCAATGGGAAGAATTAGACCAGGAAGTGAATTGAATAAAACGCATATCGGTAATTTTGTAGAGACTAAAAAAGCAATCTTAAATGGTGTAAAAGCTGGACATTTATCATATCTTGGAGATTGTTCTATTGATGAGGGAACAAATATTGGATGTGGAACAATCACATGTAATTATGATGGGGTAAATAAACACCAAACAATTATTGGAAAAAATGTTTTTGTTGGAAGTGATACACAGTTTGTAGCACCTGTAAATATTGAAGATGATGTTTTAATTGGAGCTGGTTCAACTGTAACTGGTGATGTTAAAAAAGGTGAGTTATATCTAACTCGTGCAAAAGCTAAAACTATTAGTGGATATTTTTATAAACACTTTTCAAGTAAAAAATAGAAGCTTATAAATGTTGTTAAAAAATAAAAAAATTTTAGTTGCTGTTTCTGGTTCTATTGCTATTTATAAAACGCTAGAATTAATTAGACTTTATATAAAAGCAGGAGCAGTTGTAAAAGTAATAATGACGGAGGCAGCTAAAAAGTTTATAAATCCTATTACTTTTGAAGCTATTTCTCAAAATAGAGTTTTAGATGAGAGTAGTGAGAATTGGGACAAAAATCAAGATTATAATCACATAGATATTGGAAAATGGTCTGATATTTTTGTAATTACACCAGCAAGTGCAAACACTATAAATAAACTTGCAAATGGAATAGCTGATAATTTACTTTTACAAACAGCACTTGCATATCCAAGAGTTAAAATTCTTTGTCCAGCTGCAAATACAAATATGATAAAAAATCCAATTACACAAGAGAATTTAAATAGATTAAATCTTTGTAATTTTAAGATAGTTTCAACTGTTACAAAAGAGTTAGTTTGCAAAGATGTTGGTGATGGGGCTATGGCAGAACCTGCTGATATTTTTGATGCAACAGCAAGAGAACTTTTAAAAGATGAGTATTGGGTAAATAGAAAAGTTGTTTTAAGTGGTGGTGGAACGGTTGAAAAAATTGATGATGTAAGGTATATCTCAAACTTCTCATCAGGAAAAATGGCTACATCTCTTGCAACTGCATTATATTATAAAGGTGCCGATGTTTGTTTAGTAAGCACAAGAGGATATGAAAATTTACCAAAAGAGATTCATTTAATAAAAGTAAATAGCTCACTTGAAATGTATGAAAATCTAAAAAAATCTCTACCTTCTATAAAAGAAAATTATTCAAAAAAACCTTATTTATTTATGGTTGCAGCAGTAAGTGATTATCTACCTTTGATTTCTCAAAATGGAAAATTGAAAAAAGAGAAAATAGGTACATTATGGAATTTAGAATTAGAACAAAACATAGATATTTTAAAATCTTTACCAAAAAATGGGATTTACTCTATTGGTTTTAAAGCAGAAATGGATGAAATAACAGCGTTAAATAGTGCTACAAAAATGCTTGAAAATAAAAATCTTGATGGAGTTTGTTTAAATATTTTAAACGAAAACAATAATTTTGGGAGTGATACAAACGAAATAGAGTTGATTTTAAAAAACTCATCTTTTAAATTTAAAGGTAGTAAACTAAATATTTCACTTGAGATTATAGAAAAATTAGAAAAAGAGTTTAGTTCAAATGAGTAATAATACAATTCCATCACACATTGCAATTATTATGGATGGCAATGGTAGATGGGCAAAAGAGAGAGGACTTAATAGAACTGCTGGACATGAAGAGGGAGCGAAAACTGTTCGTAAAATCACTTCATATTGTGCAAAAATCGGGGTTAAATATCTAACTTTATATGCGTTTTCAACTGAAAATTGGGATAGACCAAAACTTGAAGTTGAATTTTTGATGAAACTTCTTGAAAAATATCTCAAAAGTGAATTAGAAGTTTATTTAAAAAATAATATCAAATTCAAAGCCATTGGAGATTTAGATAGATTTTCAAAAGGTTTACAAAAAACAATATTTGAAACGCAAGAAAAAACTGCTCACTGTACAGGACTTACTCAAGTTTTAGCTTTAAATTATGGTTCAAAAAATGAGATAATTAGAGCTATAAAGAAATTAAATGAACAAAATCTTGAAGTAACTGAAGAAAATCTTGAATCTTGCCTTGATACTTCAGGAATGGGAGATGTTGATATTCTTATACGAACAAGTGGTGAAGTACGACTTTCAAACTATTTGTTATGGCAAAATGCTTATGCAGAGATGTTCTTTACTCAAACTTATTGGCCTGATTTTAATGAATCTGAACTTGATGATATACTAAGTGATTTTGGAAAACGAGAGAGAAGATTTGGAGGTATTTAGTTTTATTTTTGGACTTTGTATTGGTTCATTTTTAAATGTTTTAATAATAAAACTTCCAAAAAATGAATCAATATTTACAAAAGATAGAAGTAAATGTCCATCTTGTAATCATCTAATTTTTTGGTATCACAATATTCCTCTTTTTTCTTATTTATATTTAAAGGCAAAATGTTCATATTGTGGAGCAAAAATATCTTTTCAATATTTTCTAGTTGAACTTTTAAGTGCAATTATAACTTTAGCTTTGTTCATAAAACTTGGATTAAATCAAGAATTTATTTTTATGTGTTTATTATCTTATGTTTTAATAATGCTTTCATTTATTGATTTAAAATATAAAGCTGTTCCTGATTATCTACTTTTAATTGTTTTTATACTCTCTTTTTTTGCAACAAACTTCTCAATAATAGATTCTTTTAGAAATGCTTTTTTATTTTCAGGGGCTTTCGTTTTATTAAACTTTATAATTACTTTTTATATACAAAATATAAAATCAAGAATTCTAAAAGATGAAAATTTAAAAACTCAAGAAGCACTGGGAGTTGGTGATATTCCAATTATTGCACTTATTGGAATTATTCTTGGAGTTAATAGTGGTTTAGTTGCTATCTTTTTGGCTGCATTTTTTGCTATAATACCTGCAATTTATTCAAATTTTGTAAAAAAAGATATTCAAACTCCATTTATCCCTTATCTAGTTTTAGGTTTTTTTACGGAATATTTTTTTAATTTAGAAACAATTATAAAGGTCTTTTATTGAAACTAAAACAATATCTATATTCTCAATTAGCAATTACATTTTTCCCTATATTTTTAGGATTATTTTTTATAACTTCAGTAATATTTTTAGTAAAAATAGCATCTTTAACATCAATTATAACTATAAATTTTTCAGAATTATTTCAACTGTTTTCTTATGTTATTCCTCAAATTATATTTTTCACAATGCCTATTTCATTCTTTTTATCATTGGTAATTACTTTGGCAAAACTAGCAAGTGAATATGAACTTACGGTTATTACATCTTTTGGACTTAATCCAACAAAAATTTTAAAAATCTTTTTACCAATTACATTAATCATCTCAAGCTTACTATTGGTTGTTTCAGTTGGACTGATTCCAAAAACAAAATATTTATCAAAACAATTTCTAGAAAAAAAGAAAAAAGAGGCTAATTTCAATATAAAAGCTAGTGAATTTGGACAAAAGTTTGGAGATTGGCTAATCTTTATCAATGGAAAAGAGGAAAAAATTTATGATGAAATTAAACTTTTTAAAACAGAAAAAAAAGAAGACCAATTCATAGTTAGTAAAACTGCTATTTTAGATAATGATAAAGGTTTCCTAAGCTTTAAATTAGAAGATGGAAAAGCTTTTGTTATAAATGAAAAAGAGTTTGACCAAATTAATTTTAAATCAATGTATATAAATGATTCTATTGCTGATAGTAAAATAGTTATTTTTACTGATTCTTATAATTATTGGAAAGAGAATATTGCAAAAAATACAGATATTGATGATTTAACAATGTATATCTTAACATCAATATTTCCATTAATATCACTATTTTTAGTTATTACATTTGGATATTTTAATCCAAGATATGAAAAAAATAGAGCAGTTTTTTACTCTTTGATTTCAATAGTTTTATATTATATTTTTATAAAAATAGTTGGAGATAAAATACTTCTACACGCTTTATATTTGATTCCAACTATTTGGATTAGTGCCACTTATATTTTATATTCTAAAACTATACAAAAAGAGTATTAGAGTTTTTATGAATTTAAAGTTTACTGTTGCTTATGATGGTAGTTCATACCAAGGCAGTCAAAAACAACCAAATGGTATGACAGTTGAAGATAAACTACTTAAAGCATTTAAAAAAATAAATATAGAGACAAATATTGTTTTAAGCGGAAGAACTGATAAGGAAGTTCACGCAACAGGACAAGTATTTAACTGTGTAGTTCCTGATTTTTGGGAAGACTTTTTTAAATTAAAAGAGCTTTTAAATAAAAATCTTCCAAACTCAATCAAAATTCTTCATATTATAAAAGTAAAAGATGAATTTCATTCAAGATTTCATGCTAAAAAAAGAGTTTATAGATATTTAATCACTTCAAAACAAACCAATCCTTTTAATGCTAAATTTATAACTTATGTTAAAAGCATTGATGAAGAGTTACTTAAAATAGCGATAAAAGAGTTTATAGGTGTATTTGATTTTAAATATTTTCATAAAACAGGTAGTGATAAAGATATAACTGTAAGAGAAATTTTTGATACAAGTTTCTATAAATATAAAGATATTTATGTTTTTAGATTTGAAGCAAACTCTTATTTAAGAAGTCAAATTAGACTTATGGTTGGATTTTTACTTGCAATAAATGATAAAAAACTTACTATTGATGATTTAAAAGCACAACTTAGAATTGAGAAAAACATCTTCAAAACCCCAATAATTCCAAATGGTCTCTATTTAGCTAAAATAAAATATTAGCACTTAACAACTAAGTTTAAAAAAACACATAAAATACTTGACAAATAAAGACTCAATAGGTTATAATTCTTTAGCAGTTTAAGATACTGAGTGCTAGATTATGAAAATGGTTGTAAATATGATAGATAAAAAAGAGTTTTTGTTACAGTCTATTATCAAAGCTTACATTGAGCATTTAGAACCTATAGGTTCTACTCAATTAAAATCTATGTATGATATTACTTATTCTCCTGCAACTATTAGAGGATACTTTAAAAAATTAGGAGAAGAAGGTTATCTTGCACAAGAGCATATAAGTAGTGGAAGAACTCCAACAACTGAAGCTTTAAGACAATATTGGCAAACAAAACTTAATTTTAAACTAAAAGGTATAAATTTACGAGCTTTAGAATATTTTGCTTCAAATGTAGGACTGTGTGTTTTTATAAAGAAAGAGAAATCTGATATATTAAAAGATATTTTAAATGTTGAAAATAGATATATGATATTAGAATTTTCTTCATTTGCAATAAGTGTAAAGTATTCTGATGCACTTTATAGATTTTTGAAAGATATGATAGGTTTAGATTTAAAAGATATTACAAGAATTTCAAAAGATGTAGGTGCTTATGAAGTTTATGAATCAATAAACCAAACTTTACAAAATTCGGATTTTCAGATTTTCAATAATAAAGAGTTTTTATCTTTAGCTTTAAATTACAATTTTGATGAATATACAATAAATAGTTTTCTAAAAGGTCAAATTTTAGATGAACTAAAAGAAGGTTTATATTTTGATGGATTTTTACCATCAAATTATATTGGAATTTGTAATTATTGCAAAATTAATAATGAAGATGTGAAGATGTTGGTTATTGGTGAGTTACCAAAAGATTATGAATATTTTTATGAAAAAATTACAACTTTTTAGGAGATAAATGTGAGTGAAGAGACAAAAGAAGAGTTAATACAAGAAGAAATTCAACCAGAAGTGGTAGTTGAAGAGACACAAAAAGAAGAGAGTTTAGAAGAAAAAGTTGCAAGATTAGAACAACAATTAAAAGATAGTGAAGATAAATATTTAAGAGTTCATGCTGATTTTGAAAATATCAAAAAAAGATTAGAGAGAGAAAAATACCAAGCTATTGATTATGCAAGTGAGAAATTTGCAAAAGATTTATTAGCTCCTATTGATACACTTGAAATGGCTTTAAAATCAGCTAATGTTGATTTGGATGCTGCTGAATTACTAGGAAAATTAAAAGAAGGAATTGAACTTACGATTAAAAATTTCAATACAACTTTTGAAAAACATAATATTTCAAAAATTGAAACTGATGGTGAGTTTGATCCAAATGTTCACAATGCAGTTATGCAAGTAGATAGTGAAAATCACGAATCAGGACAAATAGTTGCAGAATTACAAAAAGGTTATATGTTAAAAGATAGGTTATTAAGACCATCAATGGTTAGTATCGCTAACTAATATTTTGACCGTAATGTCATTAAACTAGATAGATTTGAAAAGATATAAATTAAAATAAAAAACAAAACTTAAGGAATCAACACAAGTTCTCTTGTGCTTTAGATTGGTTCTTAGGTTGAATTTATTTCAACCGCTAAAGAACATATAAAGATGAAAGGTTCCTTGATTTTATAAAATAAAATAAAGGACAAAAAAATGAGTAAAGTAATTGGTATAGATTTAGGAACAACAAACTCTTGTGTTGCAGTTTATGAAGGTGGAGAAGCAAAAATTATCCCAAATAAAGAGGGGAAAAATACAACTCCTTCAATCGTTGCATTCACTGATAAAGGTGAAGTTTTAGTTGGTGATCCAGCAAAAAGACAAGCTATCACAAATCCAGAAAAAACTATTTATTCAATCAAAAGAATTATGGGTCTAATGATGGATGAGCCAAATGCAAAAGCAGCTCAATCAAAAGTTGGATACAAAATCGTTGATAGAAATGGGGCGGCAGCTGTTGAAATCGCTGGAAAAGTATATACTCCTCAAGAAATTTCTGCAAAAATTTTAGGAAAATTAAAAGCAGATGCTGAAGAGTATTTAGGTACAACTGTAACTGATGCAGTTATTACTGTTCCTGCTTATTTCAATGATGCACAAAGAAAAGCAACACAAGAAGCTGGAACAATCGCAGGATTAAATGTATTAAGAATTATTAATGAGCCAACAGCTGCTTCATTAGCTTATGGTTTAGATAAAAAAGGTGAAGAAAAAGTTCTAGTTTACGATTTAGGTGGAGGAACTTTTGACGTTACAGTTTTAGAAATTGGAGATGGAACTTTTGAAGTACTTTCAACTGATGGAAATGCTTTCTTAGGTGGAGATGACTTCGATAATGCAATTATTGATTGGTTAGCAAAAGAGTTCAAAGATGAAAATGGTTTTGATGTTAAAAACGACAAAATGGCATTACAAAGATTAAAAGATGCTGCTGAAAATGCTAAAAAAGAGTTATCATCAGCTGAATCAACAGAAATCAACTTACCATTTATTTCAATGGGAAGTGCAGGTCCTGTTCACTTAGTTAAATCATTAACAAGAGCAAAATTTGAGTCTATGACTGAAAATTTAATTAATGAAACTTTAGACCACATCAAAATTGCATTAAAAGAAGCTGGATTAAGTAAAGATGAAATCCAAGAAGTTATTATGGTTGGGGGATCTACAAGATTACCAAAAGCTAATAAAGTTGTAAGAGATTTCTTTGGAAAAGATTTAAATAAAGGTGTAAATCCTGATGAAGTTGTAGCTGCTGGTGCTGCTGTTCAAGCTGGAGTTTTAAAAGGTGATGTTAAAGATGTATTATTATTAGACGTTACTCCTTTATCTTTAGGAATTGAAACTTTAGGTGGAGTTATGACTAAATTAATTGAAAAAGGTACAACAATTCCAGTTAAAAAATCTCAAGTATTCTCAACTGCTGATGATAACCAACCAGCTGTTTCAATTCATGTTTCTCAAGGTGAAAGAGAATTTGCAAGAGATAATAAATCTTTAGGTATGTTTGAACTTTCAGATATTCCAGCAGCTCCAAGAGGTGTTCCTCAAATTGAAGTAACATTTGATATTGATGCAAATGGTGTTTTAAATGTATCTGCAAAAGATAAAGGAACTGGAAAAGAAAACAAAATTACAATCTCTGGATCGTCTGGATTAAGTGATGCAGAAATTGAAAAAATGGTTCAAGAAGCAGAAGCAAACAAAGAAGCAGATGCTAAGAAAAAAGCTGTAATTGAAGTAAGAAACCAAGCTGATGCCTTATTACATAGTACAAGAAAAACTTTAGAAGAAAATGAAAATGCAATTTCTGAAGATGAGAAAAAAGCTATAATTGATGCAGCAGCTGATTTAGAAGAGACATTAAAAAATGACAATGCTACAAAAGAAGATATTGAAGCTAAGTTGAAAACTTTAACTGAGAAATCTCATAAATTAGCAGAAGCTATGTACAAAAAAGAAGGTGCAGAAGCTCAACCAAACCAAAAAGCAAAAAAAGATGATGACGATGTTATCGATGCAGAAGTAGAGTAAATCTCTACTTCATGCAAAATTTAATTTTTTTATTAATACTATTTTTAATAGTTATTGCTTCCATTTTATTCTATCTAAGAAATAAAACTTCAAGAATTCAGAAATTACTTTCGGGACAATGTCCAAATTGTGGAGAAAGTGCAAAAACATTTTTTGATCAAAATACAAATACTACTTTTAAATCTGAAATTATAAAATCAAAAATATTACAAAATCATGGCTGTTCAGGTATAAATGATGTGGAATTTATTTGTGAAGAGTGTGGATTAAAAGAAGTTCATTCAACCCCATTAAATTCAGGAACTTGTTTATGAAATTAGTTATATATATTTTTATTATTACAACTTTATTTTTTACAGGTTGTACAATGAAAGAAGAAGTTGTAGTTCCAAAAGAAGAAAAAATTGTCCCACCACCTGTAAAACCAACTACTGAAAATATGAAAGCTGTTAGTTTTACTGAAATAGAAGGTTTTTATAAAGATGATTTAAATCACGCACTTGAAGTATTCAAAAAAGATTGTAAAAAATCAAAAAAGAATGAATTGTTTACAGAAGTGTGTGAAAAAGCAGAATCTGAAATTGATGGAAAAAAGTTCTTTACTTTATATTTCCAACCATATAAACTTTTAGATGAAAATTCTTCTGATGAAGGATTAATAACTGGTTATTATGAGCCTTTACTTTATGGAAGTTTGAAAAAAACAAGTAGATATAAATACCCTTTATATAAAACTCCAAAAGATATGTATATAGTTGATTTTACATCTATTTATCCTGATTTGAAAACTTATAAATTAAGAGGGAAATTAGTTGGGAATAAAGTTTTTCCTTATGATTCAAGAGAAGAAATAGAGAATAATCCTAGCAAAGAACTTGAACCTATTGTTTATGTAGATAATAAAGTTGATGTTTTTTTACTTCATGTTCAAGGTTCAGGAAAAGTTTTATTGGATACTGGTGAGTTGATAAATGTTGGATATGCTGAACAAAATGGTAGAAAATTCAAAGGTATCGGAATGTATATGCTAAATAAGGGATACATTACAAAAGATGAATTATCTGCTCAAGGTATGAAAAAATATTTAGATAAAAACCCTTCAAAAGCCGATGAAGTTTTAAACCAAAATGAGAGCTATGTATTTTTCCAAAAATCTAATCAAGGGGCTACTGGAAGCTTAGGAACACCACTTACTGCAAAAAGAAATATAGCCGTTGATAGAAGTGTTATTCCTCTTGGAATGCCCGTTTTCTTAAATACTACAAATCCAGTTGATAAAAAACCAATAAATCAATTAATGGTTGCTGCTGATGTTGGTGGTGCTATTAAAGGAAAAGTTAGAGCTGATTTCTTCTGGGGATTTGGTGATAGTGCTTTTGACTATGCTGGACGAATGAAAGAAAAAGGCAAAATGTATGTTTTAATGCCTAAGTAATGGTTGTTACATACAACAACCATTACCACAACAATTATCTCTGGCAGGATTGTAAAACGAAATTACATAGTTAGTAAACATCTCCTGTACATCAAATTCATGTTTTCCACAAAAATCCTTATTCATCTTTTCCATCATTTCAATAGCTTTTGCTTTCGCATCTTCTCTTGTTTCAAAATAAATCGAATTTTCCATATTACTTTTTTTAAAACATTCACATTGGTTTGACACAATAACTCTATACATAAAAAATCCTTACAAAATTTATATGTAAGAGTAACCAATTTTTTATTAAAGCAATTTAAGAAGAAAAAGAAGATAAAATAGCAATCTATTAGAATAAAAAAGGAAAATAATGCACATTACAAATCTTATCTCTTTATATTTTGGAAAATTTGCTAAAAAACAGTTCCCAACAATTATACAAGAGTTTATAAACAATGTTTATGTAAAGCTTATGGGTTTAGATATGACGGAGTTTAAAAATGCAAAATATTATAAATCATTAAATGAATTATTCACTAGAGAATTGATATTAAAACGACAAATAGACGAAACACATGGTATTATGATTTCTCCAACAGATAGTTTTATCACTCAATGTGGACAAATTGAAAAAGATATAGCATTACAAATAAAAGGTATGGAGTATAGTGTTGAGGAGTTATTAACTTATTATTGTAGTTCTAATTTTGAAAAAATAAAAGATGGCTCTTTTATGAATTTCTATCTATCACCAAAAGATTATCATAGATACCATGCTCCTTGTGATTTTAAACTATTAAAATTAATTCATGTTCCAGGAAAACTTTATCCAGTTAATTTAAAATATTTAAGAAAAGAGTTTGAACTTTTTGTTCAAAATGAAAGAGTGATTTTAGAGTGTCAAACAAATGGAAAAATATTTTATATGGTATTTGTTGGTGCTTTAAATGTTGGGCAAATGGTATTTGAGTTTGAAAATAGAGTAGAAACAAACACAAATGCAAAAGAGATAAAAGTGTATACTTATGACAACATAGAAATATCAAGAGGTGAATGTTTAGGCTATTTCAAAATGGGTTCAACTGTTGTTATGATATGGGAAAAAGATATGGTAAATTTAGAAAACTTACTTGACAAAAATATTAAATTTGGCGAAAAAATAGTAAGTATTTTATAAAAAAGTGGAGGAGGTAGTCGGACTCGAACCAACGCATGTCGGATTTGCAATCCG
>ERZ724515.1048-NODE-1048-length-11467-cov-15.055468_pt1 | contig 11467 bp, 16 predicted proteins | sample MGYA00376048_ERZ724515 | MGnify/ENA primary metagenome ERZ724515 (study PRJEB28724, sample SAMN07190885) | wastewater metagenome | isolation source: influent of sewage treatment plant in Hong Hong | place: Hong Kong | collected 2016-03-17 ... | reverse complement strand
CGCGGGGTCGTTGTCTTGCAGCACCTGGCGCAAATATTCGGCAATTTCTTCTTCACTGCGCAGGTGGTTGGCCATATCAAATGGCTGGGTTTGGCGGGGCGTCAAATAAGCCTCCAGCGCCCACAGGGAAGATGGTTCTAGCTATCAAATTTGATAGATTTGGTTATGCGGCACGCCTGTGCTGTGCTTTACCCCCGTGGCTGGCGGCATTCGTGTCATCAGCTTTCGCAAGGCCAACACCAGAGAGGTTCGAGACTATGAATCCACGCGCTCCACTGATTGATGCTGATGGCGAAGTGCGAGAACTGAGCGCTGCCGATATGCTCAAATTCAAACCAGCCACCGAAGTGCTGCCGCTGCAATGGCAAAGAGAGTTCAAGTACGGTCAATCGCTGTATTGATAGATGGGCTGCGGCTTCGGCTGGTGATTTTTCACACCGCCAAAATGCGCAGCCATGCCCCCATCACGCCCCGACATAGGAGCACTGAAAGAGTTTCACGGATACAAGCACGCAGTATGATGCGCACCTTATTGTGTGCACCATTCGTCTGCCCGTAGCTCAACTGGATAGAGCAATTGCCTTCTAAGCAATAGGTCGGGGGTTCGAGTCCCTCCGGGCAGGCCATCTCACGGCACAGGGTGTGGCTCCCTCAGGCCACAAAGCTTCCCGACTTGCCGCCGTGCTTTTCCAGCAGCTGCACGCCGGTTATCACCATGCGCTTGTCTGCGGCCTTGCACATGTCGTAGATGGTCAGCAGCGCGATCTGCACGGCGGTGAGGGCTTCCGGCGCGGCTTCGACGACTTTGCCCACATCACGCAGATGCGTTGGGGGCAAAGTTCCAGCAGTCCATTTGCCGTGCCTCCTATTCCGCTGCCACAATGCGGCCATGCCTGTTTCATCGACTCCCAGCATTGACCTGACAGCCCTGCGCAAGTCGTATGCGCAAATGGCGGAGGCTTTGCAGCTTTGGCAGGATCAGCCGGAGGGCTCGGTATTCAAGCCGCATTTGCGCTCGGCGGTGATCCAGTCCTTCGAGTACACCTACGAGATCGCACTGCGCATGCTGCGGCGTGTGCTGGTTGAGCGGTCTCTGGCTGCCGATCTGGTTCAGGATTTGTCTTTCAATGACCTTGTGAGGTTGGGGGCGGATGCCGGGCTGTTGCAAGACCCGCAGGCTTGGCGCCGCTGGCGTGCCATGCGCAATGCCACCAGCCACACCTACGATGAGGCCAAGGCGGCGCAAGTGGCGGCTGCCATTGGTGCGTTCAGCCACGATGCCCTGGCGTTGCTGCAAGCGCTGGAGCGGGCTGTCGCACGCGAGCAGGCAGACTCATGAGCACCGGCCCTGTTGCCTCCCTTGCGCTCAGCCCAGCCCAGCGCAGCGAAATCCGCCGCATCGTAGATGCGGCGGTGCCTGGGGCACGGGTCTGGGTGTTTGGATCGCGCGCGGCGGGTAGGGCTCGCCCTTTCTCGGACGTGGATTTGTTGCTGCAGACCCGGCAGCCGCTGGCCTGGGATGAATGGGCGGCACTGGAGGATGCGTTCGAGCAAAGCGATTTGCCCTTCAGGGTGGATGTGGTGGAGCGGCGGGGTTTGCCGCCTGATTTCCTGCAGCGGGTGGAGCGCGAGAAGGTTCTTCTTTGAGCCCGTCAAGCGCCAGTCCGAGGGGGTTTCCTCGTATGATCCGCCCTTTCCTGCGCATGCTGCCCGTAGCTCAACCGGATAGAGCAATTGCCTTCTAAGCAATAGGTCGGGGGTTCGAGTCCCTCCGGGCAGGCCATCTCACGGCACAGGGTGTGGCTCCCTCAGGCCACAAAGCTTCCCGACTTGCCGCCGTGCTTTTCCAGCAGCTGCACGCCGGTTATCACCATGCGCTTGTCTGCGGCCTTGCACATGTCGTAGATGGTCAGCAGCGCGATCTGCACGACGGTGAGGGCTTCCATTTCCACCCCGGTCGGGCCCACGGTTTCTGCGGTGGCTATGCACTGCACGGCGTTGTCGGCGCGCAGTAAAAATTGGGGTCAGACTCCAATTCAAACAGAAATAGGGTTTAAACCCTGGGCGCGACTTTGAGTTCTAAGTTCGCCCATAGTGTCTATTGCGGTTACAGGACGATCAAATGCTCCGCTGTCGCGCCTGGAACGGCGTGAAGGTTCAGCCGAGCATCAAAGCTGACAAAACAGCACTGGTGGCGTACGGCCAAGCCCAGCAGGTAGCTGTCTGTAATTTGCCTGTGGCCCAGCAGGTGTTGCCAGTGCACCTGGTTGGCGTCGAGCAGGCTGTAGTCGTCGGCAAGAAAGGCGTGCGCAGGGTGTGCGGTAGCCTGTGCCAGGCGGCTGACGATTGCCGCCAACGGCAGGGCCTGGGGGTAGGCGGGCTGGGCCATGATGCGCAAGCAGCCGTTCTGCGTGAGTGGGCAGGAGGCCCAGCCGTGAGCAATCTCCTGCTGCAGCCACTGCGTGGCGCGGGCGTGGTGCATGTGCGCCGCATCCAGCAGGGCGATCAGGACATTGACGTCGAGCAGGGCACGCATGGTCTAAATGCCGTCGGCATCGCGCAAGCGATTGATCAGTTCGTTGCTGACAACGACCCCGCGCGACCCGAAGGGCACGAACCCTGTGGCCGTGGCGGGCAGGTTGTTGATGGTTTGGGGTGCTGCACCTCCGGTCAGCGCCTGGCGCAACAAGCGCGAGATTACTTTGCCCAGACTCGTGTTTTCGGCGCGGGCGATTTCTTTGGCGGCAATCAAGGTATCGTATTCAAGATCAATGGTGGTGCGCATGACATGCCTCCTGCATTTTCGTGGGAGTGATGTCTTGATTCTAAATCATCATGATGCAATTGCATCATTGAAAACAAGGGTATCGTGGGTATCATCCGCCCACCTTGCGCCGTCCTCTCGTGTACCTTGCTTGCCTCACTGCCCCGCTGATGGCGCTGGCGGTTGCCTTCCCGTTTCTGTTTTCCTATACCCAGCCACCCTCTACCAACTTCTGGCCCTTGATGGCTGCCGGGCTGTGCGGTTGGGTGGTGGCGGTGGTGTGGAATGCACGCTCAGCAGGCCGCGTTAACACTGTGCGGGGCGGCTGGATGGATCGCTCCGAGATGGCCACCTGGCTTGGCGCGGGCCTGTTGCTGGCCGCCGTGCTGGCCAGTGCCATCGGCCTGCTGCAATATTTTGGCGCGGCCCCTGGGCTTGATCCCTGGGTGCATACCGCCAAGCCCGGCCAGGCCATGGGCAATTTGCGGCAGCGCAACCAGCAGGCCACGCTGCTCAGCATGGGGCTGTGGGCTTTGCTGTGGGTGGTGGCGCAGACCGAGGCGCATTTGCGTGCGTCATCGGCGGGAGGGAGCTCGGCGCAGGCCGGGGCAGACTTGCATGGGGGCGGTCGGCCCTGGCCTCTGTGGCTGGTCGGGATTCTGACGGCCTGGGCGCTGGCCCTGCTGGCAGTGGGCAGTGCGGCCACGGCGTCGCGCACGGGGCTGGCGCAATTGTTAGTGATTCTGGTTCTGCTGGCGCTGTGGCGCGCTTCGGTCGGACGGGTTGCGCTCGGGCTGGTGCTGGCGGGCTTGGCCATTTATGCGGTTGCAGCCTGGTTGTTGCCCAATTTGCTGCTGCAATGGACCGGTTTTCGTGCCGAAGGCTTGTTCGCCCGCTTTGGCGACGCACCCGGCTGCACCAGCCGCAGGGTGCTGTGGTCCAACGTGCTGCACCTGATTGCGCAGAAGCCCTGGCTCGGCTGGGGCTGGGGGGAGTTGGACTATGCGCATTACATGACGCTGTTTCCGGGTGAGCGCTTTTGCGTGCTGCTGGACAACGCGCACAACCTGCCCCTGCACCTGGCGGTGGAACTGGGCGTCCCCGTGGCAGCGCTGCTGTGTTTTGCCGTGCTGGCATGGGTGTGGAAGGCGCGCCCCTGGAGTGAAACCGATCCCGCGCGCCAACTGGCCTGGGGGATCCTGGCGCTGGTGGGCTTGCACAGCATGCTGGAGTTTCCGCTCTGGTATGGCCCGTTCCAGATCGTCACGCTGTGGGCCCTGGCGCTGCTTTGGCGCGGGCGTGGGCTGGATGCAGCCGTACAAGTCGTGCGGCGTGTGCCCTTGGGTCTGTGGGCGGTGGTTGCGGTGGCGGGTCTGGTGCTCTGGGGGGCGCTGGGGTGGCAGTACCACCGCATCAGCCAGATCTACACGCCTGTGGCGCAGCGCATGCCTTCCATGCGCGACAACCCCTTGGCGCAGGTGCAAGGCAGTTGGGTGTTCAAAGATGCCATTGCCTTTGCCGAGCTGACCACCATGCCGGTCAACCGCGACACTGCCGAGCGGGCGCATGCGCTGGCCCTGCGCATGCTGCAGTATTCACCCGAGCCCCGCGTGATCGAGCGCCTGATCGAAAGCGCCACCCTGCTGGGCCTGGACGACGAAGCCGCGTTCCATTTGCAGCGCTACCGGGTGGCGTACCCCAAAGACCATGCGCGCTGGCAGAAGAAGAACGGGGCGTCGGGCGAGCCGCTTATGCCTGGTCGGGCGCCGGGTGTGGTTGTGGCCCCGTCGTAATAGGCACGTCTTCGTACAGGGCCTCCAGCGGCACTTGAAGGCCCACGCTGGCCCATTCGACGTGGCCGCCAGCCTCGATGGGGTGCAGCACCCAGCGCTTGCTGTCGCCTTCGCGGCGAAACAAATCGAGGCTCAGGCGCTCGGGGTCGATCAGGGCGTATTCGCGCAGTGTGGGCAGCTTGCGGTAGGCAGCAAACTTGGCGCCCCGGTCGTAGGCGCTGGTGGCGGGGGACAGCACTTCCACTACCAGCACGGGGGCACTCTTGCTGTGGCTCTGCCCACGGTCGCTCTCGGCGCAGGTGACGAAGACATCGGGGTAAAAAAACGCGTTGTCTTCTTCCACGCGCAGCTTCATGTCAGAGATGAACACGCTGCAGGGGCTGCCGCGCAGGTGGTTGCGCAGGGCCATGTACACATTGCCTGCCACCGTCACATGGGCGTCTGACGCGCCCGCCATCGCAAATACCTCACCGTCGTGGTACTCGTGCTTGGTGCTTTGCTCGGCCTCCCAGGCAAGGTAGGCTTGGGCATCAAAAAACGGCTGTGGTGCGGGTAGGGACATGGCTCGCTCCGGGGTAGGTGGTCATGGTAGCAGTCTGCGCCTGGCAAGGAGCATCGTGCATCAGTCCGCCACATAACTCCCCGACTTGCCCCCGTGCTTTTGCAGCACGCGCACGTCGTGGATGGACATGCCGCGATCGGCCGCCTTGCACATGTCGTAAATGGTGAGCAGGGCCACCTGCACGGCGGTGAGGGCCTCCATCTCCACGCCCGTGGGGCCCACGGTTTCCACCGTGGCGGTGCAGGCAATGCCGGTGGCGCCGGGGTGATGGGCGCTGGCGGGGGCAAAGTCCAGCGCCACGCGGGTCAGTGCCAAGGGGTGGCACAGGGGAATGAGGTCGCTGGTCTTCTTGGCAGCCTGGATGCCTGCGATGCGGGCGATGCCCAGCACATCCCCCTTCTTGGCGTTGCCGGCCTCGATGAGCGCCAGCGTGGCGGGCAACATTTCGATGCGGCCGGTGGCCACGGCGATGCGGTGGGTGGCGGCTTTGGCGCCGACGTCCACCATGTGGGCCTGGCCTTGGGCGTCGAAGTGGGTGAGGGGGCTGGTGGCGGTGGTTTCTGGGGTTTTGGATGTCATGGTCGAGGGCTCTCGGTGCACTTGGTAGCAACCACGTGCGAAACAATTCGCGGGTCGGGGGCATCATACGGTGCAGTGCGCCGCAGTTGGCGCTGTCGCCACCAATGGCGCCAGGGAGACCATGAGTGTTGATATTGGGTAAAAAAAGGCGTCTAGCGCTCGCCAGTCAAGCGCTGGCAGCTTCTCTTTTGATAGCGATTGGCGTGGCAAGCCCCTTGCCTGCTCACGCACAGGGGGGGCTTCCGACCCTGGGGGATGGCAGCGACCTGACCAGCAGCGAGGAGCGGCGGCTGGGTGATCGCATCATTCGCGAGCTGTACCGCGACCCGGACTACATCGATGACCCGGTGATTGGCGAGTATGTGCAGGGCATCTGGCAGCCGTTGATGGCGGCGGCGCGGGCGCGGGGCGAGTTGTCGCCCGAGCTGGACGAGCGCTTTGCGTGGGAGGTGCTGCTGGGGCGTGACCGCACCGTGAATGCCTTTGCCCTGCCGGGCGGCTACCTGGGGCTGCACCTGGGCTTGATCGGGGTGGTGGGCACGCGCGACGAGCTGGCCTCGGTGATGGCGCACGAGCTGAGCCACGTGACGCAGCGGCACATTTCACGTTTGCTCACGCAGCAAAGCCGCCAGACGCCGCTGCTGCTGGGCGCGATGGTGCTGGGCGCGCTGGCGGCCAGCAAGAACCCGGGCGCCACGCAGGCGCTGGTGGTGGGCGGGCAGGCGCTGGCCCTGCAAAACCAGCTCAATTTTTCGCGCGACATGGAGCGCGAGGCCGACCGTGTGGGCATGGGGCTGATGGAGCCAGCGGGCTTCGCACCCGAGGGTTTTGTGGGCATGTTCGACAAGCTGCAGCAGGCCAACCGCATCAACGACAACGGCAGCTGGCCGTACCTGCGCAGCCACCCGTTGACCACGCAGCGCATAGCCGACATGCAGTCGCGCCTGCCCTCGGGCGGGTTGACGGCGAGCAGCCCCTCTGTTTTACAGGCCGAGCATGCCATGGTCACCGCGCGGGCTCGGGTGTTGTCCAGACCCGGTGTGGATGTGCTGCGCCAGTGGGTGGCGGAGCCGCAAGGCACCGGCTTTGCGGCGCTGCCGCCAGCGCGGCAGGCGGGCGTGCTGTATGCGGCGGCGCTGGGCTCCAGCCAGCTGCGCGATGCGGCAGGGGCGCGGCGCTGGGCGGGGCAGTTGCAGCAACTGGTCAAGAACGATGCTGCGGCCACCCGGTTGGCAAAACTGCTGAGGGCGGAGCTGGAACTGGCAGCAGACGATGCCCCCGCTGCGCTGGCGGCCATGCCACCGGGGGATTCACGCCGGCCCGAGATGCTGCTGCGCACGCAAATTTTGCTGCGCACCGGCCAGTCGAAAGAGGTGACGGGGCCGCTGCAGACCTGGCTGGCGACCCACCCGCGCGATGCTTCGGCGTGGCAGGCCATGGCAGCTGTCTGGAATGCGCAGGGCCAGCCACTGCGTGCAGTGCGGGCAGAGGCGGAAGTGCATGCGGCGCGCTACGACTACGCCGCGGCGGTGGACCGCTTCAAGGCCGGGCAGGATCTGGCGCGGCGCAGCACTTCGGCCGATGACCACTTCGAGGCGTCGATCATCGACACCCGGCTGCGCGCCGTGCAATCACTGCTTCGTGAACAGGCCGCCGAGCGCTGATTCGATCACCAGGCCCAGGGCCGAGTAGATGAGCGAGCCGAGCAAGGCCGCCATGAACCCGTTGACGTGAAAGCCGTCCAGCACGCCCGCCGCTGCCCAGAACATGAGCGCGTTGATGACGAACAGGAACAGGCCCACGGTGACCACGGTGACGGGCAGGGTCAGGATCACCAGCACCGGGCGCAGCACGGCGTTGAAAAGGCCAATGACAAACGCGGCAATCAGCGCCGAGCCAAAGCTCTGCACCTGCACGCCGCCATAGACATAAGCCACAAACAGCAGCGCCGCGGCGCTGAGCAGCCATTTCAGGAGGAGTTTCATGGCCGAAGAATAGCACCGGCCTTGAGGCAGGGCACGTGCCGCAGCGGGCGGGCGCTCAGTCCAGCGCCAAGGCCCACAAAGTGCTGCAGCCGGTGAGCACGCTGCCCAGCACGCCGGGCCAGGAGGATGGTGGTGATGGGCGCTCAGCGGAGGAGTTGACGCCGATTTGCGCTTCGGTGCCCATGCGGGGCTTGCGCGCATCCAGCACCTGGGCAGGGCGGCCGCAGGCCTGTTGGGTTTGCGATTGCAGTTGCTCGGTCAGCTCTGCCAAGGGGATTTTGGCCAGCACGGTCGTCACCTGAGAAGGCTGCAGCCCAGCGCCGGGGATGATCTGTGCGAACAGCTTGTCAGCCCATTTGTTGCGCCAGCTTTCGCGGGCGCTGTGGCTCACCCATTTGCTGACGCGGTGCGTCATGCGCGGCGCACAGGCCACCAGCACCCAGTGGCGCTGGTGGGCGGGCTCCTTGGCTGCCAGGGGCGCAAGCAGCTGCTGCGCATGGTCAGCGTCGTCCACGTACACAATGATTTTGTCCATGTCGCAGGCCCTGTGGGTGGGTGAACGGGGTGAAACAGAAAGCAAAAAGGGCGTTGCCCTGCCCGTGCGGCGGGCGGAGGTCAACGCCCCTGGGGGCCGCAGCCTGCATGCAGGCTGCGAACGGCGGGAGCCGCTGTGCAGGCGCGGGGTCAGCCGTGGGCTGCGCCACCTTCGCCGCCGTCGCCAGCGCGGCGGGACACGATGAACTTGCCCACTGCCAGCACCAGCAAGGCGCCCACGATGTGCGATGCCCAGTACAGGGTGTCGGAGATGACCGCCAGGCCCTTTTCATCCACGCTGCCCCACTTGGGCATCCAGTCCATCACGGCGGGGTTCACGAATGCAGGGTCGGTGACCAGCATGCCGCCAGCAATCCAGCCCAGCAGCATGCCGCCGAAGGTGATGATGAACGGGAAGCGCTCCATCAGCTTGATGACGAGCTGGCTGCCCCAGACGATGATCGGGATCGAGATCAGCAGGCCCAGCACGACCAGCAGGAACGAGTGTTCGCCTGCGTTCTGTGCGGCACCGGCGATGGCGATCACGTTGTCCACGCTCATCACCAGGTCGGCCACGATGATGGTCTTGATGGCGGCCAGCAGCTTGTCGCTGCCTTGCACGTCGCCGTGGCCGTCTTCGTCAGGGGCCAGCAGTTTCACGCCGATCCACACCAGCAGCAGCGCACCGACGAACTTGAGGAACGGCAGCGACAGCAGGGTCATGGCGAAGGCGATCAGCACCACCCGCAAGACGATGGCACCGGCGGTGCCCCAGATGATGCCCTTGGCGCGTTGCGCAGGGGGCAGCTTGCGGCAGGCCAGCGCGATCACGACGGCGTTGTCTCCGCCCAGCAAGATGTCGATGATGATGATCTGGCCCAGTGCTAGCCAGAATTCGGGTGAAGTCAAAAAGTCCATGAAGTCCTCGGTGTCCTAAGGCAAAAGGAGTTTCCCGCTGCTGTGATGGCAAAGGGTCTGTCCTGGCGAGTCAGGCCTGCGGCGGAGGACCTGGAACCTGCCCGCGCGCTGGTGCGCAGGAGCGAGGGACGGCCTTGATCACCCCGCTGCGGGGCCATCAAAGGTCTTGCTCAGTCGGTGTGGCCACGGTGGCTGCACTGACCCGGACCGCCGGAAGCGAGACGCTTCGTACTGACGACGGTACGCTGCCCGGATGCTGCTGCGCGTGCTGGGTGGCGCGTGCATGGCCTGGGCGGGAACTACTCCCCTTCGAAGGGGGTGATTGGAACACCGTCAGGCGGCCGGTGCAAGGGCGCGGGGGTTGTGGGTATTGCGTATGTCCTGAAGGGGTATCAGGGTTTACCAGCAGGTTGGCAGATACCCCTGCGCTGCTGTTTGGCCACCTGGGGTCGCTATCATCCAGCCCCCGCTAGCTCCCGGTAGCCTCTGCCTGCCCAGGGCCCCTTGCGCTGCACCCCCATCTTCATGACCGCCATCCACATCACCGACATCGAAGCCGCCATCAACCACTGGCGCCAGCGCTTGCCTTCCAGCGCGGGCATGGCCTTGGCGCCGCAGGTGCAGGCGCTGGCCGAGGTGTATGCGCTGATGGTGTACCGCCACGAAGATACGGTGGAAGAAGGCGACCTGCCGCTGGAGGCCCTGGATGCCTGGCTGGGCTGGTACGACACCACGCCCGACACGCCCTGCATTGCCATCTGCTCCACCAGCCAGGGCGACGATCTGTGCAAGGGCTGTGGCCGCACGTTCGATGAAGTGCAGCACTGGCCTGCCATGGGCCCGGCCGCCAAGCGCCAGGTGTGGCGGCGCATCACGCTGGAGCACACGGCCTGGCGGTTCACCCGCTATGCCGAGCGGGCGGCGGAAGGCGCTTCCAAACCGCCTGCGGTGTAGCCCGCAGCGTTCCCCCGGGGGCTGTACGCGAGGCGACCAAACCGCTATGGTGGCCCCTATGCTGCGCCTGACCCAAGCCCCCAACATCGCCATCGCCACCCTGTGGGCCGACTTGCTGTGCGAAGCGGGCATGACGGCGTCGGTGCAGCGGCAATACCTGGGGGCTGCGGCCGGGCACCTGCCGCCGGACCAGTGCCTGCCCGAAATCTGGCTGGATTACGACGAACATGCCCCCCGTGCACGCGCGCTGCTGCAGGAGCTTCAGGATTTGCCGCAGCGCCGCTGGGCATGCCGGTGCGGGGAGATCGTCGAGGGCGGGTTTGAGCAGTGCTGGCAATGTGGCGCGCTGATGCCGCGCGACTGAGTATTGCTATTGATTCAATAGCTGCTGGCGCTTATCTGTAGGGCGCTGGAGGGCTTTTTGGCTGATATTCCCGTCACTTCCAGCGCACGGGCTCCAGGTGCACGCTGCCCAGGTTGCTGCTCAGCGTCAGCGCGCCTTCCTGCACCGTGGCCTGCAGCTGCATGCTGCGCTCGGCCATGGCCGCCATGGCCTGCGAGGCTTCGGTGGGAATGCGCCAGACCTGGAGCTTTTCCAGGCGCGTCAGCTTGGTTTCAATGCCCTTCCACCACACTTCAGACGCGTGGTTGAAGCAGTAGACGATGACCGAATCGGCCTTGCTGCAGGCCTTGGTCAGCGGCTTGTCTTCGGGCTGGCCCACTTCGATCCACACGCGCTTGCGGCCGGTGAAGTCGGTGAGCGAGGCGTCCGGGTCATCGGGGTCCGACAGCCCTGCGCCAAAGGCCAGTGTGGCGTCGCCATTGCACAGCGTCTGCAGCTGGTGGGCCTGCAGGGCCAGCGCGGCCAGCCGCACCATCATGCGTTCATCCGTCTCGCTGGGGTGGCGCGCCAGGGTGAGGGCATGGTCGGCGTAGTAGCCGTGGTCGATGTCGGCGATTTGCAGGTTCGCCTTGAAGATGGTGGATTTGATGGCCATGCAGCCTCACTATTAATTTGATAGCTGCCAGCGCTTATCAGGAAAGCGCTAGAGGCAAAAAGTATTGAAAGCCCGCCAGTGTTCGCCACGGGCGGTGCCCTGGTCAGTGCAACCGTGGAACCGGCTTTGCCGGGCCACGGGTTGCGTCCCCCTGGGGGGACGGCGCATAGCGCCTCAGGGGGGTTACACCCTTCGGGCCAGCTCGGCGGCCTTGCCGGTGTAGCTGCCGGGCGTCATGGCCAGCAGGCGGTCTTTTTCGGCTTGCGGGATTTCCAGCGACTGGATCAGTGCGTGCAGCGCTTCGGCCGTCACGGTCTTGCCGCGCGTCACTTCCTTGAGCTTTTCGTACGCGCCTTGCACACCAAAGCGGCGCATCACCG
>ERZ724515.1044-NODE-1044-length-11475-cov-25.010508_pt1 | contig 11475 bp, 13 predicted proteins | sample MGYA00376048_ERZ724515 | MGnify/ENA primary metagenome ERZ724515 (study PRJEB28724, sample SAMN07190885) | wastewater metagenome | isolation source: influent of sewage treatment plant in Hong Hong | place: Hong Kong | collected 2016-03-17 ... | reverse complement strand
AAGGTATTAAAAAAGGTATTGCAAATGCAGTATTAATCAAACCAAATCAAATTGGTTCAGTTTCTGAAACTATGCAAACAATAAGATTGGCTCAAAGAAATAATTACAACTGTGTTATGAGTCACAGAAGTGGAGAGAGCGAAGATGCGTTTATTGCTGATTTTGCTGTTGCTCTAAATTGTGGACAAATCAAAACAGGAAGTACTGCAAGAAGCGATAGAATTGCAAAATACAATAGACTTCTTGAGATTGGTTCAGAGATTGGATATGCTGAATATTTAGGAAAAGAACCATTTTCTAAAAAATAATGAAGAAGAAAAAAAGCGGTTTAGGAATTTTTATGCTAGTAGCGATATTGTCGCTATTAGCAACAGTATATTTTTCTTATTATGTAACAAATGTTCTTTTTGGTGATAACTCTTTGCAAGTATATAACTCTTTAGAATATAGAAAAGAGTATCTTGAAAATGAAATTTTAAGATTACAAAAAGAGAATGCCTATTTACAAAAAGAGTATTTTGAACTAAAAAATTTGGAGCCAGAAGAATGAGAACTCTATTAATATCTACAGTAATTGCAAGCTTTTTAAGCTTAACTTTACAAGCTAGAGAGAATCCTTTTATTTTATATGAAGAGAAGAGTGGAAAAGTTATTGAGTCCCCTTCAAAAGCTAAAAATGTAACAGATTTAGAAGAAGAACAGTTTATAAGAGATTATCAAAATAAACTAAAACAACCCACACAAGAGCAAGAACAAAGAGCACCAACTCAAGTTCAAGATAAATCTTACTCTAAAAAAGAGGTTGATTCCTTAATGCTAAAAACTAAATATGAAGCTGAGCAAAAAGCTAAAGCTTTGGTTAAAAAAGAGTTAGCAAAAGAGCCTGAGCAAGTAGTTTATGTAAAACCTAGAGCTGATACTACAACTGATGAAACACTTACATCAAAAAATATTTTACCTTTTGTAAAAGTTGATTACAATGATAATAAACTTTTAATTAGCACGCAAGATGCAGTTTCTAAAAAATTTTCAATAAATAATGAAAATAAGCTAGTGATTGATTTTAAAGGTGCTAAGAATTTTAGTGGAGCTAGACATACTTTAAATTCGAGTAATTTTCAAGCAATTTCAACAGGTAACCACTCTTCAAATGGTTTTTATAGGCTTGTAGTTGAGCTATCTTCAAAACCTAGTAATTACAACTTTGATTATAGTGATTCTTTAATTTCTATAACAAAAAAATAAGGTTTAAGAGAATTTTCTCTTAAACCTTATTGATGACAAGCAAAAGCTATTTCATATCCTAAAGCTTCTACAGCTTTTATATCATCTTCAGCATTTGCTCCACCAGTTGTTAAATAATCTCCAACAACAATAGCATTTGCACCATGTTTAAATACATTGTATTGATCTTCACCAAACATAAGCTCTCTTCCACCTGCAATCATTAACATTTGATTTGGTAAATAACTTCTTGCTAATTCTACTAATTTAAAAGCCTCTTCTTTTGATAAAGGGTTATTTACAATTGGTAAAGCTTCATTTGGATGGAAGAAATTAATAGGAACTGACATTGGTTCCAAAGATGCAATTGATTCAAGCATAGAGATTCTATTTTCTTGAGTTTCTCCAAGACCAAAAATTCCACCTGTACATAAATGTAAACCAGCTTTTTTTGCATCTAGACAAGTGTTGTATCTGTCATCCCAAGAGTGAGTTGTACAAATTGTATTATAAAACTCTCTTGCTGTTTCTAAATTGTGGTTGTAGTTTTCAACACCATGTTTTTTAAGCTCTTTTAGTTGTTCAAAAGTTGCAAGACCATTACATGCAATTATTGATATATCTGGAACAGCTTTATGAACAGCATCTGCTGCTCTACAAACATAGTCTAACCTTTTATCATCTAATCCAGTTCCTGCTGTTACAAGACAAAATCCAACAGCTTTATTTGCTCTTGCTCTTTTTGCCTCTTCAACTATTTGTTCAATCTCTTTTCTTCTATATCTTTCAATGTTTGCTTTGTACTTTACACTTTGTGTACAAAATTTACAATCTTCGTTACAAGTACCACTTTCAATATTTGATATTGCACATAAATATATTTGATTATTGCTCATATTTAAACTCTTCTTTCATAAAATTATTTTCATTTGTATTTTTAAAATAGTGTGTGATTATATATTCATTTGTATTAATTTCAAGTTTTGCACATGAAATTATTGGCTTTTCTCTAGCACATACCTCTCCTGGATTTATAAAAAGTTTTTTATTTTTGTATTCACAATCAAATTTATGAGTATGACCAAAAATTATGATATCTGTATCTGGATGTAAGTGAAAAGGTAAGTGCATAAGTTTAAAACTTTTATCTTCTATTTTAAAATAATATGGCTCTTTTTTTATATTATAATCTTCTGAAAATTGAAATAATTCTCTATCATTGTTTCCAAAAACTGCAATATATTTTAAATTTGAATTTTTTAAAATATCCAAACCATCTTTTGAGCAAATATCTCCAGCATGGATTAAATATTCACAATTTTCTTTTTTTAAAAACTCTATACACTCTTTTAGATATTCATTTTTATGATGACTATCTGATAAAATTCCTATCTTCATCTACTCTTTTTTTGCTTTTGCAGATACTTTTTTTGTTGTAGTTTTAGTAGCTGTTTTTCTAGCAGGTTTTTTAGTACCCTTACTATCTTTTTCAATTATTTCCAAACACTCTTCTAAAGTTAATTCTTCAGCAACCTTCGTTTTTGGAATTTTGAAATTTTTTCTACCTTGTTTTATATAAGCTCCATATTGTCCGTTTAAAATCTGGATTTTCTCTTTTTCAAAATCTTTTATTAAGGCTTTACTTTTTGCTTCATCAATTTCACTTATAATCTCTCTTGCCCTTTGCTCATCAACTGTATAAGGGTCATCAGTTTTTAGTGAGTAATATTTTGTTTTAACTTGTAAATATGGACCAAATCTTCCAATATTTGCTTTAATCTCATTTCCATTTTCATCAACTCCAACAACTCTTGGAAGATTGAATAAAAATAGTGCTTCTTCAAGTGTAATAGTATCCATATTCAGTTTTTCAGGAATTGCCACAAATTTTGGTTTCTCTTCATCATCTTTTGTACCAATTTGAACAAATGGACCAAATCTTCCAACTCTTGCACTTACAGGTTTTCCTGATTTTGGGTCAATTCCAAGCTCTCTTACTTGAGAATAATCAGATTTACTAATATTCTCCTCTTTATCTTTTATAGTCTTTTTAAAATCGCCATAAAAGCTTTTCATTACATCAACCCAAGCTTTTTTACCTTCTGCTATATCATCAAACTGCTCTTCAATACGCGCTGTAAATCCTAAATCAATAATATTTGAGAAGTGATCAGTTAAAAAACTATTTACAATCTCTCCTGTTGGTGTTGGAGCTAATTTTTTATCTTCTGTTTTTACTACATACTCACGTGCTTGAATAGTTGAAATTGTTGGAGCATAAGTTGAAGGACGTCCAATTCCTTCACTCTCAAGTTTTTTAACCAAACTAGCTTCAGTGTATCTTGAAGGTGGTTTTGTAAAGTTTTGTTCACTACTTAAATTTTCTAGCTCTAAAACTGTACCAACTTTTATGTTTGGAAGAATTTTTTCAGCACTATCAAGTGCAGCTTCAGGATTATCACTACCTTCTGTATAAGCTTTCATAAATCCAGCAAAAATAATTCTTTGACCTTTTGTTTGAAACTCAAACTCTTTATTTTTACCAGCTTCAATTTTATATGTAGTATTTGCAATTTTAGCTTGTGCCATTTGAGTTGCTATTGTTCTTTTCCAAATAAGACTATAAAGTCTATATTGTGAAGGTTCTAAATAATCTTTTACCATAGATGGTTTTAAACTCATATCAACAGGACGAATTGCTTCATGTGCCTCTTGTGCACCTTTTGCTGTTGATTTGAAAGTTCTTGGTTTTGAAAGAGCATAATCTTTACCATACTCTTCTTCAATAACTTTTTTAGCAGCAGTTGTAGCAACTGTTGAAAGATTTAATGAGTCAGTTCTCATATAAGTAATTAAACCACCTGTATGGTTTGGAATATTTGCTGTGTTTCCTTCATAAAGCTGTTGAGCTATCATCATAGTTTGAGCAACACTAAGTCCTATTTTTCTTGAAGCTTCTTGTTGTAGAGTTGAAGTTGTAAATGGCGCTGCTGGGTTTCTTAAGCTATCTTTTTCTTCTATATCAACTAAAGTAAAATTTCCACTGTTTAAAGAAGCTTCAATCTCTCTTGCCTCTTTTTCATTTCTTACTTTGATATTTTTACCATCTTTTTTTGCTAATTCACTTGAGAATTCGGGATTTATAAAATCAGCTTTTATTTTCCAAAACTCTTCAGGTTCAAAGGCTCTTATCTCATTTTCTCTATCAACTATAATTCTAACAGCGACACTTTGAACTCTTCCTGCGCTAAGACCATATCTTACTTTTTTCCATAATAGTGGAGACAGTTCATAACCAACTGCTCTATCTAGGATTCTTCTTGCTTGTTGAGCATCTACTAAATTTTGATCAACATCTCTTGGATTTTCTAAGGCTTTTAAGATTGCGTCTTTTGTAATTTCGTGAAAAACTATTCTTTTAATTGGATTTTTTTCAATTTTAAGTGCTGGGATTAAGTGCCATGCAATAGCCTCTCCCTCTCTATCTTCATCGGCCGCTAGGTATATAGTTGTATCTTTTGTAATTTGTTTTTTTAAATCTGCAATTACCTTTTTTTTATCAGTACTTACTTGATAATTTGGCTTGAAATTATCATCTGGATCAAATCCAAGGCTTGATTTTGGTAAATCTCTTACATGCCCCATTGAAGCCATGACAACATAATCGCTACCTAAAAACTTTGATATTGTTTTGGCTTTCGCTGGAGATTCCACTATTACTAAATTTTTCACTTTATTTACCTTATAACCTTTTTAAAAGTTTGCATTTTAACATAAAATTTGTAAGGCTTTCTTAATAATTAAAATATTGAATTAACAAATAGTAATTTTCTTATAGATATTTTGTTTAGTATCTGTTTTTAAATACTTTTAGTATTGACTTTTAATTTTAATTTAATTATACTAAAAGTATTTAAAAACAGATACTAAAGGTTTTATAATGCATTCACCATTTCCTTATGATAGATTACCGAAGAAGGATGAATTTTTTGGAAGAAAAGAGGAATTAGAAAAACTTAGTCAAATAGTTAATTATTCAAATAATGCTCTGATTTTTTCGAAAAGGAGGATGGGTAAGAGCTCATTAATAAATGCACTTTTTGAAAAGTATGATGAAAATTTTATTTGCTTGTATTCAGATATTTTTGATATTACATCAAAAGAAGATTTTATATCTTCACTTTTAAAATCATTATCAAACCAAAACAGTAAAAAATTTGATTTAAAAAGTGCAATAAAAAACTTATCTTCACTTTTTAAAAGAGTTAGATTTGAACCAACTATTGATATAAATACATTGGAATATTCTATTAAACCAAATATTACAAGTTTGAGTTTTGAAGAGATGTGTGAAGACTTTTTCACTTCTTTAGATAAATTATCAAAAAATACAAAAGTAATAATAGCAATAGATGAATTTCAACAAATAGCTAAAATTACAGATGTAAAAATTGATGCACTTCTAAGAAAATATATTCAAAATCGTACAAATATATCTTATACTTTTTTAGGTTCAAAAAGACATATTTTAACTTCATTATTTGAATATAAATCACCATTATATGAAATGGCAATACATATAGAGCTTGGTGCTTTGAAGTTGGAAGATATATTTGATTATGCAAAAAAATATTTAGATATAAGTTTTGAAATTTGTGAATATTTATATGCAATAAGTGATGGAGAAACAAAACTAATTCAGCAAATATTACATTTACTATATATTTCAAAAGAAACAATAACATCAAAAGAACAAGTAGATTTAGCTCTAAAAGAGATAATAAACTCAAAAGATTCAAGTTATAGATTACTTTTTGATACTCTAGGGAATAATCAAAAAATAGCTTTAAAAATAATAGGTAAATATAAAAGTGGAATTTTTTCTCAAAGTGTACTTAAAGAGTTTAATATAAAAAAACAAACTCTTCAATCAAGTGTTGAGTCCCTTTTTAAAAATGAGTTAGTCGATAAAAATTCAGATAGATATTTTATTCCGGATAGAGTTTTTGAACTTTGGATTGAAAAGCTACTTTAAGTATCTTTTCATTTAAAAATAATTATCTCTTCTTCCAAATCTATATCAAACTCATTTCTTACTTTCTGTTTTGCTAATTCAATCAAATTAATTGCATCTTCAAAGGTACCATTTCCATGGTTTACTAAAAAGTTTGCATGAGTACTTGAAAATTCCATATCTCCAACTCTTTGTCCTTTTAATCCAACAGCTTCAATTAACCTTCCTGCAAAATCACCTTTTGGATTTTTGAAACAACTTCCAGCACTTGCAATTTGTGGTTGATTATCTCTCATTTTTACAAACTCATTTTGCATATCTTTACTAAAACCTTTTTCAATATGAAAAACAGCTTCAAAAATAATTGAATCAATATTTGTGTGTCTATATGAAAAATCTAACTCTTTTTTTAGAATATATCCATCTTTTGTTTTGATACTGTGAATGTGATTGAAAATTTCCCAAGATTTCAAACCTGCATTCATTTTTACAAGTCCACCAATATTTCCAGGTAATTTTGCTAAAAACTCTAAATTTGCTATATCATTTTTTCTAGTATATGTTAAAAGTTTTCCACTACTTGTTGCACAACCAACATAAAGTAAACCATTTTCCTCTTTTATATAATCAAAGCTATCACCTAAGATTGCAAACTTTTTTTCACAATTTGGAGAGATTAAAAGATTATTTGCTCTCCCAATTATTTGAAAATCTTTATAATCTCCTGTTTCATCTATTACAAAAACCTCTTTTACAGGACCTATATGAATAGAAGAGTATCTTTTAAAATCAACTGTTTTGTAACTCATCTAGCTCTTAACTCTTCATAATTTTCTGGAATTAGAAAATCTTCTGATTTAATTAAATTTTGATAATATCCATGTTTATACCCTAACTCAAATAGTTTGTTTATTGCTTTGTATTGAATTTCACTCATTTTTACAGAATTATCATTTGCATAGAGGTCTAAATATTTATCTAAAGTTGGCGCATCAACTCTAATTAAACCTTTTTCAAGCAACATTGGTGCTAAAGTCTTTCTATTTTTATTTGCTACATCAACAGCTTTTATCAAAGCTTTTTCATATTTTATAGCATCATGAAGTGGAATAGAACGACGAAGACACATTCCTCCAAGTGGAAGTGGTAACTCTTCACCCTCACATAATTCAACCCAAATATCCCAAATCTCTTTTTCAACTTCTAACTCATGGCTATAAGTTAAAATTGATTCATGTATTAAAACACCAGCATCAACAATACCATCTAATACAGCTTTTTCAATATCTAAAAAGTTCATATATGTAATTCTTGCATTTGGATAAGCAATTTTAAAAAGTAGGGCATTTGTAGTAAATTCACCACTAAGAGCTACTTTAAAATTTTTCTTTAAAGTTGAACCTTTTTTCTTTATTAGTTTTGGTCCATAACCTTCACCAAATGAAACAGCAGTTTTAAGTAAAGCAAAATCATCTTTTACAAAAGGATATAGAGCAAAAGATATTGCACAAATGTCATAAACACCTTTTAAAGTTGCTTGATTTAAGGTTTCAATATCTAAAGCTACATTTGAAAATTCTGCACCTTCAACACTTACCCAACCAAATTTAAGAGCATAATACATGAAAATATCATCAGCGTCAGGAGAGTGAGCAACACTAATTTTTTTATTTATATGCATAATTTTGCTTTCTTCTATCAATTTGCATCCTTTGAAATTTCTTGTATAGATTGTATCAAGATTGGGTTTAAAATAAAAAAAGCCCAAACCAAAAGGTCTGGGCTTTTTCTTTGGAAACAACGAATCTTATAATCTTGACTCGTATCTTCTTAACATGTATAGTTTTTTTAACATTTTCTTTCTAGCAGAAATTTTTTGCTTTTTTCTGATTTCAGTCATTGGTTCAAAATATCTTCTAGCTCTTGCTTCAGTAACGATTAGGTTTCTGTCGCATTGTTTTTTAAATCTTCTATACGCTTCGTCAAAAGACTCGTTATCTTTAACTTTAATGCCTGGCACTAAAATCACCCTCTTTCTTTTTAAAATTTAGGGTTGCATTGTATTTAAATTATTCTTAATATCTATTTAACCTACATTTATATAGAATAAATCATAAATTTTATAAGGAATAAGCTTTGAATTTAACACATCTTGATAATAATAATAGACCAAAAATGGTTGATGTTTCAGATAAAAATGATACAAAAAGAGTAGCAGTTGCAAGTGGTAAAATAACTATGAGTAAAGAGGCTTACGATGCAATTATTTCAAATGTTGTAAAAAAAGGACCTGTTTTACAAACAGCCGTAGTTGCTGCAATTATGGGTACAAAAAAGACATCAGATTTAATTCCTATGTGTCATCCTCTTTTATTGACAGGAATTAATTGCGATATTGAAGAAAATCCTGCTGAAAATAGTTTTAAACTTTTTGTAACAGCTAAGTTAAATGGACAAACAGGAGTTGAAATGGAAGCTTTAACTGGTGTTAGTATTGGGCTTCTTACAATTTATGACATGGTAAAAGCTATTGATAAATCGATGGTTATTTCAGATATTCAACTTGAAGAAAAAAGTGGCGGGAAAAGTGGAGATTTTAAAAGATGATAGATTTAAGTGATAAAAAATTAGAGTTAACATATCCATGTTCTTGGGAATATAAACTTGTAGTATTAGAAAGTTGTAATGTTAAAAAATGTGTAAAAGAGGTAATTTTTGAAAGGGAGCATAGTATAAATCCTTCAAAAACAAGTGCAAAAGGAAAATTCAAAAGTTACAATCTAAAACTTCTTGTACACAACGATGATGATAGAACAGAGCTTTTTAGAATTTTAGGAGAACATGAAGAGATAAAAATGGTACTATAATTGATACTCATTTTTTAGTTTTTTTATAATTCCTAAAATATCTTTTGCATAAAGAAAACCTGTGTCACTTCTATATGAAAAACCTGTGTTATAGCTAGACCAGATTTTAATCCAGTTATCTTTATGTACCTCTCTCCAATATTCTAACTCTATAATTGCATTTGCTGTTGCAAACCCAACATCATTCATTAGTCTAAGTGCAAAATATTTTCTGTTTGCTGGTGTATCAGATATATATTGTCTACTTAAAACAGTTTTTATATTTGATTGAAAAAGACCAAAATCATTGCTTTGAAAATTAGCCATATTTTTTCCAACACTTGTCTCTTTTATAGCAATTGCCATTAAAGAGTATTTCATTATAGGTTCATCTGCTAGAGATTTTATTTTATTTAAAACAATTAAATCAGTTTTTGAGAGCCCTAAAGAGTTCGCAAAAATAAAATCAAATGTTAGGAAAAATAAAAATAAAACTTTTTTCATTAAAAAATCGAATCCTTTAAATAATGTTCAATTATACCCAAAAGTGGTTCAATCAACAAAATAGAGATTATTGAAAGAACAACAACTAAAGCTATTATTGATCTTGTAACATTTGTTGCATTTTGCATAAACTCTTTTTTTGTATGTTCATCTGGATCTTTTAAAAACATTGCACCAACAGGTCTTAAATAGTAAAAAGCAGCAATTACAGAGTTTATTACAATTATAATTGCTAAAGCTATTTGATTTGCATTTATAGCACTTCCAATTAAATACATTTTTGCCCAAAATAGCGAAAATGGAGGAAGTCCTGCTAAAGAGAAAAGAAACATTCCAAGTATTAAAGCTGTTGCTGGAGATACTTTTACAAAACCACTAAAATGCTTAAAGTGATATGGAGATGTGTAATCTGAAAAACCTTTTCCTCTATTTATCCAAAGCATTCCAAAGGCTCCAATATTTGTTATTGCAAATAAAATCCAATACAAAAATAGAGTAACAGTTGCTTGGTGAGTTGCTATTACTAAAGTAGCCATTGCCATACCTGTGTTTGCAATAGATGAATAAGCAAGCATTCTTTTTACATCTGTTTGATGAAGTGCTATTAGGTTTGGAATAGTCATTGTTAAGACAACTGTTGTGTAAAGTAGGGCATTTATGATTTTGTCATCAACTTGTATAAAAATTTCAATAAATCTTAAAGCCACTATAAAAATAGCCATTTTTGGAACTATTGATAAAAATCCAGCCATAACAGAAGTTGCACCTTGGTAAACATCAGGAACCCAAACATGAAATGGAAATAGCGAAAGTTTAAATCCTAATGATACTAGCATGAAACAAAATGCACTTAGAACTAAAATGTAGATTGAAAAATTTTCTTTATTCAAAAATCCTTCAGAAGTAAGAATTATTGCAATTCCATCAAGTTCAAGAGTTCCAGTAACTGCATACAAAAGCATACTAGCAAATACAAAACAAGCTCCACCAATTGCACCCATTGTAAAATATTTTATACTAGCTTCTAAACTAGCCATTTTATTGTGCATCGCAATTAATACATATAAGGCTAAAGATGAACTTTCAAGAGCAATAAAAATAAGAATCAAAGAGTCACTACTAACCATAAATTGAAAAGAGGCTATTATAAAGAGATAAAGAGCGAAATATTCAGCCATTCTATGCTCTTGAAATCGAAGTTTTGACATAGCTAGGAATATAAAAATTATTGCAGATAAAATAATTATTATTTGAGCCAAAATAGATACTCCATCAAGAAGCATCAAATCAAACACTCCTCTTTTTTCGCCATTAAATGCAATTAATGTAAAAAGATCAAAAACTAAAAACAAAACAACCAAAAAAACATATAAAGACTTATCTTTGTTTTTGTTGAAAATATCCGTTAAAATAATACTTAATGCTCCAATAATTGCTATTGACATTGGAGCTATGGTGCTTAAGTTTAAAGAGTCTAAAGTAATATTTATTTCACTCATTCGAAACTCCTTTTATAGAGTTTAGTTCATTTAACTTATCTTTTGTCTCAATATTTAAGGCTTTATTTTCCATAATTTGAAGATGATTTGTAACTGAAATATTTAAGGGCTCTAAAATGATTTTTGGATAGATTCCTAAAAAGATTATCAAAGCAACTAAAGAACCCAATGCTACAAGTTCCCTTCCATAAATATCTTTTAGATTCATATTTATAATTTTTAATCTTCCAAAAAATGTAAATTTATACATATTTAGCATATAAACTGCACTTAAAACTATTGTCAGAACAGCAATTGAAGCTAAAATAGGGGAGTATTTAAAAAATCCCAATATTGATAAAAACTCACCAACAAAGCCAACAGTTAAAGGAAGACCAATAGATGCCAT
>ERZ724515.1042-NODE-1042-length-11478-cov-4.334851_pt1 | contig 11478 bp, 13 predicted proteins | sample MGYA00376048_ERZ724515 | MGnify/ENA primary metagenome ERZ724515 (study PRJEB28724, sample SAMN07190885) | wastewater metagenome | isolation source: influent of sewage treatment plant in Hong Hong | place: Hong Kong | collected 2016-03-17 ... | reverse complement strand
AGATAGCGCCCGCGCACCTCCGCGCGGGCACGTTCGTGTTGCTCTTGCCACCGTGCAGCGTCAGCAGTCGCTGGAGGATCGTCGGACATGACCCGTCAACGGTCCCACCCGGCCGACGCTGATGTCACCTGAATTTTTACCCCTCAACAGGGGAGTCGAACACAGCGCTGAGTGCGGCACCGTTGCGGACGTAGTCGAGATAGCCGGCTTCCCGCTCGGCGTCGGTCTTGTAGTAATCGCTGTACCGCTCCAACCAGCGGTTTTTGTCGGCTGTTTCAGACATGTCTCTTACGGTATGCCATCCCACCGACAAGGTATGACGTAATGACGTAATGACGTCATAGCGTGTCGACGTGTTTGCGTCGTTGCATTAAGACGTATATTCAGCGCATGCCGGTTGTTTCTCTCGTACACACCAAAGGTGGCGTCGCCAAGACCACCAGCGCGGTCTACCTGGCGGCCGCCGCTCATCGTCGAGGCATCGACGTGGAACTGGTGGATGCCGACCCTCAAGGGTCGGCCCTGGAGTGGGCGGCCGACGCCCGGGGGGACCAACCTCTGCCTTTTCCTGTTGTGATGGCGAGCCGGCCTCTCACCATCAATCCTGACCGCGAGCTGACGATCGTTGACACCCCGCCCGGGACGGCTCAGGTGATCCAGGAGGCGATCGACATCGCCGACCTGGTGGTCGTCCCTACCGGCGCCTCCCCCCTAGATGTGCGTCGCGTGTGGCCGACTTTGGAAATCACCGCCCACCGCCTCACCGCTGTTCTGCTGACTGGTGTGGACCTGCGTACACGTCTGGCCGACGAAGTGCGCTCGCTACTGGAAAACGAAGGCGTTCCGGTTATCGGCACTCCGATCGTGCGGCGCGAGGACATCCGTCGCGCGTACGGGATCACGCCGACCAATTTGCACGGCTACGACGACGTGCTCACCGAACTAATGGAGGCGGTTGTCCATGTCTGACCTGACATCGAAGATGGCCGCCCGAGTCAAATCGGAGCCGGCTCGACGTGCCGCCGAGGCCTTCCGCTCACCGGCCGACGACATGCAGCGCGCGACCGTCTACCTGCCCCGCAGGACCGTTCGGGCCCTCAAGCAGGCAGCCCTGGACCACGACACCAGCATGAGCAAGATCCTCACCGACCTGGCCGAACAGTGGCTCTCAACCAATAAGATGCAATGACGTAATTGCGTCATTGCATCACCGCGCTTGTGCAAGCCTCGACGAATCCCGCCACCAGGCGCTTCAGCGTCCACTACGACTCAAATGGATGCTCCATCGCAACCCGCAATACCTGTCGTATCCCGGGAGGAGAATTGCCTGGCATGAGGGGGGGCGAAGATGCGATCGCGGACCAGGACTACATCGACGCCGCTGTAACCGGGTTGGAGCCCGCCCAAGCTTGGAAAGTGCTCAACGTAATCGGAAGCAATCGCCTGGAGGGTATTGAACCCTCCTAGGCCGTGCTTGTCAGTGCATCAAAACCCTTTTGAGCTGCAAAATTACACAACAAGAGCCTAGGAGAGACAACAGGAGATGCGTCCAAAGTGTGTCCAAACGGTGTCCACGAAACTCGGGCTCCCATCTTCTCGTGGCGGCTTCTGTCTGATGAGCCCACCTGTTGGATGACGCCTTGGCAGGCGACGGCACCCTGCAGAAATCTCCTAATCCCAACAATCAAGGGATTGAGGCCATTTGATGAGCATGAAGGCCAGGGCCGAGCGGGTGGATGTCCTGCCTCGGGAGCCGCGCTGCCGGATCTGTCGCGATCCTGATGTGCGCCGTCTGGTCAACGAGATGCTGGACTGGCGCGGTTTCCCAATCCATCTGGGCTGTGGGAAGAAATCCGTGGTCACCTTCGCCTCCATCCTGCGTGACATGGAGCCGCTCAACGAGGGCCGTGACATAGGTGACTGGATCACCTATAACTCCCTCTGGGTGCACGCCAAGCGTCACTACGACATTGACGGGGTAGTGGCCTACTGGGGAGCCCGGATTTTTAAGGAGCTCAGGATGGGCTTGCGGGGATAACCGGCTGTGGTGACCTACAGAGCAGTCACAGAGAAATAGCACCAAGGAGAAGTAAGTACGAAGAATTCCGGAGCTCAATGGTCCAATGAAGGCCTCTCGGGAGGTTGCGATAGGTGAGTGACGCAGACGGTGCTGGTCCACCGGAGGGCTGGTATCCAGACCCGCGCGGGTCTGGTCATCAGCGGTACTGGAACGGACAACGATGGACAACGCGAGTCCAGGCCGATGCCGAGGGCTCCGAAAGCCCTCGGGCAGAACCTCAAGGAGCAAGCTCGGGTGTGCAGGCCACGTCCAGCCGCGCCGATCGCCGTATTCCAAAGTGGGTGTGGACGAGCGCAATTTCGGCACTGATCGCGGCGACAGTCGCAACTGGGGCCATGTGGTGGCTGAATCGGGAGACATCACCGACCGCAGCACCTAGCCCAACCACAGCGCAGCAGCCCGCCAGCCCAATGCCTCCGTTGCCGTCCAACCCGCCAACGACCCAGGCCGCGCCCCCCGCTGCACCGACAGCCTGCGGCCCCGACCAGGCTGCCGCTCTCTCGGCTGCTCTGGCCCGGTATCCAGCCGATCCTGAGACCGGCTGGCTGTGGCACCACACACCGCTGTATAGCAACTACGACCCGTGTGCTGACCTGTCCACGATCGTCGTGACGGTCGAAGGGGCTACGGGGAGTTCACCCGTACAGGCGCTGATGTTCCATCGGGGGACCTTCCTCGGCACCGGAACCTCGGAGTCCTACGCCTTCACCAACCTGGACTCATCAGCGTCCACCAAGGACACAGTTGTCCTCACCTACCGATCAGGCCAGAGCTGCACCGCCTGCGGCGACGGCATCGTCACCACCGTTCGCTACCACTGGGACGGAAGCAAGGTGCAGATGCTCGATCCTCCGCCGCCGGGCTAGCCAGTCGGCTCGACGATCAGAACGGATAGGTGTTCTCGATGCTGACGAACATTCCGTGCCCGGTCTGGTCGTTGGTGAAGCGGGTGCCCTGGGAGCTGGCGACGATTGTCCAGCCCTGGAAGTGGTACGTCTGGCCGTAGTTGAGGACGAAGGCGTTTGTCGAATCCCCCAGGTTGCCGCCGTTCCCGAAATGGAAGTTGCCTGCCGCGTCGGTGATTGCGGAATGGTAGTGCTCGCCGTAGTCGGTCATCGGTGCCTGCAGGAAGCCTCCATCTTTCTCGCTGATCGCTTCGCAGATGACGGTCGGGCCGTGGTTGCCCGTCCCTTCACCCGTTGCAGTGACGTAGCAGTGCACACGGTCTGACGCGGTTTTGACGCTCTGCCCTGGGCCAGAATAGGCATTCGGGACGGGCTGACCCCCTGGGGCTGGCGCAGGGGGGGCCTGTGAACGTGTCGGTGTAGGGGCGGGCGGCAGCGCGACGCTGCTCTGGGTATTCGTCTGGGATGCCTTCGGGGGAGCCTGATCGCCGGTGCGGGGGACGACCGCCAGTACAACCAATGCCCCAACGCCGACACCGAGAAGCCCGGCCAGAGCAGCCACCCACACGCTGTTCCTGCGGAGCCAGCCGGTAACTGCAGGATTATCCCCTGAAGGGTCCGGCGCGGGACTGCTACCTGCTGTCGGCTGTGGGGCTGCCCACGACGGGTCCACTGGGTCAGGCGGAAGCCAATTCGGGTCGATCTCGCCGGACACTTGTGCCTCCCCCCAAACGTGGACAACGTTGGGATAGTAGTGCGACCTCAACACGTGGAGTCAGGAATTTGGTCTGCTGCCCGGTTGGCCTTGAGCAGTACTGAATGGGCTTCGTTCGTCTCACCTCTTCCAACAGCGAGCCTGGCCGATTTAGCCGCGATACCCTCTCCGCCTAGATCAGGGCGAGGTGTCACAGAAGAAGGACGGCGGACGGTGTTGCCACAACCAGCGCCAGGTTGGTACGACGATCCCGACGGCTCTGGTGGCGAACGGTACTGGGATGGCAGCGGGTGGACTGAATACCGTCGCAAAGCCTCCATCACGCCGGAAGCACAGTCCCCCAGTAACCTAACGTCATGGCAGGCGGACGGCAGTAACCAGATTCCGCAATATCCGCCACCTCCTCCAACACACGATTTCGCGGATTCGCACCTGTGGCCGTCGGCGACGGCACCTCGCCACGCCCCGGAGAATTGGACGAAGCCGCTGATGGCACTCGTGTTGATCACCGTTGTGTCGGCGATCGTCGGCCTCGTACTAATCCTCACAGGAGGGAGAGGCACAGAGACCACGGGCACCACAGGATCGTCTGTCCGTGCTGAGCGCAATGAGTCCGGGCCTGTGTCCCAGGTTCTAGGTATTCACATGCCCCTAGGCTCTTCGTTGCAACCTGGAGAAGAAGGTTATCGCGGCTACGAATTCTGGCACATACCGCCTGGCGGCTTCAGCGACTCGGACTTACCAATTGGTCAGCCGGTGAAAGGACTGCCGTTTTGCGCCGTACAGGAACTGAGTGAGGGCAGTACTGGCTACTACTGGAGCAATCACGTCGAAGCCATCCGCATTCGGGCTTGGCCACAGGGGTTTGCGCAGATCGTCCGCACCCAAGATGAGCAGTTCAACGGTCGCCTCGATCGGCTGGCGCTTGCTCAGTGCCCATGATGAATGTGCCACCGGGATCGAACTTCGCCCACGAAGTGCTGCGGATTAAGGCAATAGGGGCATTGGTCCCGTCAAGTAACTGCCGAAGACCTTGTGATTGCAGATCAGGCTGGCTCGCCGCGACGTACGCTTCCAGCACAACCGTCGGCGTTCGGCGCAAAAAAGGAGGTCTGCCGTCATGCCGATGTGCCCGCACAAGCACGAGAATCCCTACGGATATACCTTCTGCGGCGTCTGCGGTGCTGCGATCCTCCCGCCAATCATCCTGTGCGCGAATGGCCATGAAAGCCCGCAGGGACAGAACTTCTGCGGACAGTGTGGGCTGACGCTCGGTGAATCGCACCGGACAAACCCTCCAGCCCGTACACCGTCTAGCGCCCTAGAAGACGCCGACCAGGTGACGAGGAGGTTGGCCCTTCAAGCGCATCCTCCACCCGTCGTGAAGAGTCGAAACATCGAGACGTCAAGTCGGGGTGATCGGAGCAACCTTCGGGCACCCGGGAGTGTAGGTCGTGCCAGGCGCGACCTGCGGGTTGGCAACCGCGTCCAGGTACTGGATCGTGGCGACGAGGATGACGGAAAGATCGGCGTTGTGGTCGAAGTGATCACCGACAATGCCGATGGATACGTTGTCTGGGTCGATCTCGATGGCGAAGGCGAGAGCCTGTACGCGTTCCGCCAGGATGAGCTGACTCTCGTCGCCCCCGAAACAGCGGATGACTCGGGGTCGCCGTCTGAGCCTGAGGGCGCTTACAGCAGCGCGCTTGAGGTCGGGGACACCGTCCAGGTAGTCAATTCGGGTGATGAGGATGACGGGAAAGTCGGCATCGTGAAGGAAATTGCCGACACTGCTATGGATTACGACGTACTCGTTGACCTCGAAGGCAACGCCGGAATGCAGGCATTCAGTTCCGAGACGTTGCGCGTAATCGACAAAGGCGAAGGTGGTGAACGGGGCTCATACTTGGATGTCGATGCTCCGGTAGCCGAGGCTGGTAAAACGCGATGGTCGGCGGGGCATCCCAACCGACGAGTGGCATCGAGCGCTAACGGTTGGTCGAGCCGGTCACCCGGAGTCAGGCTGGGCATCGCAGTGTTGGTGGTCGCTATTCTCGGCATGTCGGCTCTGCTGCTGCGCGGCTGTTTGAGGGCAGATACCAGTAGTTCGCCTGCTGTATCCGGATCGGGCGGTGACAATTCCTCGGCAGTAGTGGGTCCGCAGTCAACGTTGGACGATTGGTTGGCGGCGGTCTGCAAACCAGGAACTTATGACAGCAGTGGAAATCACCTGCAGAACGCAGATGTAAGTGGCTGGTGTCTGTCGAGATTCGACAATGGACCCATCATGATCGGCCTGTACACTTCCAAGTTCGGACTGAAGAACGATGTCTCGCTCTTTAGGGGATCAACCTCCGCGACGCTGAATCAAATCGACGGCAGAATCTGTCTTTTCCTGGCTGTCAGGTCGGCCACGGCACTACAACCACTGACGCAGTTTGGATTCCAGCTAGATTCATCGCCCTGAGCAGAATATGGAGAATGCTCGTGGCATCCGGTCGCACGGCCTCGGTTCGGCGCGTCTGCATGAAATGCGTGCGCCTCGCACTCGCGACATATCTGTCATCGCTAACGCTGGATCTGAGTAAGGGCAGCTCTGCCTGGTCTTAAAGAGAAGACATACGGGACACCCTTCCTCGCCGAGGAATCAGACCGCCGTGCGCGTCTCCGCTGCTTGAGTTCGGATTTGCCTGTCTCGAAAACGATGGGTTGATGCGACTGAGACTCGCGGCGGCCAGCGTCCTCTCTGTCCTGGGCGATGGCGCGATGTGGTGTCTTGAAAACCCGTCTCATAACTAGTAGTATCAAAACCCGGGGAGTGACGGGTTATTGAGACAGGGGGAACGCGATGGCCGTTATCGGGTATGCGCGGGTCAGCACGACCGACCAGAACCCCCAACTTCAGCTTGACGCGCTCAAGGAAGCGGGGGCGACACGCATCTTCATCGACCACGGCGTGAGCGGCTCAACCGCTAGCCGACCCCAGCTTGACGCGTGCCTCGATCACCTCCGCAAGGGCGACGTGCTGACGGTCTGGAAGCTGGACCGCCTCGGGCGCAACACACGTCACTTCCTTGAGGTGGTGGACGAGCTGACGGCGAGGGGGATTGGATTCCGCAGTTTGACTGAGGGGCTTCACACTGACGGAGCGATGGGCAAGGCGATTCTGACGATCATGGCTGCCTTCGCCCAACTTGAACGCGACACCATGGTCGAGCGCACCCGCGCCGGACTGGCCGCTGCCGCAGCGAATGGCCGCATGGGTGGACGGCCACGCAAGATTGGCGACACCGACACCGCGAAGGCCCGTCAGCTCCGCGATAAAGGAATCGCAGCAACAGACATCGCGAAGATGCTAGGCGTCTCCCGCGCAACGGTTTACCGCTACCTCGCCGACGAAGAGCTACGCCCCCGGCGGGGGCAGCGCAGCCAAAGAGCTTCCGGCTGAGGAAGCGGTTCGCCGCCCCCGTGCGGGGCATCGACTAGAGCGCGCCCCCAGCGGGGGCATTTAAGACGTGATTGGCGAGCGAGTGTCGCCGACGATCCCAGTAAGACACGCACTTCTCACCCGTTGGTGGGGGGAAAGGAGACCTTCAATGACGGAATTGACCACGGCGCAACTTGACCGGGCAGTCGGCGTCCTGTTGGCGACGGCGGCGGGTGATGCTCTTGGCGCACCGTACGAATTTGGTCCGCCACGTGGCCCCGAGCTCGACGTGGCGATGGTGGGTGGCGGTGCCTTCGGCTGGCAGCCCGGCGAGTGGACCGATGACACCTCGATGGCTATCGCCATAGCTGAGGTGGCCGCCACCGGCGCGGACCTACGCGAGGAAGAGGCGCTCGACACCATCGTCGGCAGGTGGCATGAGTGGTCCCGAGACGCCAAAGACATTGGCATACAGACCAGCAGCGTCATGCGCGCAGCCCACCAACAAGGCCTCTCAGCGCTCACCGCCCGGACAGCATCTGCGGCCTTGCACGAGCGCACTGGCCGCACGGGCGGTAACGGCTCCCTGATGCGGACTGCCCCAGTGGCACTGGCTTACCTCGATGACGAGCTGGCGCTGGTGGAGGCCGCTCGTGCGGTGAGTGTTCTGACACACTATGACCCCGATGCGGGGGACGCATGTGTGCTCTGGTGCAGTGCAATCCGCCATGCCATCTTCACCGGGGAGTTGAACGTCCGGATTGGCCTGCAGCACATCGACAGTGACCGACGCGCGAGGTGGGTTTCGCTGTTTGAGGTCGCCGAGGCATCGCAACCGTCGGACTTCAAGAACAACGGCTGGGTGATCGAGGCGATTCAGGCCGCGTGGTCGGCCATCGCGAACACGCCTGTACCTGAGGATGATCCGGCGGGGGGAGTATTCCGTGTTGATCACCTACGATTGGCTCTCGACGCTGCAGTGCGTGGCGGTGGGGACACTGACACCGTCGCCGCCATCGCTGGTGGCCTGCTAGGCGCTGCGTACGGGGCCTCGGCTGTCCCAGCGGAGTGGCGTCGCGTGCTGCACGGCTGGCCTGGAATGGCGACGCGAGACCTAGTTGTGCTCGGCACCCGAATCATGCACGCGGACCATCTATTCAGCTATGACATCGATCCGATCACCCCAGTCCGGCACCCCCACGACGCTGGGGTATGGCTTGGTGACATCGCAAGCCTGCAGGCTCTTCCATCCGGAGTGAATGCTGTGGTCTCGCTGTGTCGCGTGCAGGACAGCGACCTGCCAGTAGGCATCGAACAGATCGACGTCCGGCTCATCGACGCCTTCGATCCGGAGGCGAATCCCAACCTGGATTTCGTGCTGACCGACACCGTCCGGCTCATCGAGCAACTCCGCACAGAGGGACGCACGGTGCTTCTGCACTGTGTGGCAGCACAAAGCCGGACGCCAACCATCGCTGCTTTGTATGGGGCACGCAAGCAAGGCATCAGCAGTGCGGCGGCACTGCAAGAAGTGAGTTGCGTTCTGGCGGGTGCCTATCCGAATCGGTACTTCCGTCGAGCCCTGCGCACGCTGGCACCCTGACCGTCTCCGACTCGTGATCACCTTTTCACGACAGGCATGTACGCCCATAGTGCGACAATGCTCGTCGGTGTCGGCTAAGCAACAGCGTCAGGAGCTGGCGATCTGACGGGATCGGCAAAGAGATGGGCCCAATTGGCTGTCAGTGGCACCTGAAACCAAACAGATCCGAAACCCTCTTTAGCGCAGGATTCTGGTTCGGCTCCTCGATGGTTCGACCTGAGTCAGTGCGGGTGGGTTCGCTCAAGATGGTCTTCCCATCGTCGAGCGCACGGAGCCAGATCGCCCAGCACCTCCACCCTGCGTCGTGCTTGGAAGAGTAGATAATTCCATGAGCGTAGGAACCGTCCGCGAGCATCGACGCGTGGATCTTCTCGGCGATGCCGGTGGTAAGGGATCGCTTCTCCCCGTGAAGATGTGCCGTAGTCAGCTCGCTCACCTCGGCTCCGACCAGCAAGTCTGTCCACTGCTTCGTGATCGCCGAGATCGTCTCCGCAGCTTCGATATCGACGAACCACCCGCCGCTTGGTAGTACCAGCTGGTGGAGCAGGCGTTCCTGCCGCCATCCTGCCGGAACGCACCCCAGCCTCATGTGGTGCCGGTCGGCCCATTCCTGAGCCACAGCCTCTTCTAGGGTGACATCCTCAACGGCTTTCTCGTCCTCGTCGGACGGGTCGAACAAGTCGGAGAGTTGGATGTCAATAGCGGGCTTCGCCCAGGCCAATGACTCGGCGTAGGCGCAGGGCTCTGGGCTGCCGCTGTAGATTGTGCGGTGACCCACGACGTCCCACCTACCCCATTCGCGTCGGTCCTCTTTCACACCCCGAAGCGGAGGATTCATTGGGCCGTAGGAGGTCTTGGCGATGCGGAAAGCCGTCTGCCCTGAAGACTGGACGAGCGCGAATCCAGTCCTCGGACAGATCGTTCTTTCCAGTGCCGTGTCCGCTGGGGGCTGCACCGCAATAGGTTGACCAACCAGCGGAGCTTGGTCGCCCATTCGTAGCCTATCTATTCGTTGGAGCGCGGTCTCCGGGGCTGAAGGAGTCAAACGCCTTAGTCGTCGGTTCCTTCTATGAAGGCCCTGGCTGCGTTCATAACTGCGGGTAGATCGCCTTCCCGAAGCTTCATCACGGGGCTCTCTTCGCCGAGGCGCGGATTGGCACCAATGAACCACGCCCGCGCGACGTGTTCGTTCTCGGCAGCGCTGAGATGGCCCCACAATCGGTGCGCCATGCGTAGACGCCTCTCCGGTTCTGCGCGAGGTGTGGGCCCTTCGGCGAGGGCCCACTTCAGTGGCAGCTTCCTGTCACGGACACCAGCGAGTGCGGCCACCAGGGTGGGCCCGAGGTGGGCGTTCAACTGGCGCACAAGTTCGTGCACGTTGAGGAGGGTGGTTCTGATGTGCTGGTCGTTAGCCAGATCCAAGTCAGGCATTTCAGTGCTCACCACTTCAAAGTTTGGGCTGGGTGTGGGTGCCGTGGTGGGTTCGTATCCCACGGGTTATTGGCCCGAGCGTCGGGCCTGGGCCAGGCTCCCGGCAGGAGCCAGACGGTGTTGCGCGGAGCCGCGCTAGCGTTGGACATGCGCTGCGACGGGCGACTTTTTGGCGTGCGAGCGCGATGTCGGGCGGGATCACATCGTGTGTCTGGTTACCCTCATGGGGACGAGACTACCCAAATTCCACCCAAATGCAACCCTAAAGCTGCATTCGATGGATCGAAAATGCCCGGTTAGCCGCGAGTGGCGTGACGTCAAGCGGTAGCCAGCTCGGAGTACGACGAAAGCAGAGAGCGGAAGTCACTCGGCGACTTAAGCATCCTTTGGGGCACGACTGGCGTCGGTCCATCGGGGTAGCTTCCCTATACCTGTAGTTCATCTCGGGCGGGAGGGACCCCTAGCCGATGGCCAAGACCAACGCCACCTTGATCTGGAATATCGCCGAGCTGCTGCGTGGGCCGTTTCAGCCCAACCAATACGGCGACGTCGTGCTGCCGTTCACTATCCTGCGCCGCCTGGACTGCATCCTAGAGCCGACCAAGGAGCAGGTGATCGCCGCCTACAAGCAGGCCCAGAGCCAGAAGATCGACCCGGCGGTGGTGCTCAAGTCCAAGTTCAAGCTGCCGTTCTTCAACACCTCGCGGTGGACCTTCGCCAAGCTGGTCAGCGATCCCGAGGGGGTGGCCGACAACCTCAACGACTACATCAACCGGTTCTCCCCGAACGTGCGCGACGTGTTCGACGGCTTCAAGATGCCCGACCTGATCGCCGACTTACATAAGTCCGGGCGGCTCTACCTGATCGTCAAGGAGTTCGCCGCCGTCGATCTGCACCCGGACGTGGTCTCCGGCACCGACATGGGCTACATCTTTGAAGAACTGATCCGCAAGTTCGCCGAGTCCAACAACGCCGCCGCCGGTGACCACTTCACTCCCCGCGAGGTCATCAAGTTGATGGTCAACGTCCTGTTCCACAGCGACGACGACGCCCTGGCCAAGCCCGGCGTGGTGCGCACTATCTACGATCCCGCAGCGGGGACCGGCGGCATGCTCTCCACGGCCTACGACCACCTGGTCGCCATGAATCACAGCGCCCGCCCGGTGCTCTATGGCCAGGAGATCAACCCCCGCTCGTATGCCATGTGCAAGTCGGACATGATCATCAAGGGCCAGGATGTGGACAACATCTACTTCGGCGACACCCTCACCGATGACGGCTTCGCTGGGAAGCACTTTGACTACCGGCTGTCTAACG
>ERZ724515.1036-NODE-1036-length-11509-cov-14.394797_pt1 | contig 11509 bp, 10 predicted proteins | sample MGYA00376048_ERZ724515 | MGnify/ENA primary metagenome ERZ724515 (study PRJEB28724, sample SAMN07190885) | wastewater metagenome | isolation source: influent of sewage treatment plant in Hong Hong | place: Hong Kong | collected 2016-03-17 ... | reverse complement strand
TTATTAAGATATAAACACTAATAAAAGATAGCATCAAGGCGTAAACTTTCCACAAATTGTTGTGTATTTTTATATTTTTTTCATGTAAAGATAGATTTTTCATAGAGTTTCCTTTTTTTAAAGTGAAAGATTAGCATTAAAACTCTTAAAGAATATTGATTGTAATTATCATTTTAAATCAAAATTAAGTAATTTATATCTATAATCAAAAAAATTTAAAAGGATTTTTATGTTAAATATCACACTTCTAACTTCTGTTGCAAAAAGTGCTTTTGTTGGTGCTGTTGCTACAAAGTTAGTTGATACTTTCATTTCTACAAAAATAAATACAAAAATTGAACAAAATAAATGGTTAAGAAATACAAAATTAGAACTATTCTCAAAATTAACAGAAGATATATTATTACTTGATAGTGAAGATTTTAATTCTCAAAGTAAAGAGATAAAAAGAAGTTGTGCTAGGGTTATTTTACTTGTAAATGATAAAAAATTGGAATTAAAAATTGAAGATTATCTAAATAGGCTAAATAAATTTGCTCAAAATAGTAAAATAGATAGAAATAATTTATCTTTATTGAATAAAGATATGATTTCATATCTTCAGAAAAATATTCGTTTATAAATTATTTTACCAATTTTTAAAATTGGTTTAATAAGGGTTTCTTGTAAAAGTGATATAATCGCCCTGCGAATATAACTCTTCAAAAATACAAGGAACCTAAATGGCTACAAAAGCAACCATCTATAAAGCTCTTTTAAATATAGCAAATATGGATACAAACTACTATAATGAGCATAACTTAACTCTTGCTTTACATCCTTCCGAAACAGAATTAAGACTTATGGCAAGAGTTATTGCCTTTATACTAAATGCAAACGATGATTTAGCCTTTTGTAAAGGAATATCTGAAGATGATGAGCCAGATTTATGGGAAAAAGATTTGGATGGAAGTATTAAATTATGGATTGATTTAGGACAACCTGATGAAAAACGAATTAAAAAAGCTTGTGGACGTTCAAATAGAGTTATTATTTATACCTATCAAGAAAATATGGCTGAACCTTGGTTCAAACAAATACAAAATAATATTAATCGATTTAAAAACTTATCCATTATTCATTTAAATATTGAAGAATCTATAGAAAATTTTGCTAAAAGAAGTATGGTTTTGCAATGCAATATTAGTGATGAAGAACTTACATTAATTAATGATAATGAAGATTTAATTATCACTCATAAAAAATGGAACTAAAGTAAGAAGAATTCTTACTTTAATCTATATCCAAGTCCTGAAATATTTACAATATAATCTTGTCCTATTTTTTTTCTCAAATCTCGAACTACACTTCTAATAGCACTTAAACTCATAGATGAAGCTCCCCAAACTTGGTACTCTATCTCTTCATATGAAAAAGTTTTATTTATATCGCTACACAAAAGTTTCATAAATAAACTCTCTTTTTTATTCAAATGTATCTTTTGTTCATTCAATATCATTTGATTTTTGTTTAAATCAAAAAATATATTTGGCTCTAATTCGACATTTTGAGGGTATTGCTCTATTTTTTTCAAATATGCTTCAAATGATTCTAAGAATTCGTCTTGGGTTATTGGTTTTATTAGATATCTATCTACTTTACTATGTATCGCCTTTATCAAGAAATCTGTATCTGAATAAGCCGATGCTATTATTATATATGATTTACATGCTCTTTTTTCAAGTTCATCAAGTAGCTCAAATCCACCCATATTTGGCATTTTTAAATCTGTCATTATAATATCTGGCAAATAATTCTCATATTTATCAAGTCCATCATAACCATCAATTGCAGTATAAACTTCTTTAAAAAAAAGTTTTAACATTGATGCTACATTTTCTCTAACAATTCTTTCATCTTCCACAAGTAAAATTGTTTTATTTTTTAACTTTTCAAATTGTTGCATTTTTTTCCTTATATATAATGACTTGTTTATTTTTTATTATAAATAAATATAAACAGTTTCTAATTTACAGATTGGTTATAAAATATACATACAAACTGTTTTTTCACATTTTTTTCCTCACTTTTTTAGTTTTAATACTTTTATGAAAAAAATAAATTTTTAGAAATAAAAGGAGATTATCATGGCATATATAGAACCATCTGAATTTGCTACAAAAATGGTAGATGCTGGAGAACAAAAGGTTTACATGTCTACAAAAGACACATTAATTAGAGCTTATATGGCTGGAGCTATTTTAGCTCTTGCAGCAGTTTTTGCGATTACTGTTTCAACACAAACAGGAAATCCTCTTCTTGGAGCTGTTTTATTTCCTGTTGGTTTCATTATGTTATATCTGATGAAGTTTGACCTTTTAACAGGTGTGTTTACTTTGGTTCCATTAGCTTGGCTTGATAAAAGACCAGGAGTTACAATTGGTCAAATATTAAGAAACTGGGGATTAGTTTGTCTTGGAAATTTTGGAGGGGCATTTACTGTTGCTGTTATGATGGCATTTGTTTTTACATATGGATTTAATACAGATGGTGGAGCAATTGCACAAAAAGTAGCAACAATTGGAGAATCAAGAACAGTTGGTTATGCTTCTTATGGTTTAGATGGATGGATTACGGTATTTATAAGAGGAATGTTGTGTAACTGGATGGTTTCTATGGGTGTTGTTGGAGCTATGATTTCAACTTCAGTTTCAGGTAAATGGCTTGCTATGTGGATGCCTATTATGCTGTTCTTTTACATGGGATTCGAACACTCAATTGTTAATATGTTTTTATTCCCTTTTTCTTTAATTATGGGTGGAAATTTTACAATTGCTGATTATTTATTATGGAATGAATTACCTGTTGCTTTAGGTAACTTAGTAGGTGGATTGGTATTTGTTGGTTTAATGATTTATTATACTCATGTTAAAACAGGTTCAAAAAGAACATTAAGTAAGTAAACGCTTTTTACTAACGTTATAGATTTATTCTATAGCGTTATAGTAAATTATAAAGGGATGAAATTTATGGATAATCAGTTAAAAGTATCAATAGGTCACTACACACATGAAGGTAGAAAAAAGATAAATCAAGACTTCCACGATATATTAATTCCAAATGAACCTCAATTAACAAATAAAGGTATTGCAATTGCAATTGCTGATGGTATTAGTAGTAGTGAAGTAAGTCAAGAAGCTAGTAAAATTTCTGTTATTAGTTTTTTAGAAGACTATTTTTCTACAAGTGAATCATGGAGTGTGAAAAAATCCGCTAGAACAGTTTTAGCAGCTACAAATTCATGGTTATACTCACAAAATAGACAAGATAAATATCATCTAGATTTAAATAAAGGATATGTTTGTACTTTTAGTGCCATGGTTATCAAATCAACCACTGCACATATTTTTCATATGGGTGATACTAGGATTTATAGATTAAGAAATGAAAATCTTGAACTTTTAACACAAGATCATAGAGTTTGGATTTCAAAAGAGAAAAGTTATCTTAGTCGTGCTATTGGAATGGATTCAAATTTAAACGTGGATTATGAAACAGCCGATGTTGAAATTAACGATATTTTTTTCTTAATGACAGATGGAATTTATGAATTTGTTTCAAATGAAGCTATTATTAAAATAACTACTGAAAATATAGATAATTTAGACCTTGCTGCAAAAATAATTTCAGATTTAGCTTTAGAAAATCAAAGTGATGATAATTTAACTATTCAGATTTTAAAAGTAGATAATCTTCCATTAAAAAATGTAGATGAAATACAAAAACAACTTTATAAAAGAAAATTACCCCCTATTTTAGAAGCTAGAATGATTTTTGATGGATATGAGATAATCCGAGAAATAAGCCATAGTAGCAGAAGTCACATATATCTAGCAAAAGATTTACAAACAGAAATTTTAGTTGCTTTAAAAATTCCATCAATTGATTTAAAAGACAATGCTGCATATCTTGAAAGATTTACTCTTGAAGAGTGGATTGCAAGAAGAATAAATAGTGAAAATGTTGTAAAAGCTTATCTTCCTTCTAAAAATAGCGATTATTTATACAATATTACAGAATATATTCAAGGTCAAACTCTAAATCAATGGATGATAGACAATCCAAATCCTAAAATTGAGACAGTAAGAGATATTGCTCAACAAATAGCAAAAGGATTAACTGCTTTTCATAAGTTAGAGATGATACATCAAGATTTAAGACCCCATAATATTATGATTGACTCAAATAATTGTGTAAAAATCATCGATTTTGGGGCAACAAGAGTTGAGGGTTTAATAGAATCAAATATAAATTTAGAACAAGAAAATCTTCAAGGAACAGCTCTTTACTCTGCTCCTGAATATTTTTTACAAGAAATAGGAACTTCAAAAAGCGACCTATTTTCATTGGCTGTTATTGTTTATCAGATGTTATCAAAAGAGCTTCCGTATGGAGTTCAAGTCGCAAGATGTAAAAATAAAACAGCTCAAAATAAATTGGTTTATCAATCTTTGTATCCAAAGTTTCCTATATGGATTGATGAGACATTAAAAAAAGCTCTTCAAATTAATCCTGCAAATAGATATGAACAACTATCAGAGTTTATTTATGATTTACATCATCCAAATAAAAAATATTTGAATAAAAAAAGAGCACCTATAATAGAAAAAAATCCTGTTGTTTTTTGGCAAGGGGTTAGTTTTGTACTAAGTATTATAATAATTTATTTACTAATAAAATAAACAATTTTATATAAATCTAAACATTAAAACATACCATTAAATATTCAAATAATTGAATATTTAATATACAGTAAAAAAGATTAAAATATTTAGGTTTATGTAATAATAAAAAATAATGTAGACAAAGGATATAAAGTGAAAGAAAAATTAGTAGTAATCGGAAATGGAATGAGCGGTTTACGAACCATTGAAGATCTTTTGGAAATAACTAAGGATAAATATGAAATTACGATTTATGGGGAAGAACCACATGTAAATTATAATAGGATTATGCTTTCTTACATACTTTCTGCTGAAAAAACTTTTGAAGATACTATTATAAATCATCAATCTTGGTATGAACAAAACAGTATCACTTTAAATAAAGGCGATAAAATAATATCAATTGATAGAAAAAATAAAACTATCGAAAGTCAAAGTGGGAAAATAGAGCCTTATGACAAGCTTTTAATAGCAACAGGTTCAACCGCTTTTATTCCAAAAATTCCTGGAAATGAACTTAAAAATGTAATAGCTTTTAGAACAAAAGCAGATGTTGATGCTATTATGCAAACAATAAACAAAGATAAAACAGCTGTTGTAGTTGGAGGTGGATTACTTGGGCTTGAAGCAGCCTATGGAATTGCTAAACATGGAATTAAAACTATTTTAGTTCATAGAAGCGGAAGCATACTTTCTCAACAATTGGATTCAACAGGTGGGAAATTACTTCAAAAAAATCTTGAAAAATATGGAATAGAGTTCAAATTGAACACAACTATAAAAGAGATTTCTGGAAATGAAATTATTGAAAAAGTTGAGTTTACAGATGGTGTTTGTGTTGAGTCAAATTTAGTAGTTTTTGCAACTGGAATTGTTCCTAATACAGCACTTGCATCTCAAGCAGAACTTTCTACAAATAAAGGAATTCTTGTAGATGATTTTCTAAAAACTTCTGATGATTCTATTTTTGCAATTGGAGAGTGTGTTGAACATGATGGAAATACTTATGGTTTAGTAGCACCACTTTATGAACAAGCAAAAATTTTAGCAAAAGTTTTGGCAAACAAAAAAACAGATGGTTATGAGGGTTCAACTCTTTCAACTAGACTCAAAATTTCAGGTGTTGATTTATTTTCTGCTGGAGATTATTTAGGCGATGTTACAACTGAAGATTTGATTTTATTAGATGAAAAAGCAGGAATCTATAAAAAACTGGTAATTTATGAAGATAAAATCATAGGAATTGTGCTTTATGGCGATACAAGCGATGCTTCTTGGTATTTAAAACTTCTAAAAGAACATACCAATATTTCAGACTTACGAACAAAAATTTTATTTGGGAAATCAGCACTTTCAGGAGATTCAGGACATGGTGGAAACGACATAAACGCTATGAGTGATGATGAAGAAGTTTGTGGATGTAATGGAGTTTGTAAAGGCGATATTGTAAAAGCAATAAAAGAAAAAGATTTAAAATCACTTAGTGATGTAAAATCATGCACAAAAGCTGGAGCTTCATGTGGTTCATGTTTAGGTTTAGTTGAGCAAATTTTAATAAATACTTTGGGAGATGAATACAAACAAAGTGAAGAAGGAATTTGTTCTTGTACGACTCTTGGACACAAAGAGATTAAAAAAGCTATCAATGAAGGCGAATTTGAAACTGTTTATGATGTTTTCTCAAAATTGGAATGGAAAACGCAAGATGGTTGTTCAAAATGTCGACCTGCAATAAATTATTATTTACTTGTAAAATACAATGATGATAAATATAAAAACGATAAAAGGTCTTCTTTAGTAAATGATAGAATGTATGCAAATATCCAAAAAGATGGAACATATTCTGTAGTTCCAAGAATTTGGGGAGGATTAACAAGCCCAAAAGAGCTAAAAGATATTGCTGATATTGCTGTTAAATATAATGTTCCAACGGTAAAATTTACAGGTGGTCAAAGACTTGATATGTTGGGAGTAAAAAAAGAACAATTAGCTCCTATGTGGCAAGATTTAAATGATTGTGGTTTTGTATCAGGACAAGCTTATGCAAAGGGTCTGCGAACTGTAAAAACTTGTGTTGGAAATGTTTGGTGTAGATTTGGAACACAAGATGCTATGAATATGGGGATAACTATTGAAAAACTCACATGGGGAAGCTGGACTCCACATAAATTTAAAATTGCAGTTTCAGGATGTCCACGAAATTGTGCGGAAGCAACTATCAAAGATTTAGGAATTATTGGAGTTGATTCAGGTTGGGAGATTCATATTGCTGGGAATGGTGGTATAAAAGTGCGGGTTACAGATTTACTTTGTAAAGTTGAAACCGATGAAGAGTTATTAGAATATGTAAAAGCTTTTATGCAATTTCATAGAGAAGACTCATATTATTTAGAAAGAACTGCTCATTGGGTTGAGCGAACTGGTTTACAATATATAAAAGATGTAATGTTAGATAAAAACCAAGTTAAATCTTATGCAAAAAGATTTGAAATATCACAAGAATCAGCACAAGTTGACCCTTGGGCAAAAGCAATAAAAGATGGATTTGTCAGCGAGTTTGATTCAATTATAATTAATCCAGAAGATTCTCATAGTTTTGAAGCAAAGGAAAATTAAAATGTCAAAATGGTATAAAATCACAGAAGTTGAAAATATCCCTCAAATGGGTTCAAGAAAAGTAGAAATTGGTGAAGTTGAAATTGCAATTTTTAAAACAAGAGATGGCTCAATCTTCGCTATCAATAATGTTTGTCCTCATAAAAAAGGAAAGCTTAGCGAAGGATTGGTTCACGACAAACAAGTAACTTGTCCTTTACATAGCTGGGAAATAGACCTAGCAACAGGAGAAGCCTTGGGTAATGACTCTGGCTGTACAGGTGTTTATAAAACTAAAATTGAAGATGGGATTGTGTATTTAAAAATATGAAGTAGTTAATATGAAGTAGTTTTGGATTTAAACTACTTCATAAATAAATTAATTATTTAAATCTTTTAATACAACGTGTATATTTTCTTTCTGAATAAGAGTAATATTATCGAATTTTATACCTACTTTTTCAAATTTTTTAGAAATTCTTTCATTTGCACCTACAATTATCAACTGTTTATACTTTTTATCAAAATTATTAATTATTGATTCTAAGGCTACTAATGCAGTCATATCTATTGAAGAAACATTTTCTAAATTTAGAATTACTATTTTTATATCTGCTTTTATGTCAATTAAAGTTTTTAATGCCTTCTGCGCTGCTCCAAAGAACATAGGACCATTAATATCATAAATTGCTACATAATCAGGTATATTTGGGTGTAATTGTGAATGTTTATAATTAACTAAATCTATAGAGTGTAAATCTATAGTTCTTTTTATAAATAAAATTGAAGCTAATCCCATACCTACACCAACAGCAACTTGCATGTCTAATAAAACTGTTAAGAAAAAACAAGTTAAAAGAACATATACATCATGTTTTGGAGCGGCTTTAATAATATGTATAAAATGTTTTACTTCTGACATATTCCAAGCAACAATTAATAATAACGCAGATAATGAAGCCATAGGTAAATAAGATAAATAAGGTGCAAGAAATACAATAGCTAAAAATATAAAAATAGAATGAACAACAGAAGATATTTTTGAATTAGCCCCAGATTTCACATTTGTTGCACTTCTTGCAATTGCAGCAGTTGCAGGAATTCCACCAAAAAATGGAACAGCAATATTTGCTAAACCTTGACCAATTAACTCTTTATTTGGATTTGTTCTATTTCCAGTCATACCATCTGTTATAACAGCACATAATAAAGATTCTAAAGCTCCTAATATAGCAATAGCAACACTATGGGGAAGAATTTTATAAAACATATCTAAATTTAAATCTTCAAATGTATATCCACTCCAAGGTAGAGAAAACTGTAAAGGCAGAGGAGGAATACCGTTTCCAATAATTCCATTTATATCATATTGAAATGTTGAGGCTATTGTTGAAATTTTATATTCTGGATTAATCATGCTTAATATTATAGTCCAAATAGTAACTAAAAATAATGCAACTAAAGGTGCTGGTATTTTATTTTTAGTTCTAGTCCAAAAAATCAAAATTACCAAAGTAGAAAGACCTACAGATAATTCATTAAAGTTAAAGGTATGAAAACTTGTAGCTAATAGATAAACTTTTTGATAAAAATGTCCAGAGAAATCTTCGATTTGTAAACCAAAAAAGTCTTTTATTTGGAATGTCGCAATTACAACAGCAATTCCCGTTGTAAAACCTACCGTTACTGGATAAGGAATTAGTTCTGTTAAAGTTCCTAATTTAAGAAGTCCCATAAATAATAGTATAAATCCTGAAAGTAATCCGCAAATTAATAAGCCTTTAATTCCAAATTCTTGAACAATAGGGATTAAAATTACTACAAAAGCAGCGGTTGGTCCTGAAATATTTACTTTATTACTACCAAAAACTGAAGCAATTATTCCAGCTATTATGGCTGTATATAAACCATTTTGAGGAGGAACACCAATTGCTATAGCTAATGCCATAGAAAGAGGAAGAGCAACAATTCCAACTGTTAAACCTGCCAAAATATTATTTTTCATATGATAACCTTAATTTCGTGTTTTTGATTTTCGTGTGTTATTAATTTTAAATTTAGCATTCTTTAATCTTTTTATAACATTAGAAGAAATTTTATACATAATCTTAACGCTTTGTCTTAAATCTTCTCTTTTTTCATTATTTCTTGCAAATTCAAAATATCCAAGTAATTCAAAATAATCTATTTCTTTTAAAAAAGGATATTCATTAACTGATTTTTCTTCTTCAAAAATCCATTCACTTAATAATGCAAGTATAATTTGTTCAGGTATCCATTTATCTCCTGGATTAAAACTATTTTCAAATTCATTGATTACATGGTTATAATAAAAAATCAAAGCTTTATAATCATAAGGAAGGTCTTTTTTAGGATTCTTTTTATGATATATTTGAACAAATGCAGATAATTCATAAGCATTCCAAACGGTTTGAGAAAGATTTTCTTCTAAAGAATTTATTGCTGTTTTAATTTTTTCATTACATATTTCATTCCCTATATCTAAAGTATAATCTTTTCTTTCAAGATACTCTTGACATACAGTTTTTAAATACACAAGTAAAGCTTGTGTTTTTACATTTCTTAATAATTTTATTTTCATTTTTAAAACCTCTTTGGAATTTTATATCAATAAATATTAATAATGAATTAAGTTCAATAATATATTTATAGTTCATTTATTTGTAATTTATTAAATTCTTGTTACAATAAATCAAAAAAAAGAGTAAATAAATTGAAATCAAAAGTTGATGAAAAAATTAATGAAATAAAAAAAGAGATGTATTTAAAGGCTACTGCTGAATATATAGATAATAATGGTTATAAACAATTAAAGATTTCAGAATTAGCAAAGAATTTAGAAATCTCAGTCGGAACAATATACAATCTATTTGGTTCAAAAGAAGATTTATACTTAGAGTACTTAATTTTGAAATTAAAGATTTTCTTAGATGAACTTATAAGTAATGAAACAAGTAATCCTATTTTTAATCTAAAACTATATTTAAATGCTAAATATAGAATTTTCATCCAAATAGATAAAAATGAGAATTATCCTATTATAAATGATCCCTTCTTTTTTCATAAGTTAGATGTTATAAATCATCCTATTGTAAATGATATATACTCTTATTTAAGAAAACAATTTGAATTACTTTTCCCTAATTCAAAACACGATTATTATCATTTAACTATTCTATTTAAAAAATTCTCTGATGGTTTTATTGAGAGCTATTTGTTGAAAAAATATGACAATGAGAATATTGTAGATGAAACTTTAGATTTATTTTTGAAGATGTTTAGATAATTAATTACATATGAATCAAACAATCAATATTTTTATTATGATATTTGGCACTTTCAGGTTGAATTATAAAATGATTAATCCCTTTTTCTTTCAGTTCAAGTCTTATATTCTCCAAGATTTCTTCTATTTCAATCAAAGTTAAATTTTCATTTAAAACAATATGAACAGAACCATAACACTCAGACGAATTTGGTCTATAAAGATGTAAGTCATGAATTGATGAGATATGAGAATCACTATTTATTATTAGATTTTTTATTTGCTTTAAGTCATCAATATTTGAATCCATCAAAGAGTAGAAAGATTTTTTTAATAAAGGAAAAGTTTCTTTAATAATATAAATAGAAAATATTACAGATAATACACTATCAATCGCTACTACACCAAAAAAGTAAATAATTACTCCACCAATTGCAACACTTAAAGATATAACAGCATCTCCTAACATATGTAAATAAGCTGATTTTATATTCATATCTTCATGTTTATGATGATGCTGATTTTCATCATCTTCATGATGATGTTCTATATTATTTTGTTTTAGTAAAATTGTGCTGTATGCGTTGATAAATAAAGCAATTAATGAAGCAAAAATAACTATTGGAGCATTAATTTCTGTTGGATTTACAAATCTATTAATTGATTCAACTAAAATAAAAATCATTGTGATAATCAAAAAGAGTGAATTAATAAATGCAGCCATAATTTCAGCTTTAATATACCCAAAAGTCATAGATTCACTTGCTTTTTTTGCTCCATAAATAATAGCAATCAATGAAATAAAAAGTGCTAAAACATCTCCAAGATTATGAAAAGCATCTGCTATTAATGCCATTGAACCACTATAAATTCCTGCAATTATTTCAGCTATTACAAGAGAAATATTTAAAAATATGACTTTTTG
>ERZ724515.1031-NODE-1031-length-11530-cov-4.918780_pt1 | contig 11530 bp, 9 predicted proteins | sample MGYA00376048_ERZ724515 | MGnify/ENA primary metagenome ERZ724515 (study PRJEB28724, sample SAMN07190885) | wastewater metagenome | isolation source: influent of sewage treatment plant in Hong Hong | place: Hong Kong | collected 2016-03-17 ... | reverse complement strand
ACCTTCAGGGTGTCGAGCTGGTCGTCGCGCACAGACATGCTACCTCCGAGCTTTTTGGCTGTATAACACAGCTGATTATTCGTCGCCTACGATACAGCCAAGTTAATTCAGCTCTGGCGTGTCTTCTTAAAGTATGGGACAATACTCGGAATTTTCGGCACCAAACGCAAACACACCAAGAACACGAGTGCCGAAAGCACCATTGCCACCGCCGTCGCAGCCAGCATCTGCCCGGTCGGCACCACCAGCGCGAAGAAATTCGCCACCGGTTTTACGAGCATGCCCCCGAATCCAATTGCGGCAAAGGCCAATACCAATATGCCACGCCACGAATGCAACGGCTTTGCCACCCGCGCAAGCACGAACACTCCCATCATGAGCAGAATAATCGCGTTGACGCCACGCAGCATCGCCAACTGCGCACCCGAATCCTGCACATTCCACTTCATGAATATCGGCAGCAGCCACGACGTGGACAAAATCGACAATCCGACCGCCACACCGCAGGGCACAGCAAAATGCAGCACGCGTTTCAGGAATCCTGGAATATAACGACGCGTGTTCGGAGCCAACGCAAGAATGAATGCCGGCATGCCAATCGTCAATCCACCCACATATGTGATGTGGCGAGGCAGATACGGGAATGGTATCTGCGTCAGCACCACACCCAACGAAATCAGTGCGGAATACACGGTTTTCACGAGGAATAGGCTTGCCACACGTTCCATATTGGCCATAACCTGACGCCCTCGCGCCACCACATCGGGCAGATGTGAGAACTTCGAATCGACAAGCACCACCTGTGCCACGGCCTTGGTGGCGGGCGCAGCATTGCCCATCGCAATACCCAGATCGGCCTCTTTGATGGCGAGCGCGTCGTTCACGCCGTCGCCGGTCATCGCCACCACATGCTCACCTGCATGCAATGCCTCCACGATCGCCTTTTTCTGATCGGGCAGCACACGCCCAAGCACATCCACGTTTTCCAGTACTTGCGCCAGCTCCGTAATGTCAGCGGGCAGCTCACGCGCGTCCATGAATCGTGGTTCATGTTCGCCGGTCAGATGCACTTTTCTTGCGATCGCGCCGACGGTTACGGGATTGTCACCAGAGATGATGCGGCAACGCACGCCTTGTTCACGGAACCATGCAAGCGTTTCTTCGGCGTCGGCGCGAATATGTTCGGAACAGCACACCAATGCGACAGGGCACGATGCCGGATTGAGTTTTGGATCGGTTTCGTAATCGTCGGGCGCTGCACCGTAGATTCGCGCGACCAGAAGCACACGGTTGCCGTCGTTGGCGAAATCATTGACTTGCCTGAGTATGTCGGCATGGTCGCCGTTGATTTGGGAAAGAATGACTTCCGGCGCACCCATCGTCCACACTGCATTGCCGTCATAGATCGAACTCCACTTGCGCGCCGACGAGAACGGTACTCGTGCCTCGACAGTGCCGTCCGCAAATCCCTGTTCCCGTAGTCCAGACAGAATCGCTTGCCCTGTACCGTTGGGCTGTCCTTCGTTCGATAGGTCGAATAGAGCCTGTCTGACGTCATGCTCGTTCACGGTGCCTCGCATGTCGTCGGGGCCACGAACACCCAGCAATTCCAACGAATCGAGTCGGATGGTGCCGTCGGTGACAGTACCGGTTTTGTCAAGGTTCAGGCAATCCACACGAGCGAGAGTCTCCACGGATTCCAGCTCCTGCACCAGCGTGTTCTTACGTGCCAAACGAATGGCTGCGAGCGCGAAATTCAGCGAGGTGAGCAGCACCAGGCCTTCAGGGATCATACCGACCACACCGGCCACTGCGGAAATGACCGCGGAACGCCATTCGCCGGTCGAAATGGCCACATTCCAGCCGCCAACAGTGCGTACCTGCGACCAGATGAGCAGTACGCAGAGCGGCACCACCAGGAAGGTCATGAATTTCAGAATCGTGTTGATGCCCTTGTTTAGGTCGGATACGGTTTTCCTGTAAACCTTCGCCCGTGCGGTAAGTTTGGCCGCGTAACTGTGCTCTCCTACGGCGGTGACTTTCACCAACGCCATGCCGGAGATGGCGGTGGATCCAGAGAAAATATCGCAGCCTTCGCCCTTGCGTACGGTCCGTGATTCGCCGGTAAGCATGGATTCGTCCAGCTCCAGTCCCCAAGTGTGCACGATCTGCGCGTCCGCGGGCACCTGTTCGCCGGAACGGATCCACATGAAATCACCGAGCACGATATCGTTGTGCGGTATTTCAACGTCTTTGCCGTCGCGGTGCACAAGATAGTCGGAAGCCACCAGAATCGACAGTTTGTCAAGAGTACGCTTGGCTTTCAATTCGGTGCAGATGCCTATGCCGGTATTGATGATGATGATCATGCCGAACACCGCGTCTCTCCACGATCCAGTGATCAATACCATAACCATGGCCGCAAAGATGATGCCGTTGAACAAGGTGAACACGTTGGCTCGCACGATATCGATAAGCGAACGTGAGGTCGATGCCTTGACCACATTGTCCAATCCGCTTTCCCTGAGGGCGATCACTTCGCCTTGTGTCAGCCCCGTCTCTTCGATGAGGGGCATTGTTCGACTTTCGCTCATGATTGCCAGCCTACCGTCACACTCCCGTTTTCCGGTCAACTTCTTGTGAAACACAGGTAAAAATCAGGGAATTTTCAGGGTATTTCATCAAAAGACGAACTGCTGGTCATTCATACCGACATGGTGCAAAACCATATCAGTGGGTAATCGTGGTTACCAGCATTTCCCGGTCGTGAGGATCATTATTGGCCACGGCCACAGCAGCATCGTCGAGCGGTATCGCGTCGGTCATACGATCGTTGACCGTCATGGTAGCCGCATACAGTTTGTTGTCTTTCGGCACGGCGATAGGATTGAGAAGCACCACTGGAACGCCCGCTGTTCTTGCGGTTTCCAAAGCATCATTCCAGTTTTCGGCATTGGCTTCGTTCGCGTCGATTCCTGCGATGATAATGAGGTCGGCCTTGCGTTGCGCCATGTCACGCACGCCTTGCTGCGCGGTGGATTGCGCGTCCACAGTGCCCGAGACGGTAATGTACACCGGCTTGAGTTTACCGGCTTCCATGGCATCCATTGCCATGGAATCGGCGGTGACATCATCCGATCCAATCATGGCGATGGACAGGCTGTCACGATCCTCCGTGGAGTGCGCCACCGCAGTATTGGGAGATTGCGTATCCCCCACCGCGGCATTCGACGGCACGCAACCAGATAGCGCCGCGCAAGACAACGCAATCGCAGTCATTCCAAAAAACGCACGACTTGCGAATAACGGCATGCTCACTGTTCGTGCTTTCTGAACAGCGCCACAGTCTCCACATGATGGGTCATGGGATAAATGTCGAACGCGCGGATATCCGCCAATTCGTAGCCAAGTAACACGAGCGTGGCGGTATCTCTGGCAAGGCTTGCCGGATCGCATGCGATATAGACCACACTTTTCGCTTCGGCTTCGGTAATCTGCCTGCACACTTTCGCGCGAGCTCCGGCACGAGGTGGATCAAGCACCACCACATCTGGCTTGGCGAGATCATTGCGCACGTTGGCAAGTGTTTTCGCCACGTCGCCCACACGCGCATCGACATTACCCAGATGAATGTGCCTCAAATTACGTTGCGCGTTCCTTACCGCAGTTTTGCCGCCTTCGACGCTCAACATGCGAGTGCGCTCCGCCGTCAGCGTGGCCAACGGCAGCGTGAACAGACCCGAACCGGAATACAAATCCCACAGACATGCGGATTTGGCACCGTCAAGCTCGCCGCGTACCAAATCGATCACATGGTTGGTCAAAGCGATCGGCGCATGCCTATGCATCTGCCAGAAACCGCCTGCATCCACGTTGTATTCGAATTCACGGCCGGCGACAATCACCTTTTCCGTAAGCTCACGGCTTCCAGCAACCACCTCGCCGTTCACAAGCACGGCGTAATTGTCTGAAATCGGCGCATTATCGCGAGGTTCCGGAACGGATAGACGAATCTGGGAACCCGGTTCGAAGCTCCCTTCCCACACATGCTCACGTTCGGCCACTTCCAGCAACGTACGGCTGGCCAACGGCATGGTATCAATCGGAACGCGCACATGCGTGCCTCGACGGTGCATCGACGGACGCCCATCAGCATCAGCAATCATCTCGATGCGAGTACGCCAATGCAAACCTCGCTCCGCATCGTCTTCCGACATACGCTCAATGGGCACTTCCACGTCGACGTGGCCGAGTCTTGCCATCTGTTCGGCCACCGACGTGACTTTCCATTTCAGTTGCCCTGCAAGCGACACATGCACCAAGTCAGCGCCGCCGACACCACCGCCCATGGCAAGGGGTCCAGCTAACGACCATATTGGATCAGTACGGTCTTCGCTCGCTTCGAGTACTTCCACCACTTCGCCTGTCCAGAAGCGATCCTCACGATCATGCGGCTCGTCCAATGCGACACGGACCAGTTCGCCCGGCAATGCGAATCGCACGAACACAACACGTCCGTCAATATGACCGACGCAACGACCCTGGTCGGCGTACCGTTCAATGCGGATGGTCGATTCCATCAGTGCTCTTCCCTCATTTCGGTAGTTTGTGCTGCCTCAGCATCGTCTTCAGAAACTTCCTGCATCATCTTATGTCGGTGCATTGGCGTCGCCACGATCAGATACGAGACCCAAATCGCGAGCGCCCAGAACGGAATGCCCATCAGCAGACGCGCTGTTCCCAGCCAGCCGACGTGATTGCCGAGATAGAGCGGCACCTGCACGATCAGACGCAGCGCGAACACTCCAACCCACATTGCGGTGATGATGGTATAGGCGCGATTGAGCGCCTTGTCACCTCGCCAATCGGCAAGCCAGGCACGAAAATGTTCAGTCGGTAACGTTCGGATGAACTCGATGACCAATCCTAAGCCAGGCACCCGGACCAGCAGTGAAATCGTCAGCAAAACAACGTAAAAGGCGTTGGTGAGAAATCCGAACATGTAATAGTTACGTGCCTCGTGACTGTTCCATGCCCAGATCAGGCAGATACCTACTGCCAGCAAGCCTGATACCGCTCCCATGACGGACTGTCGTTGGCACAGGCGCACGATCACCTGCAGCACGGCCAACGCAGCGGACACGCCGATGGTCAGTTGCAAATTGGACGTGATGACGAACAGTGCCACGAACACGACGCCCGGCAGCATCGATTCGATAACGCCTCTCGGACCGCCGATGGCGTCGATCACGGAAAAATCGTCAGTATTACCGGCGTCGGCAAGCGCACCAAGACCAGTTCGTTTTTTCGCTTCGGTTTCAGCCATACGTATTAGCTATCGGTTCAAGCGGCTCAACGCACTTCGGAGAACATCGGTCCACGAGACAGCGTGGTCTTGACCTCAACCTGCTGGTCGGAGTCGAATGGACCCTTCGGTTTGCCGGGAATCTCAGTCTTCTGCTCAGCCTCTTCCGCAGCTGCCTTCGCAGCCTTGCGTTCGGCCGGAGCGACCGGCGGATGCATGGGAATAAGGTCGCGTGGCGCCAACGGATCATCGCCTCGTTCCACCACAATATCAGCGAAGAACTGGTTCAATGCCTTTGCTTCCTCACCCTCAGGATCGGTGGCAGCCTTGCCTGAGAAGATGCCGCGCAACATCCAACGCGGACCGTCGACGCCTACGATGCGGGTAAGCACCTTGCGTCCACCCTTGACGGTAACCGGCAATGCCAGTTCGGTGCCGAATACGCCTTCGACTTCCTTCGCGTCCTTGTTGGCTTCAATCAGGTCGGCACGAACGTCATCCCACAATCCGAGCGTCTTCGGTGCCGCGAATGCCTCAATCTCCACACTGGAGGAACCGTAGGTGATGGTGGTGCCAAGAACCTGCTGGGTGGCACGGTTGGCCTTCACTCGCAATTCAATGCCCTTCAGGAACGGCAGATAATATGATCCCATATCGAGGTACTCGTCGTAGTCGGGAACGTTCTCATCTTCCACATCCCACGGACCATGCTCGTCACCGCGGCCCTCGTATTCAGCGGAAGGCTCCGGAAGCGCCACGACTTCCTGAGCTTCGTCAACGTTTTCAGCTGCGTCGACAGCCTCTTCGTTTTCTCCGGCGGCCGCTTCAAGAGCTTCCTTGCTCTGATGCTTCTTCTTACCGAATCCAAACAATCCCATGATGTTCCTCATTTCATAACAGTTGCAACCGTGAATAGCCTAGCACCTATGCTTAATATGGGCTGGGAATCGGGGTGTGATATTCCAATTCCCAGTCTGTTCACGATAAAAAGTGGCTTAAATGTCATACATAATGCTGAGCGGCGCATGATCGGACCAGCGCAGGTCGTAGGTCGGAGCCTTATCGATCACGAATCCGCAGGCCGTTTCCGCCAGTTCCGGTGTTGCGAACTGATAGTCGATCCTCCAGCCGACATTGTTGTCGAATGCACGACCGCGCTGGCTCCACCATGTGTACGGTCCTTGGATGTCTCCGGCGAGATTACGCATCACATCCACAAACTCCAGTTCTCCCAACCATTTGTCGACATATGCGCGCTCCTCGGGGAGGAATCCGGCATGCGTTTCGTTGGCTTTGGCGTTTTTGATGTCGAGCGGCGTGTGCGCGATGTTGAAATCACCGCAGAGCACCGCTTGTTTTCCGCCGTGTGCTGCCTCGTCACGCAACTGTTCCATGCGTATCAGCATGGTGTCGAGGAAACGGTATTTCTGCTTCATTTTTTCCGGATCATCGGTATTTCCCGCATGCACATACACGCAAACCACGGTAATGACATAGCCTTGTGGAGTTTGCATGTCCGCTTCGATCCAACGGCCGGAATCGACGTCATCCTCAAGTCCCGGCAATCCATATCGTTTGTCGACAACCGGCAATGCCGACAACAGACCTACGCCGGCACGCCCCTTGATACGGCAAATCTCGTTCATACGATGCAGTTCGCTCTGATCGGAAATACGTCCCGCCGTTGAGTATTCGAAACCGAATTCGTCGAAAATAGGATCGATTTCGTTTTGCGGGGCACGCACCTCCTGCATACACCACACGTCAGGTGTGTTGCGTCCGGCCCACTCCTCGATGCCTTTGCGTTTTGCCGCTCGGATTCCGTTCACATTGGAAGTCGTGATAGTGATCGTCATAGCGTTCTAGCCTAGCTTGCATACAAGAAAAGCCCTCGGCACATGCCGAAGGCTTATCTTGATGATGTTATCGCATCAAATCAGTCAAGACCGAGCTGCAGCTTGCCGCCGGGGATGGCGCCAAGCAGATCACGGGTGTACTGCTTCTGCGGATGGTCGAAGACCTCGTCAGTGGTGGCGTGCTCCACAAGCTTGCCGTGCTGCATCACCACAACCTCATCGGCGATCTGACGCACAACCGCCAAATCGTGGGTGATGAACAGGTAGCTCAGGCCCTTTTCCGTCTGCAGGTCATTGAGCAATCGCAACACCTGATCCTGCACCAGCACGTCCAAAGCGGATACGGCCTCGTCGCAGACAATCACGTCCGGATCGAGAGCCATGGCTCGTGCGATGGCGATGCGCTGACGCTGACCACCGGAAAGCTCGTTCGGGTAGCGGAAACGCACGGACCACGGCAGTTCCACCATATCGAGCAACTCACGCACGCGGGCAGCACGACTCTTCTTGTCTCCAATGCCGTGGATACGCAGTGGTTCTTCGATGGAACGGTAAATGGAGTACATCGGGTCAAGCGAGCCATACGGATTCTGGAACACCGGCTGCACGTGGCGGCGGAAGTCAAGCAATTCCTTGCCTTGGAAGCCGGAAATGTCCTTGCCTTCATAAGTGACGGTGCCTGAGGTCGGTTCAAGCAGCTTCAGCACCATGTTGGCCACCGTGGACTTGCCGGAACCGGACTCGCCCACAATTGCCAGCGTGGTACCCTTCTTGACGGAAAAGCTCACATCGTCAACGGCCTTGAACATCTCCTTCTTGCGCGGCAGCTTGAACTCGCGTGTCAGATGATCCACCGTGATGATGGATTCGCCGGACTTCAGGGAATCTTCATTCACCTTGTGTTCCATCACGCCGCTGGCATCGCCACCATGCTCCTTGACGGAGATGATGCGCTGCGAGGCCAACGACGGCGCCGCCGCCACCAGTCGCTTGGTGTATGGATGCTGCGGATGCTGCAGCACTTCCAGAGACGGGCCGGATTCAACGACCTGCCCCTTGTACATAACCACGATGTGCTGCGCACGCTCAGCCGCCAAACCCAAGTCATGGGTGATGAACAGCACTGCGGTTCCCAACGAATCGGTGAGCATCTGGAGATGATCAAGAATCTTCTTCTGCACGGTCACGTCAAGCGCGGAGGTCGGCTCGTCGGCGATCAGCAGTTCCGGACGGCATGCCAAGCCGATGGCGATGAGCGCACGCTGGCGCATACCACCGGAGAACTCGTGCGGATACTGGCGTGCACGAGTGGCGGCATCCGGCAGACCAGCCTCAGAAAGAAGACCTGCGATGCGGTCATCCATGGTGGAGCCGATTACATACTTCTTGGCGATGTACCAAGCGTCATCCTCGGCCACGCCGACCTTGATCAGGTCGTCGGCCACGCGCCAACGCGTTTCAGATCCTGGGACCCACTCCGACTCGAAGTACGCCACGGTCTTGTCGAAGTCGTCGCCGGTCTTACCGATCTTGGACAGCGCTTCCTTCGCCGCGGACAACAGCTCAGGAAGCTCCTTGGAGCCAAGGAAAGTTTCATCGTCGTTGCCTTTAAGTTCGACATCGGCATCGGCGAGAGCCTTCGACAGCGAGGAACGCTTCTCATGGGCGATATCCATATTGTTGGCGGCCAGAGCCTCCTTCACCTGGGTACCGATACGCCACACCGGGTTCAGGTTGCTCATCGGATCCTGCGGGACAAGACCCATCTTGTTGCCGCGCAACTTGTCGAAATCCCTCTGCTTGTAACCGGAGATTTCCTCGCCGTCAAGCTTGATGGATCCTCCGACCACATGGCCTGTGCCCGGAAGCAGACCAAGCACCGCCATAGCGGACGTGGACTTGCCGGAGCCGGACTCACCAACGATAGCCACCCACTGACCCGGGTATACGCTGAAAGAGGAGTTGCGAACCGCATGTACCGGCTGGCCATCATCAGTGGTGAAGTCGACCTGGAGGTTCTTGACTTCCAGCAGCGGACCGTTGGCACGTTGCATGGCCTCGAGCTTGTTTTCGGTATTCATTTCAGTCATCGAATATCCCTCACTTACACTCACGTACGGCTCTTCGGATCAAGCGCATCCTTCACGGCGTCACCCATCATGATGAAGGCAAGCACAGTGATGGCAAGTGCCGCGGACGGGTAGAACAGCACCATCGGATCGGTACGCAGAATGGACTGCGCATTGGAGATGTCGCCACCCCAGCTGACGGTAGTGGTCGGCAGACCCACACCAAGGAAGCTCAATGTTGCTTCCAACACGATGTATGTAGCCAGAGACGTTGTGCCCACCACAATGATCGGTGCCAAGGAATTCGGCAGAATGTGGCGGAACAGGTTACGCCACGGCGTGGAGCCAAGTGCGGTGGAAGCCGTATTGAACTCCAGATTCTTAGCTTCCATAACAGCGCCTCGCGCAATTCGCGCAACGGATGTCCAGCCGAATAACGTCATGACCAGAATAATCTTCCAAATGGAATCGTTGGTCTTGAACATCTGCAGCACCACGATGGCACCAAGCAAAATCGGCAAAGCCAGGAAAATATCGGTCAAACGGCTGAGAATGGTGTCGACCCAGCCTCCGAAGAAACCGCTCAACGCACCGATCAGCGTACCCAACAGCACCACCAGCACCGTAGCGAACACGCCGACGCTCAGCGAGGTACGAGTACCATGCACCACGCGGGAGTACACATCGCAGCCTTGCAGATCGAATCCGAAAGGATGTCCCTTCGAAGCCGGTTCCAAGGAGTTCTCAAGCGTGCAGTAGTTCGGATTCTGCTTGGTCATCACTCCTGGGAACAGCGCCACGAAGATAATGAACACAATAAGCACAGCGGAAATGATGAACATCGGGTTCTTGCGCAGGGTACGCCATGCGTCAGCCCAAAGGCTTGAAGCCGGTGCGGACTCATCTACCGAGTCAACGTCCTTAAGCGGCGTCTCCTCGAGAGGAGCAACATATCGTTCCTGTCCCGGAAGCGCGTGAGAAAGATTCGTCTCGTTCATATCAGTCATTGTTCAATCCTCCCAACTCACGCGTAGCGGATTCGCGGATCAAGCGCCGCATAGAGCATATCGACCAGCAGGTTGCACACTGCGAAGATCAGCATAAGCAGAGTCACAATGGACACCACCAGATTGCCTTCACCCTTGAGAATGCTTTGATAAGTCAGGCAACCAATGCCATGCACGTTGAAGATGGTTTCGGAAATCATGGCACCGCCCATCAGTGCGCCAAGATCCTGACCAAGGTAAGTGACGACAGGAATCATGGAGTTACGCAAAACGTGACGATTCATGACCGACCTGTTGTCCATGCCTTTGGCACGTGCGGTGCGCACATAGTCAAGCGCGATATTGGAAGAAATCTCCGAACGACTCAATCGGATGATATATGCCATAGACACAGATCCAAGCACCATTGCTGGCATCAGCAGGTCGATGAATCCTGGATTGGCACCGGCCGTAACTGGAAGCAGACGCAACTTCACGCCTAAGAAATACTGGGCAAGGAAGCCCGTGACGAAGGTCGGTACGGAGATGAGCAACAGAGAGATAATCAGGATCACGGTATCGCACCACTTGCCCTTGTTCAGGCCGGAAATCGCGCCGAAGATCACGCCGAACACGGCTTCGAACACGAAAGCCATCAGCGCAAGCTTGATGGTGACCGGGAATGCACGTCCGATCTGGTCGATGACCAGCTGACCGGAGAAAGTCTTGCCGAAGTCAAGAGTCAGCGCATTTTTCAGGAACAGCAAATACTGCACGATGAACGGTTTATCCAGATTGTATTCGGCACGAATCTGCGCGGCGACGGCCTCATTGACCGGCTTATCGCCAAACATCGCCTTAACCGGGTCGCCCGGCAACGCGAACACCAGGGCGTACACCAAAAGCGTCGTGCCGAGAACCACAGGGATCATCTGCAGAATGCGTCGCAGAAGATATCTGCCCATTGGTTTCTCCTTTTTTGCTTATTCATTGTCAACCTTTTTCAGATTATTACTCATAATCATCGGGGAAGGTTAACGATTTACCCCGCAAGTTTTGTGGCAACACACAACAAACTGCTTTATATTGCAGTTTCATGGGAATCAGCTGGGAAAAATGCTTGGCTACCGGCATCTACCCCTGACGCCTCTTGGCCACACTGATGTCACCCTGAAACGGTGCGTATTACATGGAAAGGAAGGAACGGATATGATCCGCCCCTTCCTGCAATTGGCTCAGCGAGATTCACTCACGAAGATCGGCTCACTTGCCGGACTTGGTCATGTTCTCGTAGACCGGCAGGTTCTGCCAGTT